>JAAGKN010000220.1_pt1 | contig 177761 bp, 158 predicted proteins | sample 6206371 | NCBI WGS metagenome assembly JAAGKN01 (sample SAMN11533720, study PRJNA540317) | gut metagenome | isolation source: fecal pellets from male and female animal of same cohort | host: Peromyscus leucopus | place: USA:CA | collected 2017 | reverse complement strand
TATCCGCCTTATTCTCCGCCTTTGCCCAACGTCGTGCAGGATAAAATTTATTTTCCGTCTTTGCTTGAGTGAGGGTTAGCGCTTTGTCCGCCCTAAAATCTTATCATCTGCACACGCCATCCAAACTTGCGCAATATAGAGAAATAAAAAGCCGGTTGCCTGAAATACGACAGCCGGTTTTCTTATTATTCACCTCGTTATCCGAACTAGCTCAACATTGAGTAGGGGAAAATTAATTCTTCATTTTAAAACAGCCTCCTGTGTAAGGAGGTTGTTCTTTTTTATAGCCGAAGCAGTAATTTATTTCTTTTTGGGCTTTTTGATTTTTGCTAAAATTTGTTCGATTTTTTCGTTGTCATAAGCCAGCGGTTGATGCGGAGCTTTGCCATTTTCTATTTTTTGCATAGTGGCCTCTTTGTCAATTTCTCCGCTATGGTCTTTTAAGCTGATGGCGTGATTCCACTGGAATACGGCTTCACGTTTTTTGCCTGTTTCCCAATAAGCATCGCCCAGATGATCGTATATCAAAGCTTCTGACGGAGAAAGGTTTGATGCTCTTTCAAGATAAGGAATAGCTTCATCATAACGGCCGATAAGATAGAGAGCCCATCCCATGCTGTCGACGATACTGCCTTCTTTTTGCCCGTGTTTGTAGGCTTCGGCAATCAAACTGAAAGCTTCTTCTATGTTTTTATTATATTTAAGCAGGATATATCCGAGGTGATTTTTTATCGTTTTGTTCGGGTGTATGCTGTGTACCTTACGGAATACGGCTTCAGCTTTATCATGTTGTCCGATTTCATCATAAGATATTCCTTGGGCAAACAAAATAGGCCATGTCTTTTGGTGTTGTTTTTCCGGATAAAACTCTAAGGCTTTGCCATAATAAACAGCTGCATCTTTAAAGCGTTTTGTCAGGCGCATAACTTCTCCCATACTGGTATATACGTCCGGCGTGTTCTGATTTAAATTTAACAATTTGCGGAAGATCGTTTCTGCTTCCTTATATTGTCCGAGGTTTATATTATTTTTGCCGATTTGGTAATATGCGGAATAATAGCTGTATTGATCCGGCGTGATTTGTTTGTATATCCGGTTGGCCTCTTCATAAAGTTCTTTGCTTTCCAAAACAGAACCGATTAAGATTTTTGGCAAATCAGACTGCGGATAAATATAGTCGGAAAGAGAGGCAAAGAGCATAGCGACATCTTCGGCGGAGCTTTCCTGTTGCAAAATTAATGCAATGCCGAATAATGCGTCGGAAATTCCAACCGATATGTCGGAAAGAATCGGATTGACGGAAGAGTCGGATTTTTCAATGTCGGCAATAATATTTTTTATGATAATATTGTTTTCGTTGCTGGCCAAAGAGATTGCTTTTTGTACTTTTTGTTGATTGCCGGTTCTGAGATAAAAGTTAGTAATGATACGGGTCGGAAAAACCGAAAGCTCCATTCCCCGCATGCCCATCAGCAGGGTGTAATATTTGTCAGCTTCGTCATTTTTGCCGAGATAGTCGCTGATTGCTCCGGCATGAAACAGGTATATGGCGCGAAAACCGGGGTTTTTCAGCAACTTGTTTAAGGAGGTGAGGGCTTTGTCATAATCGTTTTGTCCGGCATATAGCCATGCGCCGATCAGCGGTTCAAAAATTTCGCGTGAGAATTCATTGTCGCATGCCGCCATATTTTTCAAGGCTTCGCCATATTGCCTGTGTTTGGCGTTATAAATTGTTTTGATGGTATGGATAAACGGGCTCTTGTCCTTGCTTTTCAGTGCCTGATCGGCATATTTTACGGCTTCGTCAATACGCCCCTGATATGTCAGCATAAGATACAATTGGCTCGGGAGCATTTGTTTTTCGGGAGCATGTTCGGCAGCCAAAATATAGTAGTCTGCGGCGGTGTTCAGGTCATGGCGGATATGGGCCGTCCGTCCGGCAAGATACGCGCCGTAGCTGCTGGCCGGAACGGAAAAACGAGTCTGTGCTGCCGAGGTATTTACGGGAGAATTTTGAACTGTGCAGCAGGCGTTTGAAAAAATTACACCGGCCAGAATTGCCAGAATGAAAGCTGTTTTTTCCATAAATTAAATGCTCCGTTGTTTAAAATTCCCGTTTATTTTAGCTAAAAATCATAAAGAGTACAATAGAAAAGATGAAGATAATATAATTATTTGTTTGCAAAAAATAAAGGAAAAGCATAGCATAGATAGCTATGATGAATGAGAAAGAACTTTTGGAATGGTATTTGTCTGCCGGAGTTGATGCGATTTGCGGCAATGAGCCTTTTGTAGCATTGGCAAAACCGCAGTCGATTCCCGTCATGCCTATGCCTGCCGATGCCCGTCCGGCAATTACAGATTTGGCTCAGATGAGTTTGATTGCCTGTAAAAATGCGCGTGATATATGTGAAAAGGCATCCAACTTGGAAGAATTGGCAGCAGGCGTTGAGCGTTTTGAAGGCTGCGCCTTAAAACTGACTGCTAACAAAACCGTGTTCGGCGACGGCGATGAACATGCCCGCATTATGTTTGTCGGTGAGGCTCCGGGGGCGGATGAAGACCGTATCGGCAAGCCTTTTGTCGGCAGAAGCGGACACCTTTTGGATAAGATGTTGGCGGCAATCGGCGTGGAGCGTTCCAAATGCTATATTACCAATATTTTAATGTGGCGTCCGCCGGGAAACCGTACCCCGACCGGTGCGGAAGTAGCGGTGTGTCTGCCTTTTTTAAAAAGAAAAATTGAGTTGATTGGTCCTGACGTTATCGTGGCGCTCGGTGCGCCGGCGGCCAATGCATTGCTTGATACGGAAGATCCCATTTCAAGAATCAGGGGAAAGTGGTTGGAATATTCGCCAAAACCCGGTGTAAGTGTACCGTTGTTGCCGATGTTTCATCCTGCTTATTTGCTGCGAAATCCGGCTCAGAAAGCCAAAACATGGCTTGATTTGATAAAATTATCAAAAAAATTATCCAATAATTAGCTTTTTTTTCATAAAATGCTGGCAAATTAAAATATATGAATTATTATAAACTAAAATGTAAGTAACAACTTTCGAGGAAAACACAATGAGTATCAGCAAAACAGTTTTGAGTCTGGCGGCAACGTTTTTGGTCGCTGCAAATATCAATGCGGCTAATGCGGCAGAATCCGGAGAGGCTGTTTTATTTAAAATCCATGATATTACTCCTGTTAAGAACAGTGACGGCGAGGTCGTTGGATGCGATTACAGCGCTACCTTTTATAACCGTTCGGATATAACAATCCGCAATGCGACTCTTAACTTGAGTTGGAAAGATACGGCTATTGATGGCGTTATCGAGCAGGAGAAAAAGGAAGATTCCGTTAAAAACCGCCGTAATATCAGTCGGGCTCGCAGTACAACGGAACGTACAACCGACAAAACCGTCGAAACTTTGCTTGAGGTTCCGACCATTAAGCCGGCTAAACAAATTGTAGTTAAATCGCGGGTAAATACTGACAGATGTTTTCTGTTGATTGACAATGCAAGCTTTAACGTTAAAGATTGCAATGCCGAAAATGCAACCGGACAGGCCGCCAGCGGCAGAAAACGCGGCGAGGGCGGTTGCACGCGTTTGTTCTCTTATGTTTCGGCCGAAGATCCGCAGTATTATCTTGAATTTAAAGCAATGACCGTTGATGAAGAAAAGACGGAAGTTGAAGAACAGCGGACAAAAGAGAAGAATGTGGCTGACGAGATGTATAAGAAATCCGTAGCTGCAATTGAAGCTACCAATTCAATCGTTTCAGGCATTAAATAATTAAAAAGAGAAAAGCCAATGAGCAGAAAATATAAATTGGCAGTCGGAATTATGATAGCGGGGGGGCTTTTTGCTTCTCCGTTATCTGCGCAATTTTTTGATACGGGCGCTCAGGGAAATCAGCAATATAATACCTTGCAACAACAATATTCTTCTGAAGCACAGCAACCTGCCGGACAGCCTCAGCAGCAAGCCCAAACCGGACAGGCTCAACAGCCAGCTGCCAACAGCAGGGCTGCAACGCCTTTTGATTACAGTAATCAGCAGTTTTCAAATGCTGTAGCCGCAAATGCTGCTGCCAACCCTGATAATACGCCGAAAATCACCTTCAGTTCCAATAAGAAAAAACAGGATCAGGAACTGATAATGATGTATATGAAAGATTTTAAAATATATCGCAGTCCGTCCGGACAAACCCGTTGTTCGGTACAGTTTGCCATTGTGACCACTTTGCCCGTTAAATTGTCGAATATCAGCTATCGCTTGCAATGGCCTAAGATGGACACGGTTCTGAGCTTCAGCAATGTCGAGCCGCAGGTGGAAAACCATTTTAACTATTCGTTGCTGGGCGACGGGTGTTATTCAATGGATCGCTCTCCGAATATTGTCATTAATCGCTGCCGTGCCAAAGGAATGTCGCAGCGTGCTTGTGCAGGGAAAGTGAGATGGATTACCCGTGCATCTTAGTGTGGGGTAAAATGTGTTGAAAAAGGTATTTGTATTTTTTTTATGCCTATGTTTGTGCATCTCAGTTCAAGCGGCCGAATGCGATATTAAAATAATTGATGATACCTTGTACAAACAGGTCTTAGAGAAGTCATCCGTTTCAGAAGATGATATCAATTTGTATAAGCGTATTTTTAAGGCTATCCGTGAAAATGATTTGGAAAAAGCCGATACTTTTTCCTCCAAATTGGAGGGAAAGGCTCTTTTAGGGCATGTTTTGGCGCAAAAATATATAAATACTTCCTACAATTCTTCTTATGGCGAGTTAAAAAAATGGATGGCAAAATATCCGGAATTGCCACAATATGCCGCCGTTGCCGAATTGGCAAAAGTTAAAGCGCCAAATTATAAGAAACCTAACTCCAAACTCGAAAAAAAGAAAATTTATGCATCATATAAGTGGTATAAGGACAACTATAGTCAGCTTAAACCGGCTGATCGCAAATATGTTCGCGGGATGGTCGATGATTTTTTGAAAGCAATTCGCTGTACGGATAATAAGCGGGCAATGGAAATTATGCATGATTATAAATTTCGGATGACTATTCCCGACAGGCATTATGACGGCATGAGCGCAGTGTTGTCCGCTTCATATTTTTATGAAGGCGAATATCAAAATGCTCTGAAGTGGACAACCAAAGCCATTCGCCGCAGCAAGGATCCAACGGCTGCATGGTTTGGCGGAATGGCTGCATGGCAGATGAAAGACTATGCCAAAGCTGCTTCGTTATTTGGGCAATTGGTATCTTTTGACAATGAAGACAAATGGCTGACGGCCTCGGCTGCATATTGGGCTTATCGTGCCAATATGAAATTAGGCCGAAAGCAGAAAGCTCAATCATATTTGCATAAAGCGGCAGGATATAAGCTTACGTTTTACGGTATTTTGGCACGTTCGCAATTGGGGATGCCGGTTGAATATGACTGGAAAGTAACGCCTCATTTTAATAATTTAGAGGATAAGTCGTATCAGCAGGAGCTTTTAAAATCGCCGACAATACGCAGGGCTATTTTGTTGCTTGAGGCCGGCGAACCGGATTTGGCGGAAGACGATTTGCGGAAAAACTATCGTCATTTGGATGTCAAACAAAAAGAACTGGTCATGTTTTTGAGCAGTCAATACAGCTTGGCTAATCTCGGCCTGTTAATTGCAGACGGTCTGAAAGACTATGCAAAACGGCGCAATTATGACGGTTTTTTATACCCCTATCCGAATTGGAAACCTGAAGGCGGATGGAAAGTCAACCGGTCGTGGGTATGGGCTTTGGTTAGGCAGGAATCTTTGTTTTCACCGAAAGTAAGCAGTCATGCCGGTGCCTGCGGTTTGATGCAGCTTATGCCGACGACAGCAGCCAACGTTACCAAGAATAATGAATATAAAAAAGGGTGCGGCCTGTTGTTTGATAAAAAGAACAATCTTAATATCGGGCAGCGCTATGTCGATATTTTGTTGAATGACGAAAATATTGGCAACAATCTGTTCTTTTTGGCGGCTTCGTATAATGGGGGGCCTCATAATGTGAAAAAATGGGCCGACCGCAAGAACTATAATAATGACCCGTTGTTGTTTGTGGAAATGATACCATGGCGCGAAACCCGCCTTTATGTGAAAAAAGTTGTTGCTAATTATTGGATTTATAATTCCCGCCGTGGATTACAGAGCCGGAGTTTAAAACAGCTTGAGCAAGGAAATTGGCCGCAGTTGGATTAAGGCGGAGCCGGTTTTGATGTTTATCAAATAAAATGTTTATTACCCCGTTACTGCTTAACCGCAGTTTCGGAGTGTTTTGTGACAATTGTAGACAAAAATTTGTCATTTTTGTTGCGCATTTGAATAAACAATGTTATATTTTAAATGATACTATATTTTTCTGTTTGTTTTTATGTTTAATTATTTCACGATCATATCTCTTTTTTAAGGGTTGGTAATGTGATGTATGCGTAAAAACAGACATTTATTATTAATCTTTAAAATTTTCAGCATATGATCGGAATCATTTTTACAGTAATCATCGTCATCTTCGTTGCAGGTTTTGTTCTTGGTATCCTCAATAGTATCTTTGAACGAATATTCCGCATGTATGGTGGTTTTTGGGGCGCACTTTGGGCCTATGCCATCAATACTCTCCAGTTTTGCATCTTTTGCTGGCTGGTAAGTTTTGTAGTTCCTTGCATCCACTGGGAACTTGGCTTGACCCTTGGTCCCCTGTACTGCACATATTGCCTTATTTTCAATAAGGAGAACAAACTTCTCTCTTGGATTTTGGGCTGATGTTGATGTGGTGGAAAAATGAAAAAAAAGGTTGTCGCATTTGCGGCAGCCTTTTTTTGCGTATATAAAGTCAAAATTTTGCCGGATGCCGATGTAAAATAAAATTGACCGCCTATATAAAAAGAAAAAAGGAGAACAAAATGGAAATATATTTGTTGGCAGCTATGGTACTTATTTATATTGTAACTTCATTAGTGGTTAAAAAAAGTACTTTGCAGAGGTTATGGCTGGTTGCTTTTGTTGTGGCTTTTGCCGTGACAGCCGTCGCTCTGAGTTTTTTGCGTTTTACAAATCAAAACGTGATGATGAATGCGGCAGAGTTAAGCTGGTATTACATTCTTTATTTGTTTGCTTCAATAATGGTCGTGTTGGGGATTATCAACCTGTGGCTGTTTCGTCGTCCGCTATGGGACGTATTGTTTAATCGCGATACGGACAATGATGACGATGATGATATTTAGCTGATTTTGCGAATGTAAACAGCTTGGCTGCCCTTGCCGACGCGAATGAGATATTTGTGTCTTCCGGGAAATTTAAAATGATTGGTTGCGTTTAATATTCTGCGGGCAGTGTCAGCATGACGGCTGTGAATTAAAAAAGATTCTTTGTATGGCGTGGCTTTGGTAAAGGGAATTTTTCTTACCGTATCCAAAGCTTCGTCTATGGAGTTCCAACAGGGGGTTCCTTTGATGTCATAATGCCACGGGCGAGGGATAAAAAAAGATTCTTCAGATTCTATCTCTTTGAGGTTTTTACCGAACAAAAACAGCAGGTTTTCGTTTGTTTCGTCTTGATTGTCACTGGCATGAACCAAATTTTTTCCTAAAAATTGGCGATAATTGTTTTTAGCAATGGAAACGGCTATATTGTGCCCGTCGACAAACTGGGGACTGCGGTCATAAACCAGCAAAGCTAAAAAAGAACCGGTGCCGGTTTCTTTGGCTTTTTTGATACTTTTCGGGATTTTTTTTCCGTAAAAACGTGTCAAATTGCTTTCAAAGGCATCTTTTGACCAAAAGACCTCATAAATTTGAAACAATTCAAATTTCTTTTTGATATCATTGACAATGTTTTTTTCCATAAAACGGGCATTGGACCAAATGATAAACAGGTACAGTTCTTTTTTCATACGCCAATCTTTATATTTGCAACTGGAGCTAATATAAATGTATTTCAGCTTAGGCGCAACATTATTTTAGGCCGCATTATAAAAAGTGCAAAAAGTTATCTGAGGCTTGTTTTTTTCGAACGTTGGTTTATTATAACGCCAACTATTAATATTAGAAAGGTTGGATATTATGAAACTGACTATCATCGGTACCGGATATGTCGGCCTGCCTACGGGGGTTGGGTTTGCCGAACTCGGAAACGAAGTTGTTTGCGTTGATAAAATTGCTGAAAAAATTGACAAATTGAACCGCGGAGAAATGACGCTGTTTGAGGACGGTCTGGAAGAACTTTTCCGCAAAAATGTGCAAAAAGGCAATATTCGTTTTACGCTTGATATGAAAAGTGCCGTTCAAGGGGCTGATATCGTTATGTTAGCTGTTGGTACGCCGCCGCATCCGGTCACAAAAGAGGCTGACTTGAAATATATATATGCGGCTGCTGAAGAATTGGCCCAATATCTGGACGGCTATACCGTGGTTGCAACCAAATCGACAGTGCCGGTCGGAACGGGAGACGAAGTCGAAAGCATCATTCGCAAAGCCAATCCGCAAGCCGACTTTGACGTTGTTTCCATTCCTGAGTTTTTGCGCGAAGGTTTTGCCATTCATGACTTTTTCAATCCTGACCGTATTGTGTTGGGGGCTAATTCTGAAAAAGCCCGCGCCGTTATGCTCAAACTTTATGAGCCTTTTAAGGATAAAAGCAACTTTTTGCTGGTTAAACGCCGTTCTTCCGAAACGATTAAATATGCTTCCAACGCCTTTTTGGCAATGAAAATTCACTATATTAACGAGATGGCCGATTTTTGTGAAAAAGCCGGTGCCGATATTTTGGAAGTGGCCGAAGGAATGGGGCTTGATTCTCGCATAGGGAAAAAGTTTCTTAACCCCGGTCCGGGATACGGCGGGTCATGTTTTCCGAAAGATACCAACGCCATGGCGCAGATGGGGCGTAAATACGGGGCGCATATGAACCTGATAGAAACGACCATTGCCAAAAATGACGAGCGTAAAGCCAAAATGGGGCAGCGAGTTATTGAGGCGATAAAAAATCATCCGGACGGTAAAATTGCCGTTTTAGGTTTGGCGTTTAAAGGCGGAACCGATGATTGCCGTGAATCTCCGGCAATAGATATTGTTAAAGAAATGATAAAGTATTCCGACAATGTTTGCGTTTATGATCCGAAAGCCATGGAAAATGCCAAAAACATTTTAAACGATGCCGTCAGTTATGCCTCTTCCGCGGAAGAAGCCTGCAAAGGTGCCGATGTTATGGTGGTTTTGACCGAGTGGGAAGATTTTCGTCATCTTGACTTGCATAATTTAAAGCAAAATATGGCTCAGCCGAAGATTGTCGACCTGCGCAATATGTTGAATGCTGAAGCTGCAAAAGCAGAAGGTTTTGAGTATCAGTGCATCGGAGCAAACTGCAATGCCTAAAGTGTTGGTTGCCGGCGGTGCAGGGTATATCGGTGCGCATGTAGCCAAAGAGTTGCTCAAAAACGGCTATGATGTGCGCGTGTATGATGATTTGTCAAGCGGGCACGAAATAAACCTGTTTGAAACGGCTGAGTTCGTCAAAGGCGATATTCTGGATTATCGTACTTTAAGCAAAGCGATGAATGGCGTTGATGCGGTCGTTTTTCTGGCCGGCAAAAAAGCAGTCGGCGAATCTATGGAAAACCCGGAAAAATATGCCCTGAATAATATCGGCGGTGCCGTTAATATGCTTAATGCTATGGCCGAAAACGGCGTGAAAGCTATTGTGTTTTCTTCGTCGGCGGCGGTTTACGGAGATCCGGTGTATACGCCGATTGATGAAAAACATCCGCTTAATCCGCTCAGTTTTTACGGCTTTACCAAAGTTGAAACCGAAAGGATGATGGAGTGGTATGATCAGTTGAAAGGTATAAAGTACGTTTCGTTACGCTACTTTAATGCTGCCGGATATGATGAGGAGGGGGATATTAAAGGCAAAGACCGCAATCCGCAAAATCTGCTGCCGCTGATTATGGAAGTTGCTACCGGAAAACGCGACCGATTGCAGGTCTTTGGTACGGATTATAACACGCGCGACGGAACCTGCGTGCGCGATTATATTCATGTTAGCGATTTGGCGACGGCGCATGTAAAGGCTGTTAATCGCTTGCTTTCCGGTGGAGAGTCGTTGGTTGTCAATTTGGGAACCAATCACGGAACGACGGTCAAGGAAGTGATAACCGCAGCCGAAAAGGTTTTGGGGCGTAAGTTGCCGGTGGAATATACGGTTCGCCGTTCGGGCGATCCGGCCGTGTTGCTGGCATCTAACGCTAAGGCTCGGCAAGAGTTGGTGTGGGTACCTGAACATGTTGATATTGAAAGCATCGTACGCAGTTTTGTTAAAATATACTGGACAAAATGATTTGTTTTTTATATAGTGATAAAGATTTATTATATTTAACAAATTATTCTTATGAACAGAAACAGAGATGAGGTGAAAGACCAAATTCGTGATTTGATGAGAGAACTTTTCGGTGAAGATTTTTCTTATCTGGCGGAAGATGATTCTTTCTATTATCACGCAGGGCTTGACAGCTTTGATTTTATTGAGCTTATTGATGCCGTGGAAAAGGAATTTGGTGTCCGTTTGCCGGAATGGCGTTTGGCAGATTGGAGAATGGGTGCTCCTACTTTTGGCGGACTGGTTGATATGGTCTGTGAAGTTTCCGGCAGGTAAGATGGTATCAATTCGAACGGTTTAAAAGCAGCCTGAAAACAGGCTGCTTTTTGTTGTATAAAAAATAAGTAGACAAAAATTAAAAAATATGATATAAATTTTTCGTTTTTTAATTATTTATCTATTATGGAAAAAAACTTAGTAAAAGAAGTTATTGAGCTTCTGAGAGACAAGCACTCGATCTTAATCGCTGATGAAGAAGATTTGCTGAAAGAAGATCTGGGAATGGATAGTCTGGAGCGTGTCGAGTTCGCCATCAGGTTGGAAAAAAAGTTTGGAATTGTCTTTTCTGACGAAGAAACGGAAAAATTTAAGGAAATGACTGTTTCTGACGTGGTGAAGATGATTGACAGCAAACTTTACGGCGGTTGACACACATAGCTTTGAAAAAAATGCAACCTGTTGAAACAGGTTGCGTTTTTTGTTTAAAAAAGTAGATAAAATACAAAAGTCATCTATACTGCCTTTAATATTGTATAACTGTTAAATTATTTATTATGACCAGAAATTTTATCAAGCAGGAAATTTTGGAACTGGCTGCTAACTGTTATACCCATAAAAACAGTGGGTATAAAATGATTTCGGAAGAAGACGGTTTCATTAATGATCTGGGGTTGGATGAATGGGAATATACGGCTTTTCTGACGACTGTTGAAATGCAATTGGGCATCAATATTACGGATGAGGAGGAGTATAGCCTTTATTCAGGCAAGCTTAGCGGTTTGATTGATTTGTTGACGGCAAAAGCTGATAAATTTGCGTAAGCTCAAACGCAAAATGTAAAAAACGCCCCTTAACAAGGCGTTTTTTTATTAATATTGCTCTCAGGGATAGGAGAAATAGTATTTCCTTGTATGAAATATTGACAAAAAATGAAAAATGGTGCATATCTGAAAGAGATAAAAATTATTAATTTTAAAAATATTATTATATGAAACGTAAGAAAAAACAAGAAGACGGATTTACAGCAAGTCCGTTTCCCGATGTTTTTCAAGAGAATGAAACCAACGTTTCGGCGAAAACTAAGGTTTCTTCCAAGAAGAAAAAATCCGGTTTGACGCTTAAAACCGCTAAAATCGAAATTGAGCGGTTGCAGCAGGAAAATGCCAGGCTTTTGTCTGAAAACAATATCCTGATGGTTGAAAACCGCGGGATGAAGAACAAAGCCGAGGTTTATGACTTGTTGATGGGAACATCCGGCAACTGTTTTACTACAACAGTTGTTGCCAAAATGCTCGGTATGAGCTCGGCGGAAAAGCTGAACGAATATCTGGCAAGCAAGCGGGTGCAATACAAAACAAGCGATGACTGCTGGGTGCTTTATGCGGAATATGCCAACAAAAAGTACGTCATGTTTCGCTGGTATGATTATGGAACTCAGAGCAAGTATCAGACGCCGCTTTCCCGTCCGCACATGTATTGGACGCTGAAAGGCATAGAGTTTATTCGCTCGTTGCGTAAAAAAGACGGCTTGTTGAAGAGCTAGGCTAACCTATTAAAAAAACGACAGGAAATGAGATTCCTGCCGTTTTTTTTGTTATATACTTTACAGGAAAACCCAAGGTTATCGGGTAAAATACCAAGGCGTCGACGCAATGCAGCCCCACGCCGGCGAGCGAGGCAAAACCGACCGTTTAAAAATCCTCCGGTTTACCGGAGGATTTTGTTTGTAAGCTTTAAGTTGGTCGGAATTGTGCTTTACAAACCGAAGATTTCCGAATAAGCCATAGACAAGCCGATCATGAAGTTGCTTCCGGTTTTGCCGATTTCACGCGCTTCGCCCTGAAAATATTGAACATAAGGGGCAAGGCTAAATTGCTTGTGGACTTTTACATCCATGCGCCCGATGATGCTCAGTTCGTATTTCAGGTCGGTGCCGACATATTCGCTGTATGTTATATAGTCGCGGTAATATCCGTCCAGTTGAAATTTGACCTGTTCAGAATTTACGTATTCCGTCCGCCAGCCGATTTCGTAAGCGGCTTTGGTCGTACGGGCGTCGCTGTATGTCATATCATATTCGCCGACGGCAGCAGCATAAAGCTCTTTTATAATGTCACCGTTAAAGATTTTGACACCGGTCTTTCCGCGGAAAATCTTTTGCAGCGGAGCAGGGTTGTTGGCTTTGAACTCGGTTTGGTAAGCAATGCTTGCAAAAGGTCCGGCTTCGGCGTTGTCTGCCTCAAAGCGCCACATTTTGCGGTTATAGTCTGAGGTCAGCAAAATTTTGTCACCGTCTTCGCTGGTAGTCGTTTCGTCATCCGTCGGACGGATTTTTGTACGTCCGTATTCGGCAAACAAGCTGTTGTTCCATTGCCATTCAGGCTGTTCATATTCCAAAACGAAGTCAAACACGCCTTTGATTGACGTTTGGCTGTCAGCGCTCAGCTGAGAATTGGGATTGTCAACATAATATTTTGCGTTTTGCACTTCGGTTGAAGCCATTTCTAAAGCGACACGGCGAAAGTTTGCGCGCAAATTGCCGTAAGCGTCGGCAGCGTCTCCCGCTTGCGCGGAGAAGGGAAGCAAGATGCCTGAAAATAATGCAATATATTTTGTTTTCATCAAAAGTCTCTCCGTAGTTGATAGTTCTGTGCCGATATTACGGCAGGAAGATTTTTTTGCAATTATATTTTACGGGCTTGGGATAATTATATTATATTGAAAAAAATGAAAAAAGGATGCCGATCGGCATCCTTTAGGAAAGGTGTTTGAAAGTTCAGAGCTTGCCTGCGGTTTTGAGAGCGGCATATTTTTCCCGATAGCATTCAGGAACACCACCGGTAGAAGATATTTCCCAGTAAAGGATATCCTTGTCTGTTTTGATGGTTGCATACAGGTTGCCCTGCGTAAAAACGCGGTTACGGTCTTTGGTTTTCAGCGCCGTATATTTGGGATATCCCTTACCCTCGCAACAGCAGCCGTCAAGACGATGATATTTGTAGCCGTTGGGAAGGACGACAAGGCAGACCGGTTCAAGTTTGCCGTCGATGTTGAGAAGTGCCAAACCGAGAAACGACGCCTTGCGCAAATCCCAGTTGTGTTTTGCGACAATGTCTGATACTCTTTCCTTAAAATGAATGTTTTTTGTCATTTTCATAATAATTGATTTTTTTTGTTAATAATAAAATATCTTCAGTATTGTACAAAATTGACGGAAAAATGCAATATAAATTTTACGAGAAAAAGCCGTTTATAAAGTCAATTGACAAAATATCGGGGGAAAGTTACTACTGAAACGGTTATGTTTTTTGAGAGAATAAGATGAATATTGATAATTTGGCGGAAGTGGTCTGCTCTTTAAAAGATGTTGTACGCACCGGTTGGCGCCTGCGTGAAGTTGAAAATCCCGAGTCTGTTGCAGACCATTCTTACGGGCTTTGCCTGTTAACGTTAATGCTGTGTCCCGAGGGGCTTGACCGGTTAAAGTGCCTTGAATTTGCCATTGTGCATGACTTGGCCGAATCCCTTACCGGAGATTATGTTCCAAGTGATAATATAAGTCCGGAAAAGAAATATAAAATGGAACTGGAAGCAATGCAAGATATTGCGGCACGGGCCAAATGCCCGCGTTTGGTCGATTTGTTTACGGCTTATGAGCGGCGCGATACGCCGGAAGCCGTTTTTGTTAAGAAAATGGATAAGTTGGATGTTGTTTTGCAAGCTCGTTATTATGACATGCACGAACGCAGCTGCTATTTTGAGCAAAAGCGCCCGTGGACTTCGCTTTTTGAGGAATATGAAGGGAATGCCAGCCCCATTTTGCAAGGAATGTTAGATAAGTTATAAAAAAAGAAAAAAAACTTCTTGACATTTGTTTAAAATGCCCGTAATTAGTTATGCAGTTCTTATGGCGGGGTAGCTCAGTTGGTTAGAGCAGCGGAATCATAATCCGCGTGTCGTTGGTTCGAATCCGACCCTCGCTACCATTTTAAACCCTTGGTTTTCCAAGGGTTTTTGTTTTATTCGGCGTTTAAAACAAACAAGTAAAATTGTGCAAAAAATTTATACAATCGGAGACGTTTTATAAAAAACATAATCAGCCGAGGATAAAAGCATTTATGCGCTGGGGCAACTGTCGGTAAAATGATTTTTATCTGCAAAATGTAGGAGAGGCGTTGACATTTTAAATAAAAAAGTCCATACCTTTAATGATTTTTTTTATTAGAGGATTTTGATATGAAATATATTTGTACTGTTTGCGGCCAAGTCATTGATACTGATGTTATGCCTGATGTTTGTCCGGTTTGCGGCGCCAAAACTTTTAAAGCTATGGATGAAAATACCAAGGAATATGCTGACGAACACAGAGTCGGTGTTGCTGAAGGTCTTGACGAGCGCGTTGTTGCTGGCTTGAGAGAAAACTTTAACGGCGAATGCTGTGAAGTCGGTATGTATCTGGCTATGAGCCGTCAGGCTGACAGAGAAGGCTATCCCGAAATTGCCGAAGCTTTCAAACGTTATGCTTTTGAAGAAGCCGACCATGCTTCACGTTTTGCTGAAATGTTGGGTGAAGTTGTTACTTCATCGACTAAGAAAAATGTTGAAATGCGTGCTGCTGCCGAGTTTGGCGCTTGCGACGGCAAAAAAATGCTGGCTTCTTTGGCTAAAGAGCTTGGTTATGATGCCATTCATGACAGTGTTCACGAAATGGCCAAAGACGAAGCTCGCCACGGAAGAGGCTTTGACGGTATGTTGAAGCGTTATTTCAGCAAATAAGCTGTTTGAGCCTTTATGAAAAAACTCCGTCCGGAAAGGGCGGAGTTTTTTTGTTCTGTGTCTGTTTTTCTTATTTCCGCTTTTTTCTGCGGAGACAGCGATAAGGGCTTATAATCACATACCATACGATATTGTAGATAAGTGAGGTTCCGATTCCGACACACATTGCACATATGAAAGCGAACAAGTATGTCAAGATGGCTTCGACAATTCCGATAGACGAAAAGAAAGCAGCAATGACATAAGTGATGCTCCATGCAAGCAGCAGTATTTGACAGACTTTTACGCTTTTCTTATACCAGTCAGCCTGATCCATGTCATATACGTTGTGAACATAAATGGCGCATCCGTTGGCAAAGAAGAGCATCCCCCATAAGGAGAACATGACTGTAAGGCCGATAAACATTACAGTGTTGACAGTGCTATATCCCAGAGCGGTATCTGCCAGCATTTTTAGGATTTCAGGTGAATGTAGCATAGCATCCGGTTTTTTAGTGGATGGATGATCCGCCCTGATTTACCTGTTGTTGTCTAAACTTGTCCAGAAGTTTCTGAACGACGGAGCGGGATAGGTTGTGCTCTTTAGCGTAATCAATGAGCTCGTTGAGGCGGTTCTCTTCGAGCATCTGCATTTGTTTTTCTGCTGAAATGTACTTCATAGAGTTTAAATTTAAAAATTGATAAAATAATTAACTGTATTTGTATGTATAACATTTGTTGCGGTTATTGGCAAGAAAAATGTTAAAAAAATGGACAAAATTTTTTTAGATGCTTAAAAACGGAATATCTTTAATATTCCGTTTTTATTAAATTGAGTTTTTCGGTAATGATATTTAATCTTTATTTCTACCGAATTTTTTGGATAACACCTTTTTGATGTTAAACATTTCTTTAAGTTGGCGCTTATATTTCAAAACGCGCTGCAATTGAGCCAGACGTTTAGCGGTTTTCGGCGAAGCCTTGACATAGGAGCAATCAATGGTGTCAATGCTCGGCGGGAACTTGATACTAGACGTTTTTCTCAGGTCAGAATTGCGCAGGGCAACGCTTTTCAGCTTTTTGCAGTTACTGAAGTCAAGTGTTTCGATATTGCTGAAATCGACGTTCCATAATTCAATTTTTTCAACGTTTTCGGGAAAGGTAATCTTTTTGATTTTACGGAAATTGACGCTGGACATACATAAGTTTTTAACTTTAAGTTTTGATAAATCAAGCTCTTCCATATCATTAAAATTGAATTTTACGGCAACAGTCAGCTCATTAATATTGGCAAAGCGATTGAGTTTGTCGACAAGGCTGGGGGTGTAGTTGCCCTGCAGCCATACTTTGTTGGCGGAAATGTTTTCTTTGCGGATGTGGTTGAGATTATGAGCCGTTATCGGGCAGCTCTCAAATTCGACGATTTGATCTTTGGGTAAATTGTATAAATCATAAAATTTGCCGTTTTTATCGGGTACAAAACCAAGGTTGCGCTTGGCGATAACAAAGCGGCGCTCGTCAATATGCGGAATTTTGTCAGACGACATCAGTTCTTCGTCACTTTTCAGCCCGAACCTTTCTTTCAAATAGTTACGAATGATTTGAACACGTTTTATGCCTGAAATTGCATGATTTGACTGTCCTACAACCTCGACCAGCTTGCCTTCGTCAAAATACATTGTGGCGCAGGGATAGTAAGGTTTGCCTTTTTCCATGCTGCGCAGGGAATAATATTCGGCAGTGGTGTTAATTTTCTCAACATAACGGTCGCGTCGGATGCAATGTCCCATGTTGTCGCTTTCAAAATCAAGCGCTTCGGAGGACATCATGCGTACCAGTTGCAGCTTGTCGTGCGGAAAAGCCATTACCTGTTCAATTCCCTGCCGACTGGCCGTATAGTCGTTGAGGTTTTCTTTCATCTTGTCATAGTATTTGTCAATACTGTGGTTTAAGTCATAAATGGTTGGAACGGAGGTATACAGGTTAAGAAAATAGTTAGCTGATGTGACTTTTTCTTTGTCGTTTTCCATGTAGTTATGGACAAAGTCGCGGATGTCAACGGCCAGTTCATGAAGATGGCTGTCCTTCAGTTTTTCAAAATCAATTATAATGTCGCCGTTTTCCTTAGTTTCAAATTTGAGAGGGTTGTTTTTGGCAATTTCCAATGTCAGATATTTGTTGAGCAGGGCACTGGTGCAGGCATATTTTTTTGCTCCGTCGCTCAAAACCGAAAAACGGGTGATTGCCAATTCCCCTGACGGCATAATTTGAGAACGTTCGGCACGTAGAGTTTCCAATTTGTTGCTTAAAATTGCAGAAGTCGTTTGGTCTGTTTCAAAGCGCAGATCTTGCATCAGCGAGCTGATTTCCTTTTGTAACGCTTTGCGCCTTTTGTCAGAATCTTTAAGTTCCTGTTCATATTTTTCAAATTCTTCAACCGTCGTATCGGCGAACAGGCTGCGGATGTAAGCTTTGTATTCTCTTTTATTGTAAATCATTGGCACCTCTCTTAAAAACGAAAGCAATATAACACATATAAAAATTTTTGTCCAGTATTTTGTTTATTTTTTGTACTGTCTTGTTTTTTGTTGCTGTTTAACGGATTTTTATATATAATGAAAATATGGAAAATATTTAGCGGGTTTGCTGCAAATTGGGATGCAACAGCTTAAACGGTCTTACAGAGTGTGAACGACTAAAGAAAGGGATGTCCTGATGACTGAAAGAATAGACAGAATGCAAATAAAAAGACCTCCGGAGAGGGATATTGATTTTCAGGTCGATACTGTTGCTGTCAGTACGAATGCCGGTGGATATTTTTCACCGGGTCGGAATTCGGTAACGATTAATTATAAACCTAATAATGATTCTTGGAATGAATGGTCGGAGAGCGATAATGTTCTTATTCATGAGCAAAAGCATCGTGATAATCGTGCGGCCGGTATGTATCAATATGCCGTCAGTCCCGAACAGGCATATAAGCTTAATATGCATGATGAGATTTCGGCGAATATGGCAAGTTTGCTGTTATTGCGGCAGAAATATCTGGAAACCGGCGATATCACGATTTTTGAAAATGAAGAAAACGGGCGTTTTGCGTTCTATGCAAAGGCTGTTAAAAACGGGAGTGTTAAACTCGGCAGTCCGTATCAGGAAGATTTTGACAAAGAGATGGCATTAATTGTCAACGGAACCCGTGATATGTGGGAAAAAACGTTCTCTAAACAATATAATGACGGCAGTATGTGGGATGCCAGAAATACCGCAGACAGAAGCGGGAAATATGCTGAGTATTATGATGAAAACTATCAGCGTGCAATGAAAATTGCCTATAATGTCGGCGGTGTTGATTTTACCAAATATATGGACAGAGACGCAAATATTCCGGAAATCGGCAAGTTTGATTTGAAGTGTATGGATAGCGATAAATATTCTCATCAGGATTTGGCAAAAGAGTTTGGTATTCCCGCTTATGACGGTTCAATGAGTCTGGAGCAGTATCAAAAGCTGGTGCAGCATAAACTGACGATGGACAAATTTGTTGAAAACAGCATTTTCGATGTACCTCAAGATTATGCCGATCTTCTGGCTTTTCAGCAAAAGTTGTATGACAATCCAGATTGGCCATATAGAGACAATTTGAGAAAAATGCTGGATGAGCACACAAAAGATTTTAATACGGCCTATAAATCCATCAATCAGGATTTAGTTGCTGCGGCGGTTAAGTCAGCAGCCAGAGAATATGCTGAGCAAGGGAAAGCAATTCCGCCGGCAAATGATGCTGCGTATAATGCAGCAGTTGATAAAATTTACACTTATCCGGTCAAATTAAAAGGCGATGTCAATTATGAAGGTAACTTTTCGCTGAGAAAGACGCTCTGTGATGAAAAAATGCTGAATGCCAAGCTGCCGAAGGAAGCGGAGAAAGTACAGAATATGAGTGGCTGGGAAAGAAATTTTCGAAAATATATGGGGTTTATGGGGGTACCTGATAATCTACAGAATAATGCCGTGAATAATATGGGGGATAAGAATGGTTTTATCAAAGGTGCGGGAACGGTTTGTGTCGGAATAGGAGCACCTTTCATCGGCGCATTTTCATGGTGCAAAAAGAAACTGAGTTCTGAGGATAAAGTTGAAAACAAGCCGATTCATGATGTTAATAAAAATGCTCCGGAATACCGCAAGTGGGAAGACAAAGACGGCAACCGCGTTTCTGAAGTTCAACATCGCCGCCTTCCTGATTTGACCAAAGATGTTATTCAAAAGCCGACAACTTCTTATGCTCTGTTGGCACAGGCCGAGAAGCAAAAAGCCCAACAAAACGGTATTGCTGCCGCGGCGAAGGAAAAAGCCGTTCCTGTTAACGATGACAGCGGTGTCGATAAGGCGAAAATGGTTAAAATGATTGAGTATATGAACAAAATCAACGGTGCCGGAAAAACGGTAGATGCGGTTCCGACAGTTGATGCTTTGTGCGAAAAATATGGCGATAAGGCGGCAACTTTACTGATGTATGCCGTTAACGAACCTTATAAATATGCCGAATATATCGGTGACAAGTCGATAAAAACCTCTCGCGCAGCCTTGACGCATTTATGCAGCCTTGAAGGGGAAAAAGAACAGCTGGCGATAAAAGGGGCGGAAGAAAAGGCTGCCGGACGTGAACCGTCGGCAGAGCAGGTGCAAAAACGGCAAAATCAGGCGGTAAATACGGATAAAGCCCAATCTGCCGCTCAAACTTTGAAAGCCGGTCATGACCGTGTGACGGCAATGCGTGACAAGCTGCGCCAAGGGCATACGGAAGCAAGTGACAATACGCGTGTTGACAATCGGGCTGCGGCTGCGGAACGCCTGCGTTTTGAGCAATCGTCCCAGCACCATGCCGGCAACAGGCAGCCGATTACGGCCGAAGCTATGCGTAAATTGCTGGCAGATAGGATGGTTCATCAATAGGCGCAGTATTTTCCGCTTCAAAATAACAGTCCGACAATTTGAATTGTCGGACTGTTTGCTTAAAGAAAAGGGCTTTTTTTATCCAACCTTGCTGACATAATCTTTCATCAATTTCTTATGTCCGTATTGGTCAAACCAGATTTCCAGTTTATTACCTTCAATATTCAGCACTTTGCCATAACCGAAAGTATCATGATAAACTTTGCTGCCGACAGGAAAAGCCGCAGTTGCGTTTTTGGCTTTTTGTTTGGCGTGGTAATAGTTGCCGCTGCTCCAACCGTCATCTTCTTCGCGGACATAACTAAAGCGGTCGCTGTCTTGGATGGTGTTAATGTTTTGCTTTCGGTTATACCAATTAGAGCTTGATTTATAAGCATTTTGTTGCTGATAACCTGTGCTTCCAAAATAAGCGGCCGCCTGATTGATGATTTCAATATTGCGCGGCGGCAGCTCGTTAATGAAGCGTGAAGGAATATTTTGCTGCCATTGTCCGTAAATACGGCGGTTCATTGCGGTTAAAATATAGAGTTTGCGGCGGGCACGGGTCATTGCAACATACGCCAGACGGCGTTCTTCTTCCAGAGCACTTTGCCCTTCGCCCATGGCGCGCTGGTGCGGAAACAGTCCTTCTTCCCAACCGGGAAGGAAAACGGCGTCAAATTCAAGCCCTTTGGCCGAATGCAGGGTTATCAGCGTTACTTTGTTGCTGTCAAGCGAACTGTCATTTTCCATAACCAAACTGACGTGTTCCAGAAACTCTTCCAAAGTTGGATATTTGTCGTGGTCGCTCATTACATTGACAAGCTCATGCAGGTTTTCAATCCGCCCTTCGGCTTCGGCTGATTTGTCGTTTTTTAACATCTCCATATAGCCGGAATCTTCAATGACCTGATCGGCAATTTCATCCGGTGTCAGAGCTTGCGCATTTTGTCTCCATAAGTTAAAGTTATTTATTAACTGCGCGGCATTTGTCTTTGTTTTTCCATTTAATAATCCTAATGATAGCATTTTTTCAACAGCCATATACATTGATATTCCACTATTGCGGGCTTCAATTTGAAATTTTTCAACAGCCTTAGCGCCGATACCGCGGGCAGGTTTGTTGATGATGCGTTCAAGAGCCAAATCGTCGTGCGGTTGTTGTATAACGCGCAAATAAGCCAAAATATCGCGGATTTCGGCACGTTCGTAGAACTTCGGACCGCCGATAACTTGATAAGGGATAGCTTCAGCCATAAACTTTTCTTCAAATTCGCGGGTTTGGGCGGCTGTTCTGACCAAAACGGCAATGTCGGAATAGGCTGTGCCCGAATGGTAGATGTGTTCAATCTCTTCAGCAATGCATGAGGCTTCTTCCACGCCGGAATAGGTGCTGATGACTTTGATTTTGCAGTTGTCAGCCTTAGCTGCCGGACTGTTTTCTGCCACCCGCAGGCTTTTGCCCAAGCGGTCGTGATTGTGACTGATGACAGCCGAGGCGGCTTCAAGAATATTAGCGGTTGAGCGGTAATTCCTTTCCAAACGGATTGTCCGTGCATCTTCAAAATCTTTTTCAAAACGCAGTATGTTTTCGATTTCGGCGCCGCGCCACGAATAAATGGATTGGTCATCATCACCGACACAGCAAATATTACGGTGTTTTTGGCAGAGCAGGCGCAAAAGCAGATATTGGGTTACGTTGGTGTCTTGATACTCGTCAACCATGATATATTTGAAACGTTCCTGATACTTTTCCAAAACGTCTTTATGTGCCATCAAAATGTTAAGGCTGTACAGCAGGATGTCGCCGAAGTCCACGCAATTAAGCTCTAAAAGCCTTGCCTGATAAAGTTTATAGACGTTGGTCAAGACATTGCCGTGAAAGTCTGGATTAAGCTTGTCGACAGTTATCCCTTTGTCTTTCCAAAGCTGAATCTTGTCAAGCAGTCCCTGCGGCGGGTATTTTTTGTCGTCTATGTTTTGGGCTTCGCAAATTTGCTTGACAACCCGCCGTTGGTCGTCATCACCGAGAATGGTGAAATTGCTTTTGAGACCGGCCAATTCGGCGTTTTGCCGCAGAATTTTCACGCAAATGCCGTGAAAGGTTCCCATCCAGACGGAATCAACCATGTCGCCGATCATATTGCGGGCGCGCTGCGTCATTTCACGAGCGGCGCGGTTGGTAAATGTTACGACCAGACAGTTCCACGGGCTGGCCTTACCCTGTGACAGGATATAAGCCAAACGGGTCGTCAGTACTTTGGTTTTTCCCGTACCGGCGCCGGACAATACCAATAACGGGCCGTCTGTTGCGGTTACGGCCTGTTTTTGCTCGGGATTAAGCTCGTCAAGCCATGGGGCGGACGGCATTAATGCCGAAATGTTGTCATAGGTAACGGCAGTGTCTTCACTGTCTAAATCAAATATGTCGTTCATTGGCTGATACTTCTTGTTTTTTTATTTTCTGCCGCCTATATTATAGTAAGATTAAACGAAATAAAAGCGCTTTTTAAACTAATGCTCAAAAGAGGGAAAAATGTCAGAAATCAGAGATAAAATTACCGGCTTGTCCGACTATATGAACCATAAAATCATCGGGCAGAAAGATTTGGTCAAAAAGATGATTATCACCATGCTGGCAGAAGGGCACGCTTTGGTTGAGGGGGCTCCGGGGCTGGCAAAAACCAAAGCGATTAAAACTTTGGCGGATTGTATTTCTGCAAGTTTTAACCGTATTCAGTTTACGCCGGATCTGTTGCCGGCGGATATTACCGGAAGCGAGATTTTTGTGGCTCAGAAAGGCGAGTTCGAATTTCGCAAAGGCCCGATTTTTGCCAATCTGGTTTTGGCGGACGAAATTAACCGCGCGCCGGCAAAAGTGCAGTCCGCTTTGCTTGAAGCCATGGCCGAACGGCAGGTCAGCGTGGGAGGACGACGTTTCGGGTTGCCTAAGTTGTTTATGGTGATGGCAACCCAAAATCCGATTGAACATGAAGGAACTTATAATTTGCCGGAAGCGCAGCTTGACCGTTTTTTGATGTATATTCGCATTGACCAGCCGTCGGCAGCCGATGAGCATAAAATTTTGGAATTAGTCAGAGGCGAGGGAACCTTTGTCAATCCGGCACAAGAAAAAACTTTTGAAAAACTTGATATTTCCGATGTGGAGACGGCTACCCGCGAGGCTTTGGGCGTTTATTTGAGCAAGGAGCTGGAAGAGTATATGGTTCAACTGATTGTTGCAACCCGCCATCCCGAAAAATATGACGAAACTCTGGCCGGACTGGTTATGTTCGGCGCCAGCCCGCGAGCAACGATCGCTCTTGACCGCTGTGCAAAAATTAACGCTTGGCTTGCAGGGCGCGATTTTGTGTCACCGGAAGATGTGCATGCCGTTATTTACGATATTTTGCGCCACAGGGTTATTTTGAGCTTTGAAGCGCAGGCTGAAGGCTATACCAGTGATGACATTATTACCCGCCTTTTGAATGTGGTTCCTTTGCCGTAAAGGACTGATATGGGAAAAATCTCAGAAATAGCAGCGGTTCTGCTGGGGCGGCAGAAACAAAAAGATGAAAACAAAGGGCTGGTCGCAACGCTGGAAGATTTGATGGAACAGCGGCGCAATGTTCGTTATCTGCATCTTAAAACCAAGCTCCACTCTTCGTCGATGGCGGGAGATGTTAAATCGGCGTTTAAAGGGCGTGGTATTGAAATGGAAGAAATCCGCGGTTATGCTTTCGGCGATGACGTTCGAGATATAGACTGGCGCGTGACAGCCCGTAAGAACAGCCCTTATACCAAAATTTATGCCGAAGAACGCGATCGTGAAATTTATGTTCTGCTTGATTTGTCTGCTTCAATGGTTTTCGGCACCAGAAATGAGCTGAAATCCGTTACCGCCAGCAAAACGGCAGCGTTGTTGGGCTGGATGGCTCAGGAGAATAACGACCGATTCGGAGCCTATATTTTTGACGGGGAAAAAAATTGGCAGTTTAAGCCGCAGCAGAACCGTGCGCAGCTTTTGGCCGTGTTTAATAAGATTGCTGCCGTCAACAGGGATATAGTCAAGCGCAAGGTTGCTCCTGACGGGCTGAATAAGGCGCTAAATCTTATGGTTAAAGGGCTGAAAAGCCGAGCAACGGCCTTTGTCATCAGCGATTTTTCGAATTTCGGCGAGGATGAAAAGAAAGCTTTGGCCGCTTTGTCAAAAAAATCAGCGGTGTTTTGTCTGAATATATATGATATTTTGGAAGAGCAGGCGCCGTCGCCGGGGGAATATATGGTGGTGGACGGAGCGCAAAATCTTGTATTTGACAGTCGTCCGCAGGCTTTCAGAACGGAATATGGACGTTTTTTTGCCGAAAAAAAAATGAAAATACGCGATTTTTGCCGCAAATTTAATTGCCGCTATGTCGAGATAAGGACTGATATCCCTATCACGAAGCAGATGAAAATTATATAATTTTGGCTTATGAGTTATTGACAGAAATTTTTTTTGGCAGTAGAGTTAACCAAAATAATGTTGTAACCGTAAATTATTTTGTAAGAAAGATTTCAAATATGGTAAAAACGAACGAAAACAATTCATATCGCCGTGGTCAGGAACTGTTGGATCAGGGGCTTTACAGAGATGCCATCGCCCAGTTTGATCAGGCTATTGCTGAGCAGCCGGATTCATGGAAAGCCTTGAACTCAAAAGGTTTTGCTTTACAGAAATTGAGCCGCTACACCGAAGCGGTTGAGTGCTTTGACAAAGCATTAGAAAAAAATCCCCAGTCAGTGGAAATTATCAATAACAAAGGCGTAACATTGTCAATGCGCGGTTTGTACAAAGATGCCATTGCCCAGTTTGATCAGGCTGTCGCCATTGATCCGACTTCGCTTGAAGCTTTGAACGGTAAGGCAATTGCTTTGCAACATATGTATTTGTACAAAGAAGCCTTGGACGTTTTGGAAAAAGCCATGCAGATTGACCCCAAACATGTACAGACTTTGCTCAGCATTGCCGTTACTTTGCAGAAGCTCAAACAGTTTGATCGCGCCATTTCGTTTTTCAAAAAAGTTTTGTCTTTTGACAAGTCAAACATTAAGGCTTGGAATGGCGTCGGCGTTACTTATCAGTTGATGGGCGATAATAATTCGGCGTTGAAATGCTTTACAAAAATTCTGAATATCAATAACCGTGAAATTCAAGCTTGGATCAGTATCGGTTTCGTTTATCAAAAAATGCTCAAGTTTTCAGATGCTCTGAAATGCTACAAAAAAGCGCAAATGATTAACGAAGGGCGTTATCATCATAAATTGTATGACGGTTTGGCCAGCTGCCTGACTAAGTTGTCAGAGTTTGATCAGGCTGTCGAAATTTATAAACAGATTTTCAATACCGAAGAAGGCAAAAAGAAATGGGATGCTCAGCGTTCAATCAAGTTTGTCGGTAAGCTGAAGCGTAAGAAAGCAACCGGAACCCTGCCTGATTTGGTTCCGCCTGAAGCTTAGTTCTTAGGTTTGTATAAATTGATAAATCCGGTTTAGGGAAAATCCTTAACCGGATTTTTTTGTTTTATAAGTTTTTTTACTTACTCAAAAATATCAAAAGATGCTGTTTGTTCGATTGTCGGATCTTCTGAGGGGTTTATCTGTTGATAGCTGGAGCATAAAAAACACCTTCATGATGGTGAAGGTGTTTTTTTGGGGGGGCTTTTTTGACCGTAGGAGTCTTAGTCAGCAGCCTCTTTGACAGCTTCTACGCTGTTATTGATTATTTGTTTTGATTGAGTGCCTACGGTTTCTCCGACTTCCTGAACGGTAGTGTCCTGATTGATTTTTCCGTCATAAATGTCTTTGGCAACAATATAAATGAGTAAGACCAAAACAATATAAAAGATATATTTTAACAATGTTCCCATGATTTTTCTCCTTTTGTATTGATATAATCAGAGAGTGTCCTTTTACAAGAGGTGAAAAATAAAAAAGCCCTCAAATGAGGGCTTTTTCAAATAAGTGCAGAATTATTCCTGCGAAATTTTTTTCTCCAAATCGGCAATCAGCCCGTCCAGACCGTTAGGCGATTTTTTGATGAAAGCCGTATATTCGTTGCGAGCCGTAATAGCCAAGCTGACGTTTTCGATGATAATGTCGACAATTTTAAATTTGCCGTTTTCTTCCTTAACTCTCCAAACAACGTTGGCCGGTTGAGCCTGATCCATCGGAACGACGGAGTTTACGAAAATCTGGTTGGCAGAAGAAGAGGGGGACGTTCCTTTGAAGATAAATTCTTTTCCTTTGAAATCATCAAAGCGTTTTGACCAAGTTTTAACGTTTAATTTGCGATAAACATTGATGAATTTGTCGCGCTGAGTTTCAGAAGCCGTTTTCCAGTAGCGGCCGAGAACGAAACGCCCGATAAATTTGAGGTCAAGGGCAGAGTTGAACAGCTTTTCAAAACGGGCATCGCGTTCGGCTTGCGAGGCGTTTGAATTGATGATGCTGACCAAACCTTCTTGGGTTGTGCTTTTTACAAAGTTCTCGGCTTTGGCGGCGTCAACTTCAGCGTTGGCCGAACCGGCGAACAGGACAAGACCGCAAAAGATTGTCATAATGATTTTTTTATACATTTTTATTCTCCTGATAGATATCTTTAGTAATCGGCGTCTTCACTGTCATCAAAGTCAAAATCATAACTCGGGGCCGTATTTGCCGATTGGCAGACCGAATTATATTTCTGGCGGTTTTGTAAATAAGCTGAACGCATTGTTGAATAGAAGTCAACAGAGTTGCGTTCCAAATCATCCAAAAGATCCAGCGAGCGTTCACGGGCACTGATGGCAGTGAGAGCGGCATAGCTGTATGAAATTTTAGCTGAATAGTTTTTATCGTTAATTGCAGCCCAATATACAGGAGTAGATATGCCGTCAACGGTATAGCCTACCATAGAGCGGACAGTAAAGGGGCCAAAGAAGGGGAGCATTACCAAAGGGCCGTCAGGAACGCAATAATGAGCCATAGTTTCGTCAAAGCCCGTTTCTTTTTTGGGTAAGCCCCAGCCTTCTGCAACGTCAAACATGCCGCCTAATCCGAGAGTGCTATTGATTGCAAATCGGGCAATAGAGTTAAACATTCCGGTGACGCTTCCCTGTAAAGTGTGGTTGACTGCCGATGCCGGTTCGTTAACATTGCTGATGAACGAACTGACGCGGTTACGTACGTCCTGATTGGTGACAGCGCGGTATCCTTTTGCTACAGGTTTTAATACAAAACGGTCTACCTGCATGTTAAAGCCAAAGACTGAACGGTTGTAGGTTTCGAGCCAGCTGTCCTGTTCGGAAGCATAGGCGTCTGCCGTTGCGGCAGACAGCAGGGCTGCAATGGCGACTGTATATTTCAGCAATTTTTTTCCTTTCTACAGGGTTGATTTGTGCGCTAATATAGCAGCAGATTATTGTAAAGGCAAATTATTTTTGTTTGTTACAATACGGAAATTTTTTGTGTTTTGCAAAACGGAAACTTTTGACTTACTATCCCTTTCAGTTGAAAAATTTTATAAGGATACAAAAATGAGCACTAAACCTAATAAACCAATCATGTTGTTTGACTGCAAAACTTCTCAGAACGTTATCGGACAGGAAAAGTTTTTGCAGGCTTTTGAAGCTATTTTGAACCATGGCGCATATTGCCAAGGGCCGGAAACCAGAGAACTGGATGAAAAGCTGGCTGCTTATTCCGGTACAAAATTCTGCTCAACCTGCGGTTCGGGTACAGATGCTCTGACTTTGGCTTTGATGGCTTGGGACGTTAAGCCGGGCGACGCCGTATTTGTTTCTTCTTTTACATTTGTCGCTTCTGCTGAAGCGCCTGTTTTGCTCGGTGCAACCCCGATTTTTGTTGACTCTGATCCGGATACTTTCAATATGGATCCGAAAGATTTGCAGCGCGCCATTGATGAAGTTAAAAAAGAAGGAAAACTGAGACTGAAGGCCGTTATTCCGGTTGATATCTTCGGTTCTCCCTGCGATTATGACACCATTATCAAAATTGCCCATGATAACGGTATGAAAGTTTTGTCTGACTCCTGCCAGTCTTACGGTTCTGTGTACAAAGGCAAAAAAGCCGGTTCAATTGCCGATATGACCGCTACTTCTTTTTATCCGACAAAGCCGTTGGGTTGCTATGGCGACGGCGGTGCCGTGTTCAGCAATAATAACGAAGAAAACGAAATGGTTAAATCTTGCCGCGTTCATGGTATGAGTCCTGAAGACCACTACGACAACGTTCGTTTGGGTATGACCGGCCGTATGAACTCTTTCCAGGGTGCCGTTTTGCTGCAGAAAATGAAAGTGTTTGATCAGGAACTGAAAGACCGTTTCCGTGTTGCCAGCCGCTATGATAACGAATTGAGCAATTATTACGGCAAACAGAAAGTTTTGGATAATTGCAAATCCGCTTACGCTTTGTACACAATTCATTGTGAAGACAGAGACGAGCTTATGGCTTTCCTGAAAGAAAACGGTATTCCTTGCGGTGCATATTATCCGCGTCCGGTTAACACACAGACCGCTTATGCTCAGTGGAATACACGCGCTGTTCCGGTTTGCGAGAAATTGTCCAAGACTGTCTTGTCTATTCCGATGACACCGTATTTGGATAACGAAGACTTGGATTATGTCATCAGCAAGATGAATGAATTTGCCGCTCAGAAAATGAACAAAGCTGCATAATTCAAATATAAAGATAAACCTCTAAAACCTCCGCCCCGAAGGATTGCTCTTTCGGGGCGGAGGTTTATGGTTGTCAAAAATTACAGATTATGATGAAAGTTTTTCGGTAAAATGAAATATTCTTTACGATCGATATGCCAGGCCAGTCCGGGAAGACGGAGCTTTTGTCCTAACCGCAAGTCTTCGGACGAGGGAGAAAATTCTCCGATACCGCTCATTGACGTAAATGTTAGTTCTCCGAAATAAATACGATTGTTTATATTATAAAAGTCAACCCGAACAAAACAAAATCCCTGAGAAAGTTTTTCCGCATATTTAATCATGGTGTCAAGATTGTCAGGTTTTGCAATTTCTGTTTCCAGCCGCGGCCATTTTACTGTAATGTTCAGTTCGTTCCAGTTTTTATCGTAGATTTTTCTTTTATGTTCTGGCGTTCCGCTGTTTACATCCAGCCAAATTTGTTCTACCTGTCCGTCCATACATAAAAAACGGTAATCGTATATACTGTTGTTGATTTTATCAAGATATTGTTCAATGATAATTTGAGGTTTGATGTCACGATAATGGAGTTCACATCCGGCATGAAAGGCGAAATTCGTATTCATCCATGTTTTTATTTGTGATTGTATTTGTGACGGATCTATGTTTTTCTTGTCTTTAACGATAATATTATACCCGGAACCGTGGTTGCATTTTATGACAAAGCAGTCGGGGAGCATATCAAAATCAATCTCTTCAAAATCGTCATATACGCCGAGCAGTGGAATAAGACATTCTTTTCCGATTTTTTTCTCAACCCAGTTGCGGACGAGATATTTGTCAGCTAAGGCTGTTTTAATGGGAGTTGAGGCGTAAAGTTTTAACCATTGTATCTTTTCATTAAAGGTTTGAGGATTATCTAAATTAATATCTTTTTTGGTAATGTATTGATACCATTTGATTAGTTGGTCAGCATATTGACAAAGTGTTTTATCGTTAAGATAAGGCGTTACCCCCCCCCAGTTTTGTCAATCTTTTTTGTCAATTTTCTGACGGTTTCTTGGCATTTCATTTCTTTTCGAATAATGCTTTGAAGATTATCGTATCTTTTATCAAATATCCGGCGATTGTGCTCAAACAGTTGCTTTCTTCCGTCTGGTGTAAAAGAGGCGTGTCTTTTGTGCAGGATGAATAGGTCGTCAATCAAAACCGTGCGATAGCCGGCAATTATGGCTCGCATGACCAGATCATCTTCTTCGCAGTATCCTTTGCCGAAAATTTCATCTAACAGTCCAATTTTGCGTAGGATTTTTTTACGGCAACACAGACATAATCCTTCGGGCGTGAAAGGCGGATATTGATGCGCCGAACTTGCATCAATATGGCGGGCTTTAGAGATAAGCTCATTGCTGGAGCAGGGAATATCCCACCAACCTGATGACGAAGCGATCGGAGAAGCTATGGCTATATTTTTATCGGATTTGAAACAGTTAAGAATGTTTTTTTCAAAAGTGTCCGGTATTTCCGTATCGCTATTTAAAAGAACAACAATGTCTCCTTTGCATTCTTTAATTCCTCTGTTGCAGGTTTTTATAAAACCCAAATTTTTACTGTTTTTGAGTATTTTATATTTTGTTTGCAATGTTTGCAGAAAAATTGATACGTTAGCGTCGGTTGAACAATCGTCAATGAAAATAATTTCGGTTTGGGGAGAAAGGTTTGCATTTTCCATTGATGCGATCAATTTTTTTAATTCGTCAAAAGCGTTATATACCGGAACAACAATCGACAGCGTAAGTTTTCTTTCGTCATGTTCAGGAAAAACGTCTTTATTTTTGTAGATAAATTTGCGTGTTGATATTTTTATTCCGCAAAAGTATGTTTTCAAATGTGTGTTTTTATATTTCTTTTGTATTAATGGCATTTTCGAGGCTTTCAGTGATAATATTTTGCAGATTGTTTTGATAAATTTGGGGAGTAGATGTTGTCAAATAACGATTTCTGGCTGCTTTTCCCATTTCTTCTGCATTGTAGCCTTTACTGATAATTGTCTGAAAAACGGAACGCAGGTCATCGCTGTCGCCGGTTTTTGTAATCCAGCCGGTTGTGTCGTCAATCATATATCTTGCGCCTATGTTTTCGGAAATGATACAGGGTTTTCCGTACATTGCCGCTTCTAAAACAATCCGTGAGCAGGATTCGTCAAAGGAAGGGACAACAAATATATCGGTTTGTTCAAAAAGCCGCGCCTTTTCTTCTCCCTGTAATTCATCGTGCCAGATTATGTTACGGCAGTTTTTGGTCTTTTTTTGCAAAGGGCGCCAATACGAACTTGTATTTTTGCTTTTACTTCCGACGATGTTTAAAACGGCGCGGCCGGATAAGTTTTTGTCAAGCGCCAAAAAAGCGTCTATACAAATATGAAAAGCTTTTCTTGGCGTGAAGTACCCGACAATCGTAAACTGTATTTTTTTGTTTTTCTTTGTTTTGCCGTTATATGTATCTTCCACAAAGTTGTGAATGACGCTTACGTTGGAATTATACGGCAAAATGTAACTTTTGGCATATTCGCTGACGGTTGTTATTTTGGCGGTTTTTAGGACATCAGACAAGCCTTTGTATTTTTTGCAGTAATCTGAAATTTCCGCAGCTTCTCTGATATACCACAAATAAGGAATATTGCCAATCATACATTTTTTTACAAATTGATATGTTAAAACCGTGTTGCAGATGACCAGATCATAGGTTCCCATCTTTTCAACATCGGCATTTTCGCTGGACAGAATCGTTACAGGAATGTGTTGTTCCTGGAAGCTTTGTTCCAGAGGACCGTGCAATAATGAGTATACGGTTACGCTGTGACCTTGTGCTCTTAATATTTTAGCTATTCCGTACAAAGATAAAGAAGCGCCGGCAATAGCCATATCGTGAGATATCAGAAGCATGTTTAGTGATTTTTTTTCATAAACTTCTCTGTTGGCTTGTAAATAAGCGTATCCGTTTTGTACGTCAGGTTCCATATGTGCTCCTTCAGCCCATTCGTTCCACGCATTTACGAATACAAAACGTTCCGAGACCGGGTTGTTGCGTTTTTCCCAATTTATACAGCCTGACAGCCATTTTTTATATAAGTTTGGTGTACTCCCATGGAAAATATAACCGTTTGTAAAAGCTTTTCTGGCTGAGTTGTCCCAGCTGGGGAAAACGGTTTTAAATGTTTTATGAGAAACCGGATATATATATTTTATTTCATTAATATAATTGGCAATATCAAATATTTGGCACTTTAGTTCGGGGAGTATGTATTTGGAAGAATAGTCGATTTGTTTAAGATTTTTCATTTGATGAGGAGGAAATTCAATAACAGCATCAAAAATACCTGCGTATTCGTCCGGATTTGTTCCGGATGAATAGACAATACAAAAGTAAATTCCTGCAAAACCATTTTTGCGACAAAGCTCATCCAATCTGTGGCGAAACTTTATCAAATGCTCTTTTTCAAATAATCCCGGTTTATATAATATAAATAAAGGTTTATTATTTATGGTGATATATCTTTTATCCTTAAAAAATGGCAGTATATCTTTAAAAAAGTTATCATCATCTTGTTCTTTGTGTTGTTGCGGCATAATAATTTCTTTATCGCCGCCATCCCATAATTTTGACCAATTTTCGTTTGCCCAACATAGGCAGAAAGGCAAATATAAGTCTTTGTTTTTCAGCCAATTAAAAATAGGTGTTTCTAATAACCTTTGCCCATTGAACCAGTAATAATGAAAACAAAATCCGTCTATACCGTATTGTTTTGCCAGTTCGACTTGACGATACATTACTTTTGGGATGCTTAAGTCATAAAATCCGACATCATAGGGTATATGAGGCTGGTAATGTCCGGTGTAGTATGGAAATGTTTTGCTGACATTATGCCATTCGGTAAATCCTTTGCCGTAAGCTTTATCATTTAGCGGAATTGTGTGATATTGTGGTAAATAAAATGCAATAATTTTAGCATCGATTTTTGAAGTGGCTTCAGATATATCCTGTAACGGCGGAACGAATGTCGAACAATCTTTTTGGCAGAGAAAATTCAGATATTCTTTTATCATAGCCTTGTTTTGTTTCTGCATTTGATAATTTAAAGGAGTTTTTTTTGCAATTTTTATGCCGGCTATTTTATATGTTTTTTTTGCAGGCGTTTTAGTAACTGTCAGAAGCGGTATTCCTAACAGTTTATATTTTTTTTTATTTCCTTTTTTTTGATAAAAAAGTTTTTTAAGATATATTGTCATAATTAACCCTTGATTTATAGAATTGTATTTTGCAAATTTTGATAATTATGGAGCCATCGTAACAATGTTTGCGATAAAAAAGAAAGTAACGGAATTGGTATAACCAATATTGTAATTTTGTTGTAAAGCATTTATAGCTGTTGCCACAAATAGTATTATATTGCTCTGATACCATTACTCCGAAAGCGCGTTCAAAGGCATGGGCAAGCTGGTTGCCCTGACTGGTTTTTCCAGTTGCTTCAAAATCGTTTAATGTATATCCGGCTTTAATTATTGGTAAAAACAGATGTGCTCTGGCCATAAACATTGTGCCGGCCACAAATGTCAATTTTTGAGGAATGTTAAAGCCCAATCTTTTTATTGTGTTGTATACCAGTTCTTTTATGTTTTTGTAGCTATCTGTTGATGATGTAATCAAATGTTTTGAGGCAAGCATGCCGATGTTCGGGCGTTTTTCAAACTGATGAAGGTTCTGTATAAAAATCTTTTTGCTGCCGATTAGAGATTCAACGAGCAGTGGCATCCAACATTTACGTGAAATCCACCGGCCGTTTATTTTATCGCCGTTATTTAATGTTGTGTTTTTTGTATGGATTTTTAAGACGTAATCATAGTCGTTAAGGTTAACGCGGTTTAAGACGTCTATAAACGGACCGACGTCGTAGCCTTGGTTGGGAACGAGCAAAATATGTGCCTGTGGAAAGCGGAGATGTATTTTTTCTTCAGCTTTCTCATTTTTTTCAACCATTGTGACATATAAGTCGTAGTTACATCCCTGTACATTGGATATTTTATCAAGAAAATAGTCCAACTGATCAATATAATACAAGTGAAAATGTATAAGTATTTTAGTCATCACAAACCAACCTTTATAAATATATCAAACATAATAAATTTATTTATTTTAAAATCAACAAAGAATTGCAAAGCAATATTATTTTATTCTTAAGGTTGTTTTATCTTATTGTTTTTATTGGTTTTTATCTATTTTAAATTGTAAATAACTGTGCATTTCTATTTATAATCTTTTATCATAAAGGTTGGTTTATGGCGTATTGAGGGCAATATTTTTTTTGATAAAGAGGGTGTTTTTTTCAAAATAGATAATATGTGTATGCTGGGATACATTGGAGGTTTTAATCATGTGGTTTCAAAAAATAAAAAAAGTAGGGAAAGGAAAGGTTACCAAAAGAATAAAGATATGCGGTGTTACTATTTTGAAGAAAGAAAAAGGTGACAGACTTCGCTGGTGGGTTTTTGGGGTGCCGCTGTTCTCCGTCATAAATAAAAAATCGCCTTTTTATATCGCAAGCATTAAAGACAAAGAGTGTCAATCAAAAGTTGTAAGCAGCGTTAAGTCTGCCCCAAAGTCCATATTATGGGTTGACCATTCTCTTGGCGGCGGGACGGATACTTATTCCCGCAACCAATTTGCTGCGGCTGCAGATGACGTTTGTATTCTCCGCCTGCAATATTTTTCGGCTTATCAGCGGTATTTGCTGACTTTGCCCAAGTCTGCCATTGAGGTTAAATGTTCATTTGCCGAGATTGAAGAAGTTTATAATTTTTTGCGGCAATTTCAGTTTGATGAAATCATTGTAAACAATTTGGTGGGATATCCGAACTCGTTGGATGTTTTGGATAGGGTTGCCCGTCTTAAGAAAAATGCGGCAAAAAAGCCGAAGGTGTCTTTCCGCGGGCATGATTTTCAGTGCATTTGCCCAAGTTTTAATCTGCTGAATTGTGACGGCGTATTTTGCAATTTGGCGTATAAAGACGGGTGCGATATCTGCCTGCAAAAGAAAATGTTGGGTAATAATGCCATAGAAAATAAGATTTTGCGTTCGGGTGTTGAAAATATGGAGAGCTGGCGTCGCGGTTGGTCAGTTTTTTTTATGAATACGGTTGATGAAGTTATTGTGTTTTCTAAAAGCATTAAACGGATTTTTTGTGAAATTTATCCGCAGATGGACAGTAAAATTAAAGTTGTTCCGCATAAAACCCATGATTTTCCAAATGTTAAGATTGAAAAACATCAAGATGTCAATATAGGCATGTTGGGAGAAATATCTCTTTATCAAAAGGGCGGCGATGTCGTTCGTCAAATGTGCGGTTGTTTGAAAAATTATCCTGATGTTAATCTTATTGTTGTCGGACATTATCATAATGCACCGGCAAATTTGCGTGTAACGGGAAAATATCGTCCTGAGGATTTGCCTGAAATTATGAAAAAAGAAAAAGTCGATATTGTCTTTATTCCGTCTGTTTGGCCGGAAACATTTTCATATACGACATCCGAGGCCATTTCGATGGGGCTGCCCGTTGCCTGTTATGATTTTGGTGCGCCGGCGGAGCGTGTCTCTGTTTATGACAAAGGGCTGGTGCTTAAAAATATTGATGCTGCCGCCAATCTGGCGCAGTTGGTCGAGTTTGCAAAACAAATACGAAAGGATTTATAAATGCATTTTTTTACCAGTATAACAACCTGTTATTTGCCTAAAGCCAGAGTATTGGCTTCTACATTAAAACAGCATAATCCCGATGCTGTTATGCATTTGGTTATAGCAGATGATTTGCCTGAAGAGTTTGATTTAGGTAAAGAAGATTTTGATTATGTCTGGAAAGCAGAAGATTTTATTAAAACCGAAAATAATGATAAGTGGTTTTTTGCGCATACGGTTGTCGAATTATGTACGGCTGTCAAAGGTGCGGCAGCATTGCATATTTTGGAACAGACCGGCACGGACAAGTTGGTTTATCTTGATCCGGATATCGGCGTTTTTGACGACTTATCACCGTTGTCGGATATGTTAGATAAAAACAGCGTGTTGATTACGCCGCATCAGGTCGAACCGGCAGTCTGTACCCGCGGTATAATAGACGAGGAAATTTGTTCGCTTAAACACGGTGTATATAATTTTGGTTTTTTTGCCGTTAAAAATGACGAAAACGGCCTTAGATTTTTGAATTGGTGGAACGACAGGCTGATGGAATTTTGTTATGACGATATTCCGAACGGGTTGTTTACAGATCAGAAATGGGGCGACTTGATTCCGGCACTGTTTGATTTTGCAAAAGTGGTCAGGGAGCCGGAATATAATGTTGCAACTTGGAATTTGGCAACTCGGAAAATAAGCGGCAACGAAATTGACGGCTGGAAAGTCAACGGCCGCCCGTTGCGTTTTTATCATTTTACCGGTTTTGATTCCGGTGCTCACCGCGCCATGCTAGCGCAGCATGCCAAAGAAGGGGATCCGGTTTGGAATTTAAGCCTGATGTATGAACAGATGATGTATGACAAGGGGCAGAAGGAATTAGGCAAAAAAGCATTTAAATATGCCTTTTATAATAATGGCGAAAAAATAAGAAAAGAAGAGCGTCTGTTGTTCCGTAAGCGTCAGGACGTTTATAATTATTTTGATAATCCGTTTGGCGAGGAATGTCGGATGTGGATGCAGAAAAATGCGGAACAAACCGGAGGCGATATCGTCGTTTTGTGCAAAAATATGATGAAATATAAATTTTTGTATAAGGTTTCGCTTTTTTCCTGCCGTAAAAAATATAAAGAAAAGTACAAGTTTTATAAAGAAAGGCTGAGTAGAATGCAGGAGATTGTGAATGCGGCCTGACTTTAGCGCTGAAACCGAGAATTTGACCATCATTAAAAATTCTTCCTATTTTGACGAGGAATATTATTATCAACAACGTCCTGACGTCAAAGATGCCGGTGTGGATGCCGCGTGGCATTATTTAAATGCTGGTTGGCAGGAAAATGCCAATCCTTCTTCTCGTTTTTGCACGGCGATGTATCTGGCTCACAATAAGTCGGAGCGCTGCCCGTTGCTTGATTATGAATTTGGCGGTTGCAAAGGCGATTACAGCCTGCGCGGTGCCTTAAAGAGCAGAATTGCCGCTTATCGCCTGTGGCGTATGTTTCGGCGGGCGAAAACGGCTTGCTATACTTTTGTTTCCAAAGGATACGACGATTTACTTTCTCACCGTTATATCAATTTCGATTGGGATTATATTTGTTATACGGATGACAAAGAACTGATAAAACGCAAATATGTCGGCATATGGGAAATCAGAAAGGCGCTTTATCGCAATGAAGACGGTAAAATGGAGTGCGGTTGGCATAAGACTCATCCGGAAGAATGTTGCAGCGGTTATCAAAACAGTGTATGGGTTGACGGCAATGTAAACGTTTTGACGCCATATCTGCGCCGGACTATCAAAAAACGGAGCGTGCCGCTGCTGGTGCCGTCCCATTATGCTCGTGATTGCATATTTGACGAATGTGAAGAAGTTAAACATTTGGGGCGAGATACGCCGGAAAAGTGCGATGCCGCCAGAGGTTTTTTGGAACGGGAAAATATGCCGCGCCATTACGGCATGAATGAAAACAATATCATTTTTCGCGAACATGGCAATTATACGGTAAGGAGTGTTGACTTGTTGTGGTGGGATTGCATTGAAAAATATTCCAAGCGCGACCAGCTCTCTTTTTCCTATTGTTTATGGAAAAACGGCATACGCCCTGAGGATATTGCCATCAAAAATGCCAGAACGGACTATAAGAATTTTGTTGTCGGCGTTCATGGAGAAAAGCAAGGATAACCATTGCTTAGATAAAAATAGTATCACCGGTTTGTGTCAGGCTGCGATAGTGCCGCTTTGACGTAGATTTGCAGCGGATTGTTCAGTTTGCCGGTATTATATAGAGCATTATCAATAAATTTTATTGACTTGACGGGTATATCTCAATAGACTTTGCACATATTAATTTATGTATGCAGGGAGAGGGTATGCCGAAAATTTCCGTTATTGTTCCGGTTTATAACGTTGAATCATATTTGCGTGAAGCTCTTGACAGCTTAGTAGGGCAGAGTTTGAAAGATATAGAAATTATTTGTGTCAACGATGGTTCAACAGATAATTCTTTGCAAATTTTACACGAATATGCAGCTAAAGATGACAGATTAAAGATAATTGATAAGCCAAACGCCGGCGTTTCGGCTGCGCGCAATGACGGTATGGCGGCGGCAACAGGTGAATATATCACTTTTGCGGACGGTGATGATTGGCTTAAATCGACGGCTTATGAAGAAATATATAAACAGCTCGGCGACAACCGTCCCGATATGGTTATATTCGGCTATTATGAAAGCGTGGAGGGGGATGTTTCGGAGGCCGCTTGGAATAATATTTTACGTAAAGATTGGGGGAACTCGGGGATTCCTCTTGATGTGCAGATTTTACGCCTCGGCAATACGGTGTGGAATCATTTTTATCGTCTTGATTTTATCAGAAAGCACGGGCTTGAGTTTCCGGTCGGAGTGGCTATTGCCGAAGATGGGCTGTTCAATATTCAGTGTTTTCTTAAAAAGCCGGTCATTCAAACTTTGAGCGGTGCTTATTATTTTTATCGCCGTTTCCGCGAAGGTTCCACTTTAACGTCGGGGATCAGTCTTGATAAGGTTTTGGAGCAGAAACGTTATTGCGATAAAAGTAGTTTTTATCAGCAACTGGACGATAATGTACGGGTGATGGTTGATTTAAAAATTGCCGGCAGCCTCGTGTTCAGATACAAGTTGTTGGATCAGGGCAGTCTGTCTGTCAACCGTCCGATTTTGCAAGAGTATAAAAAGTATCTGGATAAAAAATATCCTAAATCCGTATTGTCTTCTTATGTCGAATACAGAGGCCTGCGCAAGGCAACGCAACGCAGCCGTTCTTCTGACATGCGGCGCGATTTTCTGGAAAATATTTTTTCCGTTAAAAATTCAAGCGATAAGCGCCATAAGGTCATAACGGTTTTAGGGATAAAACTTAAAATTTCCCGTCGGAAGAAATAGTATCAGGCTTTAAACTTGAAGCATAAAATCCTGATGTATTTCTTTGGTTTGCGGGCGTAAAAAATCGAAATCAATCGCCGAATGAAACGGTAATGATATCTACCGTTTGAAATCAGTTTTACGGAATATTTAAAATCGTTATCCAGCTCTTTGATAACTTGTGCGCAGCGTTCAAGAGCATTGGCTCCCAATACAAGATGCAACGGCAGGCGGCGTTTTTCTATGGTGTTAATAATGTCGACGGCGGCTTGGTGCGGATCGCCGGCATTGAGTCGGTCAAGGTCAACTTCCTTGTTGTTGCCGTTTTCCAAAGAATTTTGCATAATATTGGTCTTAAACAGTCCCGGATTAACGGACATGGCACGAATGTTGTATTTCTTGGAATGTTTTAAAACCGAGGAGAATACATCGACGGCTCCTTTGGTCATGCTGTAGAACAGGTTTCCGTCGTAACCGCTTAGGGCCGAAGCCGACGAAATGTTGACAACTGTGCTTACACCGTTATTCGGCATATGCGGCAAAATTTCACGGGTAACGGTTAAGGTGCCGATTACATTGGTGGCAAACAAGGCTTCCAGCTTGTCGTATTCCATTTGCAGGATGTCAGCGCTGTAATGAACGCCGGCGTTGTTAATCAGCACGTCGATCTGTCCGAAATGTTCCACCGCTTGTCTGACGGCCTTTTGTACCGAAACGATATTCGTCGTGTCACAGGAAAGGCGCAGGCAGTCGGAGTTGTCAAGATAGTCCAAGCGGGCAGGGTTGCGCGCGGTGGCAACCAGCCGGTAGCCGCGTTGTAAAACTTCAACCGCCAGTTCTTTCCCGAATCCGGATGAACATCCGGTAATGAAAAAAACAGCATTTTTTGGTAGAAAATTTTTGTTCATTCAACCCCTCGTAAGTATTTGAAAACATTTGTTTTTGAAAGCTGTCAATAAGTCAAATATCGTGTTGCCGATTACATATTATAATATATAAATGTTTTTCATAATGTAAATAAAAAACTTGGAGATTTCAGTGTATACTAATGATAAGGCAACACAAATTGTCATAGCCTTGTTTAAGGCTTATGGCATTAAGGATATTATTATTTCTCCCGGAACCAGAAATCGCGGTTTCAGTGCCAGTGTGCAGAATGACAATTTTTTTAACGCTTATTCGGTTGTCGACGAACGCAGCGCCGGCTATTTTGCCTGCGGTTTGGCCTATGAAACGGGAAAACCCGTCGTTATTGCCTGTACCGGAGCAACCGCCAGCCGCAACTATATGCCGGCTCTGACTGAGGCTTATTATCGCGGGCTGCCGATTATAGCCCTGACTTGCGGCAATGAGAACGGAAATCCTTATAATATGCTGCCGCAATATGTTGATCGAAGTGTTTCGCAGAATGACGTCAAAGAGTGCTCCGTTACATTGCCGAATGTTAAGGACGAGCGTTCTGCCCAATTATGCGAAACCCTCGTTAACGCTGCCTTATCGCATATTTTCGGCCGCCGCCGCGGGCCTGTCCATATTAATCTGTTGTCTTTGGATATGGATTATACGACGGAAAAGCTGCCGGAAGTGCATGCTGTCGAATATTTTGAAACAGACGATCTGTACAACCGCAGCAAAGTTGCGGCTTTGGCTTCGGTTTTAAACGGCAAAAAAGTCGGCGTATTTGTCGGTTCGCATGCCAAGATGGATAAGAGTGAGACTAAGGCTCTGGCGGATTTTGCCAAAGCTTATAATGCCATAATATTTTGTGATCATACTTCTAATTATCAGGGAGATAATAAGGTATTGACGGCTGCCGTCTGCGAAACGGGCAAAAAGCCGAGCCTGCCGGAGGTGATGATTGATATGGGCGGAATTACCGCAACTTATCCTTTTTCCGGAAAACTGTTTAAATCTGCCGAAATTTGGCGCATTTCCGAAAATGGGGAGTTTAAACAAAGATATGGAAATGTTAAAAAGTTTTTTGACTGCCGCGAAAAAAGCTTTTTTGCCGCTCTGGCAAAAGAAGGGCATAATAAAAACGCCTATTTTTCCAAAGAGAACGTTACAAATGTTATCACGAATGCCGGCAGCCTGCCTTTGTCAAATACTTATGTTGCTTCGGTCTTGTCAAGAAAATTGCCGCATAATTCGTCTTTGCATGTTTCAATATTGAATTCGCTGCGCAATCTGAATTTGTTTGAATTGGACAGTTCCGTAGACAGCACATGCAATGTCGGTGGTTTTGGTATTGACGGTCCGGTTTCTACGCTTGCGGGACAGTCGATGGCGGACTCAAAGCGTTTATATTTCGGCGTTGTCGGTGATTTGGCCTTTTTCTATGATATGAATATTCTCGGCAATCGCCATTTGGGGCGCAATCTGCGTCTTTTGGTCGTTAATAACGGCCTGGGTGTTGAGTTTAGGCTTGACGCTTCTCTGTCTTCCCGTTTGAGCGGCGAGGAAATTAATAAATTTATTGCGGCTAAGGGGCACAACGGTTCGGTTAAAGCTTGGGCGGAAGCCATGGGCTTTTTATATATGTCGGCTCAAACTAAAGAAGAGTTTATTGAAAAATCAGATGAATTTTGCAACGGCAGTCTTCAGCATTTTGACCGTCCGGTTGTTTTTGAAGTGTTTACGGTACCGGAAGATGACGTTGCTGCTTATCGTGCGGTTTGCGGCAGCAGCCAGAAAAAACAAAAAGTGTCGACAGTGGCAAAAGTCGTTTCCTGTCTGATACCGGATAAGGAAAAACGACGTAAATTCCGTTCTAAACATTCCAAGTAAAATATTTGAGGAGACAAGTTTTGACGACTTCTGACAACAATATCGAAAAATATGATTGTGCAATACTTAACTTTTGGTGCTACAGCAATTACGGGGCGGTAATGACCGGTTATGCTCTGCAAAAAGCTTTGGAAGAGATGGGATACAGCAACCGTTTGATTTTATATATGAACAAAGCCATGCGCCGCCATCATGAAGATTATTTTAGTGAGTCCCATTTTAAGAAATTTTCCGATAAATATATAAAAAGTACTAAATTATATATGGATGCGGATTTGTCCGAACTGAATAAGATTACGGACACTTTTATTGTCGGTTCTGACCAAGTTTGGCGTACAAATTTGCAAGGTGTCAACAAATGGGCATATTATTTGAACTTTGCCGATGTAAAAGCAAAAAAAATAGCCTGCGCCGCCAGTTTCGGACTGAATGAGTTTATCGGCGATGCGGATGATGAAATGACGGCGCGGTTTTGGCTGAAACATTTTGATGCCGTGTCCGTTCGCGAATTTGAAGCCGGAGAATTTTGTTCTCAAAGATTGGGTGTTGACAACCGTATCGTTGTTGATCCCGTGTTTTATATTAACCGTTCGCATTACGATGCCATGGCCGACACGACTGCTCCGAAGGCGCCGAAAGAATATATCTTGGCTTATTTTTTGGGAACGAGCGATGATGACCGGCGCGTTATCAATGCGTATTCCCAAAAGTTGGGGATGCCGGTGATTGAGCTGAAAGTTAACGAAACGACGACCGAAGAATGGCTGTATTATATCAAACATGCCAAGCTGGTTTTGACAAATTCTTTTCACGGTGTTTGCTTTTCGATCATTTTCAATCGCGAGTTTATCTGCATAGCTAATCGTGATAAAGCTTATCCGCGCTTTACGACTATTTTGGGCAAGGCCGGATTGTCGGAGCGGGCTTTGCCGTCTTCTGAGTTTACGCAATGCCTGGATATTGATAAAGCGCCGATAGATTATGCCGCTGTGGAAGAAAAATTGTTCGAGGAAAGAAAATTTGCCCTTGATTGGCTGGCGCAGGCGATGAAAGCTCCCAAAAAAGAGACTATGTCCGAGACGGACGAATTGTTGAAAGCCTTTTCCAACCGCATGACGATTATGCAATGCACATACAGAGACGAAATGAGCTTGATTCGCGATGTTCTGAATTACGGAAAACTTAAGCGCCGGTATCGCAAATGTCGTTTGCGTTATCTGTTTTCGTGGGGAAAGAGGCACAAAGAGTATAAAATTCGCAAGAAAGAGCTGAAAAACCGTCTGCGCAATGTCAGATCCTTTATAAAAAACAACAAATAGTTTTTCAGAAGCTTATACTATTTTAGATAGTAAAAAACAGATGATAAAATGCTTCTTCAGGTTGCAGTTTAAATTATATTGCCTATATAGTTAAGGCAATAATTGAGAGGATATAGAAATAATGGATAATAAAGAAACTTTTCCCCTGCTGCCGCTTCGCGACATAGTTGTATACCCGAAAATGATTGTACCGCTCTTTGTCGGACGCGAAAAATCAATTCGTGCCTTGCAGTCAGCTATTGATAACGACCAGAGCATTGTTTTGGCCACGCAAAAAGATGCTGCGGTTGAGGAACCGGAAGAAAAGGATATATTCAAGGTCGGAACTCTGGGAACGGTTGTCCAATTGGTCAAACTGCCGGACGGTACGGTAAAAGTTTTGGTCGAAGGCATAGAACGGGTGAAGCTGGACACCTTTATTCCTAACGACGGATTTATAAAAGTAGAGATTACGCCGCTGACGGAAGAAGAAGAACACGACGTGGAAGAAGAAGCCTTGTCCCGTGCGGTGCTGTCGCAGTTTGAGGAATATGTCAAACTTTCTAAGAAGACTCCGCCGGAAGTTTTGGTTTCTGTCAGCCAGATTGACGATTTGAACAAACTTGCCGATACGATTGCCTCGCATTTATCGTTAAAAATAGAAGAAAAACAGGCATTGCTGGAATGCGTTACCTTAAAAGAGCGTTTTAATAAACTGCTGGAGCTGATGGACTCGGAAATTACGCTGCTTGAGGTTGAAAACAAAATTAAGACCCGCGTTAAAAAGCAGATGGAGAAGAGCCAGAAAGAATATTATCTGAATGAGCAGATGCGTGCTATTCAAAAAGAATTAGGCGACGGTGAAGAAGAAAACGAAGTTGAAGCCTATATGAAGAAAATCCGCAAGACTCGCCTGACCAAAGAAGCCCGCGAAAAAGCCCTGTCAGAAGTCAAAAAGCTGAAAAGCATGAGCATGATGTCTGCGGAGGCGACGGTCGTCCGCAATTATCTTGATTGGCTGCTGGATATTCCATGGCGGAAAACGTCAAAAGTCAATAAAGACTTAAATAAGGCAATGGCGGTTTTAGAAGAAGATCATTACGGGCTGGAAAAAGTGAAGGAACGGATACTGGAATATTTGGCCGTTCAGTCGCGCGCCGATAAAGTAAAGGGACCTATTTTGTGTTTGTTCGGTCCTCCCGGAGTGGGGAAAACCTCGCTTGGGCAGTCTATTGCCCGTGCTACGGGGCGCAGCTTTGTTCGCGCTTCTCTGGGCGGTATGAAAGACGAAGCCGAAATTCGCGGCCATCGCCGGACGTATATCGGTTCCATGCCGGGGAAAATTATAAAAGGCATGAAAAAAGCTGGAACATCCAATCCGCTGTTTTTGCTCGATGAGATTGACAAACTGGGCAGCGATTGGCGCGGCGACCCGAGTTCGGCACTTTTGGAGGTTTTGGATCCCGAGCAAAATAATTCTTTCCAAGATCATTATTTAGAAGTGGATTATGACTTGTCGGACGTTATGTTTGTAACGACGGCAAACAGTCTGGATATGCCGAGGCCTTTGCTTGACCGTATGGAAATTATCCGTTTGTCGGGATATACCGAAGATGAAAAGATTGAAATAGCCAAACGCCATTTGCTGCCGAAGATCTTTAAGGAAAATGCCGTTAAACCGGAAGAGCTGTTTATCGGCGACGATGCCATTCGCGATATTGTCCGCTATTATACCCGCGAGGCCGGCGTGCGCAACTTGGAACGCGAGTTGTCAAACATTGCGCGTAAGGCAATAAAAATGCTGTTGCTTGGGCAAAAAGACAATTTGCCGCTTCGCGTGACCGCGAAAAATCTCAGCGATTATCTTGGTGTGCGCAAATTCAGTTTCGGTGAGGCGGAGCAGGAAGACCATATCGGTGTTACGACCGGTTTGGCCTGGACAGAAGTCGGCGGCGACATTTTGTTTATTGAAGCCGTTGATATGCCCGGAAAAGGCAAAGTTATGCAGACCGGAAAACTCGGCGACGTAATGAAGGAATCTATCGAAACGGCTTATTCCGTCGTGCGTTCTCATGCTGACAAGCTGGGCATTGATCCTGAAGTGTTTGAAAAAACGGACGTTCACGTTCATGTTCCGGAGGGCGCAACGCCGAAAGACGGTCCTTCGGCGGGGATTGCGATGTATACGACTTTGGTTTCGGTGTTTACTAAAACACCGGTTCACAAGGATGTGGCAATGACGGGCGAAATTACACTGCAGGGCAGGGTATTGCCGATCGGCGGATTGAAAGAAAAGCTGCTTTCCGCTTTGCGCGGCGGCATAAAAACCGTGATTATTCCCCAAGAAAACGAGAAAGATTTGGCCGAGATTCCCGAAAACGTCAAACAAGGGTTGAAAATTATTCCTGTTTCCGAAGTCGGGCAGGTTTTGGATATTGCTCTGCATCGTGAATGCCGGATTGGTTAGCGAATGTCCTTTAAAAGGGAAAAATCGGATTAAACCTGCAGCAGCCCCGAGTAAACTCGGGGCTTTCTGTTTATGAGGCGCGCGGCAAGAAGTACAACGGGGCAGCTCATAAATAAATATGGGGATGTCTTTGCAGCGGGCTGGTTAGATTTATGTTTTTTTCTTTTTTTGACAGCCTTGTCTACAGCTTTTACGTAAACTTTAATGGCTTATAACTTTTGATTGAGCAAGAACTCTTTCGGACTAAACGGCTTTTCAACGGAAAAAATACAGGTTGTATGACGTGCAGGAATCGCACAAAAGTATGATTGGCAAAGGCAGAGCGGGGATTTTGCCGCAAAAAAGTTGTTGATAACCGAATTTTTGTTTTATTTTCGGCGGAAAAAAACAGATTTTTGCTGAAAACGGTTGATTTTGTTTGACTTGTAGGAAAAAAGATTATTAAATTTTGGTGTGGCGAGAGTTTATTTCGCTTTTAGAATTATAATTTAACATTTTATAGGGAGTCCCTTTCATGAATAAAAATGAACTTATTTCTAGCATTGCCAGCGCAACAGGTTTGACAAAAACTGATTCTGCAAAAGCTTTGGATGCTTTCATCACTTCTGTTACAAAATCTTTGAAAGCCGGTAAAGAAGTTCGCTTGGTTGGTTTTGGTACTTTCGGCATTTCTGAACGCGCTGCTACCACCGGCCGCAATCCGCGCACCGGCGCTACTATCAAAATCCCTGCACGCAAAGTTGCTAAATTCAAACCGGGTAAAGCTTTGCAGGAAACTGTTAACAAATAATTGCTAAAAAGCGTTTGAAGAGGCGGTGATATTCCGCCTTTTCTTTTATCAAGAAGCTCTCTGCCTTTCGGCAGGGGCTTTTTTGCGGCGTTTTTTGAGGATATCGTCTGGACATTGAGGCAAAGCAATGTTAGTTATAATAAATAAATGACATTTTTTGATGTATCATTAGTGAAGGGCAAGAAAAATTAAATGGCTGAAGATAATAAGGAAAAAACTATCAATTGGCGGCAGATAAAGGAAAAATACGGACGGAAAGCCATACTGTTTTTAGCGGGATGGTTCACCATACCGGCAATTACCGGCGGTTGGATCTATGATTTGTTCGGAACATCGGATTGGTCGGAAATTTGGCATAAAATTACCCATCCGGACGTTTGGTTGGACGCTTTTACGGTTTATACCATCGCTTTTTTGACATTCGGCTATTTGCCGGACAGGCTGACAAAGCGGAATATGTTTGTTAAATTGTTCTATTTTGCCTGTTATTATTTTATTTTGCTGAAAATTGTCAGAATTGTTGTTGGTTAGTTGATTGAAAATATGATAAAAACAAAAAAATATGATTTTTTTTGATTTTTTTGCTTGATTTATTTTTTTTTATTGGCTATAAAACATTTCAGAAAACGAATGGGAGTTTAGCTCAGCTGGAAGAGCATCTCGTTTACACCGAGAGGGTCGGGAGTTCGAACCTCTCAACTCCCACCAATCAGAACCCTGCAGCAATGCAGGGTTTTTGTGTTATGCAAACAAAGGGCAGTTTTTTTGTTTCGGATGAGGGAAGAGGTTCAAACTCCCTCGGGAGTTCGGTCGGTTTGTAACGTTTTTTCAAAGGCTGTCGCTCTTTTCAAAAACTAACAAACTTTCCCCTGTCGTTAAAAAACAACCATTACTTTGGTTGTTTTTTTGTCTCCAGCCGGTGTCTCAACTCCCACCAATCAGAACCCTGCAGTAATGCAGGGTTTTTGCTGTATCAGGACAAGAGGTTCGAACTCCCGAGGGAGTTCGGTCGGTTTGTAACGTTTTTTCAAAGGCTGTCGCTCTTTTCAAAATATAATAAATCTTGATAAAGTAGATATTTTCTTTGACTTGCAACTTATGGTGTTGTATTCGGTATATATAATATATTGGCTCTATTAAACAATTTTGTTGAAATATAACCTAAATAAAAATCCTTGCTAAATTATTTCATCAAAATCTATAATATGATTCTGTTTAATAATTTATGAAAGGATTTATAATGGATAAAATAACTTTTTTAAAATATACAATTACTAAATATGAACCTGCAAAAGTATTCCCTCATTATCAACAAATACCAGAAGAAACATTAAAAGAAATGATGAATATTTTCTTCATTGTCTCCAATAATGATGATGTTAATGATTATCATATTTTCGGTGGTAAAAATATAGATGGTGCTATTTCAAATTTAATGAAAACAAAACTTTTATCCAAAGAAGAAAAACAAATTTTTTCAGATAATGTTGGTAAATTAGAAAGTTTTTCTGTGTAATTTATATAATTTAATGGTGTCTTTAATAAGCCTATATTGCCAATAGTATTTTAATATCTTTGTATAAATTCTTTTTTAAAATCTCCTAATAAATTCATACAAATATTTATTAGGAGATTTTTGTTATTTGTGAATCAAATAATTTTTACTTGATTTTTATGAGGTTATAAAATAGCTTATATACAATAAAATAGGAGTGATATTAAATGAAAATGTCTTTCTTGTGTATTATGCTATTTCTATCAGGTTGTTGTACAGAAGCTAATTATCAAAGATTGCTAAATTCAAGATTAGATATGGAAGAAAACGAACTTATTGAACAAGCAGGGAATCCATCATCTGTATATGATACACCAGAAAAACGCTCATTAGAATATAAAACAAGTAATACTTATTGTAATCAATATGGTTGTTTCACAGATTGGTGTACAACACAATATATGATTAAAGATGGTAAAGTTGAAAGATGGTCATATAAAGGAAACAGTTGTTGTGCTTATAAATAACTCCTTCAATTAAAATCCTAACAAGCACTCTTTTATCAATAAATTGTTATCACCACCTTTTCTAATCCAACTAAACTAATTCAAATAGTTTGCTAAATATCTGGTGCTGTTTCCGTTAAAATGTCTTAAATTGAATCTTTTTCAATTTTATTACTTAAAACTTTTTCTGTTTGCTTAGTTGTTAATCTTCCTCTACCATAAATATCCGCAATTATATTAAATAAGGATGACTGCTATGACTTTGATTGAAAAGAATATATCTCCGTTGGATAAAGCGGCAGATAAGATAAAAAAACTCGTAAAATTTTTATTTACGGCTGAAGGAACGATTACCTGCCTGCAATATTTTGGTGGTATGTTTCTGTTGAATTTAGTGTCTTTTGTTTGCGGGCTGGCGGAAGAAACTGTTTTTGGCGCAGTTGTTAGCATGGTTTGCCTGTACAGCTGTCTGATGCTTATTCAAAAAAGAAGCAGAGATCTGGGTGAAAAAGGGACATTGTCCATTGTTTTGATTTTAGCGGCCGTCTTTATCAAAGAATACTATCAAGATTTTCATCTTCAAGATACAATTTTATCCTATCCCTGTATCATAATTGCTTTGTGTGGTTCTGTGGCAGGATTGCGTTTGTTGTTTGTTAAAGGAAAGCAAAATGTGGATATGCAATTACGCAGTCCGTTGACGAGGTATCCTTTGTTAACTGTTGTTGCTTATGCGGTCATTTTTATACTTTTGTATGTTTTTGCAGATTATATTATTCCGGGAAGATTGGAGAAAAGCAAAATTTTTAATGATGCCGTCACGACAGTATATCGCAATGTAGACGGATATGCCAACGTATGCAAAAAGTACGGATATGATTTGAAGGCATATCCTAAACGTTTTACGGATGAGTTGCAGCCTGAAATAACTTTTTTGCGACAGGAAGGGGATAAATTGGGGATTTCAGCGGATGAAATGTATCAAATACTCGTGAATAATGAGGAATTTAATAAAGCGCTGGAGACAAAGATTATTCAAGAACTGGAAAATTTACGGATAGTTATTATTGCCGATTTTCTGGCAGAAAAATATAATGTTAAAATAGAAGACCTTGAATGGAAAGATGAATATAACGATTTGTTGCCGTCCGGCGGTGCCTGTAAGTATTTGGAAGAACTGGCCGATAGCCAAGATTTCTTTGTCGTTTCCTCTTATTCGTATGTAAAACAGCTGATAGAAGGGTATAAGAAATTATAATTTTTGGGGTAATATACCGGTTTACTTTCGTCTTTGTTTGGCTTATATGAAAGAAGCGAATAATCTTGTCAGGAGAAAATATTATGGAAAATTCGGAAATAAAATTGCAGGGGATTGATGCGGACGGAACTGAAAAGACTTTCAGCCTGGCGGATTTTGCCGGACAAAAAGTCGTCCTTTATTTTTATCCTAAAGACAATACATCAGGTTGTACGCAAGAAGCCTGTGCCTTTCGTGATAATTATAACCGCCTGTTATCAAAAGCCGTTGTTATCGGTGTAAGTCCCGACAGCATAAAAAGCCATACGGGATTTCAGCAAAAGCAAAATCTGAATTTTATATTGTTGTCGGATCCCGAACATGTGTTGTCCGAAGCTTTCGGTGTATGGAAAGAAAAATCCATGTATGGCCGTAAGTATATGGGAATTGAGCGCTCAACCTTTATTTTGGATGAAAAGGGGGATATTGCTACAGAATGGCGCAAAGTCAAAGTTGCCGGACATGTTGACGAGGTACTGAATGCTTTATAAAAAAATAAGCTGCTTTAAAAGCAGCTTATTTTTTTTGCAGAATCGGATTATTTTTCAATATCCTTAAAGTAATTAACCGTTTCTTCTTCCAAATCGTGGGTGGCATCCGTGTCACAGACTATAATGCCTTTACGGTGGTTTTGTAGAACGCTGACCGGCCATTTGTGGGTGACACTTTCTTCAATGGCATGGCGGACAGCTTTGGCTTTTTTAGTGCCTGTTGCCAGAATGATGACTTCCTGTGCATCCATAATGGTACCTATGCCGACAGTCAGGGCTGTGGCCGGAACCTGCGATATGTCGTTGTCAAAAAAACGCGAATTAGCTCGGATGGTATCGGATGTCAGGGTTTTGATTCTTGTGCGAGAGGTGAGGGAAGAAAACGGTTCGTTAAAAGCAATATGCCCGTCTTCGCCCAAACCGCCCAAAAACAGATTAATGCCGCCGCAGGCGTTAATTGCCCGTTCGTAGTTTTCGCATTCTTTTTCAACGTCTCCGGCCATGCCGTTTAAGATATGGATGTTTTCTTGTTTGATGTTGATATGTTTGAAGAAATTCTCATGCATAAAATAGTGGTAACTTTGCGGATGATTATCATCAAGGCCGACATATTCGTCCATGTTAAAAGTGATGACGTTTGTAAAGGATATTTCTCCGCGTTGATATTTTTTGATCAATTCGGCATATACGCCCAAAGGGGTAGAACCGGTCGGCAGTCCCAAGACAAAAGGTTTTTCTTCCGTCGGGGCAAAGGCTTTTATTTTGTCGGCGATATAATCGGCCGTCCAGAGTGATACGCTGTCATAGTCCGGTTTAATTATTATTCTCATTGGCAAATTCCTTTTTCAAAAATGTTTCCTTTAATTATGGTTTTTAAGACGTTAAAATCTTTATCAAAAACGACCATATCAGCGTCATATCCGGGGGCTATCAGTCCGATGTTGTTTTGCTTCATGATGGTTGCCGGATTATATGATGCCGTTTGAACGGCTTGTTCGGGACTGAGCCCGAAAGAAACAAGATTTTTAACGCCGTCGATCATGGTTAAGGCCGAACCGGCGATGACATTGTCGGATTTGCGCATGAAGCACTTGTCCAGATAAACCTCTTCGCCGTTCGCATAGAGATGTTCTGCCTTTTGTTTGGTCGGTTTTAGAGAATCTGTTACCAGAACGACTTTGTCGATCGGTTTGCAACGCAACAGAAACTTAATGATTTCGGGATTGATGTGAAAGCCGTCGGTTATAATTTCGCATGATAACTCCGGATGGATAAACACGGCGCCGACTACTCCGGGATCGCGATGATGAATACGGCTCATCGCATTGAACAGATGGGTAACGTGCATAATGCGAGCCTGCATGCCTTCAACCATCTGTTGATAGGTGGCGTTTGTATGTCCGGCTTGAAGGATAATGCCATATTCCAGACACAACAAAGCCAGCTCGCGCATGCCTTTAAGTTCGGGAGCAACGGTCATGTTGACAATGCTGCCTTGTCCGAGGGAGATGATTTCCCGAACATAGTCCAAATTGACAGGACTGATGGAATCCGGCGTTTGAACCCCTAATCGCTCGGGGGATATAAACGGTCCTTCAAGATGCATGCCAAGAATTTTTGCGCCTTTTTCGTGTCCCATGGCTTTCATAATACTCAGCATTCCCTTAAACAGTTTGTCTTTCGGGGCGGCGTATAGGGTAGGGATAAAGGACGTTACGCCGTATTTGGGCAGTACCTCTGACATTTTCAGAATTGACTCTGTCGACAAATCGTCTGTTCCGGCTCCCTCGATGCCGTGAATGTGAGTGTCGATAAAGCCGGGGGCAAGGCAGGCACCTTCGAGGTCAATAAATTGTACGTCGCTGTCAAAATTTTTTTGTTTGAACCTGCTTTCGTTAAAAACGTCTACTATTTTTCCGTTTTTAATCAGTACGGCACAGCTGCTCATGGCGGAATAGCCGCTGTACAGTATAGCATTGTGAAGACAGACTGATGAGGCCATCGTATTCTCCGAATCTGTTATATTATATAATTTGATTATAAAAAATATCTCTGATTTCGCCAGCAGATTGAGCGGTTATGAACATAAAAATCAATCGGCAAAATTTGACGGTATTGACAAAAAAGAGGTTCGGGCGTATAGTTTCCGGTGAGAAATTTATTATTAATTCTAATTTTATTAAACATGCAAAAAGATTTGAGAATTTCCGAACTTGTACGCAAAGTGTTGACACAGTCTCTCCGCGTATGCAAAGGCGAAAAAGTTTACCTTGAGTTTGAAGGTGAACAGACCCTGCCGATTATGGAAGAGTTTATCCGTGAAACAATAAAGCTTGGCGCCGTGCCGTTTTATTTTTTCAACGATACGGCTCACCATATCGCATTGTTACAGGGAGCTTCCGATGAGCAGGTTTCCGCTCTGGGGAAAATCCATGCCGACATTATGGAGCAGATGGACGCCTATGTTGTGGTCAGGGGATATTCAAACCCTTACAACAAGAGTATTTTATCGGCGGAAGAACAAAGCCGCTACAACCGCTGCTATATGGGCCCCGTGCATATGGATGTCCGTATGAAAAAGCGCTGGTGTGTTTTGCGCTATCCGACCAATGTTATGGCTGCTTTGGCGAAAATGTCCACCAAGGAAATGGAGGACTTTTACTTCAATTCCTGTCTGCTCGACTATGAACGGATGAAGCATGCCATGTCGGCTCTTGCGGATTTGATGTCCCGAACGGATCGTGTTCAAATCGTGGCCCCTGATACCAATTTGAATTTTTCAATCAAAGGCATTAATGTTACGATGTCGCACGGTTTGCGCAATCTCCCTGATGGGGAGGTATTTACCTCGCCGGTAAAGGATTCGGTATACGGAATGGTTACGTTTAATACCGAAACCCAACTTAACGGTAACGTTTTTTCCGGCGTCAAGCTGCAAATCAGCAAGGGGAAGGTCGTTCATGCCGAGCTTGCCGGCGGCGGCAGTCTTGAAAAGCTTCGTTCAATCATCAATACGGATGAGGGATCATGCTATTTCGGAGAGTTTGCTTTCGGCGTTAACCCGTACATAACCCGAACAATTTGCGAAAACCTCTTTGATGAGAAAATCGCCGGTTCGTTCCATATGGCTTTGGGCAACAGCATCGGTTCATCTGACAACGGCAACCGTTCCGCCATTCATTGGGATTTGGTGCAAATCCAAACTCCGGAATACGGCGGCGGCGAGATTTGGTTTGACGACGTGCTTATCCGCAAGGACGGGCGTTTTGTTTTACCGGAGCTTGAAGGATTAAATCCTGAAAATCTCATCTGACGCATTTTGCGTTTTATATCCCTGCCGGCAGTGCGCCTGCAGGGATATTTTTTTTAGTTTACTTTTTGGACAAAAATGATAATATGGCATATGAATTAAATTATTAAAAAATTATGAGAAAAATCGTGTTTTTAATGGCGGCTTTGTTTTCGCTTGCTTTTGTGTCTTGCCGCCAGGATGAACCGGAAGATCCGTTCCGTCCGCCTCAGATTGATAATAATGTTGTCAGCGGCAGTTCAAAGACGTTGAAAATTGAAAAGCTGTATTCCGTGGTTATGCGCCGCGAATTACCTTATCCGTTTTCGGCTTATGTCATGCAGCTTGACAACGGCAGTTATTACTATATGCTGCGTTATCGCTACAGCCAAGATCTGAAAGTCGGTGATGATATCAGTTTTTCGGTGTTCAATTTTTGCCCGAATGAAATTGCCAAAATCAACGGTTGTGATTTGGGCGACGGCAGCGATGCCGAGCAGGGGGACAATCCGGAAATCGGCGATTATCTGGTTGCCAGCGATCCGATTGAAGCTACGGTCAAGGATATGTTTGCGATGAAAATCCGTTACAGCATAACCTTTTATCCGATAGACACATGGTTTATCGAAACCGAAGACGGTAATTTGGTGTTTGTCAAAAAAAGCAAACTGACAAGCGGCCTGCAAATCGGAGACAGGTTCGTGTATAACGTTTATACGCTGTTTCCGAATGAAATTCTGGCAATTAAAAAACTTTGAGCCGGATTTTTGAATTTATTGACTTCTGCCCCGTAAAAAGGGCAGAAGTTTTTTTATGCTTTAACGGCAGCGTTCTTTATTTGACTTTATTTTTTGCTGCTGATAAATTGTGTTTATACTTATCTGTTTTGGGGGCTTGAAAATGCAGGAAAGCGGTTTTTTTAAGGTTTGGGGTGCCAATAATTCGGTTGTTATCGTTGACAGGGGAATAGAACGCCGTTTGGGGCCGGACGGACTGCCGGGGTTGGCAATTACGATTAACGGCAACAATAATAATATTCGTATAGAAATGCCGCTTCGTTTCAGCGAGTCTAAATTGGCATTGGTCGGCGACAACAATTCTTTTTGTATTCGCTCTTCAAACAAAACGCGAATGCTGCGCGTGTTCTTTTATATCGCAGACGGTTGTGCCATCGACATAGGGCGAAATTGTTATATCAGCAACAATGCATCGTTTATTGCAAAAGAAAAAGCCGGTACCAAGATTGTGATCGGCAACGACTGTGCCATTGCCGCCGATTGTCTGCTGCGCTGCGGCGACGGACATACGCTGATTAACGAATATAACGGCAATCCGTTGAATGAACCGGATGACATTATAATGGAAAACCATGTCTGGGTCGGTGCCCGCTGCGTCTTGCTGAAAGGGGCGTATTTGGCTGAAAATTCGGTTGTCGGTGCGATGGCTTTGGTCAATAAGCGCTTTGATATCCCGAATGTTTTAATCGGCGGTGTACCGGCAAAAATCATTAAAAGCGGCATAAATTGGGATATTGCGGACTATAAGACCTATATGGGCGAATAAATATTTTTGCGGAAATTTGACATAAAACACAAAAAAAGATTGACATCACAAATCCGTTGATATAGAACGGAGAAACTTTGTGATTATTAATTTTATTTTTTTAACCAAAAAAATTTCTCACTATGGGACAAAAAACATTTAAGCTGGACAACGGTTTAACCGTTATGGTTTCTCGCTATTCGTCTCACGGACAAGCTAGTGTGTCACTGACAGTCAATGTCGGACATGTGAACGAGCCCAAACTCGGATTGGCTGCCCTTTTCGAAAAAGTTCTTATGGAACAGGCAGCAGGCATGCAGGCAGTGTATGGCGGTACGATTACCACCTATTTCACCGGCGGTGCAAGTTACGATCTTGAGCTTTTGATGCGTAAGCTCTCCAACCTGATTATGGCTCCGCATTTCAACAGCGAGCTCATCAAGTTGAAGGCCAACGACATCATTGAGCACACCCGTGACCTTGCTCCTCTGCCCAAACGCCAGATGAAGCTTTTATACAAGCACACGGCGTTCGGCGATGCCAAAAAGGTATGGAATGCCGATGTTTACATCGATGCTGTCAGCAGCTACGGCGTTGCTGATTTGAAGGAGTTTGCCGAGAAGTATATGACCGCCAAAAATATGGTCGTTGCTATTTCGGGAGACGTGTCTATTGAACAGGTTCAGGCGCTGGCGGAAAAATATTTCGCCGAGGTACCTGCTGGACGCAGACACAAGGTGCAGAACGACATCTATACCGGCGGTTTTAATCGTATTTCATCACCCGGCGGCTACCGGCAGGTTATGCTCGGATGGGATGTATCCAATTTGAGCAATGCTGCCGAAGCCAATGTGATGATGAGCATGCTGTCGGGTCGCCTTGAGCGTGCGTTTATCGGCAAGGATGTCGATATCGAAGTCAAAATTGCCGGCTACTACGGAATGAGAACGCTGCGTATCTCCGTGACTTCGCACAATGAAGAAGAGGTAAACGAGTTTACCGACATTATCTGTGCCAATGTTCACCGTCTGCGCACGACGCTCGCATCCGACCGCCGCATGGAGACCTCGCGCAATCGCGCCATGACCGAGAAGCTGTTTACTTTCTCACAGCCGCAAGACAGCGCTGTAGAGATTGCATGGCAGCTCTTGGGTCGCGGAATAATGTATGACATCAATGAGCGTATCAACGCTACTTGGCAAGTCAGCGCCCGCGATGTGCAGGAAATCGCCGAAAGCATCTTCTCTCGTCCACTTACCTATGTCGTATACGCAAAGAAGCCGTATTACACATATCAGGAAGTGGTGGGCAAGTTGTGACCAGCCAATTTTACGGTCTGAAATCTAACCATGTAAAAAAAGAGAAATTAAAGGAGTTCGTCGAGAGACGTGCTCCTTTTTTTGTTGCTTTTGCATAAAATGAGGCGAAAGCTTGTAAAGAAGATTTTTCTGCTATATTTTATAACAAGTGTTAAATAAAAAAGGAGATTAAAATGCGTTTAGCCTCATTGTTGATGCTTTCATTATTGGGAGTATCTTCCGTAGCGACAGCAGCAGAAAAAGCTGTTGGCGAAAGCAATAAGCAAAGTTTGGATATCAGTATTTATAATCAAAATCTGGCTTTGGTCAAAGATGTTCGTCGAGTTGCATTACAGCAGGGCGTTAATGATATTGCATTTGAAGGGGTTGCCTCCAACATAAAACCGGAAACGGCGCTTTTGTATGCGGATGGACTGAAAGTTTTGGAGCAGAATTATGATTATGATCTGCTGACTGCCAATAATATTGTTGACAAGTCAGTCGGTTCTATGGTCAAGACCGTGGTTATGAATCCGACAACCGGTGAAAATATTTATAATAAGGCTAAAATTGTCAGTGCCGCCTACGGTATGCCGATTTTGGAATTTGATTACGGAATTGAAGCCCATTTCCCAGGCCGTTTGGTGTTTGAAAAATTGCCGGCAAGTTTGCGCAACAAACCGACTTTGGTTGCCAAGGTTGTCAGTGACACAGCTGTTGACAAGGATATTTCTCTTGCGTATCTGACAAACGGAATCAGCTGGAAAACCGATTATGTTGCCAAGGTTGCCGATGATAATGGGTTAAATCTTACCGGATGGGTGACGATTAATAATGAATCCGGCATTGATTACGACAATGCAAAGGTTCAGCTCGTAGCCGGCAATGTCAATGAGGTTCAGGCTTCGCGTCCGGTTATGGCGCGTATGACGATGAAAATGGCGGCATTTGACGGTGCTGTTGCCGAAAATGCAACCGCCTCCGGTGCCATACAGCAGGATTTAAGCGGCTATCATCTCTATACCTTGCCGAACCAAACAACCATTAAGGATAAGCAGACAAAACAAATCAGCCTGCTGGAGAAAAACGGTGTTAAATATAAAAAGGAAGCCACACTGTATTCTCAATTGTATTTTTCTCCAACATCGGCTTCAAGTTTTGAGCAGGTTCATCCCGAAATGTATTATGTAATTAATAATACAGAAGAAGATAGGCTCGGCACGCAATTGCCGGCAGGTATAGTCCGCTTTTATGAAAATGACGATAACGGCAATTTGCAGTTTATTGGTGAAAATTCAATCAACCATGTGGCAAAAGGCGAAGTTATGCGTTTGCGCTTGGGAAGTTTTGCCAATATTTTTGTTGATGGCAAGGTTAAACGGATTAAAAAATTGTCGGAGGCCGAACCTGTCAGTGAAAATAATCGCTGCAAGAACATTAAGTCCGTGTACGGATACGATGTTGAACTGACAATTACCAATTCCGGCAACAAAGCTCAGGAGTTTGTTTATACGCAGAATCTTCCGCAGGATGCCGTCGTGTCCGGTGAGAGTATCAAAGGCAGACTTAAAAGCGCAGGCGTTTACGAGTGGCGTTTTGACGTTCCTGCAGACGGCAAACAGGTGCTGACTTTTTACGTTAAGGCTCCTAACAGCCGCCGCGTTTGTGATTGAGCCACCGCATTGATAAAAAAACGCTCCGTTGCGGAGCGTTTTTTTATATCTGTCCGGACAGAACCTGCTTGGCAAAGTTTATATCAAATGATTTGTTTTCACGTTTTTGTTGCGGGCAGGGCGGTGTCGTGACCAGTTTGTCGTTAATAATGCAATAATCGGGAAACAGTCCTATTTTTTCAATCCTGCTGCCGGACGGCGTAAAGAATTGTCCGGTTGTAAGAGCCAGTTTTCCGCCGTTGTCAAAAAGATAGATATCCTGAATGGTTCCTTTGCCGTAGCTTAATGTCCCTATAAGTTGTGCCTGCGCCTGTTCTTTGAGCGCTGCGGCGAGCACTTCGGCGGAAGACGCCGTCGTTTGGTCAATGAGAACGGCAAGAGGCAGGTTGAACGCGGTATGTTGTTCCGAAACGTAATATTTGGCTGAATTGTTGTCACGTCCTTTTGTCGCAACAATAATTCCGTCATCGATAAAAAGTTTTGCCACTTCTATGGCGGCGTTCAGTTGTCCGCCGGCATTGCCGCGCAAGTCTATGATGACGGCCGCCGTCTGCGGATGCCGAGCCAGTGCGTTTTTAACCATAGAGGCCGTATCCGTACTGAAGCCTTTTATTTTTATATATAAGAATTTTCCGTCTGTTTTTACGGAAAAGGGTTGGCTGTTGCGCACTTCTTCAATTTCATCGCTGAAATGGTATTGCGAGTGGTCTTTGAGCGATGCCGCTGCCGCATGAAAGATTTTTTCAACCAGATATTCTTTTTCTTTGGCCGCTTTCGGAGAAATTTTTGCTGCTTTTTCGATAGCTGCAGAGGTTATTTCTGCCCAGTCGGAAATGGTTCCGCCGTTTTCGGGTTTGTGCCATAAACCTGCCGTTTGGCGCTTATAATATAAATAGACCATTTCTTTTCCGTCGGCAAAAGTCAGGTTCTTGTCAATTTTGTTCAGGCTTTTTAATGCCGTTATTGCTGTTTCTGAAATTTCGACAGGTATGAGGTGCTTGTCGGCAATGGTGGTGTAGACCGTAGCAATCAGGGCTTTGTCGTCAGCGTGGGCAAGCTTTGTGCACAACAGGATACAGCAGATGATTAGGGCTATTTTTTTGAACATTTTGACCTCTTGGCTGTTTTTTTGTTTTTTGATGAATAGCGAGTTTTTCCGGAAGCGGAAAAGTGATTTTGCTTGTTCGGCAGCCATGCAAAGATCAGTCCGCCGCTGACGGGTTCAGCTTCAATCAACTTGGCCGTAACGGTGTCGCCAAGCTTAAATTTGAGTTTTGTTTCAATACCGCGCAGACAGCTGTCCGCATCAAGCAGTTGATAGTAGTCGCGCGGCAGGGTTCGCATGGGAATAAGCCCCTCGGCGCCGATCTCGCTGAGGCGTACAAAAATTCCGGCATTGCTCAGCCCGCTGATTTTAAGCTCAAACTCGGTTCCGGTCAGCGGGTTGAGATATAGAGACAGGTAACGGGCAGTTATGTCCCGTTCGGCTGCCGCTGCCGTTCGCTCGGTTGCACAGAGGTGTTCTGCCGTTTGTTCAGCGGCGCTGAGTGAAATCAGTTCTTTCTCGGCTGTTTCAAAGTTGCAGGCATCTGCAATGGCACGATGAACCATCAAATCGGCATAGCGCCGAATGGGTGATGTGAAATGTGCATAGTGTTTAAGGTGCAGTCCGAAATGTCCGCAGTTGTGCGTTGAATATTGTGCTTGGCACTGCAAACGCAATATCAGGCTGTCAATACCGTTGCCGATACCTTTTTTTCGGCAAATTTCCAATATTTTGTTAAAATGGCATGGTTGCAGCGAAGGATAGGGCGGCAACTTCAGTTTAAGCGAAGCGAGCAGCGGTTTGATGTCAGCCAGTTTTTCTTCTCGCGGCTTGTCGTGAATGCGGTACATTACCGGATTTTTAAATTTTGACAGGAATTCGGCAGCGGCGACATTGGCAGCAACCATAAATTCTTCAATCAGTTTGTTGGCTGTCAGGTTTTGCTGTTTTTCTATACCGGCAATTTCTCCGTTTTTTGAGAATTTTATTTTGATTTCATCGGTCTCAATATTTAAGGCTCCGCGTTTTGTGCGGGCTTTATCCAGAGCAAAATAAGCTTCATACAGAGGTTGAACTGCAATCGTAAACACTTTTTTTATCGTGGCGGAAAAATCGCCGTGAATAGCAGCTTCAACTTCTTTATATGTCAGTCTGGCGGCAGATTTAATGACGGCGCGTTCGAAACGGCTTGCTTTTACGTTGCCGGCATTGTCAATTTTTATAAAACAGGCAATAACCGGACGGCGTACTTTGGGGTTGAGAGAGCATAAGTCGTTACTCAAAATTTCCGGCAACATGGGGATGACCTGCTGCGGCAAATAAACGGAATTTCCGCGTTTATAAGCTTCTGCGTCAAGGCGGCTGCCGGAGCGGACATAAAACGAGACGTCGGCGATGGCTACAATCAACTCAAATCCGTCGGCCGTGCGTTTGGCGTAAACGGCATCGTCAAAGTCGCGCGAGTCATCTCCGTCTATGGTAACAAACGGCAATGCCGTCAAGTCGGTGCGGCGAATGTCGTTAAAATCGGGAAAACTTGAACATTCTTTTACAATATGTTCGTCAAAGGTGTGCGGAATTTTATATTTATGAGTTACCAAAATTTCGTTGAGCAATCCCATGGAAAAAGTACCGTAATTTTTGATCAGTTGAGCTTTGGGCGTTTTGCTGCCACTTTCCGGTTCAATTTCAACCAAATCGTTATTATGGACGTTTTTTACGTTTCCCAGCAGGTAGGGGCGGCGTTCTTTGTCACAGGGCATAATCCAGCACTGCCCGTCTTGCCGGAAAGCTTTGCCGAAAACGGTATTTGTATCTGCTGCCGGAGCGGCGGAGCGTTTTGCTGAGGTGTTGAACTTTATTTTGGGCATTTAAGACAACTCCGTTACTAACGGCGTATGGTCGGACGGTTTTGCCGATTGGCGCGGAGCCTTGTCAACACGGCATGAAACCAGCCTGTCGGCAGCAGGAGCAGACAAAAACAAATAATCAATCCTCATGCCGAAATCGGCAGCAAGGGAATTGGCCGTATAATCCCAGAACGTATACCCGCTTTCGTCAGGGTGCAGGCTGCGGAAAGCATCATGAAAACCCAAAAAAGACATTTGTTTCAACCGTGTTCGCACTTCGGGACGGAACAGGGCATTATCGGCAAAGAGTTTGGGGTTGTAAACGTCTTTGTCGGTCATAATTACGTTAAAGTCGCCGCCGATAATAACCGGTTGAGGCAATAGCGACAGTTCTTGCGCGTGTTTTAAAAAGGCGTCCGTCCAGCGCAGTTTATATTCAAATTTTGACGTATCGGAAGCATCGTTGTACGGTGGGTTTCCGTTGGGTAGATAAACCGAGGCGACACGATAAACCGTCTTGTCAATTGTAACGTCTGCTTCCAGATAACGAGATTGTTCATCGGCAAAGTCAGGAAGGTTTTCGCAAATAATCCTTATTGTTCCGCGGCTTAAAATTGCAACGCCGTTGTAGCTCTTTTGCCCTAAAATGCAAGCATTGTAACCGCAGGCCTGAATGTCAAAAAAAGGAAAACCGTTATATTCGGTTTTAATTTCCTGCAAGAGGACAATATCCGGATTTTCAGTTTTCAACCATGAGGAAAGGTTTTCAATACGGGCGTTGACGGAGTTAACGTTATAGGTTGCAATTTTCATAAATTTATGCCTTTACTATTTTATCTTTTATAATGTATATTACTTTTAAGCTTGTGAAAAGTAAAAATTTAGGAGAGAAAACTTATGCTGAGTAATTTTCCGGACGACTTCCGGCGTGACGATGAAGAAGTGCTGAACGAATTTCGCCAGAAACAGGTTAATTTTGATCTGGAAGAAAGAAGGAATGAAATAGATAATTCCCGCAGTTTGTTTATCGGCGCTCTGGCCGGTTTGTCCATGGCTGCCGTTGTCGGATGGTTTGTTTTGGCTCCGCGTTATCAAAATGATAATCCCGAGGACGTTCCCGTAATTACCCGTCCGCAGGGGATTGTAAAAATGCAGCCTTCCGAACCGGGAGATGTCGAATTGGCTTCACAGGAACGCACGGTTTATGATATTATTGAAAAAAAGCCGGTAACGGAAGAACAAGCGCGAATTGTCGCTTCCGTTGAGCAGCCAGATGCCGAGGCGATCGAGCGCTTGGTTGAGGAAACGTCTTTGACCGTAACGGAGGAAACGGCTTCGAGTGCCGGTGTCGAATCTTTGGCTAAAACTGTTTCGACAGTCGTTGCTGCCGATACGGAGACAAAACGGCCTGCTGTTAAAGAAAAAACAGAACCTGCTGCGACAACCGTTGCCAAAGTTGAAGAAGTGAAAGAACTTCCCGCTGTCAAAAATGAACCGGCAAAAAATAAAGCGGCAGACAAACCTGCAGTTATTCAATCCGGCAGCTGGCAGGTGCAGCTGATGTCTTCGCCGAATAAGGCTGCCGTTGAAAAGTCTTGGCAAATGATGTCTAAAAAATACGGCGTTTTGAAAGATTTGCCTCATGAAATTGAAAGTGCGGACTTGGGGGCAAAGGGAACGTTTTATCGTTTGAAAGCAGGTGCTTTTGCAACCAAAAACGATGCTGCTGCCCTTTGTAATGCAATAAAAACAGCCGGAGGAAGCTGCTTTACGGCGAAAAAATAAATGTTTGAAACAAAGCTCATATTGTCCCTGGTTCCGGTCTTCTTGTCGATTGTGCTGCATGAAATAGCGCACGGATATGCTGCACTGAAACTGGGAGATGATACGGCGCAGCGTTATGGCCGGCTTTCGTTAAATCCGTTAAAACACGTCGATTGGTTTGGTACGATCTTTTTGCCCTTGACGTTGTTATGGTCAGGATCACCTTTTTTGTTCGGTTGGGCAAAGCCGGTTCCGGTTAATTTTAATCGATTGAAAAACGTCCGTCGCGATACGGTTATTGTTGCTTCGGCCGGAATTGTCGTCAATGCCGTCTTAGCGTTTTTGGCAGTTCTTGTGCTTGCTCAGCGCGGTTTGGGGGTTTCGGCTGCCGTTTTCGGTTTTAATCTTTTAACAATTAACTTGGCTTTGATTTTTTTGAATATTTTGCCATTTCCGCCGTTGGACGGTTCAAAAATATTTTTCGGATGGATAGACAAGCCTTGGGCGCGCCGATATATTGCTGCCGAAAGGCAGGGAATGTTTGTGCTGGTTTTGTTGATAGCCTTTGTTCCGGTGGTTGAACGGATGTTCGGTCTGACTAGTTTTGAAATGCTTGACCCTCTCGGATGGTATATGCATAAGATGTTTGAGATGGTATTTGCGGGGATAGAATGACGGCGGCGCTGATTGTTTCTGTGGCAGGTTTGGCGCTTGAGCGTGAAGAAAAAAAATTGCTGGAAAAAATGCAGCCGGCCGGCGTATCTTTGTTCGGACGTAATATTGCGGATAAAAAACAGTTGTGTGCATTGGTGCGTGAAATCAAAGACCTTATCGGTGATGACGCGTTGATTGCCGTTGATCAGGAAGGCGGGCGTGTGCGCCGTTTGGCTGAACCTCATTGGCGCAGCTATGTTTCGCAATATGTTTTGGGGCAATTGCCGGATGAAATCTGCCGCATGCATGCACTGCTTGTTGCCGAAGATTTGCATGAATGCGGAATTAATTTCAATTATGCTCCGGTTTTGGATACGCTTTATCCGCAAACGCATGAGGTGTTAAAGTCGCGTTGTTTTACTCAGGAAATTTCCCAAAAAGGCAAGATTATGATTGATGCCTATGCCGACAACGGCATTTGTCCCTGTATTAAGCATATGCCGGGGCATGGTCGGGCTGCCGCAGATCCGCATTTGGGGCTGCCTGTTGTCAATTGCAGCTTGTCCGAGTTTCAAAAGGATCTGAAACCTTTTTATGATAACAACAAAGCGCCGGCGGGAATGACGGCGCATATTGTCGTGTCGGAAGTTGACAGTCTTCCTGTTACCATGAGTTCTAAAGCGATCCGTGAAATTATCCGCGGTGCCATAGGGTTTGACGGCTTGTTGATAAGCGATGCCATTGATATGGGAGCATTGAACGGCACAATTGCCGAGCGTGCCGAAAAGGTATTGGCAGCCGGCTGCGACTTAGTTTGCTATTGTGGCGGAAAAACAAGCGAGCTGTGCGATCTGGCAGCATTGGGTACAGGTCTGAGTGAGGAAAGCAAGAGCAGGCTGAACAAGGTTAAAGATATTATTAAACGTAGGCAGAGGGATTTTGCCGATTATGATATTTACAAAAAAATGGTCGGGCAGGTGAAAGCTTATGCCGAATCTTATGACGCGACTGAAGTGTTAAACCAAATGAACAGATAGGCTGGAAATATATGAACAAGACTAAAAATATGGCACTGATGTGCTGCCTGGCTTTAGCATCCTGTACGGGATTGACGGCAACGGAATATGCTCAATTGCAAGATTTGCAAAAAAAAGGGATTACGGTCGACCATCCGAAAACTGATTGGGAAAAGCCGGCAAATGCAGGTGTTGCAGGCGCTCTTAACATTTTGCCGGGGATGGGAAACTTTTATCTGGGCTTTGGCGACGGTGCGGAAAGAATGCAAATCTTATACGGCATCGGCAATTTTTTGACCTGGCCTTATTCTATCATTTGGGGCGTTCCTTCAGCATTTTCCAGTGCAAGAAGGATTAATGAGATAGATTTGGTTCATTATTATGATGAACGTGAACAACGGCTGCAAAGGCAGTTTTATAACAATCCTCAACCACCGGTTCGGCAAAATTCCGGCGGTGAAGTCTATTATCCGGGGAACGGATATTATTATAACGGCTTTTATGAGCAGAATGATGCAGGATGGCGTAATACTTATTCTGAAGGAAGTTGTGACGGAAATTGCGGTGGTTATTATTATAACAGCCGTAATCATAATAACGGTGGTTATTATGATTCATACGGGCAGGGGACAAACAGCAGAAATACATATAACGGAATGTATTATAATAACAGTTCGTCTAACGCCTTGCCCTATAACGGCAATGCGTATACGGAAGAATATTTTGACCGGCAAGAAGACAGCCACAAATATGATTGGGAACGCTACTATTACAGATAATCGTATGCCTGAACCGCTTATTTGTTGGTCAGAATTTCAATATCGTAAGGGAAGTTGATATCTACGCAGGCGTTTTCATCAGCTTCTACCAGTTTCGTATAGTCGGAATGTTCCAAAAATACGCCGCGCAGGTGAGAGTTTTCCGGAACTAAATCGGCCTGTTGGTATAAGTCTTTGCCCCAGATTACCGGATTATATTTCTTTCCCTCAAAAATGCTGACACACAATTGGCGGTGATTGTTGCGATCAAAAGATTTTATCATCTTATTGATATAAGCAGGCGTAAGGCAGGGCATGTCAGCCGGAATAAGCAAAGTTCCGTCGCAGAAAGACGGAACGGAATTTAACCCGAGCCGGATTGATGTTTTGACGCCGGAAGCATAGTCATTGTTGCGCAAAACATTAATATCCAAATTTTCAAGGCGCTCTTCCAGTTCTTCGGCACGGTATCCGGTGACGACATAGATCGGCGAGGCTTTTGATTTGATGGCGGCACGGACGGCTTTCATAAACAGCGGTTCACCGCCCAAGTCTACCATAAGCTTGTTGCGGCGGGCGCGAGTGCTGCATCCGGCAGCTAAAATGACTGCGGCAATATGGGCATCATTTTTTGCCTTTTTTATATTGTCTTCAGGGCTGATGATATTGTCGCGTTCTTCATCGGTCAGTTTCGTGTCATCAAGCCTGATGTTGTTATGGTTAGGAAAATCCGTTTGAAAGATTTTGTCTTTGGTAATTGCCATTTTGATAAATTTGTCGGCCAAAGGGGACGAAACTTTGTCATAATGGTACGGCAAAACAATAATTTTAGAATTTTTCTTTGTGGCAATCATCAAATCGGGCAGGGTATCCTGCGGAATGTTGTCGCATACAATTGCGTCTGCCGAAGCATTAAGGGCGGCCGGAACCGTATCTCCGATATAGCTGCTCGGCAATCCGGGGATGACAAAGACCAAAGGATATTTTGCGGCAGCTTCCGAAATTGCCGCTGCCGTGTCCGTATATTCGTGAGCGCTGGACAGTTCTGCCGCGAAATTTAAATTGAGATTGGAAAAGTTTTTAATCAGCCGTTTTACGATATTGGTAAAATGTTTGTTTTCTGATGCGTCATTATAAAAACGCGTATAAACAATGGCTGCCGTAATTGGCTTTTCTGCTTCTATTTTCAACAAAGGTTCATTGCCTGACAGGCGGAAAATGATGTCATCAACAAAAGTCTGTTCAATAATCGGGCACCGCAGTTTTATGCTGCCGATAACATCACCTTTTTTGATGTTTTTATATGGCGTAACCGTGTTTAAGATCAGGTAGGGACTGATACGGTTGAATTTTGACAAACGGTCATCGGAACAAATAAAAATGCCGTCGCAATCGGCAACTAATTTACAGCTGTTGGAAGTTTTTGACAAAGCATACACAATATTGTTACCGCAAATCTGCGGGGCAATCATTCCCAAGGCCGTGTTGGACGTAATATCCCCCGGAACTGTGCGAACACCGGTAATTTTTTTGATACCGAGAACTTTTAAAAATAAAATATCGTCGCGGGTAAGCTTGTGCCCTTGCGGCAAAACCTGTTCGTCGATACGAATGTCGTTGAGCAGGATAATCCCTTCTGCTGTAGAGATGTCAAATTCGCTGATTTGCATTAAAAAACCTTTATAAAAACCTTAATTTGCGCCCATTTTAGCCGGAAAAGATTTTTTCGTCAATATTATAATAAACGGTTGACAAAGATGTTTTTTGTAGAGTATTTTCGGAGAAAATTAAGGAGATAAGAAATGAAAAAATTTATGACAGTTTTATCTGCCGTTATGTTTTTGGCAGCTTGTGAAAATGTTGATATGACTAAATATACGACAGCAAGCGCCGATGATTCGATAAAAACCCGCTTGCGGGCCTGCATGTTGAACGAAGCAACAGAACGGCTGAAAGCCGGAACTTTGCTGGCCAACGGTTTGAGCGCCGCTGCCGATGATATTTCAAATACCTGCATTAAAAAACTGGCTCTGCAGGCTGCGGGCATTGATACGGAAGCCGCTTCAACTGCAACATCAATTTTGAACAGCTTGCTCGGATCAACAGCAGCTCAATAAAATGTTTTTTTATTGATCTTGAATTTAAAACGAAAAGGGGATTATTCTTCTTTTCGTTTTTTTATGTTGTTTTTTTTAGTTCTTATCGGAGGATTTTTTTTCATCAAACAAGTTTGCTTTTTCATATTCGCTGCTGAGTTTTGATATTTCGACTTCCGTATATAATTGCGTGGTGGACAAGGTTGAATGTCCGAGCAGTTCCTGAATGGAACGGAGGTTTAGGCCGTTTGCCAGCAAGTGTGTGGCGTATGAATGGCGTAAACTGTGTGGCGTTGTATGCGGTGGCAAATTAAGCTGTAGGCATATTTTTTCCATTTGGCGCTCAATAATGCGCGGATTTATCCTTTCTCCCCTTGCTCCCACAAAAACGGCGTTGCCGTGTGTCTGTGTGTAGGGGCAATCGTCCAAATAGTCGTTTACAGCCTCTATGACTTTTGGCAGCAAAGGGACGATACGTTCTTTTTTGCCTTTGCCTTTAATCCGCAAAAAATTTCCGTTGTCAAAATCTCCGATATTAAGGGATACCGCTTCGGATATACGCAGCCCGCAGCCGTACAGTAGGGTGAAAATTGCCATATCTCGCTTGTAAATCCAAGTTTTCTCCATCTCGCTGCATTTTTTTTCTATTAATTCGAATGTTTGTTTTATGTCGAGAGCGTGCGGCAGGCGATGCGGTTTTTTAGGAGACGATAAAACGCTGATGGCCGGATTGTGCAACAGTTTTTGTTCTTCCAGCCAATGAAAAAAATTGCGCAGAGACGACAAATGTCGGGCTTGGGATGATTTGTCGAGATGCCGGCATTTATCAGATGCAATATAGGCTCTGAAGTCGCTGATTTGCATTTGTTGCAGCGCACAAAGCGTGGCCGGTGGATGCAAGGCATCTCCGGAAGCATTATATTCGGCAAAAGACAGATCGGCCGTTTCAAAAAAAGACAAAAAGGCTGATACATCCCGTGCATAGGCATCAACCGTGTGCTCTGAATAGCGGCGTTCTTTTCTGAGCCAGACTATCCACCGTTTTATGTTGTCTTTTAATGTTTGGTCCGCGTAATATATAATTTGCTGTTTCATAATGCTTTCAGTATGCCGTTTTTTGTTTAAATTTTGGTAAAATAATAAAAAGGGTAATTTAATAAAGATTGTGGTTGACTAATGTTGTAAAAAAGTCGATAATAACAGCTGAGAATTTATTATTGTCCAAATTAGTTTTATACTAAACGCTATGGCGGTTGGAGTTTTTTTCTTCAATTTGACAATTTTCTCAGGCGATTTTCTTTTTGAATGTTGCCACCCTGATTTTCAGGCCATAGTTGCCGCTCGGTTTTTAGACTGAAGTGATTTCAGACGTTTTGCCGGCGGATTATATAGAAAGGTTCTTTTCCTTTGGGAGAACGAACCTTTTTTTATTGCCTTTATAGTGTTTTTGTGATAAATTTTAATAGAAAATAAATTATTAAAAGATATGAAAAAAATTATTATCGCATCCTTTCTCGGTCTTGTTCTTGTTTCTTGCAGCGGTGTTGAAGGATATGAAAATCGTTCGGTTGAAACGGAACAACAGGTACAGACTTTAAAATCTGAGGTTGTGCGGGTTGATCGTATTATACGTTCTGCTTTAAAGCGCGGGATATCAGAGACAGTTATTTTGCTGAAAGACGGAACGATCGTTTCTTTTACGGATGAAAGGCATAAGAACTTTGCCAATATACGTGAAGGGGACGTCGTGGAGTATTCCAAGACAGGTACAGAGGCGGAAATTGTTTCCGTATCATATAACCTTGATCGGGAATAACAGATAAAAAGGATTTTGCAGAAATGCAAAATCCTTTTTTGTTGTCTCGAACCATAAAAATATTTTCGGATGTAAATTATTAATTTGGGGATTGTCGGCAAAATAAGTTTTGTTTTTGGCAATGTCATATATAATAAATCAACTTTGGAGGATTTGTTAGTTTGATGATTATCGGAGTTTTGCTGCCGCTGCCTTTTGATGAGCCTTTTGATTATCGCTGCGACGAGGAATTGCAGGTAGGAACTTTTGTGCGTGTCCCTTGGGGTAAAACGGAAATTACCGGCATTGTATGGCGTTTGAACGGCGGTTCGGATTGTCCGCCCGAAAAAATAAAATCGATAATAAAAAAATACAATTTTACACCTTTAAACAATGAGATAATTGATTTTATTAAATTTGTTTCTCAATATAATATGGCGCCGCTCGGTATGGTGCTTAAGATGGTTATCAGTGTTAAGCAGGCTTTTGAAGACGAGCCGACCGAAGTCTTTTTTGAATTGACGGGAAAAACGCTTGCGGAGGCAGGCTTAAAGAATTCGGATGCCAGATGGCATGTAATAGATTTATTGAAACACGGGACTTATACCAAGGCGGAGATTTGTCGCGGCGCAGGCTGTGGGGGGGGGGTGGTTGACGGGTTGGCAAAAGCCGGCGTTATCTGTGGAAAAGCAACAATAAAGAAGAAACAGTATAACGAACCTGAACCGGATTTTGTAAGCGTTCAATTGACCGATGAACAGCAGGCGGCAGCGGATAATGTTGTCGGCAAGGTAGGAAAAGGATTTTCCGTTACGTTGATTGACGGCGTTACCGGCAGCGGTAAGACTGAGGTTTATTTTGAAGCGGCGGCGGCAGCGCTTAAACAAGGGCGGCAGGTGCTGATTTTGGTGCCGGAAATTTCGCTGACGGCTCAGTGGCTGTCACGATTTGAGCAGCGCTTCGGCGTCAAACCGGCCTGCTGGCATTCGGGGCTGGGTATCAGAGAACGCACCGATACGTGGATCGCCGCGGTTGAAGGGCGGGCAAGAGTTATTGTCGGTGCACGCTCGGCGCTGTTTCTGCCATATCCGGAGCTGGGGCTGGTCGTCATTGACGAAAGTCATGACCATTCTTTTAAGCAGGAAGATTTTGTTAATTACCAATGCCGCGATATGGCTGTCGTTCGCGCCAAGATGGAAAGATTTCCGCTGATTTTATCAACGGCAACGCCGGATTTGGAAACCGTCGCCAATGTCGAGAACGGCAAATATGATACGGTCAAGCTGATAAAACGTTTTGCCGGAGCCAGTTTGCCGGAAATTAAAATTATTGATTTGAAAAAAGATCATCCGCAGAAAGGGTCTTGGGGAGCGGCATGGCTGTCGCCGCCGTTGGTGGATGCTTTGAAAGCCAATCTGGATAAAGGGGAGCAGTCAATGCTGTTTTTGAACCGCCGCGGCTATGCTCCGTTGATTATTTGCCGTGACTGCGGACACCGGATACAATGCCCGCATTGCACGGCCTGGCTGGCGGAACATAAATCGAGCGGCAAGCTTATCTGCCACCGCTGCGGCTATATGATGAACAAACCGAAATGCTGTCCGGACTGTCATTCCGAAGACGGATTGACGGCTTGCGGTCCGGGGGTTGAGCGGGTTGCCGAAGAAGTTTCGGCACGTTTCCCCGAAGCGCGGGTTCAGATATTGTCGAGCGATACGACTTCCAGCCTGACAGAGCTGTCAAAAGTTTTTGACCAAATGGAAAAAGGCAGTTTGGACATTTTGGTCGGAACGCAGATTTTGGCCAAAGGACACCATTTTCCGGAATTGACTTTGGTCGGAATTGTAGATGCCGATTTGGGGTTGATGGGAAGCGATTTGCGCGCGGCGGAGCAAACTTTTCAACTGTTGTCACAGGTGGCGGGGCGCGCCGGCCGCGGCGGTAAAAGCGGCGAGGTCATGGTGCAGACCCTTTATCCGGAAAATGCGGTGCTTCAATCGTTGGCAGAGAACGATCGCGGACGTTTTTTGGAGTTGGAAAAACAAACAAGGCAACTTTTGAACATGCCGCCGTACGGAAAATTGGCTGCTTTGATCGTCAGCAGCGAAAAATCCGCTTTGGCCGAAAAAATTGCCGTCGCACTCGGTAAAACTGCGCCGAACAATGATTATATAACAACTTTGGGGCCGGCTCCGGCTCCGGTATTTATGCTGCGTAACAGGTATCGTTTCAGGTTGCTTTTGAAAACGACGCGCAATATAAATATTCAGGAAGTCCTGAAAGTCTGGCTGGAAAAAATTAACATTCCGGCGCAGGTACGGGTGGAAGTTGATATTGATCCTTATTCATTTATGTAAAAAATTAATAAAATAGAAACTAATTGCCGATTATAGTCTATCTATTCAAAATGATGAGCAAACAATGAAGAAAAACGAACAAAACAAATTAATCAGGTCTTATGCGGAAGCTTTGTTTGATGCTGCCGAAAAGTCAGGCAAGGCCGAAACGGTGTTTTCCGAAGCGGAAAGCTTTTATGCGGCCTTGACGGAAAAACCTGAAATTGCCGGATATCTTTCCAGTCCGGTTTGGAATGACAGTAGCAAAAAAGAAGCTTTGGAAAAAATTGCGGAGGAGCGCGGCTTTTCGGCAGTCATGCGCAGTTTACTCGCAGTTATGGCCGAAAACGGGCGCGTCGGGCTTCTGATAAAGGTTTTGTCTGAATTTAAGCAGGTCTATTACTTGAAAAAGCATATATCTCAGGTGTCGGTCAAAACAGCCGTTGAGCTGACGGAAAGCCAGAAAAACAATCTGGCGGCAGCCATGGAAAAATATACCGGCAACAAAGTTGTGGTTAAGTATCAAATAATGCCTGAACTTTTAGGCGGTTTGCTGGTAGAATGCGGGTCAGAGTTGATTGACGATTCAGTCAAAGGCAAGCTTGACCGCTTGGAGTTATTAATGAAAGGGACGATATAGCATGTCTGGTGCAAGTGAAATCGCATCTGTTTTAGAAGCAAAAATAGCCGAGGCAAAGGCTGATATTGATATCGCCGAAGTCGGGCGCGTGCTGTCGGTAGGCGACGGCATTGCCCGCGTTTACGGTTTGAACAACGTAAAATATAACGAAATGGTCGAATTTCCAAATGGCGTTAAAGGTATGGCGCTGAACTTGGAAGAAGACAATGTCGGCGTTGTGTTGTTTGGTGATGATACGGGGATTAAAGAAGGCGATATTGTCAAGCGTACGGATAAAATTGTCAGCGTGCCGGTCGGCAAAGGCCTGCTCGGACGCGTCGTTAACGCATTAGGCGAACCGATTGACGGTTTGGGTGCGGTTAAAGCTGAAGAATACAGCAATTCCGAGGTGAAAGCTCCGGGAATTATTGCTCGTCAAAGCGTTTGCGAACCTGTACAGACCGGCTTAAAAATCGTCGATGCCCTGATTCCTATCGGTCGCGGACAACGTGAGTTGATTATCGGCGATCGCCAAACCGGAAAAACGTCAATTATCATTGATACGATCATCAATCAGAAATATGTTAACGAAAACGCCAAGTCTGACAAAGAAAAATTGTTCTGCATTTATGTTGCGGTCGGGCAGAAGCGTTCGACCGTTGCACAAGTGGTTCAAACTTTGAAGGATCACGGAGCCATGGATTATACGATTGTTGTGGCCGCTACGGCTTCGGATGCGGCGCCGTTACAGTTTATTGCGCCGTATTCCGGCTGCGCCATGGGCGAATATTTCCGTGACAACGGAATGCATGCCGTTATCTTTTATGACGATTTGTCCAAGCAGGCGACGGCTTATCGCCAGATGTCTTTGCTGCTCCGTCGTCCGCCTGGGCGCGAGGCTTATCCGGGTGATGTTTTCTATCTGCACTCCCGTCTGTTGGAACGTGCAGCTAAAATGAGCGACGAAAACGGCGCGGGGTCACTGACGGCTTTGCCGGTTATTGAAACTCAGGCGGGCGACGTGTCCGCATATATTCCGACCAACGTTATTTCTATTACCGACGGTCAGATTTTCCTTGAAACGTCGTTGTTCTATCAGGGAATTCGTCCGGCAGTAAACGTCGGTATTTCGGTCAGCCGCGTCGGCTCGGCCGCGCAGATTAAAGCGATGAAACAGGTTGCCGGAAAAATCAAGCTGGATTTGGCGCAATACCGTGAAATGGCGTCTTTTGCAAAGTTTGCGTCTGATTTGGACGCTTCGACCAAGCAGCTTTTGGCACGCGGTGAACGCCTGACTGTTTTGTTGGAACAGCCGGTTTATTCTCCGCTGCCGGTGGCTGAAGAAGTCGTCGTCATTTTTGCAGGTGTCCGCGGATTTTTGGACAAGATTCCGGTCGACGAAATCAAGCTTTTTGAAGCTGAGGTCAGAAAAGCCGTTGCGGCAAAACATCCTGATTTCTTGAGTGAAATCAACGAGAAAAAGGTTATTTCTCCGGAGTTGGATAAAAAGTTAACCGCTTTTTATACAGAGTTTACGGATCAATATCTGAGCAAGGACAAGGCAGCTTAACATGGCAGGCTTAAAAGAGTTACGCAGCCGGATTGCGGCAATTAAATCGACCGAAAAAATCACTTCGGCGATGAAGATGGTTGCCGCTTCCCGCCTGCGGAAGGCTCAGGATGTTTTGGCAAAAAGCGAGCCTTACCGCAAAGGCGTATTTGATACGGTCAGTCGGATTATGGCTTCTCTCCGCCGGCAGGCCAAAGAAAACGAAACAACTTTGCAGCCGTCGTGGATTTGTGCGCCGAAAGAAAAACAGCAGCGCTATTTATTGGTTGTTTTGGCGTCAGACAAAGGCCTGTGCGGCAGCTATAACAGCGCTATCGGCAGAGCTGCTGTTGCCCGCATTGAGGAACTTAAGGCGGCCGGCGCCGATGTGCAGATAATCTGCCTCGGACATCGCGGTTATAATATTTTGAAGCGCCATTATGCTGATATGATTGTCAGGGCAGACGAGTCCGTTGTCAATCAAGGCGTGGAATATCATGAGGCGGTCAGCTTGTGTGATGAGATTATCCCCTTGTTTACCGGCGATAAAATTGACGTTTGTGAAATTGTTTACAGCCGCTTTAAATCGGCGCTCAGCCGCGATGTCGTCAGTGAGCAGGTTTTGCCGTTTGACATATCGAAGATTGAAACCGGCGTTGACGATATGGACGGTGATGCGTATTTTGAGGCCGAACCGGACAATATAAAATTGATGGAAACGATTATTCCTCTGGCGTTTAAGGAGTTTGTCTTTGATATTATGATTAATTCGCAGGCCTCTGAACAAGGCGCCCGAATGACTTCTATGGATAATGCGACACGTAATGCGGCAGATATGATTTCAAAATTGACATTGCGTTATAATCGGCTGCGTCAGACGGCAATTACGACCGAACTGACAGAAATTATTGCCGGTGCCGAAGCGATTTAGATTTAAGGAGAAAAGGTTAATGACCAAAAAAGACGGATATGTTTTTCAAATTATGGGTGCGGTCGTCGATGTGAAATTTGACGATTTGGACGCTTTGCCCGATATCTATACCGCATTGAAGTGCGATAATGAAGGCAAAGAGCTTGTTTTGGAAGTAGAACAGCAGCTGGGCGAGGGTGTTGTCAGAACGATTGCCATGGATACGACAGACGGTCTGACCCGTGGCGTAAAGGTCATTAACACCGGGAAGCCGATTGAAGTTCCGGTTGGTCCGCAGCTTTTAGGACGTATTATCAACGTTACCGGTGAAGCGGTTGACGGTCGCGGCAAGATTGAGGCCAAAGAGCATTTTTCAATTCACCGTCCGGCTCCGAGCTTTACCGAGCAATCGACAGAAACCGAAATTTTGACAACCGGCATTAAGGTTATTGATTTGCTTGAGCCTTATGTAAAAGGCGGAAAAATTGGCTTGTTCGGCGGTGCCGGCGTGGGCAAAACCGTTTTGATTCAGGAATTGATTAATAATATTGCCAAAGGGCACGGCGGTTACTCTGTATTTGCCGGCGTAGGTGAACGTACCCGCGAAGGAAACGACTTGTATCACGAAATGATTGATTCCGGCGTTATTGACATCGAAGGCGGAGATTCCAAAACCGTGCTTGTGTACGGACAGATGAACGAGCCTCCGGGGGCACGTGCCCGCGTCGCTTTGACCGGTTTGACCGAAGCGGAATATTTCCGTGATGTCGAGCATCGCGACGTATTGTTCTTTGTTGACAATATTTTCCGTTTTACGCAGGCCGGTTCCGAAATTTCAGCTTTGTTGGGACGTATTCCGTCAGCCGTGGGCTATCAGCCGACTTTGGGAACTGATATGGGCGCCATGCAAGAGCGTATTACTTCCACAAAGAATGGTTCTATTACTTCTGTGCAGGCCGTGTATGTGCCGGCCGATGACCTGACCGATCCGGCACCGGCAACCACTTTTGCGCACTTGGATGCTACAACGGTTTTGAACCGCAGCATTTCCGAGCTGGGTATTTATCCGGCGGTTGATCCGCTCGATTCAACCAGCCGCGTTTTGTCTCCGTCGATTGTCGGCGAAGAACATTATAACGTAGCTCGCGGCGTGCAGGAGATTTTGCAGAAGTACAAATCTTTGCAGGACATTATCGCCATTTTAGGTATGGACGAGTTGTCGGATGAGGACAGAATTACCGTTTCGCGCGCACGTAAAGTACAAAGATTCCTGTCACAGCCGTTCTTTGTGGCAGAGGTCTTTACCGGTACCAAAGGCGAGTTTGTCAAGCTTGAAGATACGATTAAAGGCTTTAAGGGAATTTTAGAAGGTTTGTATGACGATGTTCCGGAACAGGCTTTTTATATGGTCGGAACCATTGAACAGGCGCTGGAAAAAGCTGCCAAGATGAAAGAGAGCGAGGCTGCTTGATGGCAGAAGTAAGTTACAAACTGGTGCAACCGGAAAAGACCGTTGATGCAGGCAAGGCTTGGGGCGTTGTTCTTCCTTGCGCGGAAAATAATCTTACGGTTATTACGGGCAGGGCGCCGAGCTTGGTTTTGTTGGAGGACGGCCTGTTGCGGGTTATTGATGAAAGCGGCAAAACGTTGTCAAGCTTTTTGATCAGGAAAGGCATGGCGACAATTGCCGATGACCATTGTTTGGTGGCCAGTGAAACAATAATTCCGGCTGACGGCATTTCTTTGGACGAGGCTTTGGAAAAAGCCAAAACCGACAGTTTTTATCAGACCGTTGTCGATTATTTGGTATCGGTTAAAAAATAAATAATCAGCTTTTGTTGCAACGGGGCGCAATTGATTTTGCGTTCCGTTTTTTTTATGAAGCAGGACATTTCCAACCTATCCAAACATATTGACAAACAGTCGGATTCTCTTTAATCTTATCCCTGCATTCGGGAGGCCGGATGCGGAGTGTAGCAACTCCTTTATCACAGCAAAAGAACAACTCCTTTTAAAGAGGGAGCTGAGGATATAAGGCATTTGCGCGAATAACTCGGACTGTTCTGTGATACAGTTGCTAACTCCCTCGCCTTGAAGCTTTTTCAAGGCGGGTTTTGTTTACTGATGAACAAAATTGAGGAGTTTAAACTATGGCAATGAAAGACAATATAAAAAGGTTAATCGGGATTGAACTGGGCAGTTTGCGGCGGGAACGCTGTTTGTGTTTGGAAGAAGTTGCAGCGCTGACAAAGCTGCCGCCGGCGGCAATAGACCAGCTTGAACTCGGCAAGCTTCGTACATGGCGTTTGTATAGAGAATTGCTTAATTTTTACGGCAAGACGCTCAAAATTGAACTCATTGATAAAGATTGATATAAAAAAGCCGCCCGAACCGGACGGCTTTTTTTTACAGTTTGACCAAGTTGTTCAGCGGGATGACCTCTGCTACGATATCGCCTTGCCAAACGATATGGCTGGGGTTTAATACGTGAACGACGCCATCTTCAGCAGCTGTAATATACTGTATTTTTGCTATGTCATCAGCGGGATGCAGTTCTGCGATGATGTCGCCTTTGGTAACGATTGTGCCGGCCGGTTTCAGATAATTAACCAGTCCGGCGGTCGGAGCATATATTTTTTTGCGGGTTTCAAAGCTGTAGATGTCGGAAACGGCAGCTGTCTTATCTCCTTTGATGAGAAACAGCAACAATCTGGTCAATCCTTCGTATACTTCTTGTGTTTTTTCGGGGTTGTATTCATCATGTCCGCCGCATTCAACGGTAATATTTGGAATGTTGTGCCTGTCCAAACAAGCGTTGAACGTTCCGTGCAGGGCAGGGATTGCCGCATCATCCGAAAACTGGTTATATTTCAGCCCGAGGATTTTGACGTAAGATTCATATTCCGGTTTGGTATAAATTGCAAAAGGATTGCTCATTTTTGACGTGTGCAGATCAACGGCAAAATCGCATTGAGCCGCTAATTCGGTTATTTTGCCGCAAAGAACGGAATTGCTGTCGGCAGCGGTGGAATCGGTGAAACAGCGGTTATAATCCTTACCGTCAATTTGGCTGAATTTTCCGGCTGTCGAATAATAAGTCCGTTGCAGCCATGCCAAAGGGTTGGCATATGGCACGATATGTATTTCGCCGGCTGTCAGGTTTTGCATTAAAAAATTATGTAATTTATATAATACCCATTGCGATGTTTCGCCGCCGTGCAATCCGGACTGGATGTATATCTTTTGGCCTTTGTCTCTGCCGGTATAAACAAACTCTGTCATTCGGATGTTTGTCCCGCCGCCGATTAATAATATATTATGTTCATTTTTTTTATATTCTGTCATTTTTTATTCTCTTGAGCTGCCTTGCCGAATTGCTGCAAGCGTAAACTGCCGGTTATACTGTGCGCCGAACATAGAGGCATAGAGGCTGTCGGTAATTGGGCGCCATTTTTCGTTGAGGCTGACTTTCGCACCGTTCATTTGAAACGGGGATGAGCCGTTTTTGGCTTTGCCGACAATCCGCAAAATCTGCGCACCGCTCGGAACGGTTTGTCCTTTATGCAGGCTGACACCAGACAATTTTAGATAAATTTCGTCATTTTTTAAATCAATATTCGGAGCGGTTGCATATTTTTTTGAAAAATCCCATTTCCAACTGCCGTCTTTTTGTTTTCTGACCGCATAAATTCCCGGTTCAAGATCTATTTGCGCTGTGGCGTTTCCGGCTTGCTTACCCATCATTTTAATGTAAAAACTGCCGTCGCTTTGCAGAGATTGTGCATACATTTTGCCGGATACCTGTTGAAGTTGGTAAAACAGTTTCTGAACCCGCGGATGTGAGCAGTCGGCATAATTGGCGATAAATGCCAGCCTGTGAATACCGACCAGTCCGGCGCTTTCGGCGTCAAGACTAAGTTGTTCTGTCGGCCCTTGCTGGCGGTCGTTGACTTCGTTAATCCAAACATGGTTGTTTTGGTCAATCATCAAATCGGCGCCGCAAAGCCCGACTTTGCCGCATTTTCCCATTAACATTCCCAGCTTTTGGGAGATTTCGAATATTTTATCGTTAATATCGTCCGAAAAATTATGTCCCAGAGCATTGCCAACGCCGTTTGATGAGCTCTTTGTCAGGTTTTTGTCGCCGACGGCTTTCAGTGTTCCTCTGGTTGCCAAAACAAGGATATCTTTGTCTTGTATGCCAAGTTCTGCGCCGCGTTGCAGTAATATATCCAGTGTTTCCGGTGCAAAAGCGTTGTCTTGCGGCAAAAGTTCGCCTTTGACGACGCCTGTGCCGTCTTTGTCCGGTAACCGGTTGCCGACAAACATTGACACGTTTGAGCAACAGCCTTCAATAAAGCTGGCTACTTTAACATGTCCGGTATGCTGGACGATTGTTTGGCAAAATTCTTCGCTGTTCGAGACAATGCTTGTACCTTTGCCGCCGCCGCTTTCAACGTTTTCGGCACCGCAGGATTGAAGAACGACCTTGCCGGTCGCTCCTTTGTATTTTTCGTAAAGTTGTGCCATGTCTTTTGATGTCAGTTTTTCGCTGACAACAACTTCCGACGGGATAAAGCAGTCTTCAAGGCCGGCGGTTTTCAAAATTTTTTCAAGATTGGTCTTTTCTTCAAAAAAAGAACGCAGGTTTTGTTCGTTACTGGAAACAATGTTGGCTTTTTTTATCCGCATGTTATTTGACCAGTGGCGGGCAACGGGCGCTTCGACAAACAGGGCAACATCTTTGCCGCGTACGGCTTCGTCGGGAATGGCTCTGACTATTTTGTAAATTTCTTTGGCGGTTTCGCTGATGCCGGTTGTGTCGTATCCGGGACTGTATTGGGTGATGCCGTCAAATAATTGCTGCTGCGGGGCGCCGCCGGCAATAACGGCTTTGCCGCCGAGAGAAACCACCTCCTGCAAAATGCCGCCGCGCTGAGGATAAAATGCCGGCATGACGAAAAGCGTTCCTTTTTCGGAAAGGGTTTTAACGGCGTTTTCAAAAATTTCCTTTGTTTCAGTGCATAAAGGAGCAAACATTTTTATACCTCATAACTTTTATAAGCGGAAAAACTTTGCCTGCAATAACATGTTTACAAACAAATGTAAATATGTTATTGCATATTTATGCAAATATACGCAATTTTATGCAAGATTGTCATGGGGAGAAAATAATGGATATTAAAGAAGCAATTATCTCAATTTTGGCAGCTAAGAAGATTTCGACTCAGGAAGAAGTGGCTCAGGAGCTGCAAAAGCAAGGATTACAGGTAAAGCAGTCGACAATTTCCCGCCAGTTTAAGTCGTTGGGTGTTTATAAGGCTTTGGCTGACGGTGTCGTCTTTTATAAAGTTCCGGCGGTCGGCGGTAATAATAAAGTCGGTCATTTCATCAAGTCTGTTCGGCATAACGAAGCCGTTATCGTGGTTAAAACGAACGACGGGGCTGCCAATTTGGTCGGTGATGTGATAGACAAGCTTGATTTGCCCGAAATTTTGGGCGTTATTGCCGGAGACAATACAATTTTTATAACGACGTCTTCAATACGGGATATCGAGAGAACCTGCAAAATTTTAAAAGACAGGATAAATATGTGACAAGCATATAAACAAAGCCCCGGAACGGGGCTTTGTTATCAGGTTTATTTGTCTTTGTTGCGGTCTTTCATGTAGTGTTCCAGCCAGTGGATGTTATACATTCCGTCAATAAAGTCGGTTTGTGAGATAATTTCCTGCTGGAGCGGAATGGTTGTCGAAACACCGTCAATAACAAATTCTTCCAATGCTCGGCGCATGCGCATCAGTGCCGAGTTTCTGGTTTGACCGTGAACAATCAGTTTGGCGATCATACTGTCATAAAACGGCGGGATCGAATAGCCGGAATAGATTTCGGAATCGACACGGACACCCAGACCGCCCGGTGCATGCCACTCGGTAATCTTTCCGGGGCAGGGAGCAAAGGTTTCCGGATTTTCGGCGTTGATACGGCATTCAATGGCATGGCCGTTGAAATGAATATCCTTTTGTTCATAGCCGAGAGCCGCGCCGCTGGCAATGCGGATTTGTTCTCGGACGATGTCAATGCCGCTGACGGCTTCGGTAACCGGATGTTCTACTTGCAGGCGGGTATTCATTTCCAAAAAGTAGAAACGTCCGTCTTCAAACAAAAATTCAAGCGTTCCGGCATTAAAATAACCGATTTTAGCAATCGCTTTGCGGACAATTTCGCCGATTTCCTCGCGCTGCGCCTGATTTAAGGCAGGAGAAGGGCTTTCTTCAATTACTTTTTGGTTGTTGCGCTGGATTGAGCAATCGCGTTCGCCCAAGTGGACAACGTTGCCGTATTTGTCGGCTAAAATCTGCATTTCGATGTGACGCGGTTTTTGGAGATATTTTTCCATATAAACGACGTCTGTCGGAAAAGCGGCCTTAGCTTCGGCGCGAGCCATGGTATAGGCTTCATTGATATCATCGTCGCTGAAGGCAACTTTCATGCCTTTGCCGCCGCCGCCGTCTTTGGCTTTAATGATAACCGGATAACCGATTTCATGCGCCCATTTTTTGGCATCTTCAACAGTATCAAGCGACGGAGAGCCGGGGGTTACGGGAATGCCTGCCTCAATAGCGGCTTGGCGGGCGGTAATTTTGTCACCCATTTTGCGCATTTGTGCAGCGGTCGGGCCGATGAACGTAATGCCGTGTGATTCTACCATTTCGGCAAAATCCGCATTTTCAGATAAGAATCCGAAACCGGGGTGAATGGCATCGGCGCCGGTAATCAATGCTGCCGAAATGATAGCGGACTTATTTAAATAAGACTCCGAAGAACGGGCAGGACCGATGCAGACAGCCTCGTCAGCCAAACGCACGTGCATGGCGTTGGCATCGGCTTCTGAATGCACGGCAACGGTTCTGATACCCATTTCGCGGCAGGCGCGGTGGATACGCAGAGCAACTTCGCCTCGGTTTGCAATCAAAACTTTTTCAAACATATTCAATTCCTAGCGGTTATTACTCAATAACGACAAGCGGTTCGCCATATTCTACGGGATCGCCGCTTTCAACCAAAATACGGGTAACTTTACCGGCTTTGGCAGCCTTGACCGGATTAAAAGTTTTCATTGCTTCGATCAGGCAAACGGTATCCCCTTGGCTGACAGTATCGCCGATTTTTACATAGTTGGCGGAATTCGGATCGCTTGACAGGTAAACGACGCCTACCATCGGAGATTTTACGCAACCCGGTAAAGATGCAAAGTCAACATCTGCAGCCGGAGCAGCTGCCGGAGCGGCAGGGGTAGCGGCAACAGGAGCCGGAGCAACCGCAGGAGCGGCAACAGGGGCGGCGGCAACTGTCTGAACGGCACGCGACTTAATCAGTGAAATACGGCAGTTTTCGGTTTCGTATTCCAGCTCGGCAAGGCCGTTTTTATCAAGAATTTCGGCCAGTTTGCTGACAATTTTGGTATCAATAGGATTTGACATTTAATTTCTCTCTTTAAATTAATACTAGACTTTCCGTTTGTACCCCAATGTAATTTATAAAACAACAAAAATATGTCAAAATGTGCATTTTTTTACTTAAAAAATGTGTAAAATAGCGTTTTTTTGTGGATTTTTAATGATTTTGAAAAAATAAATGCAGTAATAAATATTTGACAAAAAAGAAACATGCCTTTATATTATATAACATAACACAAATTTTTATGAAACGGGATATTTTTATTTTATTCGTCGTGCTTCCGATTGCTGCCGCGGCGTATCTTTGGCTTTTTCTGTCGATGTGTGGCGAAGCTTTATGCTCATATGCCAAATCTCGCAAAAAGAAAAGCGTTTTCGGATAATGATGCTGTCATTCTATCCCTCTAAGCCCCTTCAAAAAAGAAGGGGCTTATTGTTTTTCAAAATAGACAAAAAATAAAAATCATGTTAGAATGCATAAAAATAATTAAAGCGAGGCGCAAATGAAGAAAAGCGAAGCATTGGGTTTTATATCAGATTTTTTTGATAATCATGATATGGACTTTGAACAAGGTTTTAAAGGTTGCAAAACTCTGGAAGAAATTGCATCCTGCTATCCGGAATATTCCGGTTATGTGTTGTCCGCCGTTTGTACTCTTTCCAAACGTGATGTTTTTTGTGCGGATATTGCGCCTACGGCCATGCAGGTTTTTGCCGCCGCAGTAAAAAATGTTGATGATAACGAGGCGACCGCCTCTTTGAAGCAGCTGTTTGATAAAAATCTAAGTTTTGCTTTGATGTGTGGTCAAAATATTGTTAATGAAAATCCGCGGTTGGCCGACAGCTTGTTCAGTGAAGCAATTGCCTGTGCGGATTCTATCGATCCCAACAATGCATACAGATATGGAACGGCTATTGTGACGGCTATATGCAAGACGGAGCACCCGGATAAAATGTTGTCTGAAGCAATGGCTTATCCGCGGTTGGCTTCAGAAGTGTACAAGTATTTGGGAAAGATTTATCAAGAACGTCCGGAAACGGGAGAACAGATTGCCGGCCTGCTGGGGGATAAAAAGCTTTTGGCGGCGCATAACTATTCAGCATTTTATAATAATATCGAAAAAATTGTCCTTTCAAGCGAACCGTCTGCCGAAAATACTTTTTATGCTGAAAATCACGGAAATACGGCATTGGCAAAACGGGCTTTGGACTTGATGGAACAACATATATCCGACAAGGCGAACGATGCAAAAGATTTGTGTGCAGCCTATAAGGCCGCCGAACATATCGGGCAGATCGCTCCCGAATATAAAGAGCAGGCGGAGAGAATTATACGCAAAGGGCTGCAACATAAAAACAATACTAAAAATTCGCAAAAGACGGCTTATCGGGCATTGGGTGAATTTGAGAAATTATATAGCCGAGCTGAAGTTTATCAGCGCGGGCAAAAAACAGATGACAGCCCTTACGGCATTACTTCGGTTGAACAAGTAGACAATGACAAACCTTGCGTGTTGGTTCTCGGCGGCGACGGTGTACGCAGTGAACAGTCTTTGAACGGCTATATGGGTGACGTTTATCGTCTTTTGGAAGAAAATAAGTTGAACGAAGCTGTCAACGTTTATGGCGTGGTATATGATTTCGGCGAGTATATGGACGTCAGATATGCCCGTACCAAAATGATGGAAGAACATCATCGGCAGGTGAAATTAAAAAGAGAAGCGCCGGCCGATACCCTTAATCCCAAATATATTGACGATATTTTTAACCGGTTCTTTTTGCCGCGTATCAGTCGTGACGGCAAAAAAATCAGAGGCGACGAGGCAGCGCGCAATGTCCGCAAAATTGAGCTGGTTACCCATTGCCACGGAGCTTATACGGCTTTGATGTTGGAAAAAATGATGCAAAGCAAAATGAAAGAGCTGGGGTATACCAAAGAAGAACGTGCTCACATCCAAAAGCAGCTTTTGGTCGTTGCCCAGTCGCCGTATTGTCCGCTCGGAGAAGCTAAATCGACATTTGTATCTTTTGCTTCTGCCAGAGATATGGAAACCAATCATTATAACAATTTTGAAAGAGCCCTTTCGGCTATCCGGCAAGAAGAAAAAATTCCGTTCAGTTATTTTCCGGAACGAAACGGCAATTTGTTTTTGGCCGATACGATGGGCGAAAAAAATGATGAGCATAATTTTTGGGGATTCCATTATAATGATACAATTGATAAGCAAGGGCAAGCCCTGATTTTGCTGGAGCGAAAACTTTTAATCAACGGGATTAAAAATTCGCTTGAACCGGATAAAGGAATACCGGCAATCAAAGAATTGATTGCCGACGATGAAAACAGCCGACAGTTGTTTGACAGAGCCGAAGCAAACGGCAAAGCTTTGTACAATAAAATGTATGCAATATCGATGGCTGTTGCCAGATATCGTGTCCAACACGAAAAATAACCGGGGGAATATATGCCATTAAAACAGATATTCAGAGATTATTTTTATCCTGACAGTCGGATTATTGCGCAGAAAGCAGCCGTATATGATCGCGTTCCGTGGTATCGCTCTTTACGCTTTGTGCCAATCTTTTTATGGTCATTATGTGCAACTTGGGCGACAAGTTATGATATGGAATCATATGTAGAGAAGTGGACCCTTGCGTGCGGTATGGCAATTATCATGCTGCCTTTAATATATCTTGGTATAAAAGGATACCGATGGGTTTTGCTTTTTGACATATTGTATATTGTCGGCAATCAGGTCGGTGCAATTTGGCAATATGGTTTTCAGGACTGGTCCGTGGTGGTTGTTCCCGTAATTACCTGCCTTTTTGTTTTTCCTTTAGTTACGGCATTCAGAATCGAAAATTATCGGGTGAAAAATAAATTGGCGCCGAAGCGAAAATTTTGGATTGATGTTCTTAAAGCCATATCGGGCACGGTTTTGATAAGTGGTGCTATTATGGTTGTCTTGACCGTATTTGTGAATAGGGAACTTAAGGCCTCAGATAATTTGTTAGAAAGGAAACTGGAGATTTTTATTCATATGGGCGGAGTTGAAAAATATTGTCAAAAACATGGTGTTAAGTTGAACATTTATCCGCAGCGTTTTATGAAAGATTATGCCGAGCAGATAGAGGAAGTTGACAGGCAACTGGGGAATACCTTGTTTCTTAAATTTATGGTTCAGAAGGCTGAGGATGAAGTCATCAGGATGGGATTAGAGGAGAAATATGACCGCTTACGGAAAGGCGTTATTGTAATGCAATTACGAAAAAAACAGAATATTCCGGATGGAGAATTTGTCTGGAAAGATGAGTATGACAGCCTTATGGACGGTGCCGGATATTGCCGTTTTTTGGATAATAATTATGATTTGTTCAAAAATATAGGGCTTTTCAAAGATTTGGACAAGCAGGGCAAATGAAGATATACCAAGTAGGAGGTTCGGTCAGAGACGAAATTTTGGGGCGAAAGCCGCATGATTTTGATTATGTTGTGGTCGGAAGCAGTGCTGATGAAATGCTGGCTTTGGGGTACAAACAGGTCGGCAAGGGTTTTCCGGTTTTTTTACATCCTGAAAACGGTGACGAATATGCTTTGGCGCGCAGGGAAATCAAAACCGGCAACAAACATACCGATTTTGATTTTGTTTTTGATGCCTCTATTACACTGGAAGATGATTTGCTGCGGCGCGATTTTACGATTAATGCAATGGCAAAGGATATGAAGAGCGGAGAAGTTATTGATCCGTTTGGCGGGCAGGCGGATATAAAAAACAAGATTATCCGCCATGTCAATGATGGGCATTTTGCCGAAGATCCGCTGCGGGTACTGCGTATGTGCCGTTTTGCAGCCAAGCTCGGTTTTGATGTTGCGCCGGAAACAATGGAAAAAGCTCGAGCCATGGTTGCCGGCGGGCAGCTGGACTATCTTTGTGCCGAACGGGTATGGAAAGAGATTGAAAAAGCATTGGATACCGAACATTTTGACAAGTTTGTTTCGACAGCCCGCGCATGCGGGGCGCTGAAGGTTATTTTGCCGGAAGTCGACAAGTTGTGGAGCGTTCCTGAAAAAACGGTGTATCATCCCGAAGGCAACAGCGGCGCCCATACGCTTTTGGCTTTACAAAAGGCGAAAAACTGTTCCGCACCGGTAAAATTCGGACTGCTTTTGCATGATGTCGGAAAGGGTGAAACACCGGCAGATATGCTGCCGGCTCACCATGGGCACGAAAATGTGGGGCTTCCGTTGATAAAAGACATTTGCCAAAGGTTGAAAGTGCCGAACAAATATCGTGACTTTGCCTTGTTGTGTTGTGAAAAACATATGAAATTCAGGCTGCTGCCTATAATGAAAATAGGCAAAGCGCTTGACTTTGTCAGGGAAATAAGTCATGAATTTAAAGACAGCCTCATGATGGACGACTTTATGAACGTCTGTCGGTGTGATATGCAGGGGCGCGCTTTGGCGGAAATGCCGCCACAGGATATTGACGATTTTGAAAAAGCCTGCAAACGCTGCCGTTGTATTTTCCAAAAGGCCAGAGACATTCGGGCAACCGATATGCCGAATTTTGCCGATTTGCCAAAAGATGAAAATTTTGGTTTGCGCTATCGCGAATTTATGATTTCGGAGATAAGAAAAAAAGATGAAGAAGGTCATTGTTGACGTTTTGAAACAACTTGAGGAACGGGAGAACATTAAGATTTTGTTTGCCGTTGAGAACGGCAGCAGAGTTTGGAATATGGCAAGCAAAGACAGTGATTATGATGTGCGTTTTGTTTTCTGCCGGCCTTTGAAGGACTATATTCGTCTCACTTCGCATTCGGAGGTGATAAATGCGGCGTATGATGAAAACTTGCAACCTTGCGAAGTTCATGGCTCCATGCTGGACATGAGCGGTTTTGATATTTTTAAATATCTAAAATTGTTAAGCGGTTCAAATCCGACGGCAATCGAATGGTTGATGTCTCCGATGGTTTATTGGGGCAATAACGATGTGCCGTTGAGGCAATATGTGCAGGAGAATTTTAATCCCGAAAAGCTTTTTTATCACTATTACGGTTTGTTTAAGCGCAATTACTTAGATGATTTTGTTGCGGAACGCGAGATAACGTATAAAAGATATCTTTATGCCATGAGAGGTATTTTAAATGCGGAATATGTTGCCGGAAAACTTAAAATTCCGCCGCTTGATTTCAGGCAGACGGTCGAAGAAAGCAAAGCCAGTCTGCCCGAAGACGTTTATGCCAAACTGTCGGAAGTGATTGAAATAAAAGCTTCAGGCAAAGAAAAGGATGCTATTGGTCATGTTAAACCGTTTGATGATTTTTTTGCCGAAAAAATCAACATGATATATACGGGCATAGTCAAAAAAGAAATTGACCAAGCAGTGTTTGATGCGTTTCTGCAGGATTGTTTGCATGTATAATCATAAATAAAAACAAGTTGTTATAAAAAAATACAGAAAAATGTAAAAATATGCTGGACAATGGCAAAAATATCTATTATAAACACTTCCGTCAACGTTGCTCGGGTAGCTCAGTTGGTAGAGCAGAGGACTGAAAATCCTCGTGTCGGCGGTTCGATCCCGTCCCCGAGCACCATTTCAAAGCCTTGATTTTCAAGGCTTTTTCTTTTTTTAAACTCTGGAAAGAGAAATCGTCAAGGTCTTTAATTTTATCAAGTGAGCATCTGAGCAAAAACATTCCTTTTTTCTTGCAGCGCCGTTCTTTCCTGTTATCGTTTCTTTTTATTAATATTAAAGGAGCTGATAAACAATGCCTGTTGTCTATAAAATAAAAGAACCGGAGCCGATTGTCTTAGAAGGGTTTGAGCGTATCCGAGGTAAAATTATTCCTAAAAAGATTTTCTTTGTAAAATATGATAATTACTTGGGGTATTTATATCTTGAGGACGGAGAGCGCCTTTGTCTTACTCCTATGCGCTTGAGAATCGTTGAACAACTTGTTGACGCCGTTAAAAAGAATATCCCCTATATTGCCGGAAAAGATTTGTTATATAAGGCTGGATCCGAGCAATTCAGTATTGTTAATCTGTTTTGGAGAACTCCAAATTGGAAGAAGTTTATTGAAACAACAAGCAGGGGATTTTATCGATTAAAACTTTATCCTGATGCGACATATGAGGATTATATAATGCAAAAGTAAATTGTGTGCGGCGGTCATTTTGGTCGCCGCATTATAAATATATTATCTCGCAGCTTCAAAAGCGACTTTGATTTTTTGTTTACCATCAGAAAAGCCTCTTTGGGGAAACGTTCGCTTATTGCCTTAAATGTTCTATAATTTAATAAATTAAGCGTATACTTATTCCTTTACGGAAATCCAGAAAAATTATCTTCATATTGTATCAGTCCGTTAAGGCTGCGTGCTTTAACGTTTCAGATCCATATGGTTCCTTGTTTTTTATTGACTTTTGTTCTTGAAAGACTATGATTTTCCGAAATTGCAAGGAGAAAGTCGAGTGTTCAGTTTTTATCGCTGCATTTCAACAATAGTTATTACTTTGTCTTTATGTTCATGTGCAGGGATTTCGTGGACAACAAAAAGTCAAAAAACACTTCCGGTAAAAGACATAATTTATTCAACTCCTTTGAACCAAGAACTTAAAGAGTTTTTTGCCCCTTATATCAATTATGATTACTTTACTGAAGCAAATGTACGCAAGCAGCTCGGCAATCCTATAAAAGAAGAAACAACGACTGATGGCAAAAGCCTTTTTTATGATAACCCCAATACTTATAGCATAACCAATTTTTGGGTACTCATTCCATATGATGATCACAGAGGATCTATTCCTTACTCTCTGACATTTGAACATGATCGCTTGAAGAAGGTCAGCTATCCTTTGTTAAAAAGGAGAGATCTGATGCTCATTTTCGGTATTCCTGCTTGGCCCAGCAATATCGAAATTTTAAATCCTTTTGTGATAAATATTGCCCATCATGATGATGATGAATTGTCCGACAAAGTTGATATTGTGTTTAATAATCTCCGTTACACACGGACAACCCGTCTCGAGACGAACCAGTACAGTCCGCTGTTTGGCATCAAATATTTAAAACGAACTGCCCGAGAGCTGGACAAAACTCTTAACGACGTTATAAAAACAGACACTGTCGTCATTTTAGAATATGATTCCCAAATTATTTCATTTCCTCATATGGCAGCCTTGAACGCTGTTAAAGAAAAAATAACAGTTGATTACAAGATAGTTTCAGAAAATCCGTATAATACGCCTGAGATGAACTGTCATATATTAAATTTAAAACAAACAGGCAATTTTCAAAAAACATTAACAACCAATAAAGCGGCAGCGCTGTGCTTTGTTAACAAACGTCCGGGAATAATCTTTCTGTCTGTAGAAAACAAAAATAAAGATAATTCTTTTCAAGAGTTAAATAATCTTCTCCGCGCAATCTCTTTCCGCAAGTGAAGATGTTTGCGATACAAGCATTTTAGGTCTGACCGGTCTAAAATGAGTATTTCCTTTCATGACTTTTTTTTATTCTAAATCAGTTTAAAGTTAATAAAAAAATTACAAATTGAGTTTAATGTTTTCAGGCAGAAAAACTAATTTGTGGAGAAAAAGATGAGCAAAGTAAAAAATGTTACGGAGGCTTTGCAAGAAGATGCCGGACGGATTGTAAATTCGGCAGAATCTCTTGAAGAGCTGATTGTAAAAGTTAAATGGGCGCAGAAAGAATATGCAACTTTTACCCAGGAGCAGGTTAATACCATTTTTAAGGCTGCTGCCGCTGCCGCCGACAAGGCGCGTATTCCGCTGGCAAGAATGGCGGTTGAAGACACCGGCATGGGTGTTATGGAAGATAAAATCATCAAAAACCATTTTGCTTCGGAATATATTTACAATAAATATAAAAACGAAAAAACCTGCGGCGTGATTAAAAATGACCGGACTAACGGTACAAAAATTGTTGCAGAACCTTTAGGGGTTATTGCCGGAATTATCCCGACAACCAATCCGACGTCAACGGCAATTTTTAAATCGCTGATTGCGCTTAAAACCCGTAATGCAATCATATTTTCTCCGCATCCCCGAGCCAAAAAATCTACGATTGCCGCCGCCAAATTGGTTTTGGATGCAGCAGTTGCCGCCGGGGCGCCGAAAGATATTATTGGTTGGATTGATGAACCGAGCCTTGATTTGACGCACCAGTTAATTACTCATCCGTTGGTCGATACCATTTTGGCAACCGGTGGCCCGAGCATGGTTAAGGCTGCTTATTCGAGCGGCAAGCCTGCTTTGGGCGTGGGCGCAGGTAATACGCCGGCTGTTATTGACGAGACGGCAGACATTCAGATGGCCGTTTCTTACATTTTGATGTCAAAAACCTTTGACAACGGTATGATTTGCGCTTCGGAACAGTCAATCGTTGCGGTGAAAGATGTTTATGACGATGTCAGAAAAGAACTTGAGTTTCGCGGCGCTTATATTCTGAACAAAGAAGAATCGGAAAAGCTGGGCAAAATTATCTTAAATGAAAATATGACCGTTAATGCCGCAATCGTTGGGCAGAGCGCGGCAACCATTGCCAAGTTGGCAGGTTTTGAGGTTCCGGAACATGCCAAAGTTTTGGTTAGCGAGGAAACATCAACCGCTCGCGAAAATCCGTTTGCACATGAAAAATTGTCGCCGATTTTGGCTCTTTATAAGGCGGAAGATTTTCAGCAAGCAACTGATATGGCTTTGGATTTGGTTACTTTGGGCGGTGTCGGACATACTTCCGTTTTGTATACCGACGCTCGTTCCCAAGACAGAATCAATTATTTTGCAACCAAGTTGCCGACCGGTCGTTTGCTGATTAACTCTCCGTCGTCACAAGGCGGTATCGGCGATTTGTTTAACTTTAAGCTGGAACCGTCTTTGACTTTGGGTTGCGGTTCGTGGGGCGGAAACTCCGTCAGCGAAAACGTCGGGGTCAAACATTTGCTCAACTATAAAACCGTTGCCGAAAGGAGAGAAAACATGTTGTGGTTCAGAGTGCCGCCGAAAATCTATTTCAAAAGAGGAGCCGTTGATCAAGCTTTACGTGAGCTTGAGGGTAAAAAACGTGCCTTTATCGTAACTGACCGTTTTCTGTTTGATTCCGGCACGGTTAACAACATTACCAATGTATTGGAAGAAATGGATATTGATTATCAGATTTTCTTTGATGTTAAACCGGATCCGACTTTGTCGACAATTGATGAAGCCTTGGCTATGGTTCGCCCGTATCAGCCGGATGTCATTATTGCTTTGGGCGGCGGTTCTCCGATGGATGCTGCCAAAATTATCTGGCTGATGTATGAACATCCGGAAGTCAACTTTGAAGATATTTCAATGCGCTTTATGGATATCCGCAAGAGAATCTGCTCCATTCCGCCACTGGGTAAAAAAGCTGAATTGGTTGCTATTCCGACGACTTCGGGTACCGGTTCGGAAGTTACGCCTTTTGCTATTATTACCGATGACAAAACCCATGTTAAATATGCAATTGCAGACTATGCATTAACGCCGAATATGGCAATTATTGATGCCAATTTTGTTGACCATATGCCTAAAGGTTTGACTGCGGCATCCGGTTTTGATGCTTTGGTTCATGCCGTTGAAGCCTATGTTTCGACCATGGCGACCAACTTTACGAACTCTACGGCTTTGGAGGCTATTAAACAAGTCTTCCGCTATTTGCCGCGTTCCTATAAATATGGTGCCGACGATCCGATTGCGCGTGAAAAAATTCACCACGCGGCAACCATTGCCGGTATGGCTTTTGCTAACTCGTTTTTGGGGCTGTGTCACTCGATGGCGCACAAACTGGGAGGCGCTTTCAATATTCCGCACGGTATTGCCAATGCTTTGTTGTTCAATCAGGTTATTCGCTACAATGCAACCGATTGCCCGCGCAAACAGGCTATTTTCCCGCAATATAAGTTCCCGAGCGCTAAGCTGCGTTACGGACAGATTGCCAACAATCTGGGGTTGCCGGGTGCCGATGATGACGAGCGTTTGGAAAATCTGTTAAAGGCTATCAGCCAACTGAAGGACGATATCGAAATTCCGCACTCCATTAAAGAATGGGGAATTAAAGAAGACGATTTCTATGCCAAGCTGGATGATATTGTCGAAAAGGCTTTTGACGACCAGTGTACGGGCGCCAATCCGGTATATCCTTTGATGGAGGATATTCGCCAGATTTATATCGACGCTTATAACGGCGTTGATTATACCGGCAATAAAAAATAAAAAAAATAAATAAAGGCAGGGCTTGCTTTTGGTGAGCCTTGTCTTCATTTTAAATATACAAAAAGAAAAAGTCGCATTATAACAGGCAAAACAAATAGTTCTTGCGTTTGTGCGTTTTTTGTAATACATAATGTCTTATGCGGTACGTGCTTGTGCCGTTAGTGCCTGAAGGGGCGCGGAGCCGTCGAAAGCTCTTTACATTCATGCGGTGCAGTATATAAAAGCATCGTTAAAAGTGCATTATGTATTGCACCGTTTTTTGTATTCCCTTGTCTTATCGGCGGGGGAGCTTTTAACATATGTTCAGAGCCTTTGGCTTAAAAGTTAAAAGGGTCATCTCATGAATGTGATTTTCGAACTCCCCGGCCACCTTTTCAGGTGGTTTTATTTTTTTACCGGCGGGGAAATACATGAAGATAGACTTGGTATATTTGTGGTGCGACGGCAATGATGCCGCTTGGCGCGAGAAAAAGCTTTTTTGGCAGAAAAAATACGGAAATTTAGATGTTAATGCTGTTGATGATTGCAGGTTTGTCCAGCACGACGAGTTGAAGTTTTCACTGCGCTCGGTTGAAATGTATATGCCATGGATAAATCATATCTTTATTGTTACGGACGGGCAGGTTCCGGACTGGCTGGATACTGAAAATCCCAAAATCAGCATTGTTGACCACAAAGAAATTATGCCTTCTGAGGCGTTGCCAACGTTTAATTCTAATGCCATAGAGACGTGCCTGCATAATATCCCCGGCTTGTCGGAACATTTTTTGTTTGCCAATGACGATACGTTTGTAGCCCGTCCGCTGAAACCTGATTTTTTCTTTGCCGAAGACGGTCGTCCATATGTTTTTCTTCAACCATTCAATGCCTCACATCCTTGTTTGTATACAAGAATGATCCATTATGCGCAGGCTGCCGTCAAAGCGAAATTCGGTAAGGATTATCCTTTTTCTCCTCATCATAATATTGATGCTTATCGAGTTTCTGATATTAAAAAATGTATAGAGACTTTTTCTGTGGATTTTGGGCGGACAGTACGTCAGCGCTTCCGAGAAGAAAATACTATTCAGCGATCAATATATGGATATTTTGCTTTAGCGACAAATGCAGGCATAATGGTAAAAAATTCTATGATTGACCGAAGATTGCCTAAACATCAGCGGCGCAGAATGAAGAAAAAAAGAGAAAATTATAAAATTTCCCATGTTTGTACATCTCCGAATAATATTTACAGTATTATCAATGAATTTAATCCAGGGTTGTTTTGTTTGAATGATAGCGAAAATCTTCTAACGGAAGAAAGATGTAAAATTAAATGGAATTTAGCTCAAATTTTTCCTTATCCATCAGTATTTGAAAAGAAAAAAGAGTGTCAATGGTCATATCTGGTCAGCATTATTATACCTGTATGTAATGCTGCCGGATACTTAAGACGTTGTTTAGATTCTATTATTAATCAGACGCTTCAAAATATTGAAATCATTTGTGTTAATGATGGTTCTTCCGATTGCAGCATGGAAATATTAAAAAATTATGCCGAAAGAGATAAACGGATAAAAATCATTTCTTTTGAAAAAATCGGCCCCGGCGGTTGCCGTAATGCCGGAATTGATGCAGCTCAGGGAGAATACATCTGTTTTGTTGATGCCGATGATTATATTGAAGCGACAGCATGCCAAAAAGCATATGCAAAAATTAAAGAAAGCAAGGCTCCCGTTTTGTCCTTTAATGTTTTGGAAATTATGGCACATGGTGTAAAGAAAGGCGTTTTCTTCGGCGGAAATGTTGAAAAAGATATTTCTTGGAAGAGTATTCAAGCTGATTTTTTTAATAATCGTTTTGCTTGTTGGCATTTATTGATTAATCATGATTATCTGAACTATCATCATTTTTATTTTTCAGCAGACCGATATTATGGCGAAGAGCTGTTATTTATGCTGCCCTTGGTCTTATCGGCACCTAAGATAAAATTGTTACCGGATTTCCTTTACCGTTATTGCCGTAATAATACATCTTTGATAGCCAGAGATATGACAGCCAGGTTGCAGCTTCTAAAAACAATTTCTGAATTGAGGCATTTTCTTTCATCTAAAAAAGAATATTCTGTTTTATTATCAGGATTTGATGAATGGTGTTGTAGATTTGCTATATATGCATATAATGATTTATCTGAAGACATTATTCAGAGGCACGTGCTTTGCAAAGGGTTGCAGCGCCTTTTTTCTGATAAGGTATATAAACGGTTTAAAAAACAAGCGGCCGACGTTTCTTCTGTTAAGATATTCGGATTGCCGTTGGTGAAAGCAACACAGTTTGACAATGTTCGCAGGTTTTTGTTTTGCGGGCTGCCGATTGTGTCGATAAGGAGTAAAAAATAAAATATGCTTGCCAAGCCTGTCGTTGCTTTATATATTTTAAATAAAGCAACGGAGTTGAGAATATGGCTGAGAACGATTTTTTTTCAAGCACAAATATCCCGCCGCGTATCGGTAATGCACCGGAAGCGGGGATAGATTTTCGTGATTTGGATTATGTATGTGCAAACAGTGAGTTTTTAAAAAGGGCAACATGGGAAGAAGCTGCGGCAGATTTCCGCAAAGCACAACCGGAACCGGAAAAAATAGCCAGTTTTGATGGCGAACGCTTGCAGTTTGCCGCGGAACTTCAAAATGTGCGTGAAGAAGCCGATCAGCTTTTGCAACAGATAGCCAAGCTGGAAAGCTTGCAAAAACAAGAATTGGAAGCTTTGGAAGAAATAGCTATCTTCAAAGGTCGGCTGTTGGGGCTTTTGCCGGAGCGTTATCGGGAAGACGGGCGTCGGTTTTTGAACAATTTTATTATGCGTCAAGATGAGGAAAATTATTTTCCCGCCGAATCTCCGGAGGATAAAAATATAAAATCTGCGGCAACAAAATTATTGTTTTTACCGATGTTAAACAAGTTTAAGCACGAATTTTCAGAGCTAAGCCCTTCTTTTAATGCTTTTACTCCGCGTTTTGACGTTTCTGCCGACAAAAAAGCCGTTATTGATGATATTGAGCGCTATTACGCAATCGGCGAGCAGAAAAAACGACATGGCGAGCTGGCAGAAAAAATGGCACGGATTGAACAAAAACAGCAAGAGCTGTTAAGTGCGGCCGGTGCTGAAAGAAGATCCTTGGACAACAAGTTGGAACGGCTAAAATCTTATTACGATAAGGATTTATACAGACCTGTTGAATATGCCGATGTACCGTTTTTGCCCGAAAAAGAAAAGTTTTTTGAGAAATATGAAAATGCAAGTTTGGCATGGCGGACTTTAATGAGAGAGACACGTTCCAAAAATATTCATTTCGGCGAAACAACGGGGTTGGTCGAAAATGATATTCCGGTTGCAGCATTGTATGATCGCCGTGAAAATCGGATTTTGTGCAATTCGTCGTTTTGTATCGATGAGCAGATTTTTGCCGTGGCTGTAATTTTAGCAGCAAAAGTACAAGCACCGTTGCGTGGCGATTGTGATGCCAAGTCGCGGTATTTGTATGAATTATGCCGGCAGGCGGAGCAGGCCGCGCAATTGGCTGAGCTCGGAAATGAACTGGCTGTTTTTTTGCCGATATTAAAGAGCAGGGTCGTTGCCGAATATGCTGATGAAATGTCTGCTTATATAGGCGGCAACAACCGTTCAGATAAATATGCCCGTGCCTATGTAAAAGCCTTTTCTTCGACTAAAGTACGAAAAGCAGCGGAAAAAGAGGCGATAGCGCAAATTTCTGCCGAACAAAATCAACCGCTGTCAGGAAATGAGCCTTTGCGCCTGCGCAATTTGACTTTGGGGGAAATCATCAGTCCTTTTGTCAGCCGAGGCGCGCCGTTGCTGAATGAAAACGCCGAACTTCGTCATCAGTTGGGGCGTATTCCTTTGGAAAGCAAAATGAATATTCAGGAACGGGCAAATGCCGATAAGGATTACAGTTTGGCAGATATGAACGGTTATTAAAGCTGTGTTAGTACAAAAATGCAAAAAGCACCCGAGAAGGGTGCTTTTTTCTGAAACCGATGTTACAGAGGGCGTTGTCTTTCCATTTTAATGGTTTGAAGCAACTCAAAGTGCATCAACCTTCTGTGCCACAAAAAATCAGCCAGAAGGCAGACCATTTGCCAAGCAGAACGCAAATTCTTTTTAGGAAGCTTCAGCCTGTACCTTTTTGCAAGAAAATCAGCAGCATATCGCACTTCTGCCGAAATCTTGAACGGAACCGGTGCTTGAAATGTGCCGGCATAGCGGTCACAGCGGTTCAGAACAGATGCCAATTCATGCAACATAACTTCACCGCAGCCTACGCGTTTGCCGTTATACCACTTGCAGGCCTCAAATACGCTTTCTTCTATCACATAACAGCGGGCATTAACTTCGGGTGCCTGTTGTTTCATGGTCAGCATATAGCGCAGAGACAGGCGTTTGGTTAGTGCCAACAGTACAGTCGAGTTACCGGCATCATGTCGTTTGATATAGTTTGCGATTTCCAGAACATTGTGTCCGGTATCGTTACCTTTATCAAGAACGACCAGCTTATTTTTCGGAATATCCATTTTTCGGCAGCAATTTGCAAGAAAAGCGCCTTCACTTCCTTTGTGGGTCCAACGGCTCATAAGCCCTTTGCCGCCTACACACAAAATTTTCGGCATAAATCCGTAGGTCTGTTTGTGAAGTTTTGCAAGCTTGGCAGCATAGATGGCCGAGGTTGCATCATCATCAATACAGACGATATATCCGCATAAGCAGATTTTTCCACCGTCCATATAATCGGTTTTGGCGCAAAGCGTATCATGAATAAGCTGTGCGCAACGAAAAGTTTTTAATAATGTTGTATCCATAATGATTAATTTAGTTCACCGACACTATAAAGCATCCGCATTCAAAAATCAAGAGCATTATAAAAAATAGACAAAAACGCTTGTGTTAAATTTTTGTAACAGCTTAATTCCGAAGCTATAAAAATGTTGCCTGTTGCCATTTTATAAGTTAAAATTAAATAATGATATACGGAGAAGACAATGGAGATTGTGGCCGGAAAAAATGGCAGTTTTTTTGTGGTAACGGGCAATATTGATACCGATACTTCCAAAAAACTGGCTGATATTTCGTTTGATGAGTTTGCTCGTTATAACGCATGGTCGACTATGAAAAAAATTACCCGTATAAGCAGCGCCGAATATGCTGCCAAAAAGTCTCTTCGTTTGGATATTCTTGAAAAATTTGATCGTTTTGCCGAAGCTGTGGATTATAAGGCCACACAGGATTTGATGTATTTTATCGAAACGGAAAACGGCCGGGAGCAGGTGGCTAATGAGCGCAGCACCCTGCAAATAAATCCGGATAATTTTAGCAACGGTTTTTTACATCCGGCTCCGAGAGAAGTTTCGGGACTGCTTACGGATTCTTTTCAAATCAAGGATTCCGACGTTCCGAAAATGCTAAAAAAAATAGGCGTTTCAATTAAGCGTTCGGTCGTTTCCCATTTTGTAAAATGGAACAACGTTACCTATAAAGTTGATGTCGTTCCGGCTACTCCCGACGCCCGCAAAGGCGGTTTTAACGGGGCTGAAATTACAGTAGGCGAGAATTGTTATGTGTTTCAGTCTGACGATTGGCGTTATATAAAAAAGATAGAATATACTTTTGAAAAAGAAAAGAACGACAGAAAAAATTCTTGGTTTCGGTTGGAAAAACCGGATGATGAAATCTTCGACAGGGTATTGAAAAAAATCTGCAAGGATGCCAAATCGCAAATCGTATATCGTGCTTTATATCAAAAATACAGCGAGCTGAAGGAACTGCATACCGATTATCGCGGCGTATTTGTTCATGAATTTCATCATCTGCGTAATAAGCTGTTGATTGAAAACCGTTGCCTGAAACCGAATGTAAAAGCCTTGCTGGCGCCGGACATGTATTATATTTTGGTCGAGGACGAGCGTTCGGCACATTTGGCGGCAACCATTGACCGTATTAATGTTTATTGGCACGACCATGATTGGGAGCGGCTGCTTAAAGACGAACCTTGTTTTGAAATTTTGGCCGGCCGCAGCGAAGCGGAGCGTAACAAGCTGTTGGTCAATCTTGATTTTGTTACCAATGCAAAACTTAAATTTTGGACCGAAAACAGCCTTGAGCTTCATTATAAAAAAATTATGCATCGGATGCCGTGGCTGCATTGCTACTGTTCCGTAGCCAAAGGAATTGACGAAAGGCGGCAAGAGTACTTGTTGATGCGTTCAATGTTGTATAGCTTTTGGGTTTATAATCCGTATTCTCAAAGGTATAAAATCGTACGTTTGGACAAGTATATCAAAATTGACATACCGGCAGACAACGAAATGCCGCAAACGATTATTAATCGGGCTCAGTCGTTTATTGACAGGAAATGCGGAGCCAGAGATATGCTCGGTATAAAATACGGCATCAGTCATGAGCTGATACGCAAAGCCGCCAATATTTATGATACACAATGGCGGATTAAGCATATATAAATATTTTTTTAACTTTAGCCGGATATTATTTCAACACAATTAATATTAAGGAGGATGTTTTAATATGAGATTGATTATCAGTTTGGCCGGATTGGTTGCCATTGTTTTGGCAGTTGCTTGGTTTGGGTACGGATTGCCGCCGAAAGCCGTATATTATAAAGCGGTAAATGCGTTCAGCTCAGCTTCGTCTTCGGCTGAAAACGGCGCTGCAAACGTAAGCAGCGCTTCATCCCGTTTTTCTGACGTTATAAAGAATAACTATAACTCTCAGGATATGACGGAACCTGCCGTCCGCTAATTGCTGCAAATTGAAAATCAGCCCCGCATGGTCGGGGCTTTTTTATTGACACCGGAAAATACCGGGAGTAAGTCTTTTAAAGACTGATATTAAAAGGAATAACTAAATGCCTGATTTTGAAATTGAAAACTTATATTCCGGCAATGTGGTCGGAATTGATGAGGCCGGACGAGGACCTTGGGCAGGGCCGGTCGTAGCCGGAGCGGTTATTATCTTGGACAGGAACTTGTCAAACATCCTTTTGCAAGGACTGGACGATTCTAAAAAATTGTCGGCAAAAAAACGGGAAGTGTTATATAAAGAACTTTTTGCCGAGCAGGAAAGAGGAAAAGTGCGCATCGGAATTGGGCAGGCCAGTTGTCGGGAAATAGACGAGTTTAATATTCTGCAAGCTACCTTTTTAGCTATGAAACGAGCGGCGGAACAACTGGATGTTTGTCCTGCGGCTGCCTTGGTAGACGGCAATCGGACGCCATCAGGCTTTTCTTGTCCGGTACAGACCGTAATTAAAGGCGACTCAAAGTCCATATCCATTGCCGCCGCTTCAATCGTTGCCAAAGTTTATCGTGACCGTCTGATGTGTGAAATGGCGGAGAAGTATCCTTACTACGGTTTTGAAAAAAATGCCGGATATGGAACCGCTGCTCATATTGCCGGGCTTAAGAAGTATGGAGTCACCCCTGAACACAGAAAAAGTTATAAGCCGATTCAAGAATTTATGAAAAAAAATTTGTAATTGCCAAAAAAATACAAAAAACAGGGTTGACTTTTGTCTAAAAATGTGAGATAAAAAATACAACAACGATTATTAAATAACTTATTAAAAATTTTTTCATATGATTCAGAAAAAGAAAAACCTCGCAAACGAATGGCACCTGTTTACCAACGCAGCAGTAGAAAAAATCTCAAAGTATGTCGCTGCCCACGGTATCTCCGACGAACTCCGCTCACAACTGACCGGACGCAAAGTCGGCAAAGTGAAGTGCCTGTTTGCTGACGGCAAAACTACGGTGGTCACCAAGTCCCGTTCTCATCAGCGTCGCCTGACACTTGAACGAGCTGCCGCCCGCGCTGCAAAGGCATATATATTGCCTGCGAACGTGGAACCGGAAGTCGATGAGATGGACTGCCATATAGCCTGATAGGTTTGAATCGATTTATTTCAAAAAGCACCCCCAAAACGGGTGCTTTTTTCTTTAAGTTTTTGCTTGTGATAAAAATAAAACCAGAATGAAAATTATGCTTGATTTTTATTCTGTTTTATATAATATGCGCCCGTTAATTTGATTATTCTTTTACATTATTTTTTATATTTCAGGTATGAGAAATGAACCTCCTAAAAACGAACAAGAAGAAATAGTGCTTGTCGCCAGCGGAAAAATCAAAGAGCTGATACAATATGCGCAGATATTTGGACTTCGCGACCGTTCGCTTAAGTTGCTGTTTGCACCGGCAAACCGCCGCAAAGCCAAAGCGTATGTAAGCAGCATTACATCACGTTTGCCCGAGGATATCGTCACCAAATTGATACAAGACAGGCGGATTGATGAAATCGCCGCCTACATCAATCACAGTTCTCTGGGGTTGGTTAATGAATATATGCTTGTTCAAACCAATAACAGAAATCTGATTGACAATTATCATCACCGGTGGGGATTTCGTTCCTTTATGGCGCGCCATTATCTGGAAGAAAATGGTTTAGTGCCGGGATGTTAAAAAGAGTGTCCAATGTTGTATATTGGGCGCTCTTTGCGTTTTTAAACAAAAAATAGCCGAAAAAAACGGTTTATTTCTTTTTATTAATATTTTTGTAACTTCTTTTTGCGATACTCCGTTTCATAGCAGATAAACGACTTTTAGTAAAGCGATCAAATATGAGTACGCCCGTTAAAACCATCTTAAATACCATTATCAATGATGATTGCGTTAAAGCAATGAATGAAATGGAAGAAAATTCGGTAGATGTCATTTTTGCCGATCCGCCATATAACCTGCAACTCGGCGAAGCTTTAACACGTCCCGACAATTCGTCTGTCAGCGGCGTGTATGAAGAGTGGGACAGCTTTTCAAGCCTTAAAGAGTATGACAGTTACACCCGTAACTGGATGCAGGCCGCCCGCCGCATATTGAAAGAAGACGGAACTATTTGGGTTATCGGCTCGTATCACAATATTTTTCGTGTCGGTTATATTTTACAGGATTTAGGGTTTTGGATTTTGAATGATATCATTTGGAACAAAACCAATCCCATGCCGAATTTTAAAGGCACCAGATTTACCAATGCCCATGAAACTTTGATTTGGGCGGCAAAATCTCCGAAATCAAAATATACTTTTAATTACGAAGCGATGAAAGCCATGAACGAAGACGTACAGATGCGCAGCGACTGGCAGTTGCCTCTTTGTACCGGCAAAGAACGCCTTAAAGGGGCGGACGGCGGAAAATTGCATCCTACGCAAAAGCCTGAAGCTTTGTTATACAGAGTTTTGATGTCTTCATCCAATGTCGGAGATGTGGTGCTTGATCCGTTTTTCGGAACGGGGACGACCGGTGCTGTTGCCAAAAAAATCGGCCGTAATTTTATCGGCATTGAAAAAGATGCCACCTATATTGAAGGGGCGCAAAAACGTATTGACGAAACGGTTCGCGTCCGTAATGGCGCTTGCTTGGGATATACAACCAAAAAACGCCAGCCCCGTGTTCCGTTTGGAAGTGTTATTGAGTGCGGGCTGCTTAAAGCCGGTGATAAGCTTTATGATGCCAAAGGCGATGTTTCGGCTCTTATCCGTTCTGACGGAACTTTGGTTTCAACTTTCGGAAACGGCTCAATTCACCAAATGGGGGCAGCGGCTCAAAATGCGGCAGCTTGCAACGGCTGGGTCTATTGGCATTATATGGATGAAAACAAACAACTTGTTGCCATTGACGAATTGCGTAAAATTGTTCGTGATGAACTGTACCCCGAATAATCTTGCTTTATAACCTAAAAAATACTTGCTCTCGGCCTTAAAATCGTTCACAATATGCAAAAATTGATTTTTATGCAGAATGAATGATAAGAAAGAATGCAAAAGTATAATAAGCTGAGGAAACCGGACGAAACGGCCAGAACTTATGCCGCTATCGATTTGGGAACCAACTCATGCCGGCTTGTAATTGCAACGCCAACTCCGACATCGTTCAGGGTTGTCGAGACTTTTTCAAGGATTACGCGGTTGGGTGAGGGAATTATCAACGGAAACCGGCTCAGCAAAGATGCAACGCGGAGAACCATTCGCGCTTTGAAAATATGTTCGGAAGTTATTAACGAATATGCTCCGATATACCGTTCACGCTTTGTGGCAACGGCAGCTTGCCGTCGTGCAGACAATTGTAAAGAGTTTCTAACAGAGGTTAAGCGCCAAACCGGTTTGAATATTGAAATTATTTCTTCTCAGGAAGAGTCCCGTCTGGCTGTTGTCGGTTGTGTGCCGCTCTTAAATCGCAACTTAAAAAGGGTTTTGGTTTTTGATATCGGCGGCGGTTCTACCGAAATATCGCTGGCAAGAGTTACCAATAGCGGAAAGACATTTATTGAGGGCTATATTTCTTTGCCATACGGCGTCGTTACCGTTTCAGAGGCTTTTCCAAATAAAGATATGACCAATCTTGCTTATAATACGATTATTGAGCGGACGCATAAGCTGTTGGAAAGCTTTGAAGAAAAACACCATATTTTTGAAGCAATAAAAAATCAGGAAATCCAAATTATCGGAACATCCGGAACGGTTACGGTTTTGGGGGCTGTTCAGTTGAACCTTCCGCGTTATAACCGTTCGGCCGTTGACGGCATTTCAATCAGTAAACAAGATCTGGAACGCTCAATTACGAAAATCAGGCGTATGGGAGCCGAAGGGCGTAAAAAACATCCGTGCATCGGACCGCTTAAAGCTGACTTGACGATAGCCGGTTGTGCCATTATTGAGGGAATTTGCTCTTTTTGGCCGGTATCGGAGGTGACTGTTGCCGACAGGGGAATCAGAGAAGGAATTTTGCTTGACATGATGCATAACCGCCCGCAAAAAATGCGCAGACGCAATTTTTATAACCGTAGAAACAAAAGGAATAATGAACATGACACTTCAAAACACGGCAGCCATTGATTTAGGTACAAATTCATGCCGCCTGCTGATTGTTGACGCACAGGGCAATACCCTTTATAAAAATGCCATTTCGACCAGAATGGGCGAGGGAATGTCTGCACATAACCGTTTTACGGATGAAGCAATAAAGCGCGGCGTTGAGTGTTTTTGCTCATTTAAAATGCTTATGGATCAGTATAAAGTCGATAAATATCGGGCTATTGCGACAGCGGCCTGCCGTATGGCGGAAAACGGCGCTTATTTTGTTGATTTAATCAAAAGGCAAGCCAATATTGAGCTGGAAGTTATTGACGCCTATGAGGAGGCCAGACTGAACCTGTTGGGCGGTATGTTGAATGTTCAAAATGAAACCTGTAAGTATGCGGTTGTATATGACTTGGGGGGAGGCTCTACCGAAATATCACTAGCCACCCGCTCTTTGACGCCGGAAATTTTGCACACGATTTCAATTCCGTGGGGCGCAAGAAATTCTTCTGAGAAATTCAATTTGGTAGATTATGACCAAGAAAAAGCGGCAAAACTGGCAGATGAAATCAGCGGGTATGTTCGCAAATTTGTCAAAGATGCAAAGTTATCCGATTATGCCGGTGATGTATGTTTTATAGCCACTTCCAGTACGCCGTTACGATTGGCGCATATTGCCGAAGGGTGGACGCCTTATAAGCGCGATCGGGCCGACGGCATGAAAATTGCCGCGAAAGAATTTGATAAAGCCGTATCACTCGTGCAGGCCATGAGTTCTGAAGAGCGTATGCTGCACTCCAGCATAGGGCCGTCACGGGCTGATATTTTTAATTCCGCCTGCGTCATTTTTTCGCAAATATACCGTGATCTTGGTGCCGGAGAACTCGTCGCTTCACTGAAAAGTGCCGTAGACGGAATCGTTATGGAGCTGCAAAATGGCAACTAAGTCTGCAAACAGTATTATGGCACGCCGCGGATTGGCCGTTAAGGTCAAAACCGCAAAGTATCGCAAGAAATCGTCTAACCAATGGCTGCTGCGCCAGTTGAACGATCCGTATGTTGCCGAAGCTCAGCGTATGGGGTATCGTTCTCGTGCCGCTTTCAAGCTTATTCAGTTGGATGAAAAATTTAAGTTTTTGGGCAAAGGCAAGACAATTGTCGATTTGGGCTGTGCACCGGGCGGTTGGACGCAGATTGCCGTTCAGCGCAATAAAGGCAGCGGGCAGGTGGTCGGATTGGATATTCTGCCGACGGATCCGATTGCCGGCGCAACGCTCATTCAGCAGGATTTTACGACAGAAGATGCGGCTGACAAACTGAAAGCTTTGTTAAACGGTAAGGCTGACATTGTCATGAGCGACATGGCGGCCAATACGACGGGACATCAACAGACAGACCATCTGCGAACGATCGCTTTGGTTGAATTGGCCTATGACTTTGCCAAAGATGTTCTGAATAATGGCGGCATATTTATAGCTAAAGTCTTCAAAGGCGGGGCTGAAGCGGATTTTTTGGCGGAAATTAAAAAGAACTTTGCCAAAGTGGCACATTTTAAACCGGATGCCAGCCGCAAGGCTTCGCCGGAAGAATATTTGGTGGCAATCGGGTTCAGAGGCGAATAATGCAGATTTCCGCACGGTATCAGGCCGTCTATGAGCTGATAATTGAAATTTTTGCCGATCGTCAGCCGGCAGATAATATTCTGAATGCCTATTTTCGCGAAAGGCGGTATATCGGTTCCAAAGACCGCCGCTTTATCAGCGAGGAAGTTTGGGATATTATCAGACATCGTCGGCGTTTAGAGTTTGATGCCCAAAGCAATAATGTTCGTAAGATGCTGCTTGTTCGGTACAAAGGTGAAAATTTGGCGGAAATTTTTGCCGGCGGGCAATACGGATTGGCTGAAATTATGCCTGACGAGCGGCAATGGCTGAATGAGCTTGAAGATGATGACAGAGTTTATCCTGCCGATGTGGAAGCTGAATGTCCGCAGCCGTTTTTTGATAAAATTAATAACTTTGAGTTGATTAAAAGCTTGAATTTTCCTGCAACTGCTGACTTCAGAATTAATGCCGGAAGCAGAGAGACCGTTATCCGTAAAATGAGAGACGAAGGGTTTGAGGTTGAAGCTATGCCTTTTTCGCCAATCGGCATTCGGGCAAAAAGCCGTATCAACCTGAATAACTGTATGGCATATCTGGACGGGCTGATTGAACCTCAGGACGAGGCTTCGCAATTGGCGGCAATTTTAGCAGATGTCCGTCCGGAGCATAAGATTGTGGACTATTGCTGCGGTGCCGGCGGCAAAAGCTTGACAATGGCCTATCTGATGCATAATCAAGGAACCATTGAGGCTCATGATGTTGACGAGAGGCGGCTGGAAGCCTTGGCCCCTAGAATAAAGCGCTTGCAGGCTGCAAGAATAAGGACGGTCAAAACCTCGGACGTCGGCAGCGATTATGACCGCTTTGTGATTGACGCCCCCTGTTCGGGGAGCGGCACTTGGCGGCGCAGTCCCGATGCAAAATTCCGTTTGACGGAAAAACGCTTGGACGAACTGGTCAAAATTCAGGCGGAACTTTTGGATATGGCAACGGAAAAAGTGAAACACGGCGGAAGAATCGTTTATATCACCTGTTCGGTTTTTGATGATGAAAATCACAGCCAGATTGAAAACTTCCGTCACAGACACTCTGATTTCAGCCCTGTCGATCTGCGTTCCGTCTGGCAGGAAAAGATTGAGGCGGCTTTTCCTTTTGCAACGGGAGAATATTTGCAGTTTAATCCGCTGACAAGCGGAACAGACGGCTTTTTTCTGGCTGTTTTGGAAAAAAACAAATAAGTGTGGAAAAACATTATCACCCCTTGTTATTTAAATTCCTCTCTGTTATCATTAACCAAACGTTAACTTTTAGAGGGCGAAAGATGTCCAGTCAGTTCCTTAATAATTTCTATACCTATCAGAACGCCATGCGCCGTATCGGTCTGGAGGATAATTCCGGCGGTTTTGTTGAGGAAAAACGTGATGCGGGACAAGATATTGCCGATGTTGTCCGCACGGTTTCTCATGCGGAAAGAAATTTGCATGAGGTTCGTTCCGTCAGCAATTCATATAACGAAATTTTAAAAATGATTATGTGAGTTGCAAAAAAAAGCTTGATTATTTTTTTAAACTAGGGTAAATCAAGTCCTGTCTTTATGATAAAAATTGTGCGGCTGTGGCGAAATTGGTAAACGCGTAACGTTGAGGTCGTTATGAGCTAAGCTCTTGGAAGTTCAAGTCTTCTCAGCCGCACCATCCATTTATATGAGGTTTTAGCGGATTATATAAAAGCAGCTTTTGCAGCGGGGAGGGGAAGTTATGAAAAAGAAAATCAAAAAGCGTACCCCGACGGCAAAAAATAAGTTCCGCAACCGTTATTCTCAAAATACTCCGAAAAATGTTACCCAACAGCCGACTTATCTCGGTTTGGGGCCGAAATTTATCAACTCAATCATTATTGGTCTTAATGAAGACGACGATATTCACGTCAAAAAGATTGTCGCCGATCTTGATGAGTACGATTTAGCCCGTTTAATTGAGGTTTTGGATATCAGCCATCGCCGCAAGCTGGTTGGCATTATCGGCGATAAAATTGATCCAGCGGTTATTCCGGAATTGAACGAAGTTGTTCAGGAACAGGTTTTGGACAGTTTGGACGAGAACCAAATTGTTAAAATCGTTAATGAACTCGACTCTGATGATGCGGTTGAGGTGCTTGAAAATATGGATAATTCCGAACAAGAGGAAATTATCAAGCACTTAAATCCCGAGCTGAAATATCAAGTTCAGTCTTCCCTTAATTATCCGGAAGACTCGGCGGGTCGTATTATGTCACGCGACTTTGTCAGCATGCCTGACAATTGGAGCGTTAAAGAAGCCAAGCAGTTTTTGTTGACCAACGAAGAATTGCCGGATGAGTTTTATACCGTTTTTCTGGTTGATGAAAAAACATTGCGCCCGACCGGCGAAATAACCTTGGACAAATTGTTGCGCGCCAAAGCCGATATGCCGCTTTGTGCAATCATGGACGGTGAGATCGTTCCGGTTGACGTCCATACCGACCAAGAAGAAGTTGCCCATATGTTTCGCGAATACGGCTGGATGTCGGCTATGGTCGTTGATGCCAAAGGGCGGCTTATCGGCGTGATTAATATTGATGACGTCGTTGAAATTATCCATGAAGAAGCCAACGAAGACATGATGGGTATTGCCGGTGCCGAAAGCAACGACGTGTACCGTTCGGTTTTTGACATTTTCAAATCCCGCTCAATTTGGCTTGTCACCAATTTGTTTGCGACAATCGTCGCCGCTTCGGTCGTCGGCGGGTTTCAGGATATTATTGCACAATTGTCCATTTTGGCCGTACTGATGCCGATCGTGGCGTCTATGGGAGGAACAACCGGACAACAGACTTTGGCTGTGGTCGTACGGTCGCTGGCAACCAAAGAGCTGACGTCGCGCAATGCCTTGAGAATGATCGGAAAAGAATTTACGGTCGGCTTGTGTAACGGTTTGCTTTTTGCCGTTATGATAGGCGTCGCAGTACGCATTTGGTTTCCGGATCAGACGATGATGAGTTATATTATCGGCTTGGCTATGTTGTGCAATCTGACTGTAGCCAGTCTGGCCGGAATTTTGATTCCTTTGACATTGAACAGGTTAAAGGTTGATCCGGCCATTTCTTCCGGCGTATTTTTGATTGCCTGTACCGATTCCGGCGGATATTTTATCTTCTTGGGATTGGCTAAATTGTTATTATTCTAACTCGTAAGGAGTTAAAATTATGAAATGGATGATTGCTTCCGATATTCACGGTTCCGGCTTTTATACCCGCAAGCTGGTTGAAGCTTTTCAACAGGAAAAAGCCGACAGATTGCTTTTACTCGGGGATATTTTATATCATGGTCCCCGTAATGACTTGACACAGGAATATAATCCGAAACTGGTCTGTGAATTGTTGAACAAAATGAAAGAAAAGATCGTTTGTGTCCGCGGCAATTGCGATTCCGAAGTTGATCAGATGGTGCTTGAATTTCCTATTATGGCAGACTATACCATGCTGGCTGAGGGCAGTACGACAATTTTTGCCACCCATGGACATCTTTATAACGAACAAAATCTGCCGCCGTTGTACAAAGGTGATATTCTTTTGACAGGCCACACCCATGTTCCGGCTTGCATTCGGCACGAAAATTATATTTATATGAACCCAGGTTCGGTATCGCTGCCGAAAGCTGACAGTCGGCACGGGTATATGGTATTGAATGACGGTTGTTTTGTTTGGAAAGATTTAGACGGCAACATCTTGCAGACATTTAGAATCATTGCCGAATAAATATAAATTTTCTTTGCATATATTGCATTTTACGCTTTTTATCCCGCTAAATAAGCATATAATGGCGCTTAAACAACGCAGGGAGTATACAATGCTTATCGGCCTCAGCATCGCAGCGGCAACGCTGATTTCAGACCAATTATTAAAGTACTTGATATTAAATTATGTACTTGAAACCTATCCTTATGTCAAAATGGCTTCTTTTTTCAATATTGTTAATGCTTGGAATACGGGGGTCAGTTTTTCTATGTTCAGCAGCGGCAGCATTGCCGGAAAATTTGTCCTGTCAACAGTTGCCCTCGTTATTGTAGCGATGCTTGTTTGGTGGTTGTCAAAAGAAAAAAACAAGCTGCTTCAGGTTGCTTTAGGGCTGATTATCGGCGGCGCCCTCGGCAATGTGGTTGATCGTATCAGACTTGGGGCAGTTTTTGACTTTTTAGACTTTCATATCTCCGGTTATCACTGGCCGGCATTTAATTTGGCAGACAGCGCCATTTGCGTCGGCGCAGCAATTATTCTGATTGAAGGTTTGTTCCTAAACAAAAAAGAAGAGGTGAAAAAATGAAAAAGTTTTTAGCTATTATACTTTTGGCGGTTCTCGCCGGCGCCTGCGGCTTGATTAATAAACAAAATTTGGGATTGAACAGAAACACGCCGCAATCCGTTGCCGATAAAAAGGAAGAGCTGGTTATTCCGCCAAACTACAACCTGCGTCCCGAGGAACTGGCCGTACGGCAGGAAATAACCGATAATCAGGGGCTATAACTTGAAAAAATACATTCTTTTGTTCATAACAGCAAGTTTGTTACTGCCTTCTGTCCCTGCCAAGGCTGAACTGCTTAATATAAGCGAAAAAACGCTTGACAACGGAATGCGGGTTGTCGTTATTCCCAATCATAAGGCGCCGATTGCCAAACATATGGTTTGGTACAAGGTCGGCGCGTCGGATGAGGTTTTAGGCAAGGGCGGCTCGGCTCATTTGCTGGAACATCTTATGTTTCGCGGAACTTCAAAGGTTAAGGGGCAGGAATTTAACCGGATTATGGAAGAAAACGGTGCTGACAGCAATGCTTTTACTTCACAAGATTTTACGGTTTATCACCAATTTGTCGATATAAGCCGGCTTGAGTTAGCTATGTTTTTAGAAGCCGACCGTATGCAAAATCTTAAGATTGACAATAAGAGTTTTGAAACAGAGCGGCAAATTGTTTATCAAGAGCGTAAACAAGTGGTCGAAAGCAATCCGCTGTATCGTTTTAACGAGGAAATGCAGCGCGCTTTCTGGCAGCAGCATCCTTACAGCCGCCCGATTACGGGAACGGAAGATGAAATTTTGAGCCTGACGATTGATGATGTGAAGGCAATATATGGTCGCTATTATGCACCGGATAATGCCATATTGGTTATTGCCGGCGATATCGAACCGGAAAAGGCTTTTGCTTTGGCTGACAAATATTATGGCAAAATTCCGGCCAAAGGGTTTGTAAACAATAAAAAGATTACGGAAGACAGTGTGAAAACATCCATCTCCCTGCGTATGGAGATGCCCCAAGCGGATATTGCGCGTTTTGTCCGCAGATATAAAGCACCGGCGTATAATGGCGGCAAAGACCGAATATACGCTTGGATGGTTCTGTCAAAATATTTGGGAGAGGGTGAAACTTCCCAGTTGTATAACCGTCTGGTTGCCGATAAGCATGATGCAACGGCCGTATCCACTTCTTATAATTACACCTCAACGGGAGGTGGAAGTTTTGTAATATCGGCGGTGCCGGCTCAAGGGAAAACGGCTGAATATGTACGGGAACAGATTGATATTGCGTTAGCTGAAGCCGTTAAAGGCATAACACCGGCAAAAATTGAAAAAGTAAAAAAACAGTTGTTGTCCGGATTGGTTTATATTCGTGACAATCCGAATGATGCTGCTCAGATAGCCGGAATGCTTGCAGCAATAGGCATGAGCGACGAAGAAATTGAAAATTATGCCGATAAAATTAAGCGTATAACGGCAGATGATGTTCGCAAGATTGCTCAGGAACTTTTGCTTTCACCAGCCACCGATGGCATTGTACAACCGAAAGGAGGCAAAAAATGAGCCGCAGACCATATTATGCCCGCAAACCTCGACGTTGGCCGTTATGGCTGGCTGCTGCGGCAGCCATGTGGGGGGCATGGATATATTTCTTTTCTTTTAATCCACAAAAAATTATTGAAAAATCAGACTTAAAACAGCGAACATTTGATGCAAAAGTTGAAGAGATAACAGCACCCCAAAGCGGTATAAAAGCCTATCTGATGACAGAAAGAAGCAATCCGATTGTCAGTATCAGTTTTATTTTCGCCGATAGTGGCTCTGCTTATGATCCTGCTGGTAAAAAAGGGCTGGCTGGACTGACCGCCCAAATGATGTCTGAAGGAGCCGGAAACCTTGACCGCAAGCAGTATAAAGACGAACTTGAAAATTATGCTATCAGCATTGAATATGACGCCGGAAAAGACGATTTCAGCGGCAAACTTCTGACAATCAAAGATAATTTGGCTCAGGCCAAAAAATTGTTAGCGCTTACATTGTATGAACCACGCTTTGAAAAAGAAGATTTAGAACGTATGCAAAAACAGACGCAACAGGCTATCGACCATCTTCTTGAAAAGCCGTCCGGACGGTTGACCGAGTTTGCAGGGAAGGCCGTTTTTCAAAATCATCCTTATGCAGATGGTGCATTGGACGTTCGAAAAGATATTAAAAATATTTCTGATGACAATATGCGCGGTTTTATAAAAAAACGCCTGACAAAAGAAAATTTGCATATCGGTATTGCCGGAGACATTTCAAAAGAAGAGGCTGAAGCACTTGTTGATGAGGTTTTCGGCAGATTGGAAGAAAAAAATGTTCAACCGGTTTTAGAAAAACCGCAGACAGATTTCTCTTTCAGGCAGGAATTTGTCGAAGAAGACGATTTGCCGCAGGTTTTGACAACAATTGCCGCACCGGCAGTTCCTCGTCTGAGTAAAGATTTTTATCCGTTGTATATTGCCAATTATGTATTGGGTGAAGCCGGTCTTAATTCACGCCTTAATCAGGCTGCCCGCGAAAAAGAAGGACTGACTTACGGCGCTTATACGGGGATGCGCCTGTTACAACGGTCTCCACAGTTAGTCGGCGGTTTTTCAACGACACCGCAAAACTTTTTCCGCATGAAGGATATTTTTGTTGAACAATGGGGGAAGATGGGGGCAGAAGGCATTACGGCACAAGAGTTGCAAGCTGCTAAAAACTATCTGCAAAGCTCGTATAATTTGCGTTTTGCCGATATCGGTACATTATCCGCCATTTTGGCGCATATGCAAAGAGAACGGCTCGGAACTGACTTTTTACAGAAGCGTAATCAATATATTGAAGATGTCACTTTAGAACGGGTAAACGATGTTGCCCGCAAATATTTTTCTCCTAATCGATTGTTAATTATCAGTTTGGGAAATACAAAACAGGAAAGGAACTAAACAAATGAATAAGCCAATAAATAAAACCTATGCCTGGAACAGGCTTGCAGCCCATTACCGCTGGCACAAAAAGGATGAAATGAAAGATCTTTTTGCCCGTGATAAAGATAGGGCTTCAAAATATACTTTAAATCTCGGCAATTTGTATTTGGATTATTCAAAAAACAGAATAAACGATAAAACAATGCGTTATTTGCTTAACTTAACAAAAGAGATTAAGTTAAAAGATAAGATTGACGCTATGTTTTCAGGCGAAAAAATCAACACGACCGAAAACCGTGCCGTATTGCATGTTGCTTTGCGTAATCGCCAAAATACGCCTATTTACGTTGATGGAAAGAACGTTATGCCGGAAATCAACGCGGTGTTGGCAAAAATGAAAAAATTCAGCGATGCTGTCCGCTTCGGCGAGTTTAGGGGCGCTACGGGCAAAAAGTTGACCAATATCGTTAATATCGGTATCGGCGGTTCCGACCTTGGGCCGTTTATGGCAACAACCGCCCTGAAAGAATATTGGGCAAAAGATATGAAATGTTATTTTATTTCCAATATTGACGGCTCTGCTTGTGAAGATGTTTTTGCCGAAGTTGATCCCGAAACGACTTTGTTTGTTGTAGTTTCCAAGACCTTTACGACTATTGAAACGCTGACCAATGCCAAGACCTGCCGCAAATGGCTGGTTGACGCTCTGGGCGAACATGCCGTAGCCAAGCATTTTGTAGCTGTTTCGACCAACACCGAAGAAGTGGCAAAATTCGGCATTAATACCGAAAATATGTTTGAATTTTGGAATTTTGTAGGCGGCAGATATTCCATGTGGTCAGCTGTCGGGCTGTCAATTGCCCTTATGGTCGGGATGGATAATTTTGAAAAAATGCTGGATGGTGCCAATGCTATGGATTTGCATTTCAAAAATACCGAGTTTGAACATAATATTCCGGTTATTTTGGCGTTATTGGGCGTTTGGTATAATAATTTCTTCGGGTTCAAAGAGCAGGGCGTTATTCCTTATGATCAAGACTTGAGGCTGCTACCGAAATATTTGCAACAGTTGGATATGGAAAGCAATGGAAAATCCGTTACCATGGATAACAAGTTTGTAAAATATGCAACGGGACCGGTTTTGTTTGGTGGGGCAGGAACAGATGTTCAACATTCGTTTTTCCAGCTTTTACACCAAGGTACGGGCATTGTTCCTTTGGACTTTATCGTACCTGCAATTTCGCATAATGAGATTGGCGAGCATCATGAAATTTTGGTCGCCAATGCTTTGGCGCAAGGTGAGGCACTGATGCGCGGCAAAACCGTACAAGAGGCCGCTACTGAGCTGGCAAAAGCCGGCAAGAGCAAAGAAGAAATTAAAGCTCTTAAACGCTATAAGAGCTTTAGCGGCAACAGGCCGACAAATACCATTGTGATTAAGAAGCTTGATCCGTATGCTTTGGGTATGCTGGTTGCGATGTATGAGCATAAGGTGTTTGTTCAGGGAATTATCTGGAATATTGATTCTTTTGACCAAATGGGTGTTGAATTGGGCAAACAAATGGCTTTGAGCATTCTGCCTGAATTGCAGGGCAGTGCTTACGGTATTCATGACAGCTCAACAACGGGATTGATTAATTTAATTAAAAAAATAAGACGATAAGGTTTAAGGCTATGGGCATCAGAATTCTACCAAACAACCTGATTAACCAGATTGCCGCAGGCGAGGTTATTGAACGGCCGGCATCGGTTGTCAAAGAACTGGTGGAAAATGCCGTAGATGCCGGTGCAACCTCAATTGAAGTTACTTTGGTCGACGGGGGTAAAAGCCTGATTGCTGTAAGCGATAACGGCAAGGGGATGTCGCCGGAAGAGCTGCCTCTGGCAATTGAGCGACATGCCACGTCAAAGCTGCCGGATGATGACTTATTCCACATCTGTTATATGGGATTTCGCGGCGAGGCTCTGCCGTCTATCGCTTCCGTTGCCAAACTGACGGTCACTTCCCGACAGGAAGGTTCTGACAGCGCTTGGAAAATAGAAGTCTGTGGCGGCGAAGTTAAAAATTTGGTGCCTGCCGCTGCCAATAAAGGGACAAAAGTCGAAGTCAGAGACTTGTTCTATGCTACTCCCGCACGGTTGAAGTTTTTAAAGACCGGTGCCGGAGAAACGGCTCAATGCGTCGATATTATCAACCGGATTGCATTGGCCAATCCGCAAGTGTCATTTTTTTTGTATGATGACAAGAAAAAACGTATCAGCTTGAACGGTAGCCAGACAGAACTGTTTGACGCAAGGCTGAAACGTATCAGCGACGTGATGGGGCGAGAATTTGGGGAAAATTCGCTCTTAATAGATGCCCGCCGCGATACTGTCGGCATCAGTGGTTTTGTAAGCCTGCCGACATACAGCAAAGCCAATTCACTGTCACAGTATCTGTTTGTAAACAATCGTCCGGTTCGCGACAAAGTGTTGTTGGGGGCATTAAAAGCCGCCTATCAAGGCGTATCGGAGCTGGGGCGTTATCCCGTTTGCGCCTTGTTTTTTGATGTCAGTCCCGAATTAGTTGACGTGAACGTTCATCCGACCAAAGCGGAAGTCCGCTTTTATGATGCCAACGCTGTCAGAGGACTGTTAATCAGTGCCGTCCGCAACGCTTTGGCAAGAGGAAGCATGCAAACGGCTCAAACAGCCGATTTTTCACAACTTGTCAATGACAGCCTTTCTGACGGGCAGTCTTTGCCCGATATGGCCTTTTTGCACGATAACGTTGCAGCAGCTCCAAGAGTTTTTACGGCTTATTCTCCAAAACCCGCAAGACGTATTATGGCCGAAGAAACTTTGCCGGCATTGCAAAACAGCTTTTCCGTTAAAACCGAAGAAATCAAGCAAGAAGAAGTCAATCAGACGGCCGGTGTTTTGGGAATGGCAAAAGCGCAATTTCATAATACATATATTATTTCGCAGACGGAAGACAGTGTTATCATTGTGGATCAGCATGCCGCTCATGAACGGATTGTTATGGAAAAATTTAAAGCCGGTATGGCTGCTAAGCAAAAACCGCAGACGCAGATATTGCTTATTCCCGAAATTGTGGATTTAAGTCTGTCTGAAAAAACGGCGTTGCTCGGCAATGCAGAGGAATTGTCTTCTGCCGGACTGGTTATTGAAGAGTTTGGCAATTCGGAAGTGATTGTACGTGAAATTCCGGCATTAATAACCGGTTGTGACATAAAAGGTCTGGTAAAAAATCTGGCAGAGCAGATTGCAGAATGGGGCAAAGATTTTGCTTTGGAGGATAAAATCAATCATATCTGCGCCACCATGGCTTGTCATGGATCGGTACGGGCAGGGCGAAGCCTTAATTTGGCAGAGATGAACGAACTGTTGCGTGAAATGGAGAATACGCCGCATTCCGGCCAATGCAATCACGGACGCCCGACGTATATTGAGCTTAAATTAAAAGATATTGATAAATTGTTTCATAGATGATGTTTTTTAGCTTGACAGGCGCAATTATATTTTGTAAAAACGCATACAGCTGATGGCGAAAGTAGCTCAGTTGGTTAGAGTACCGGTTTGTGGTACCGGGTGTCGTGAGTTCGAGTCTCATCTTTCGCCCCAATAAAAAAGTCCGCTTGCAAAAGCGGATTTTTTTTATTACATGCTTTACAGAATTATTTTTGTTATATTCCATATTTTTCGGCAACAAAATCAATATCTTTATCTCCTCGACCGGAAAGATTAACCAAAATTGTTTTTTCCGGCGGTAATTGTTTTGCCAGTTTCATGGCATAGGCCACAGCATGGGCGCTTTCCAAAGCAGGAATAATGCCGTCGCTTTTGGAAAGGGTATAAAAGGCATTCAAACACTCTTCATCATTGATTGTAACATAGTTTACCCGTTGAATGCTGTGTAAATAGGCGTGTTCGGGACCGACGGAAGGATAGTCCAATCCGCTGGCAACAGAATAAACCGGCGCCGGTTCTCCTTTGGCATCCAACAGAACAAGAGAGCGAAAACCGTGCATAACACCCTCCCGACCAAAAGTAATTGAGGCAGCGTGTTCACCGAGTTTTGCCCCTTTGCCCAGTGGTTCAACGCCATATAAGGCAACAGTTTCTTCGTTTAAAAAGCCTGAAAAAATTCCCATTGCATTGCTTCCTCCGCCGACACAGGCGACAACATTGTCCGGCAGGCTGCCCGTATCAGACAACATTTGTTCCCGTGCTTCAACCCCTATAACTGACTGATAATCTCTGACCATGGTCGGAAAAGGGTGGGGACCGACAACACTGCCAATGCAATATATGCTGTTGTTCGTATCGTTAAGATAAGCCTGAAACGCATTGTCGACGGCTTCTTTCAACGTTTTTTGCCCATGAGTTGCCGGAACGATTTTGGCACCGAGCAGTTTCATCCGCAATACGTTTGGGTGTTCTTTGGCTATATCAATTTCTCCCATGTGGATTTCGCATTCCAATCCCAAATAAGCGGCGGCTGTCGCAAGAGCCACGCCATGTTGTCCGGCGCCGGTTTCGGCAATAACTTTTGTTTTGCCCAAATGCTTTGCTAACAAAACCTCTCCGATGCAGTGGTTTATTTTATGGGCACCGGTGTGGTTTAAATCTTCCCTTTTCAAATAAATCTTGGCACCGCCGGTTTGTGCCGTTAAGTTTTTGGCAAAAGTTATCGGGGTCGGACGCCCTTGGTATGTGCGCCGAATATATTGCATTTCGGCTATAAAGCCGGCGTCGTTTTTGAGTAAGTTATAAGCCTGTTCAATTTTGTTCATTTCCTGCTGCAGTTTTTCGGGGATGAATGCACCGCCGAAATTACCGAAAAAACCTTTCGTGTTTTCCATGTTTTTCCTCTTGATGTTATGATTTTTTTAAATTTTTATAAGATTGACGGTCAGGCGGTCAGCCATAATAAAATACAGGTGCGTCAGCACCACCAAGCTGCAGCAAACAAATTTAAAGCAATAATGTCAATTGTCATCTTTTTCATAAGACACAGGATATCGTCTGATGACGAAGATGTCAACCGTTGTATTGTCAGAAATATTGTTAAAAAGAAAAAAATGTTGTTGATTTTATTGTTAAGCAGTTATAAATTCTGCTCTGTCAAAGCGAGTATAATTCAATGGTAGAATGAGAGCTTCCCAAGCTTTAAATGCGGGTTCGATTCCCGTTACTCGCTCCATTTTTTTATACATTTTCAGGAGAATCGCCTATGAATAAACTGTTTACCCTGCTGGTTACCGCCGGTTGCTTTGTTGCATTTCAGGCCAATGCCGCAAACTTGGTCGAAACAGCCCAGACTGTTCAAAATTCAATCGACAATACAGCTGCCAACATAGAAAATGCAAAGGGCAGCGCCACTGAAAAATGGAATAATAAAAAAGCAGAGATGAAAGCTGCTGCAGAACAGAAAAAAGCTGAAGCCGCTGCCAAAAAGGCTGAAGCAGAAGCTGCAAAAAAAGAAAAGGCTGCAGCTGCCGAGGCTAAAAAAGCCGAACAGAAAAAAGCTATCGAAGATACAAAAAACAGCTTGAGCAATCTGAAAAATTCTTTGACCAGATAAATTTGGCAGAATTAAGAAAAAGCCGCTCCTTTAAGGGGTGGCTTTTTTATATCAATCTTTAATTTTGGGCTTGTCGATAAGTTCGATTTTGAGCGTCTTGCCGTAAAAATTAAACAATTCTCTATACAAACGCCAAGTTCGGAGCTTGCCGAGTTCAAGCTGGTCTATTGCCGCCGGCGGCAGTTTTGTCAGCGCTGCCACTTCTTCCAAGCACAAACAGCGTTCCCGCCTCAGATTTCCCAGTTCAATCCCGATTAACCTTTTGATATTGTCCTTCATTGCCATAGTCTAAACTCCTCAATTTTGTTCATCAGTAAACAAAACCCGCCTTGAAAAAGTTTCAAGGCGAGGGAGTTAGCAACTGTTCCAAGAACCAGTCCGAGTTATTCGTGCATATACCTTATATCCTCGGCTCCCTCTTTAAAAGGAGTCGTTCTTTTCTTGGAAAAGGAGTTGCTACACTCCGCATCCGGCCTCCCGAATGCAGGGATAAGATTAAAGAGAATCCGACCGTTTGTCAATCGGATACTAAACTTTTCTTCAGATGACATACAAAAACGCCCTGATTTTATTCAGGGCGTTTTTTGTAAGGCTTTAAAGTTGCTATCAGTCAGCTAAACCTAACTGGCGATATTTGACGCGTACGTCATAGCTTTTTCCGTAACTGTCAACCAGTCTGGCAGCGGCTTGCTGGTTAACATCCAAACTTAAGCGGCGGTTGATAATGTCCATATCTTCGTCAGACATTTCTCGCGGAGCAGCCTCTTTGGCAGCTACGGCAATAATGGTTTTGCCGTTAAGAGCAAATTGTTTGGCCGTATTTAACTCGTCATTAAACAGCTCAATCATTTGGTTTTGCTGCAATCCGGCAAAAGACTGACTACGGGTGAGAGCATCCGTCGTGTGAAGTTTGAGTTTATATCTTCCGGCCACTTCATCAATTTTATCGCCGTTTTCAATATCGGCCATAACATCATTGATTATTTCCTGAGCAATGGCGGACTTTTCGCTTTCAGCCCATAATTTTTCAATTTGCGGAGCAGCTTTCTTAATATCTTGCGGATGGGCGTCAACAATATTATCAACACGTACAAAAGCAAAACCGTTATCGGTTTCGATAGCTTGGCTGACTTCTCCCTGATTGTAAAGAAATGCCGTTTCCATATAAGGCGAAACTGTCGTGTCTGTCAGGCCTTTTACAGTAGAAATTTTCAGATTATCAGCTTTGGCAATATCCTCAAGAGAAGAACCAGCACCGATTTTGTCCTCGATTTCTCTAACAATGCCATAGGCGCTGTCATAAGCTTTTTCAACACTCAAGGCCTCAACAATTTGTTTGCGGGCAACAGCGTCATCAGTTTTTGAACCGGCTTGGATGCCGTTAACTTTCATCAGGTGCCAACCGAGTTCCGATTCAATCGGTCCGACAACGGCGCCTTTCTTAGCGTCAAACACAGTGTCACTGATTTCTGCAATCAGCATATCTTTGGCAACGTAACCCAAATCAGTTTCGTTACGGCTTTGGTCTGCCAATTTTTTTGCCGTTTCATAAAAATCGGCACCGTCAGCCAATTCTTTGGCAGCTTTTTGAGCTGTTTCTTCATCGGCAAACAGCATTTGCAAAACGTCGCGTTTTTCCGGAACGACAAAGCGCTCAATATTATTGTCGTAAAATTCCTTAATTTCGGCATCGCTGACAGCGGTTTGGCCGGCAATGTCTTCAAAAGTCAGTTCCAAAACGGTAATATCGCGCGTTTCAGGTTCAATAAAATCTGCGCTGAAATCATTGTAATATTGTTCTGTTTCATCTTCAGTAATTTTGCGGTCAATTTTTACTTCTGCCGGATTAATCTCAATATATTTGAATATTTTGCGTTGGCTTTCGGCTTTTGCGCTCAAATCTGCCAATGTTTTGGAAACTTTCATATTGCCGGCAGGGTTGCTGATTAAAAAGTTTTTAATCAAATCTGCACGCAACGCTTCAACATATTTTTGTTCGCTCCAGTTAGACGATGACAAGAAATTGTTGAAACGGGCAGGGCTGAAGCGGCCGTTATCATCGCGGAACTGGGGTTGGGACAAAATGATATTGCGGATAAGCGCATCACTGATATAAATATTGTTCTCGGCAGCAACTTCTTTGATTACCATGTCTGTCAGATTTTTTTGCACCAGTTCGGCAGCAAGGGCGTTGCGCATTTCGTCGCTGATTTCAAGATCATCACCGAAAAGGCGGCGAGCCATTTTTATCTGTTCGTCGAGCTGCATGTTAAATTCGGCAAGGCTGAGTTTGCGACCGTTAACCTTAATCACGGCCGGATTTTCGGCAGCACGGCTCAAATAGCCGGAAACGCCGAACAAAGACATAAAACTCAATGCAGTCAGCGCCAAAACGGCTTTTGCCAACCATGTATCCTGAATTTTTCTCAATTGGGTAATCATTTCCTGTTGTCCTTTAAATTATATAACTATGCGACAATATAATAGATTTGTTGTTTTATGCAATTACAAAATATTGGTGTTGAAAAGTTTTTTTAGCTGGAAAATATTTTTTTAGTATGCTAAAAGAGGGGCAATATTTAATATTTTGAGGATAAAACTATGGCCAGAAAAATTATGATTGCCGGCAACTGGAAGATGAACGGACAGTTGGAAGACGGCGTAAATCTTGCAAAAGCCGTTGCGGCAGAAGTTAAAAAGCTCGGCAAACCTGAGTGTGAATTTTTGGTTTGTCCGCCGTTTACATTGTTGTATTCGGTAAAAAAAGCCCTGCGCGGCGCTAAAGTTGCCCTTGGTGCGCAAGACGCCCATTTTGCCGTTAAAGGCGCTCATACCGGCGACATCAGTCCGGCCATGCTCAAAGATTTGGGCTGCGCTTATGTCATTCTCGGTCACTCCGAACGCCGTGCCGATCATAACGAAAGCAACGAGCTTGTTGCGAAGAAAGCCGCTGCAGCTTATGAAAACGGCTTAAAAACCATTATTTGCATCGGCGAAACCGAAAAACAGCGCGATGAAGGTAAAACCATTGAAGTTTGTTCTCAGCAGATTCTCGGTTCCGTACCGGAAAATGCCGACGCATCAAATACGGTTATCGCTTATGAACCCGTTTGGGCTATCGGTACCGGCAAAACGCCGACCGCCGCCGACGTTGAAGATGTACATGCGACCGTTCGCAAAGTTTTGGCTAAAAAGCTCGGCAAAGGCGTTGCCAATAAAATGCGCATTTTATACGGCGGTTCGGTTAAACCGGCCAATGCCAAAGAATTTTTATCCCTGCCGGACGTTGACGGTGCTTTGATCGGCGGCGCCAGCCTGAAGGCTGAAGACTTTATGGCTATTGCCAAAGCTGTTTGTTAATTTATTGTAAGGAATAGAAATGAGTACGGTTTTATTAGTTTCACATTTGTTGGTTGCCATTTTTTTGGTAGCTTTCATTCTGTTGCAGCGTTCATCCGGCGGCGCGCTTGACGGTTTGGGCGGCGGCAACGGCGCTTCAAGCTTTTTGACGGCGCGCGGTACAGGCAACTTTTTGACCAGAGCTACAGCCGTTTTGGCAACCTTGTTCTTTATTACCAGCCTGTCTTTATCACTGTATTATAAAGGGCATTCAAACCACGTTGCAGCCAAATCAATTTTGGAAGCACCGGTTGAACAAAGTGCTCCTGTTGCTCCGTCAGCACCGGCTGCCGAGAAATAAAAGCATGGCCTTTTTGACCAAAATAACAGGACACCTTAGAAAGGCTAAGGTGTCCTTGTCACTTTAAAGAAAAATAGGTTGATTTTAAATGTCTGAAAATACAAATACTAAAACAAAATTTATTTTTATTACAGGCGGTGTTGTTTCTTCTTTGGGAAAAGGATTGGCATCCGCTTCTTTGGCAGCATTGCTCCAAGCGCGCGGTTTTAAGGTCCGTTTGAGAAAATTGGATCCATATTTGAACGTTGATCCCGGAACGATGAACCCCTGCCAGCACGGCGAAGTCTTTGTGACCGACGACGGAACGGAAGCCGACCTTGACTTGGGGCATTATGAACGTTTTTCCGGTATTCCGGCAACGAAGCACGACAGCGTAACCAGCGGCAAAATATATCAGCGGGTACTGGACAAAGAGCGTCACGGCGATTATTTGGGAGCGACAATTCAGGTTATTCCCCATGTGACCAACGAAATCAAAAATTTTATTCTCGGCAATGTTACGGATGAAGATTTCGTTTTGTGTGAAATCGGCGGAACCGTCGGTGACATTGAAGGACAGCCTTATTTGGAATCTATCCGCCAGTTAGCTTATGAGCTTGGGCGCGAACGTACCATGTTTGTCCATTTGACGCTTTTGCCGTATATTCCGACGGCCGGAGAGCTGAAAACCAAACCGACCCAACACTCTGTTAAGCAGTTACAGGAATACGGTATTCAGCCGGATATTTTGCTGTGCCGTTCACAGGTGGAAATTCCGCAAAATGAAAAGCGTAAAATCGCTTTGTTCTGCAATGTTAAAGAAGACTGCGTCATTGCCGCGCTGGATGCAAAATCAATTTACCACGTACCTTTGGCTTATTCTGCGGAAGGGTTGGATTATCAGGTTTGCAAATATTTCGGGCTGGAAAAAACTTCTCAAGCAGACTTAAGCAAATGGGAAAATATTGCCGACGTCATGCTTAATCCCGAAGGTGAGGTTAAGATTGCGATCGTCGGCAAATACCAACTGCAGGAAGCGTATAAGTCTTTGGCAGAAGCTCTGACGCATGGCGGACTTGCCAATAAATTCAGAGTAAAAATCAAGTGGCTTGATGCCGGCGACATTGAAGAGAACGGAGCTGAAGAGTATCTGAACGATGTCAGCGCCATTTTAGTACCGGGAGGTTTCGGCAATCGCGGAACAGAGGGCAAAATTGCCGCGGCCAGATATGCCCGTGAAAACAATATTCCGTATCTGGGCATTTGTTTCGGTATGCAAATGGCGGTGATTGAGACCATGCGCAACATTGCCGGCATTAAAAACGCCAACAGCACCGAACTTTCCGATGATTGTGAAGCTGTTGTCGGGCTGATGACCGAATGGGACAAAGACGGTGCCAAACAAATTCGCCATAAAGACGGCGATTTGGGCGGAACCATGCGTTTGGGCGCTTATCCGACCGTTTTGGATGAAAAATCCAAAGCCCGTGAAATTTACGGAACGGCAGAAATCAGCGAGCGCCATCGCCATCGTTATGAAGTCAACATAAAATACGAACCGGTTTTGAAAAAAGCCGGCATGCTGATTACTGGCAAATCACCGGACGGCAAACTGCCGGAAATTGTCGAAAGGCCGGATCATCCGTGGTTTATCGGCGTTCAGTTTCATCCGGAGCTGAAGTCAAAACCGTTTGCACCGCATCCGCTGTTTGTCGCTTTTGTGAAAGCCGCCATTGACAACAGCCGTTTAATTTAACCAACAGAATTTGTAAGAGAAAAATAATGAGACTTAAGAAATATATTTTGCCCTTAGCGCTGCTGGCTGCTCTGCCGATTACCGAAGCGAAAGCTTGGAGCTGGGGAGAATGGTATGAAGATTTGAAAATTAACGTCGCAGACACTTGGAGCTGCGGCCGGCTTGATGTTTATACACCGTTTTATGCTTGGCACAACCGCTTGACCTACGATAAGGAACATATCAACAAATATAATGAAGAAGCCTGGGGATTCGGCTTGGGTAAAGGCTTGTGGAAAGGCAATGAATGGCACGGGCTGTATGCAATGGCTTTCAAAGATTCTAACTTTTATTTGGAAACCATGATCGGCTATGCCTACCAGTATAACTGGGATATTTCGGAAAGCGGCAACTGGAAAGTAGGCGCAGGTTATACAATCGGCGTTACCCAACGCCATGAATATAGCTATATTCCGGTACCGTTGCCCTTGCCGGTTGCCGGTTTGAGCTACAAAAACATTTCTTTGCAAGCGGCTTATGTGCCCGGCATCAAAAATGACGGAAACGTTTTATTTACATGGTTGAAATTTTCATTTTAACCTTAAAAGGAAGGAACTGAAATATGGAACAGAAAAAAATTAAAATCGGCAATTTTGAAATCAGTAATGAATTGCCTATTGCCGTTATTGCCGGCCCCTGTCAAATTGAAAGCCGCCAGCATGCAATTGATATTGCCGGAAAAATGGTCGAAATCACAAAAGAGCTCGGAGTCAATTACATCTTTAAGGCTTCTTTTGACAAAGCCAACCGCACTTCTATCAATTCTGCCCGCGGTGTCGGAATTGACGAGGGGATGAGAACCTTTGCCGAAATTAAAAAATTGTACGGTTGTCCGATTTTGACGGATATTCATGAGAGAGAGCAGTGTGCCGTTGCTGCGGAATATGTCGACGTATTGCAAATTCCCGCTTTTTTGTGCAGACAGACGGACTTGGTTATTGCCGCTGCCAAAACCGGCAGAGTCGTCAATATCAAAAAAGGACAGTTTCTTGCCCCGTGGGATATGAAACATTTGGTCATGAAATCGGTTGAATCCGGCAATGACAAAGTATGCCTGACCGAGCGCGGCAGCTCTTTCGGCTATAATACGCTGGTTACGGATATGCGCTCTTTTCCGCAAATGGCAAATGATACCGGTTGTCCTGTTATTTTTGATGCAACCCATGCCGTGCAACAACCCGGCGGATTAGGCGGATGCTCCGGCGGCAATCGCGAAATGGCTCCGGTTTTGGCTCGCGCAGCCGTTGCTGTCGGCGTAGCTGCCGTTTTCATGGAAACACATGAAAATCCGGATAAGGCTCTGTCTGACGGCCCGAACAGCATTTATCTGAGTGATATGAAAAGAGTTATCAGTGAACTGATGGCTTTTGACAAGGTAAGAAAAAGCATTATTAAATAGCTTTTACTGCCAAAACACTTTTTTTGACAAAAACGGTTGACAGAATCAACCGTTTTTGTTATTATAAAAATGTAGATCAATTATTAACGAATTAAATTTTATCAAATATGAAAAAGTACGTAGTAATCGAGAGTGTTAACAGGATCCCTACCGTTGATCGTCGTCCTCAAACTTTCCTCAATCAGGAAAATCGCATATGCGAGGAGGGAGTGTTCAAAGAAGAGATCGTTTCTACTCAAGCAGCAGTGCAGGACGGTAACGAATTTCGTGATCTCCGCACCAACAAGCTGATCGACATCACCGGCAAGCGTGTATCTGATGCCCACATCGGTACCGTTTTCCAGTTTGGCGACGGTAAGCGGTGGCTTGTAACGCGTGGTCTGTACGATCGTGTCATTAAAGTCCTTCAGGACTTTACGTTGACATCGTCAATGACCGTAGTTAACGTTATTTAACGCCGACCTGTGTTGTAACTTCTACAAACAAAAAAAGAGTCTCGTAACCGAGGCTCTTTTTTTATGTTTTGTTTGTATACATAATCTTTTTGGACAAAAATATTGATTTTGTAAAGTTTGTTTTGTATAATAGAGCATTATTGCAAATGACAATTGAGGACAACATGCCGGAAATAAATGATAAAAACATCAATATCCCTTTGGTCTTAAATATTGAAGAAGATATTAAAATTCCGCAAGATACCGTTGATAACCGGAAAGAAATTATTGATTCCGGAAGCAATAAGAAAATTATAAATTACGGTCGTCCGCAACTCAACCTTGATATTGAAGAATTGAATGCTCAACAGCGGAAAATTGACAAAGACAACCTCGCTGTTATCGCCACAAGCTTTGCCAAAGGAGAAATTGACGAAGAAGCCCGCCATTATCTGATGCAATATTATAGGGACGGGACTGCTGTTTATGAGCATTTTAAAGAAAGCTTAAACGGATTATTTGGAACCCAGCCGAAATCTATTAAATACATCAATCTTTTGACCGGCGATATTGATAATGACACGCCTTATTTTAACGAACATGTCGGCCCTCAAAATACAATGATGTACGAATATGAAATTAATGCGCCGTGGCGCCTTGAAAATCAAATTCCGGGGGCCGGCGGCGAAAAAATTTCAATAAAAGTCATTATGCCTAAAATGAAAAGCATTGAACGCGTTTTGGAAAAAGTAAGGAAGGGCGGAAAATACGATTTGGAACGACAGGCAGAACTGAAAAAGCTTGAGGCCGGACAACCTGCCGACCAAGCAAAGCTTCGGACACCGATACAAAAGCTCAAAGATGTGCTGCGCTGTACAATATTAGCTCCGCGATATGACGATATAACAGCCTTATATAACTATGGTTTGGAGATGGGAAAGACATCCAAAAGCTCTCGTCCGAGCAAGTATTTGGACAATGATGTTAAGAATGCTGCCGCATTTTTCAAAAATATCAAAAACTACCGTGATATGAAAACTTATCTTCATGTACCGGATCAAAACGGTGAAAAGCTTTTCGGTGAAGTACAGTATAAAACTGAAGTTCAATTTTTTATGGCAGACATAAAAACCCATTTAGAATACGAACAAGCCAGAAAATATCAGCAAATGTTTTATGAGTCTCTGACAGAAGGGGATAAGAAACTCCTTAATACAAAAATTTACTTATGTCTGCTTAATATTCAAAAGCTGAACAGCCAGTCTTTTGAAAGATATAATTTGTCTGTTTTACAGGATATGCGCAAAATGGAGGATAAGCTTAAAGCCAGCGGCTGTTCACCTACAGCTGACGGTACTTATCCGTTGTGCAAAAAGCTTTTGGACAAAAATTTGTTGGTACGATCATCAATGGCGTTAATGGATAATTCTTTTTCAAAATCTCCGGCTTGGGTCAGAGATGTTTATCGACGATATTACAAGAATATTGATGCTAAATATCTGGTAGATTTACGCAAAGATAAAAGCTGCCAACGGTAAAAAAGCATTTTTTACAAAAAAACTATTGACAAAATAAACAAAATAGCGTATAAAGTTTGTTGATATTGCTATTATTTATTTTCAAATTATTTATAGTATGAAAAAGATTAAAAAGAATCAAAAACTTGTCGTGATGGTAACAACCCACAAAGGCTACCACTGTTACAGGGCAAATTATCTGGATTATGACGATCCTCGTATCAACAATATCCGCCCTTGTATTCAGCAAGCCGATGGCTCTCTGAAAGATCTTCGTACCGGCGATGATGTTCCTTTCTCGAAAGATACCGCAGATCTGTGGAACGTTTCTACCGGTACCGTTTTCGAATATCCTGACGGTAAGCGGCTGTTGGTTTCCCGCCTGTTGTTTGAAGATCGCGCTATGATCGTGCTCGACAACGGTTTCGTCTTCAACCCGCAGTCAATGGCTCTGCGCAAAATAAAAGAAGAAGTCGAAACAAAAGAAACAACGGCATGACGTTCTGTTATCCGAAAAGGCTTTTCCTATAAGGAGAAGCCTTTTTTATATTTTAAAGCTTGATTATAATGCCGTTTCATTTTAACAATGAAACATGCAGTTTGTAGATGAGGGATATATTGTTAATTTGCGCAAATACGGAGAAAGCTCCGTAATCGTTACAATTGTCAGCAAAAAACATGGTTTGATTAAGGGATTTGTCCGCGGCGGATTAAGCAAACGAAATTTAGGGCTTTATCAAGTAGGAAATTTGATAAGTGTTGACTGCTATGCCCGTATTGAAGAAAATATGCTGTCTTTCAAAACGGAACTGTTAAGTTCGACGGCCGTAAATTTCATGAGCAGCCCTAATAAATTGGCTGCACTGGCGGCTTTGTGTTCTTTGTGCGTTTCATGTTTGCCGGAACACGAAGATTTGGAACGTTTTTATTACTACATCGACAGTTTTTTCCAATTAATTACCGAACCGAACTGGTTGGTTCACTATGCTTTTTTTGAATTTTATTTGCTGGAATATTTGGGAATAGGGCTTGATTTGAGCGAGTGTGCCGACACCGGGAGCACAGAAAATTTGGAATATGTATCACCCCGAAGCGGTAAAGCTGTTTGTGCAGAATCGGGAGCTCCTTATAGAGATAAACTGTTTTTTTACCCTCACTTTATTGTGGATAAAAATTATAAGCCTAATCGCTCAAAAGTGGCTGATTTGCTCAAAATGACCGGTTTTTTCCTCAATAAAAACTTTTTTCAAATCCACAACTTGAAATTTCCTCTGAACCGTGCTAGTTTACTGGAAAACCTAGACTTATAAGGGAAATTATGTCTGAAACAGAACAAAAAATCAAAGATGTGCAACTGGCCGAGGAATTAAGCAAAAGATATCTGTCTTATGCAATGTCGACCATTGTTTCGCGTTCTCTGCCGGATGTCCGCGACGGCTTAAAGCCCGTACATCGCCGGTTAATGTATGCAATGCGCCAACTTCATCTGGATCCGAAATCAGGGTTCAAAAAATGTGCCCGTGTTGTCGGTGACGTTATCGGTAAATATCACCCGCATGGAGACAGTGCTGTTTACGGTGCTATGGCACGCTTGGCGCAGGACTTTTCCGTGCGTTATCCTTTGGTTGACGGGCAGGGTAACTTTGGCAATATTGACGGAGACGGACCGGCTGCCATGCGTTATACCGAAGCAAGGCTGACCGACTTTGCCATGGCACTGATGGAAGGTTTGAACGACAACGCCGTTGATTTTATGGAAACTTATGACGGTGAAGAAAATGAACCGTTGGTTATGCCGGCAGCTGTTCCTAATTTGCTGTGCAACGGAACTTCCGGTATTGCCGTCGGCATGGCCACCAATATTCCGCCGCACAATTTAAGTGAAATTTGCGACGCTTTGCTGTATATGATTGAAAATCCGCAATGTGAAATTGAGCCTTTGGTTAAAAGGATTAAAGGGCCTGATTTTCCGACCGGCGGCATTATTGTTGACAAGTTTCAAAATATCCTTGATGCCTATACGACAGGCAAGGGCGTTTTCAGAATTCGCGCAAAATGGGAAAAAGAAGATTTGGGGCACGGGCAATATCAAATTGTCGTGACTGAAATTCCTTATATGGTTCAAAAAGCCAAGTTGGTCGAAAAAATCGCTGAATTGTTAATTAATAAAAAAATTCCTTTATTAAATGACATTCGCGATGAATCGGCTCAAGATGTCAGGATCGTTTTAGAACCAAAGAGCCGTTTGGTCGATGCCAATCTTTTGATGGAACACCTGTTCAAGCAAACTGATCTCGAAAGCCGTTTTAATATGAATATGAACGTGCTTGATTCCGATTGTGTACCTCGGGTGATGACCATAAAAGAGGTTTTGGGCGAATATTTGAGACATCGTCACAATGTTTTGCTGCGCCGTACCAATTATCGTTTGGACAAGATTAATTATCGGCTTGAAATTTTATCCGGCTATTTGACAGCCTATCTCAATCTTGACCGGATTATTGAAATTATCCGCGAAGAAGATGACGCAAAAGCCGTAATGATGAAAGAATTTGCCTTAACAGACAATCAGTCCGAAGCTATTCTTAATATGAAATTGCGCTCATTGCGAAAACTTGAAGAAAGTCAAATCCGTGAAGAATTTGACGAATTAAGCGATGAGAAAAACGGGTTGGAAAGCTTGTTGTCCAGCGAAGATAAGCAATGGCTGGCTATTGCTGAAGAAATTAAGCAGACAAGAGAGCGTTTCGGTAAAAAAACGGCTTTAGGCCGCCGCCGGACAGATTTTGCCGAAGTCTCCGAAGTAGTCGAAGTTCCTATTGAAGCTTTGATTGAAAAAGAACCGATAACGGTCATCTTGTCACAAAAAGGCTGGATAAGAGGCTTAAAAGGGCATGTCGACCTTAAAAGCGAATTTAAGTTTAAGGAAGACGATGAATTGGCCTTTGCCATTCATGTTCAAACGACCGATAAAATTGTTATTTTGGACAGCTCAGGCAAATTCTTTAATGTTCAAGCCTGCGAAATTCCGACAGGGCGCGGGTTTGGGCAGCCTTTGCGCCTGATGGTTGATATTGCAAACAATGACAATGTGGTAGCCATGTTTGCTTATGCAGCTAAAACATCATATTTATTGGCCACAAAAGAGGGGCGGGGCTTTATTGTCGATGACAGCCATATTGTAGCCCAAACCCGCAACGGCCGTAAAATTATGAATGTAGCAGACGGCGAAAAAACAACATTCTGCATTAAAGTTGAAGGCGATATGATTGCAACAGTCGGCGAAAATCGCAAACTTTTGGTATTTAAGACTGAAGAAATACCGACAATGGCTCGCGGACGAGGCGTAGTTTTGCAAAAATATAAAGATGGCGGACTGTCTGATATTCAATTCTTTAATGAGAATGAGGGCTTCAGTTTTAGCCGTTCCGGAGGGATTGGAGTTGAAACGGACTTAAGAGCTTGGCTCGGACATCGCGGACAGATAGGCAAGTTGGTTCCTTTCGGCTTCCCGAAAAACAACAAGTTTTTCAATTGATACGGATGGAGCAGGGATGGCGCTTTACCAGTTTAAAAGTTACGGAAATACCGTAAATCCCAATAAGCTGATTATTTTCATCCATGGCTACAAAAGTTCTATGGATGAAATATCGGCTGAAGCAGCCTTGCTGGCCATTCTTCTGAAACAAGCCGTTATCATTACGCCACAATCGAATAAAACACATAAAAACAACAAAATAAGATATTGGTATAATGTATCGGATTATGATGTTGGACATAAACGTCGCAATCCGGAAACACCGTTGAACGAGATTGTTGACATCTATAATGCAGCCGGAGAACAGCTATCTCAACAAGCTGCAGAAATGAATACTTTTATTGATGAAATGCAGCAAATATTCAAAATTGATGATGAAAACACTTATATTGCCGGTTTTTCTCAAGGTGCCATGATGGCAATATATACGGCTCTCAGCCGTCATAATACAATTGGCGGATGTTTTGCCTTATCCGGTATTGTCGCCGGTAAAGATTGTTTAGAAAAAGAACTGCGCTCAAAACCGAAAGTTTATATGCTGCACGGAAAAGAAGATATTACAGTTCAATATAAAACACTTGATTTTTCAATTGATTGGTTACAAAAACATAATGTACTTGCCGAAGGTTTACGATACAGCAATCTTGCTCACAAAATCACCCATAGCGAAATTGAATTGATTGCAAAAGTTGTTAATAAAAATGGTCAGAAGTATCCGTAAAACCGAAAGAGATCTCAACTTAATAAATCAATTGGCTGATAAGACAACACATTCTTTTTTAACGGATGATGATATTAAAAATATTCGTCCTGAAGTTATTTGCGGTATAGCGGAAACTGATACGGGAAGACCAGAACAAGCAGTTTATCGCTTTTGCAGGCATTGAGAAGCAAAAGCTTGAAATGTTATTTGTTGCTGCTGAGGCGCAAAAACAAGGCATTGGCCGACAAATCATTTAATATGTCATTGATAAATATTGTGTTCGGTATGTTGATGTTAATGAACAGCTTATGAGTTTTATAAAAAAGTCGGATTTGAATTATCTGAACGCTCAGAAACAGATTCAGCAGGACGAAATTTTCCAATTCTTCACTTGAAACTATAAATCTTCTTTTTTCTTTTGTTTTTTCTTACCCGATAATAAAAACTATACATAATATACATTATGCGACAAACTTGGAAATCTGTTTTCCCTTTAAAGAGTTAAAACATTGACGTCTATAAAATTAACCTTGATTAGTTAATTTTTAGTAAAAAATATTTTAAATAGCCGAGGTGTCAAAATGAAAACAAAGTTATCCACAATCGATTTAAACGATTTTTTGCCATTACCTTACAAGATGAAAGACCAGAATTACGAACCGCGATTATATCAAAGTATGAGTAATATCGAGCGCGAATTTAAGTTTATAATTGAAGAATACACACGATTACGACGTGAACAAAACTACTATCAAGAGTATTGTAATCGTTGGGCTTTATACGGTCCGAAACTTGTTAAAATGATTTCTAATTATATCTTACAAGGTTATAATTTAGACGAATCATTGAACATTATTGCCCATCAATATCAACGAAGTTTTAGCGATGTTTATGAGATGTGGAAACGGCACGCATGCGTAAATGACATATGCAGAAATTATGCTGTAAAATATTTGATATTTACATTAAAAATTGCAGGATTTACAATCGCAGATATCGCCCGAATCTCTCATAAAGGGCGGTCTTTCGTTTGCAAAACTTTAAAAGAGGACTTTATACTATGACTACCATGCGACAACTATTAATTACATCAGTTTTATGCATCGCTCTTTCAGGCTGTAGCTGCATATGTCCAACAAACCCCGTTCGTATTGTATCGAACGAAAAAAACACAAACATTTATTACAATGGTGAGTTTATCGGCTCCGATTCAACTTTTGCCATTTTGAAAAACAATAACGTAGAAAAATCAACCGTTTCCGGCGAAAAGAAAGGCTGTGCAACAACAACCCTGCCCGTATCTTACGGTTTTGATATGTCGGTTTTGAATATTGTCGACTTAAGAAACATTGTCCGTTTGCTTACGTGGGACGTCTATGTTGTCGATAAAAGCAAAGATTTGTATAATGTAACCCCAAGATGTAAATAATCTCTGCACGGTCAAAAAAACCGCCTTAAAATCGATTTGTGATTTTTTGGCGGTTTTTCATTTCGAGTTGTCGCTTATAACAATATAAAAATCCACGACTCTTGTCAATAACAAAAAGGCGGGAAGAAATCCCCCCGCCCCGTGGTCAAGACCTTTTTATGTAAAAAAGTATCTTGATTTTTCTGATAATTAGCATAAATCTTATTATCATTATTAGTTCCTCATAAAAATATCAGGAACCAAACCACCCGCTTTAAACTTGACAAGCAAGAAAAAACGGTTTATCCTAACCTCATAAAGAAGTTAAGATTAAGGCTTAGCTCCTTTTGGTTGGATAAAAAGACCGCTCTGCAATAGCGGTCTTTTTCTTTGTATATTAGAAAAATCGGATTGTCAAATATTCCCCCTTGGGTTTGTGGCTATTTTAAACAGTTTTAGGAAGTTTACAGCCAAAGAAAAAAGCTTCTGTATGAGTTAATCTTATTATCAACGCTTCCTTATAGCGCAGCGTTAATAAGTTGCTTTGTATAAGTATCTTGCGGATTTTCAAAAATTTTGAAAGCCATATTTTTTTCCACGATTTTACCGTCTTTCATTACCATAACTTCATCAGCCATTGCCCTAACCGCTTTCATGTCGTGAGATATAAAAATATAGCTGATATGGCGCCTATTTTGGATGTCTTGAAGTAATCTTAACACTTGGGCTTGGATAGTAACATCCAGAGCTGATGTCGGCTCATCCAAAACCAATAATTCCGGTTCCAAGACCAATGCTCTGGCAATGGCTATTCTTTGACGTTGACCGCCGGAAAACTGATGCGGATATTTTTTAATATCTTCTTCATTCAATCCCACCTCTTTTAAAACAGATAACACTTTGTTTTTTATTTCTTTTTTTGACAGTTGAGGATAATGAACGACCAATCCTTCGTTAATAATTTGTTCAACGTTCATTCTTGGATTAAGTGAATTGTACGGATCCTGAAAAACAATTTGTACTTTTCGGCAAAGCTGACTGCGATCTATCTGTCTTATGTCCTGATTTTGAAAAAAAATATTTCCTTTTCCTTGATTTAAGCCAACCAATGACAGCCCTAAACTGCTTTTTCCGGAACCTGATTCACCGACAATTCCCAAAGTGCATCCCCTCGATAATTGAAAAGAAACATCATCAACAGCATAAATGCTTTCTGTTATTTTTCCCCAAAAATTCTTTTTTATCGGAAAAGAAAGGCTGAAATGATCGACTTTCAAAATACAATCTTCTTTTTTGTTATTATTAATATTTTTCAAAATATTAGATGAATTAATTAATGTTTTAGTATAACTTTTTTTCGGCGCACTGAAGATATTTTCGGTTTTACCTTGTTCAATAACCTCACCTTCTTTCATAACCAAAACTCTGTCTGCAATTTTTCGAACGACAGATAAATCATGGCTGATAAAGATAATTGCCATATTGAGTTTAGTGCGCAAATCAAGCAGCAAAGACAGAATTTGTTCCTGCACGGTTACATCAAGCGCGGTTGTCGGTTCATCAGCAATTAAAAGCTCGGGATTATTGGCTATGGCCATTGCAATCATTACCCTTTGACGCTGACCGCCGGAAAGTTCAAACGGATAAGCATTTAAGCGTTTTTCCGCCTTTTGAATGCCGACAAGCTTTAATAGTTCCAAAGTCTCGGACAAAGCTTCTTTATGCGCCAATCCGCGATGAAGCATAATCGTTTCGGCAATCTGTTTTCCTACTGTATGAAGAGGATTGAGAGACGACATAGGTTCCTGAAAAATAAAACCTATCTTATTACCGCGGATATTCTGCCAATTTTTTTCAGAAAATATTGATATTTCCTCTCCGGAAAGTTTTATTGAGCTGTTCTTCATACAGGGAAAAAGTCCGAGAACAGACAGTGCTGTCAGAGATTTTCCGGAACCGGATTCTCCTACTATTCCAAGAATTTGCCCTTTTTCAAGTTGAAAAGCAACATTTTTAACAACCTGCCGCCCTCCTTCAACCGCAATATTTAGATTTTTCACCTCCAGAAGTGTCATCTGCGAACCTTTCTGGTATCAAGGACATCGCGCACACCTTCACCGATAAAAATAAGCAATGTCAATAAGGTAGATAAAACAACAAAAGCAGAAATCCCGATCCAAGGTGCCTGAAGATTATCTTTTCCCTGCCGCACCAAATCGCCTAAAGAAGGATAGTCGTGAGAAAGCCCCAGACCTAGGAAATCAAGCGCAGTCAGAGAAACGACCGCTTCGGATACCAAAAAAGGAACAAAAGTAACCACGGCAACTAAGGCATTGGGAAGAATATGGCGATATATAATCCGCCAATTGCTGACACCGAGAACCCGAGCTGCTTTGACAAATTCGAAATTACGCGTCCGCATAAACTCTGCCCTAACCATCCCCGTCAACGAGGTCCAAGAGAAAAACAGCAAAATAATCAACAAAGTCCAAAATCCCGGAACAAAAAGGCTGGCAACAATAATCAAAATGAACAGCTGGGGCAAAGAATCCCATATTTCAATAAAACGTTGCATGATAATATCAACTTTTCCTCCGAAATACCCCTGAACGGCGCCGGCTGCAATGCCAATCAATGAAGATACAAATGTTAGAATAAACGCAAATAAGACCGATAATCTTATCCCATACAAAATGCGGGCAAGAATGTCGCGCCCTTCATCATCTGTCCCTAACCAATGAAAACGGCTGGGAGCTGCCGGTGTCGGTTCTTTCATCAAAAAATCGACCGTATTAAAAGAAAACGGTACCGGTGGCATTATCATCCAGCCATTGTTATTGATATTACGAACAATAAATTCATCTTTATAATCGGCCGGCGTCGGAAAATCTCCACCAAAGTCTGCATCCGTATAGGTTTTAAAAACAGGAAAGTAAATTTCTCCTTTATATGAAACTATTAAAGGACGGTCGTTAGCAATAAATTCGGAACAAAAACTTATAACCATAACTAAACAAAACAAAAGAGTTGACCACCAAGCTCTTTTGTTTTGTTTTAACAAATTTATGCCATTACGGATTAACACTTACAGCCTCTTCCGCGCTAACGGGTTCTCGGCTGAGTTCTGCCAGAGATTCGACCTTTGCCTCAGGAGCCACCTTAACCTCATCTGCCATAATCGGCTGAGCCTCGAGCGTTCTTTCCTCCAAAGGCTGCATACCATTATCAGGATGCTTTATAACAATCTCTTCCGGCGGCAGTCCCGTTGCTTTTTCAGGCAGATTTGCAAGGCTCTGAAAATTATTTTGATGCCACATTCTCAACCAATCCGTATATTTCTGATAAGCCTGTTGAGCTGCATCGTTTGTATATGTTACGGCATTTAAGCGATCGCGGATGGATTGTTTGGTGGTTTTGGAGCTGCTTATTCCTTTAAATTCCTCACATTTTTCGCCATTGAACTGCTGATTGAGAATATCAGGAACAGAACATACCGATTTGTTGATTGTAAAACGGCGGTTTTCAGGTGTATGAATTGCAACTGTCGCCATTTGGCCGTTTAAGAAATTTTTGACCAAAGTTGCATCTTTGTCTCCCAACAAGTCATCCATGCCGCTCAGCCCTTGAATGACGATCGTCGAATTTTCCAAATCGCCGGATTTTTGCAAATTTTCCATAAACTGGCTGAGTTTACCATACAAACACATTGTCTGTCTGAAATAGGCATTGCGTTTTTCAATAACGCGATTGCGCCCTACCCACGGCTGATTGTTTTTCGGCAGCCAACTGCTGACGCTTTTCAACTTGCACATATCGTCATAAACAAAAACATCTGACGGCATATCAAGAAAAACAAAATACGCATTATCGCCACGATCTTCGGCAATATGTTTCATAACCAAATCCAAAGTCTGAAGAGAATCAACGGCGTAGAGATTTTTGTAGCTCATACCTGCAATCGGCGTTACATCAGGATTGAAGAAAGATTTTAACCGGTTATAAAGAGTTTCGCCAAGATATTCAAACCAACCGCTGCTTTCCAACCACTGTGCCAGCAAAACGCCAGAACGGTCAAAAACCGAATATAAAGGCGTATCCAGCGTAACCGGATTGGTAATTTTGGTTACGCAACGATATACATTATTTTGATTATTTTTTCGGCAAAGATTAATACCGTGAGACTGATAGGCACTGATGGCATAGCCCTTCCCTTTATAATCATCCAGCATCAGGCTGTTTTTCAGATATGCCTCAAAATCGCTGCGGTTCTTAAACTGCCAATAACTGTCTTTCATAACCTGTGTCTGCAGGTTTTCCAAATCGTTTTCAGGGACTTTCAAATTAAGACTGTCAGCTGCGTTTATATAAGGATTGCGGCCACTGACATAAGCGTTCGGAAACAATTTGAATCCGTGTTTGGCATAAAAGCCCAGCATAACCGATGAGAGCTGATCACGATAGACTTTTCCCGCCTCGCTGTCCTCCAGCCCTGCAATATACCCGTATGCCGGCGCATTAGGCAGCATAATGTTAATAAATTTTTTGCCCTTGTCGGAAGCTGTCGCATCAGCCGGATTTTCAATAATGTTGAATTTCGGCTTATCATAATTTTGATGCATAAGTACGGCGCCAAAGGCAAAACCGGCTGCACATGCAAAAAAGAAACGTACCTTTTTGTTGCTGAAAAATAACAAAGCGAAAGTTACCAATGCCAAACTGAGAGCTATATAAGACGATGAGTGTCCGGTTGTCAGCGTAGCCGAGCTGAAATTGGCAAACTGGTTAAACATAGCTGTAGAAAACATATACATTATTCCGGCCGTTAGCAAACTGAGCATAATCGTAAAACCGGACAAGCAAAAATAGATAACGGCGGTCACGGAACCGATAACGACCAGCGAACTCATTATATCGGGACGCAGCATCGGGAAAGCGCTGAAAACGTTACCGGCTCCCGACGAGGCATACAAAACAAAATCTATTCCCAGCAAAGAAAAGCCTATAACCGTGAAAAATATCAGGTTAAGCCAATAATACAAAAGCGTATGTTTTTTTATCTTTCGGCGCTTATACTTTTTGGGTGCGGGCGAGGATGGTTGTGCTGCAGCTTTTGGCGCCGGTTCGTGATTAGATACATTTTGGTCTTGTTCTGAGCCAAAACTCGGCTCTTTACGGTCAAAATAGTTCATATTTAAGCCTTTGTTTCCGATGTTATTAACTTTTATATCATCCAATATAACAAAGGCGATATTATTTTAAAGTAAAAAACCCCAAGATTGCACATAATCTTGAGGTAATATGCAAATGCTGAAACAAAATCCTCTTTTTCTACAGGCAATAATCTTTCTAAAACAAAAAAGCACCTGTAATAAGGTGCTTTTTCGCTCCGTATAAAATCGGAACATTCAACTGTCCAAAGTTGATTATCTGGAGTAGAACTCGATAACCATGTTCGGTTCCATAAGAGTTGCATACGGAACATCATCAAACTTCGGAACAAATGTATATTTGGCTTCCATTTTCTTGGTATCAACTTCCAAATAAGACGGAGCTTCATGGAGAGTAGATTCCAGAGCAGCTACAACCATATTCATCTGTTTTGCGCTGTCTTTAACGGAAATAACGTCACCAACTTTAACCATATAAGAAGGAATGTTAACTTTTTTGCCGTTAACCAAGATATGTCCGTGGTTTACGAACTGGCGGGCAGCAAAAATGGTCGGAACGAACTTAGCTTTGTATACCAAGTTATCCAGACGAGATTCCAAAATGCCGATCAAGTTTTCGGCAGCGTCGCCACGACGACGGATAGCTTCTGCATAATATTTGGCGAACTGTTTTTCAGAAACGTTGCCGTAATATGTTTTCAATCTCTGTTTAGCCTGCAGCTGAGTACCGTAGTCAGTCAATTTCTTTTTTCTGGCACCATGCTGACCCGGGCCATATTCACGTTTGAGCCAAGGGCTTTTCGGATCGCCCCACAGATTGGCTTTCAAGCTGCGGTTTGTTTTTTTCTTTGCGCTTACAATACTTTTCATTAAAGTTATTCCTTAAATTGTTTTTACATTATTGTCCCGGTAGTTTTTACCTTGAATACAAGGCAAAACGGGACGTTCAAGCCGTCCGCATTCCCGGAAGTGGTTGCACTTTAATCTATAATTATATGAAAAGCAAGCATTATTTTATTGTTTTTTATGTTTTTTTACCTCATCCGGCGCAACAATTCCGCCGGAAATAATAAATTTAAGGGCATCTTCAACGCTCATATCAAGAAAAACAACATCTTCGGCAGGAACGAAGATTAAAAAACCGGATGTCGGGTTCGGCGTTGTCGGAACAAAAACATTAACCATATTCCGTTGCAAAGTTTCCTTTACTTCCCCTTCCGTATCGGTGCTGACCAGCCCCAAAATCCAAAGCCCCTTACGGGGATATTCCAAAAGAACAACTTTGGAAAAAGCCGAGGTCGAATCAGAAAGAAACGTTTCAAAAACTTTTTTGAGTAAAGAGTATACCGTTGAAATAAGCGGAATTTTCTTAACAATCCAATCTCCGAGACGAATAAAAAACTTGCCGACAAAACCGGCTGCAAACATACCGACCAGCGTCATAACCACAAGCAAAATAACAATTCCCAATCCCGGAACGGTAAAAGGTAGATCTTGGTAATAGTCTTTCAATTGCGGTGGCAGCAGGCGACTTACTCCGGAATCCACCCACAAAATTACCTTGTATGCAACATAAAATGTCATTGCAACCGGTGCCGTAACTAAAATTCCAGTAAAAAAATAAGCCCGCAATTTGGCGCCGAGTTTCATAAAAACGTGGCGTTCTTGTTCTTTTACAGCCTCAAACCGGCGAATTTCATTAATTTTTTCCGCACGTTGCTGAACTTGTTTTGAATGTTTTTTTGCCATTTTATGCCCTCATCGCATCTTCAATAATGAACTGTGCCTGATTGCGTCCCTGCCAATTGTCACGCCGAAGCACTCCGACCAAATTAAACGTTTTGCCGGTGCCGTTCAATAAAGCTTTACCCATTTCACCGTCTGCACAGCGAAATGCCATTGATTTCAAACTGCCGCCATTTAGTGAACCTAAGAAACAGCGCACATGCCCCGATCCGACAATATCGGTTCTGGTTATCAATGCATCAGACAGCATTAATTTCGGTTCCGGATTTCCGGCACCGTACGGCTCAAGGCTTTCAAGCCGTGTGATAAAATCCGGCGTTGCTGCCGAAACATCTATACAGCCGTCAACATCCAACACCGGCGTTAATGTTTCGTCTTTCAGGCTGCGTTGGATATATTCGCCGGCAAAAACACGAAAATCTTCTATTCTGTCTTCTGTCAAAGAAAAACCTGCCGCCATAAGATGCCCGCCGCCTTTGGTCAAAATTCCTTTTTCCTTGGCTGCCATAATCAATGCGCCAAGATCAAGCCCCGGAATTGAACGAGCTGAACCTTTGACTTCATCAGCTTCGACAGACATAACAAAAGCCGGCAAGTTATAACGTTCTTTGAGTTTTCCGGCAACAATGCCGATAACCCCCTGATGCCAATCATGCCCATAAACAAATGCCATCGGATAAGATTGTGGCGTTCCTTCCAATGTTTCCATGGCTTGCAATAAAACATAAGCTTCTATTTCTTTGCGTTGAACGTTAAAACCGTCCAACTCTTCGGCCAAAGCTGCTGCCTGAAAAGCATCCTTACTGCACAGCAACCTGTTTCCGAGGGAAGAATCCCCTACCCGCCCACCGGCATTGATACGAGGTCCCAAAACATATCCCAAATGATAACTGGTCGGCGCCTCGTTTATGGCAGACTTGTCGATAAGGGCTTTTAACCCGATGTTTTGCCGTTGAGCCATTACCGCCAATCCTGTCCGCACAAAAGCGCGATTCAGCCCCAATAAGGGCACAACATCGCAAACCGTTCCCAAAGCCACCAAATCCAGCCATTGTTTTAAATCCGGTTCATTTCCACCGACATAAAAACCTTGTTTACGCAAACAGCGGTTGACTGCCACAACCGTCAAAAAAACAACACCGACCGCTGCCAGATATTTCAGATAAGGATAATTATCACTTTCGTCCAGACGTTTGGGATTAACCAAAGCAAAAACATTCGGCAACCGAACTTCGGCTTCATGATGATCCAACACGATTACGGGCAGTCCGACCGCCGCGGCATGGTCAAAGACATCAAAGGCCGTTGTACCGCAATCTACGGTTATCAACAACTCCGCCCCTCGGGCTACAAACTCATCCACAGCTTTAACGCTCGGCCCATACCCTTCATCCCGTTCGGGAATATGCACCATGGGATCAAGCCCTACCTTTTCCAAAAACAGGCGCAATACGGATGATGACGTTGCTCCGTCAACGTCATAATCGCCGATAACGGCAATTTTTTGTTTGGCAACAACAGCTTCCGCAATGCGTTGGGCAGCCTTTTCCATATCCTTTAAGACATACGGATCAGGCATCAGATTCTGCAGTTTCGGAATAATAAAATCGGGAATATCGTCGATTTCGACGTGACGTCCGACCAAAATTTTAGCAATCAAAAAAGGGAGATTATATTTTTGGGCAGCCAGTTCAACCATACGATCATCCGGAGATAAAAACCTCCAAATATTGCCGTTCAGCGATTTGGTTGCCGAAAAATCAATCTCCACTTACATTGTCCTTAATAACTGATATAAATTTCGGCACGGCGGTTCTGGCGCTCGCCTTCCGGCATAACCTCGCTGAACAGCGGACGACTGTCTGAAAGGGCTTCAACCGTAATATTTTCTTTTTTGACACCGGCGCGACGTAAAGCAGCGGCAACGCTTTCAGCACGTTTGAGCGAAGTATTGAAATTTATCATCTTGTGTGTCACAATATCCGTATCTTTGGTACGGCTTGACGAAAAGCCGTAAACGTGGATTTGGGCATTGTGTTTTTTGGCCAGAGCTGCAATTTTGGCAATCTCAGCGTTGTACGAGGCGTCAACGACAGCACTGCCGTCAGCAAACAAAATGCTTGCAATTTGGTAGTTCATGCTCGGCTCGGTTTTAACGACCTGCTTACGGATAACAGGAATAGCTTTTTTATTTTTTTCTTCTTTTTTGACAGCCTGTTCTTTCTTTTCAACCGGCTTTATTTTGGCTGCCGCGGGAGAATCACCTTTCAATTCAGGCATAACGGGAACTTTGGCAACGGTTGTTGTCGTTTCACCGTTTTTTTCATAGCTGGCATTTTTCTTGTCCGAAACAATAGTTTTTCCGGCCTCGATACGGTGTACGGGCTGATAATGAGCCTCTTCCGAAACAGGAGATTTTTCTGTCTGAGGAGAAGCGCAGGAAACAGCAAACACACAAACTGAAGCCAAAGCGGCAAGTTTAAAATTATTCAACATAGCTTTATCCCTTTTTATAACACTTTTATTGAGTAATAGCTTAATTATCCCCCCTTGACAAGGATAAAAATTATAAAGTCGGAAACTTTTTAAAAAGCGTTGTCATAAAAAAAATATTGTTATATTATGGCATCATATTATGTTTACAGGAGAGAAAAAATGTCTAAATTTTTCAAAATCGCCCTTATGATTATGCTGGCAACTGCCTGCTCAAAATTTGACAAACGCGACGATGTATCCATTGTCAGCGATGATACGGAAAAAGCCGCTTATAAAGTTGAGCTGGCACAAACAGACGAAGAAATGCGCACCGGTCTGATGAATCGTGAAAAGCTGGATGCAAACTCCGGCATGCTTTTTAATCTCGGACACCTCAACGTTCCGACCGCTATGTGGATGAAAGACACCAAAATTCCGCTGGATATGCTCTTTATTGACAAGGATGGCACGATCTTTTGGATTTATGAAAAGGCAGAACCCGAATCAACAAAACTGATTGTTGCTCCGTTCCCGGCTTTTGCCGTTTTGGAAATTAATGCCGGCGATGTCGAGAAATACGGCATCAAAATCGGTGACACCGTAAAGCACGAATGGTTTAAGGCTGAACCTAAAACCGATGAGCCGCAACAGACTGCCGTTAAAGAAAATAAAGAAGAAAACGCCGCTGTTGAAGAAGCTGCCGAAAATACAGATGAAGAAACCGACAATGTCGAGGAAAACGCCCTGACCGACGAACAGGAAAATGTTTCAAGTGAGGAAAATCAAGAAGTAAAAAACATTAACCTTGACTGATATGTTACACTGCTCTTTATAAAAACGGGGCTCGTCCCCGTTTTTTTATGTTTTGAACATAACACTACCTGCATAAGCAGGCAGATGTAGACATTTCAATCCAGCAGCCAGACTTGCACGGCCTTTGAGCCGGACGAACGTAGTTCGGAACAGCTAATTTCACTTACGTTGGCCGGTGAAAGTTTATTTTTCGTACATACCTTGGTTCTACCGGCGGACTTATTTCAACCATTTCCGCCCGGCTTGTTTTTCCCATGGCAAGAACTTAAACACCGTCAGAATTTTAACATGACCTGCGTTAACAGACAAAAGTCTGACCGTCGGCAAGATTCAAACCTTAAAGGTTGATGAGTTTGAAAACAAAATTGCGGATAATCTCAAGACGTTTGGCATAACCGTCCATATCACGGGCAACAAAAATCTTTTGATCAGGACGGACTTTTATGCTGCCGCCGGAACGGGCAATCAAATCGACAAGTTTGTCCGGCGAAGCAAAACGATTTTCATGAAAGCCTATAACAAAGCCTTTGGCACCGGCGTCAATCCGTTCAATGTTGGCCTGTCGGCATAGTTGTTTGATTTCCACCGTTTTCAGCAGATTTTCGACCTCAGGCGGAATTGCTCCGAAACGGTCAACCAGTTCCTCACGCATGTCAAGCAGCTCTTCGGCGGTTTCAAGAGAGCCGATGCGCTTATACAGTCCCAAACGAACACCTAAATCACGAACATATTTTTCCGAAATCATAATCGGAACGCCTGTAACAATTTGCGGGCTCCATTCGGCTGCAGCTTTTTCCTCAAGCTTTTCGCCACTCTTAATGCGGGCAATTTCTTCTTCAAGCATATGATGATAAAGGGCTATACCGACGTCTTTAATATGCCCTGACTGTTCCTCGCCCAAAACATTGCCTGACCCGCGAATATCCATATCATGGCTGGCAAGAGAGAAACCGGCTCCCAACGTATCCAGAGCTTGCAAAACACTTAAGCGCCTTTCGGCAACAGGCTTAAGCGTTTTCTGCTGCGGAACGGTAAAATAGCAGTAACCGCGCATTTTTGAACGCCCGATGCGTCCGCGAAGCTGATAAAGCTGAGCTAAGCCGAACATATCTGCACGATAGACTATCATCGTATTAACCGATGGCATATCAATGCCAGATTCAATAATTGTGGTTGACAGCAGAACATCACCTTTTTTATCAACAAACGCGTTCATAACATCTTCAAGTTGTTTGACCGGCATTTGCCCGTGAGCGACCAGAACTTCGGCATCCGGTGCCAATTCTGCTAAGATCTTCTGCATTTCAGGTATATCAGAAACTCTGGGACATACAACAAAAGTCTGCCCGCCGCGGAATTTTTCACGATAAATAGCTTCTTTTATCATAACATGATCAAAAGGCATAACAAAAGTACGGGCAGCTAAGCGGTCTACCGGCGGCGTTGCGATAATGCTTAACTGCTTAACCCCTGTTAGCGAAAGCTGCAAAGTCCGCGGTATCGGCGTTGCTGTCAGCGTTAAAACATGCACGTCATCTTTAAGGGCTTTTAACTTCTCTTTATGAGCTACGCCGAAATGCTGTTCTTCATCAATAATCAGCAAACCAAGATTGTTAAACTCAATTTTGTCGGACAAAAGTGCATGCGTACCGATAACAATATCAACGGAGCCGTCTTTCATTCCGGCCTTAATTTTGCGGGCTTCAGTTACTGTGGTCAGACGCGACAGCATACCGACATTTAACGGAAAGCCGTTCATCCTCTGTTTGAAATTAAGATAATGCTGGCGAGCCAAAAGCGTGGTCGGTACAATCAGAGCCACCTGCCCGCCGGACATAGCAACCGTGAAAGCCGCGCGCAAAGCCACTTCGGTTTTGCCAAAGCCGACATCACCGCAGACCAACCTGTCCATCGGAATTCCGGCGGATAAATCTCCCATAACGTCACTTATGGCATTGAGCTGGTCATCTGTTTCGTTATACGGAAAACCGGCACAAAACTCGTCATAGAAACCATCCGAAGCAACAAAACATTCCGCCTTTTTAAGCTGGCGTCGGGCGGCAATGGTAATCAGCTTTTCCGCCAACTCATGAATACGCTTCTTCACTTTGGCTTTTTTGGCTTCCCAAGCCATACCGCCCAAGGTATCCAGTTGGATATGGTCGTCGTCGGCGCCATAGCGCGATACCATTTCAATGTTTTCAACAGGAACAAAAAGTTTGTCCTCATTGGCATAAATAATTTTCAAACAATCATGGTCGGCACCGCCGGCGGATATATTCTCAAGCCCCATAAAACGCCCGATACCGTGTTCTAAATGCACGACTAACTCGCCTATATTCAAAGACGAAACATCCGCAATAAAATCTTTAGATGAAACTTTACGCGTTGTCCGCCGGTTTTGACGCGGCCCCAAAATATCCTGCTCGGCAATTAAATAAATCTCATCATTGCGAAAACCGTGCGGCAGGTTCATAACGGTTAAAACAACGCTGTTTTGGGCTTTAAGCAATGCTTCATCCCAATTTTCGGCAAAAGAAAAGGAAATTTTGCCGTTTTGAGTAGAAACGGCTTCGTTTAACAAAGTTAAAATACGTTCGCGGGAACCGGACGTATAACAGCAAATAATCCGCCGTAATTTTCCATATTCGCTCAGGGCGCTTAACAGCTCGGCATAAACCTGTGACGGCGTAATATTTTTGGCCGAAGAAAAATCACGCCCCGGAATGGTACCGGCGTCAATATTTTCAGTGCTGTCCGGCAAATTTAGGGATGTCAGCGACAAATTTGCCCGCGGCAAAACCTGTTCCGGACGCAGAAACATTTGTTCCGGCGGCACTGGACGATAAATGTCTACTTCCGTATCGGTATTTTTAATAGCCAAAGCCTCCAAACGGGCTTGATAATGATCAATGATACCGTCGTTTTTGGCACAGGCCGCCGCTTCGGCATTACGCCCCATAACCACATAAGCCTGTGGCAAATAGTCAAAAAGCGACGGCAGAGCATCTTCGTAAAAAAACGGCAGCCAGTTTTCCATGCCCATATATTTTTTGGAATTGGAGACAGCCTCGTAAATTTCATCGTCTTTACATGCCAAACCAAAAGCTTCGCGATAACGCGAGCGAAAACTTTTAACCGTGTTTTCATCCAAAACGACCTCGCCGGCAGCCTGAAAAGTATAATGCGTTTTTTCACCGGTCGTCCGCTGGGTCAAGACATCGAAGGTACGAATTTTTTCAACTTCGTCGCCAAACAGGTCAATGCGCAAAGGCTCCTGAGTTCCAACCGGAAAAATATCCAAAATATCACCGCGAACGGCATATTCTCCCGGTTCCATAACCTGCTCGACACAGGTATAGCCGTTAACCGCGGCATAATGAAGAAACTTGTCAAAACTGAGTTCCGAACCGACTTTTACGGATTTTACCGAATTAAGAAAAATCTTTTTCGGCGGCAGTTTTTGCATGGCTGCCCCCATGCTGGTTATAATTGCCCGAGGTTTGGAAACTGACGGATTGGCGGCCAACTGTGCCAAGACGTCAACTCTAGCCGCAATAACCGCGGCATTCGGCGATATACGGTCATAAGGTACCGTATCCCACGCCGGAAAAACAAGCACCTCCGTTTCCGGCGAAATAAAGCGCAGAAGGGAAGCCGTTTGCTCCATGGCCGCTCCGTCCGCAGCTACGAATAAAATATCGCTGCGGGCCGTTTCCAACAGTTTCTTGAGAACAAAAGCTTCTGCCCCTTCAGCTACCGACGACAGGGTTTTTATCTGCGGGGCAATTTTTTTCAACCGGTCAAACATCATTTTTATCTTATTATTTACATCTCTTACGAAAATATATACAATCGGTACCGAATAGCAACAGATTTTTAAGGGTTTGTGCAATGCGTCCGTCCGTTTTATTTCCGTTTTTTGCCGATATTACCTCAATTTCCGGAATTGGCGACAAATATGCAAAGCTGCTCGGCAATCTCGGTATTTCAAAAGTGGGAGACGCCCTTTGGCATCTGCCCCACTCCCTAATCAACCGCAGACCCAAACCATCACTGGCCGATGCCTTTATCGGCGAAACAAACACCTTCGGCGTAACGATATTGCAGCATATCCGGCCGCAGAGAAAAAGCCAGCCCTATCGGATTTTGGCGGAAGATGACCGCGGACAGATGATAACGCTCTGCTTTTTTAAAGCTTATCCCTCGTCACTTGAAAAAAATCTCCCTGTCGGCGCCAAACGTTTTGTCAGCGGAAGAGTTGAATCGTTTAACAGCATGCTGCAAATGAGCCATCCCGACTATATTGCCGGCAATATAAAAGAGATTCCCCAATATGAACCAGTATACGGTCTGACTGCCGGTATCACAAACAAGTTTGTCAATAAGCTGATTGCGCAAATTTTGCCTCGCCTGCCGCAACTGCCGGAATGGCAAGAGCCGAATTTTATCCGTCAGCAGGGATTTCCGTCTTTTATTCAGGCGCTGTATACAGCCCATTATCCGCAAAATTTTGATGATGTCGCCCCGCAATCTCCTGCCCGCTCACGACTGGCATATGACGAACTTTTGGCAAATCAACTGGCCTTGGCTATTGTGCGCCAAAAAATCAAAAGACAAAGAGGACGCAAAATTGCCGGAAACGGATTGTTGCGCAAAAAAGTGGCTGATATGCTGCCGTTTAATCTGACTGATGCCCAAGAAAAAGTCTTGTCCGAAATCTATCATGACCAAGCCGAAGACAGCCGTATGCTGCGTCTGTTGCAAGGCGACGTCGGCAGCGGAAAAACGATCGTAGCGCTGATGGCAATGCTGAATGCCGTAGAATGCGGAACACAGGCAGCAATTATGGCACCAACCGAAATTTTGGCAAAGCAGCATTTGGAAACCATTGCCCCGATATGCGAAGCTATCGGTATCAGGGCTGAACTGTTAATCGGAAAAACCAAAGGAAAAGCACGCAGCAAAATTATTGCAGATTTGGCTGAAGGCAATATTGACATTCTAATCGGAACCCATGCCTTGTTTGTTGAAGATGTACAATTCAGAGATTTGGCTTGTGTGGTTATTGATGAACAGCACCGTTTCGGTGTTCATCAACGCCTTAATTTGTCAAACAAGGGAAATCTAGCGGATATTTTGGTGATGACTGCCACTCCGATACCGCGGAGCTTGATTTTGACGGCATTCGGAGATATGGAATATTCAAAAATCGATCAATTGCCGGAAGGGCGTAAACCTGTTGATACCAGAGTTATGCCTTTAACTAAAAGTGACGATATTATTGAAGCGTTGAAAAACAAAATTGCACAAGGAGCTCGCGCCTATTGGGTTTGTCCGTTGGTTGAGGAGTCTGAAAAAAGCGATTTGGCTGCCGCCGAAAAACGCTTTGAACATTTAAGACAGATTTTTGGGAACAAAGCCGGTTTGATTCACGGACAAATGAAAGAAAAGCAAAAAGATGAGGTCATGGAGCAATTTAAAAGCGGACAAATAAGCCTGTTGGTGGCCACAACGGTTATTGAAGTCGGCGTTAATGTTCCGGAAGCGACAATCATGATCATTGAGCATGCCGAGCGTTTCGGTTTAGCACAATTGCACCAACTCCGCGGACGCGTAAAGCGCGGCAATGCCGCTGCAACCTGTCTGCTGTTGTATGGTTCTTCTTTAAGTGACACGGCAAAAGCAAGACTGCAAATTATGAAAGAAAGCGAAGACGGCTTTTTGATTGCCGAAGAAGATTTAAAATTACGCGGCGGCGGCGAAATTTTAGGCACCAGACAATCGGGTTTTGCAAACTTTCGGCTGGCAGATATGAGTGTACATCAAGGGCTGTTGCTGACTGCTTGTCAGGATGCAAAAATGATACTCAACAATGACCCTGACTTAAAATCACCACGCGGCGAATCTTTGCGTACCCTGCTCTATTTGTTTGAACGCGATAACGCCGTCAAAACCTATCTTGCAGGATAACAGCCTATTTTGCAAAACTGAAATATTTGTGCATCAAATAGGTAAAAATAACGCTGAACACCGTGTAACAGGCCTGCGCAAATAATTCATTCATGCCGTAAAAATCAACCATTATATACATTGCTGCATAATTAATAAGCATTGTACTCAGATAAACACCCCATGCTTTGGCATATTCCTGTTTAAACCTGCCAGAAGATCGAAAAACATAATAACGCATGGTAAAAATGGCAACATTAGTCGCAATGATATAGCCCGTAACCAGAGCAATTTTATAGCTCCATCCCAATGCTGACACCATTAAAACAAACAACAAATAGCCAAAAACCGTATTAAACCCACCTACCAGCAAATAGCGCAATTTTTGCGGCAACCTAAACCATATGTTTTCCAAAGCGCTGTAAAAGGTAAGCATTTTAACCGCCTATATAATACAAGCGGTAAGTTTTGTTTTGATATATCGTTTCATAGTTCGAATTTGTGACATATTCAGGCTTTTCAAAAACGTTCACTAAAACATAGTCACCTTTTTCCGGCTTGCCGAGAGCTGTTTCAAAAAATTTGTCATCTTCACGAATATAAAAACGGTATATATCCAAATCGGTTTTAAAACGCAGGTGGCTATCCGGCGAAGCATATTTGAAAGAAGACGACCAGGCCATAGTCTTCCACCATTTGTAATCAATTCTTTGATTGATGCGCAAGTAAATAGCCATATCTTCATTTTTGGCACGGGCAATGATAAATTCTGCCACAGCTCTACGATCCTTTCCCTGCTGAGAAAGATTTATTATATAATTTTCCCATGCCGACCACATTACGAGAATAACGGAAAAAATTCCTAAAAGCCATTTTAGCGAAACATTGCGGACAATATAAGCAATACAAAAGACAGCCGGCAAATATAGATAATACGATAACAAATAATCCGAAGCCGGAACAATGCGCAGACGGAACACGACAACATAAGTTATCAATACGCTTCCCCAAACGCTTCCCTCTCCCAGCATATCCATTGCTTTGAAACGTCTACGGAATATTTTTACAATCATAACAGCAAGAGCCAAAACAATCAAAACCAATTCTGTTTTATATATGTCCAACATTTCTCCCAAGCTGCGGGTATGGGCAGAAATATAACGGTTTTCTTCTATTGGCTCTGCCAACATATAACAGGTTGAATAGACAAACATACTCCAGAACATCAGCCATTCGACAGGCAAGGTTTTGATTGTTTTCAACGGATGAAGAAATGACTCAAACGTGATTTTCTCATTTAAGACTGCGGTAATGACCAACCAAGCGCCATATCCGGCATAAAGCAGAATGGCCGTCTCTTTGGTATAGATCGCTAAATTCATTGCCAGCATAAAATACAACAGATAACGCGGCTTGCCGTTCTGTTGATACTTTTGCAGGGCAAGCAAACTCAAGATAACAAAAATGAAGATATTCTGCTCTTGATAAATGACGTTATTCATCCAAAAAACAGCCGGTATAAAATTGATAACCGACAGCATTGCCAAACGTTTGCCGACAGGCATAAAAGCAAACAGCTTATATGCAAAATACAAACAAAGAAACTGCTTAAACAACATATAAAAACTCAGCATAATACTGTTGTTTGTAATTGCATAAGCAAGATTATAGTCAATTCCGCCGACCGGCGTAAAGCGCCATTCTCCGAACACAGGTTTTGTTCCCTGTTTCATACTGTCAATATAATCAATTGTCATCGTATCAAAATTGTTGAACAGGGAATTTTCCTGAATAAGCATATTAACCAAGAATGCTGATGCCGAAAGAAAAAGCGCGGCAGCTCCAAGCCAATGTGAAGCTTTCTTTGTATCAAATACTTCTTTAGCCGTTGGGTAAAACGGCTGATAATCGTTAACGGCAACAAATTTTACCGCCAGCCACGCCAACATTAAAATTCCTAAGATATACAAGGCATAAACATACATATTCTGAAAACTAAAGTAATAGATGAAATTGCCGTAAATCGAATATAATATATCGGTGTTAAATAAAGTTTCCTGACGCATATTTTCCTGCTTTCTTATTGGTGTCGGTATACTTGATAAAAATCATTTTCATACATTAATAACATATTTTTATCTGAAAAATAAGGATTGTCATTTTTATGCACAATGACATAATCACCATCCGTCGCTTCTTCTGATAAAACAGTCATAAAAAAGGAATTGCTTTTTGTTCCCATAACCGGACGAAACCTATGATTTGTCTTAAAAAACAGCTCTCCGAACGGATATACATGTTTCAGAGCGGCATTAAAACACTCAAACTTCCATGAATCGCTTACATTGGCTTTGTCAACGAACCATGATGTTTTATCGCCTTGCGAAATAATGTAATCGGCCAATTCATGCCGACTTTTCCCCTCTTCCCGAACACCGATTTGATAATCTTTATAACCGGAAAAAACTATAAAAGGAATAAAAAACCATAAAAACGCTTTTTTACTTAAATATGAGAAAAAATATCCCGTGCAAAAAACAGCCGGCAGGTATAAATACCATGATTTATAATAATCTGGATATCCTGCGATTTGGAAATCAAAAACAATAAAAAAGCTTATGAGCGTACAGCCGCAAATTATCCCTTTTTGAAGCAAATTTCCTGCTTTGCACAATCGTATAACCAACAAAAATAAAGCGGCCAGATTTATCACCAATTCCAGACGATATATTTGTAAAAGTTCAAGCATATCCCTGTGATTATGTACTAAATAAACTCCATCGGTTAACAAATCCCGCGTCAATAAATAAAACACGGAAAAAACAAGCATATTACAAAACAACAAATACTCAACGGGCATAGCTGCAAGCGCTTTAAAAGGCGATAAAAATGACTTTAAAACAATCTCTTCACGAAAGACGCGGCGCAAAACAAAAAACATTAAAATTCCGGCATATAAGAAAATATTGCTTTCTTTGGTATAAATGGCCAAATTGCTGAAAACGGCAAAAGCAAACAACATCGCCGTACGTTTTTCGTTATCATACTTTTTTAGGCATATAAAGGAACAAAGAACAAAAATAAGCGTATTTTGCTCGGAAAAAATGATGTTATTTACCCAATAGACCGCCGGAATAAGCATAATTGCCGACAGAACAAAAAAACGGCGATCCACAGGTACAAAGTTATAAAATTTGTATAATAAAAACAAGCATATGGCCTGTTTTATAACAATCCAGCAATCGACTGCGCGATAATTTGAAGTTACGGCATAAACAATATTATGGTCAATCCCCGCAATCGGGTTAAAACGCACGGAATTAAGCACAGGCTTGACACCACGCAACATGTTATGCAAATTGTCAATATTCATTGCGTCATAAGCGTTGAACACCGTCCCGTCAAGGCTGAAAATGTTAGCAACATACAGAGCAAATGTTGCCACCAGGACAAAGAGTGCTGTTTTTTCACCGGCGGTCCGGCAACGGAATGGATAACTTGTTTTTGAAAAAAAGCTATAATCCGTTTTGTTGAAAAGATATTTTATCAGTAACACGTTTAAAATATTAAAGGCTGCAACAAACAATATATAAGCATATAAATGCCGATATGAAAAATAATATATAAAATTATCAAAAACCGACTTTAATATATGATCGTTAAACCAAGGAAAACGGAGCATATTTCCCTCTAACGGCTTTTATAAAAATTAAAAATATCCAGTCTTAATTTACGAAGGATAATCAACCAATACGGATATTTAAAATGCTGTATTATACCCAAATATTTACAAATATCTTCCTTAACTTTTGCATCTGTTTTCTTTTGCTCAATTTTATGTTTTTTGGAGGTACTTTCTCCGCCAAAATGATAATATAAAAGGACTTCGGGGATATTGGCGACTTCTAATCCGGAAGTCAAAAACTGACGGACAAAATCATAATCTTCCGCATAATCATACAAACCGGAATATTTTATATTATTTTTAATCACAAGGCTTTTTCTAAAACACATGGTCGAGTGCATAACAGTATTGGCTTTTAATGTTTCTTTCAAAGTTACATTTGTAGGGTGACACCATATCCACCCTAAATTAATGATAAATTTTTTTATTTTATCTTTCAGAGTGCGGACCGGCAAAGCATTATACAATCGTATCCATGTTCCTACCAATGCAATATTTTTATTTTCATCCAAAAAATGTACTTGTTTCTCAACTCTTTCAGGAAAACAAATATCATCACTGTCCACTCTGACGCAATATTCTCCAGATGCAAGCTCTATCAGTTTATTACTGCTGCCTGCTGGTCCTAAATTTTTTTCGTTTTTGTAATATTTTATGCGCTTGTCATTATATGATTTGACAATTTCTTCCGATTTGTCGGTCGAACCGTCATTTAACAAAATTAGCTCAAAATCTTGATAAGTTTGATTTAAAATGCTGTCTATACATGGTTTCAGATAAGCTTCAGAGTTATAAAAAGGAATTAGTACCGACACTTTTGCCATAGGCAACTCCGCAATTAGATGTTGAATAATTCTCTTATTCATTTTATTATCATGTACGGCATTGCTTGTCCATTACAAAGCGCAAAATACGCACACAGAAGGATATAAAATATGAAAAAACTGCTGATAATCGTTCCTTGTTACAACGAAGAAGAGATTTTGCCTTCAACCATTACAACAATGTCAAGCCTTCTAAAAAAAATGATAAAAGACAAACTTGCCGCCCCTAACAGCCGCGTGCATTTCGTTGATGACGGGAGTTCCGACAAAACTTGGGAAATTTTGGGCAAGGCCTGCGCCAGAAACAAACTGTTTGAAGCCAGCCGGCTGTCGCGCAATTTCGGGCACCAGAGTGCCATTTTGGCGGGCATGTACGACAACGATGCCGATGTTTATGTTACGATTGACGCCGATTTGCAGGATGATCCGAATTGTATCATCGAAATGATGAAAAAAATAGACCAAGGCTGTGACATCGTGTACGGCGTTCGCAACAAAAGAAATACGGACAGCTACTTCAAACGCTTTACTGCTCAAGGTTTCTACAAGGCTATGTCGTTGCTCGGCGTAAGAATAATCTACAATCATGCCGATTTCAGAATGATGTCCCGCAGAGCTGTCAATGAGTTAAAACAATTTCCCGAGCGCAATTTGTTTTTGCGTGCCGTCGTTCCTTTGGTTGGTTTTAAATCCGATATGGTTTATTATGACCGGACAGCACGCATGGCCGGCGAGACGAAATATCCGCTCAAAAAAATGCTGGCATTGGCTTGGAACGGAATTTCAAGTTTTTCAATCGTCCCGTTACGATTAGTTACCTTTATGGGATTTCTTATTTCACTGCTCGGCGCTGGTTTCGTTTTGAAAATCCTTCTAAACTATAACACGCACGGTGCCGTATCCGGCTGGGCATCAACCGTAACGTTGATTACCCTTTTCAGCGGTGTACAGCTTATTTCTTTGGGCATTATCGGTGAATATATTGCCAAGATTTTCGTAGAGGTCAAAAAACGCCCTCTGTATATTATTGACGAAAAAATAAAGAACGGACAACCGGAATAAACCTATCACCTATTCCAGATTTTCAACCGTTTTATGTTTAGTAGCAAAATCTTTAACCAAAAAAGTCGTAACCAGAGCATGGGAATGGCTGCTAAATAGAAGTCCGTGCCCAAGACATAAACCGACTTCAATATTAAGCTCTGTCTGACAGGCATTCAGATATTCCGCTTGTGAAACAGGATCACAACTGGGGCCCGATAATACTTCGTCAATCTCCGCTCCGTTAAGGCCGCTGTCTTTACAACTGATGCTAAAAACCTCAAAACCGGCCTCTAACAGCAAGTCTCTTAATTTATCAGCATAGGGCTGAACACCCCTGCAGTTAGCTATCCCTAATTTTGTAAAGCCGGAAAGTTTTGCAAAATTAATTAACTCTTGCAATCTTGATTTATTTCTGGCCTGTGCAGCCAATAACATGGTCTGTTTGTCATCTGTAGAATAATGTGCCATATTTAGTCTCCATTTTTTTATTTATATGATAAAAGGCAAGAAATATTTTACAATAAAAAAAATCCCTAATCTATCAAAGATTAGGGATTTTTGCGGAAAATCCGGCTTATAAACAACGATACTCCGCCAATTCGCTATGCAGCAAGCTGATATCAAGCGGGCAGCACCACGATGTATCCAAAAGATCAAACATATCTGCCATTTTACAGATCTGCACCTTATTATTAACAGGATACAGCAGAAGCTCATAGCCATATGTGCAGAGTGTTTCCTGACACAGCTCAAGTAAATCCGTAAAATTCTGAATGAATAGAATATATTCTCTGTCCTGATATTCCGGAAGATACGAGAAAATCTCCATAAAATCTTTTCCGGTCAATGACTCTGCCATATCTGCCAAAGCATTGAAAAATTCTTGTGTGCAACGGTAATCCTCGTCATTGCGGGCTTTGTACAAAATTCCGTCTTTAGTCATATAATATTATTAATAAGATTAGGTGTAATGGTATATTTACCACAGTAGTTCTTTTTTGTCAATAAAACCGATATAAAAAAGAGCCTCTCCCGAGACTCTTTTTTTGGCTATCCTATTGATCAAGGAATGATCGCAGCTTGCGTGACCGGCTCGGATGTTTCAACTTACGCAGAGCTTTTGCCTCAATCTGGCGGATGCGCTCACGGGTAACGTTAAACTGCTGGCCGACTTCTTCAAGAGTATGGTCGGTATTCATACCGATACCGAAACGCATTCTCAAGACGCGTTCCTCGCGCGGTGTCAAAGATGACAAAATGCGGGTACAGGTTTCTTTGAGGTTGGAGTGAATAGCCGAATCAAGCGGCTGCAAAGCACTCTCATCCGGAATAAAATCGCCGAGAGATGAATCTTCTTCATCACCGACCGGAGATTCCAAGCTGACCGGCTCTTTGGCAATTTTCATGACTTTGCGGACCTTTTCCAAAGGCATTGACAAACGGGCTGCCAATTCCTCCGGCACCGGCTCACGCCCCATTTCAGAGAGCATTTGACGCGACGTACGTACCAATTTGTTAATGGTTTCAATCATGTGGACAGGAATACGAATTGTACGTGCCTGATCGGCAATTGAACGGGTAATCGCCTGACGTATCCACCATGTCGCATAAGTAGAAAACTTATAACCGCGGCGATATTCAAACTTGTCAACGGCTTTCATCAAACCGATGTTTCCTTCCTGAATCAGGTCAAGGAACTGCAAGCCGCGATTGGTGTATTTTTTGGCAATCGAAATAACCAAACGCAGGTTGGCTTCAATCATTTCCTTTTTAGCGCGTTCAGCCTCGCGTTCGCCTTTTTTAATGGTATCAACCATACGGCGATATTCGTTAATCGGCAGCCCGCATTCCTGTGCCATTTGGGCAACGCTTTCGCGCAATTCCAAAATTTCGGCACCGTATTTGGTTACAAATTCCTGCCAGTGTTTATCTTTTTTATGCGAAATGTTTTCCAGCCAATCAGGAGCCAATTCCGATTGCTGATATTCGCTTAAAAAGTCTTCGCGTTTGATTTTGCAGGACAAAGCATAGCGCAAAAGCTTGCCTTCCAACCCCATCAAACGCTTGTTCAGTTCATTGAGCTGTTCAACCAGCTGTTCAATGCGGCTGGCATTCAAATGGATAGAGCTCATCAACTCGACCAATTCCTTTTTAATCTGGACATATTTCTTTTCCAGAGCCGGTTTAACAGCCTGACCGGAAATAATGGCCTGAACACGCTGGCTTTGAATTTTCTTCAAATCATCATAGTAACTTGAAATTTTATTTAAAATCTCAAGCACCGGTTCCCAAAGTGCTTCTTCCATAGCCGAAACGGAAGCGGAGGAATGTCCGCCCACTTCATCATCGTCGCCGCCTTCACCGCCGGATGCCCCCTCGCCGTCTTCGGCACCATCTTCCTTGTCAGCAATATCGTCAACATCTTCGGCATCATCTTCGACGGTATCTTCTAAATCGATATCTTCTTCCAAATCTTCGTCTATGTCGTCAAGGTTATTTTCCTTGTCGGCAATCTCAGCCGTTACCTTATCAAGGTCAACGACAGCCTGTGCGGCATCTTCATCATCAAAAACAATAGCTTCGGGATCATCACCGTACATCATTTCCAAATCGACGACATCGCGCAGCTGCATTTTACCGCTTACCAAATCATCGCGCCAGGAGGCAATTGCCTTAATGGTCATCGGGCTTTCGCACAAACCGTCAATCATTACGGTTTTGCCGGCTTCAATACGCTTGGCAATGGCTATTTCGCCTTCGCGAGACAACAGTTCGACACTGCCCATCTCTTTCAGGTACATACGAACGGGATCGTCATAGCGCCCCATATCCTTTTCGTCAAAGTTGCCGGTTTCATCATATTCTTCCGAGCTTTCTTCGACTTCTTCCTGCTCAAAATTGTCGGCATCCGTTTCTGAAATGATACTGATTCCCATATCGGAAATTTCCGCCATAATATCTTCAATTTGTTCGGAAGACTCTTTTTCGGACGGCAGGGCTTTGTTTAATTCCTCTACCGTAATATAACCGCGGGCTTTTCCCTTCTCGACAATGCGTTTTACGGCGCTGCCGAGGCTGTCGATCAACGGCGCATCAGCCGCACCGGAATCGTAAAAATCTTGATTATCTGTTTCTGACATTCTTTTTCCCAAAAATCGATTTTTTTAGTACCCTGCGCTTATCAGGGTAAAAAAGTTGCTAGCGGCTCTTTTTTACTGATTATTTAGGCGTTTGTCAACCTATGGTTTAAGTACAAAGCATGCTTTTTCAACCATCAACAGTTAACATATTAACAAAACTGCGTTTTTTAAAGAGATACGGAAACTAAATATTTTTTTCCAGCAGCAACGCCTGACGGTCTTTTTTCAGCATTTCATAACGTTCGTAAACGTCCTGAGGAAACGACTCGGAAGTTTCCATAATCCGCAGGCATTCTTTTATGTCCTTTTCAACCTGTCCGAGCTGCATTTCAAGAATTTTATTGTTAATCTCTTCACGCAGCTTAATGACAAACAGGTTTTGCTGCTTGATCATTTTCAATTCCCACAAAGAGGCTGCATATTTGTCAAAACCGGTGCGTACAAGCTCCTGCCACAGGCTTTCTCCCGTAAGATCGTCGTTTTCATGACTGATGTCGGCCAGTTTTTCCCAAAACATATTCAATTCTGCATTTTTAATTTCAAACATGCCGACTTTTTCTTCAAATTCGCCGATAAGTTCAGGATGACAGACGAAAGCGGACAAAATAAAACGGGCGACTTTCTCATCCAGATCATGACGGACTTTTAACTCTTCATGCATTATTCGACGGCGCGGAGCCGGAGCGCTGCGGGACGGTGCTCCGGAAGGAGCCGACGGCCTGGGCGCAGGCGTACGCAATTCGTTATATATCCGATTGCGCATATCCTGAAGATAATAACCGCGAACTTTTTCATCCGTAATTTTAGCAATTTCATCATAGATGTTTTTTTCAAACATTGCCTTTTGCTCAGGCGTTTCCGTCGGCTGAGCCTGCATGTTTTTGCGCCACAACAGGTCGGCAAGCGGCATGGTTGAGGCAAGAGCCTTTTCATATTCTTCGGCGCCTTTGGCTCGCAAAAACTCGTCAGGATCCATCTTGTCCGGCAGAAAGACATATTTGAGCGAATACCCCGGCTTTAATATCGGCAAAACACGGTCGACAGAACGAACGGCCGCGCGAATGCCCGCACTGTCGCCATCAAAACACAAAGTCGGTTCGGGACAGATTTTCCACGCTTCCTGTATCTGGTCTTCGGTCAAAGCCGTACCCAGCGGTGCTACGGCGTAATCAAAACCGTATTTTGACTGAGCAATCACGTCCATATAGCCTTCGCACACGACTATCCTCTTGTTTTCATAAGCCTTGTCACGGGCATAGTTCAGGTTATACAAAACTTTGCGCTTGTTAAAAATAGGCGTTTCCGGCGAGTTCAGATATTTGGGTTGCTCATTTCCCATAACCCTGCCCCCAAAACCGATAACACGGTCGCGCTTGTCAATAATCGGAATAATCACGCGATTTCGGAAAAAATCATAAACTTTTGCGTTTTTCTCGGACAGAACAGCCAACCCCAGCTCTATCATATCGCTTTCCGAAACGTTTTTGGAAGCCAGATAAGCGTGCAGACCGTTATTGTCCGGCGCATAGCCTAAACGAAACTTTTTGATAATCTCCTCATCAAAACCACGGCGGGACAAATAGCCGAAAGCTTCGCTTCCGGCAGGCAAACGCAGATTTTTCTCAAAATATCCGGCAGCCAAATCCATAATTTCATACCAAGAACTGCGGTGTTTGACTTCTTCCTCATTTGCATGACTAAACTGCGGAATTTTCAGTCCCGCACGATTGGCAAGCTTGGTAACTGCATCCATAAAAGGCAGCCCGCCGGCATCCATTTCAAACTTGATAATGTCGCCATGGGCGCCGCAACCGAAACAATGATAAAAACCTTTGGCTTCATTCACCGTAAAAGACGGCGTTTTCTCATTATGGAACGGACACAGACCGGTATATTCCCGTCCCTTGCGGACGAGCTTGACCCGCGCGCCGACAACATCGGCAATGGATATCTTGGCGCGCAGCTCATCTAAAAATCTGTGAAAGTCCGTATTTTCCATAATATTTTATGCTTATTTGCTCAATGCCGCCTTAATTTTGCCGCTGGCAGCCCCAAAATCCATTTGTCCGGCATACTTCTCACGCAGCTTGGTCATAACGGCTCCCATATCTTTCATTGACGAAGCGTTTACTTCGATAATGATTGCGGCAATAGCTGCTTCAACTTCAGCATCATCCATCTGTTTCGGCAAAAATTCCTGAATAATGCGGATTTCGGTTTCTTCTTTTTCGGCCAGCTCCGGACGGTTGCCGTCACGGTACATTTTGGCTGACTCCTGACGCTGCTTTATCATCGTCTGCATCATAGACATCAAATCAGCTTCGGCAGCACATTCTTTGCCTTTGCCGCGGGCGTCAACGTCTTTTTCCTTAATGCCTGCCAAAATCATGCGGGCAGTACTCAATTTTTCCGCCTCGTGGTTTTTCATAGCTTCTTTAATGGCATTTTGAACAGCATCCCGTAACATAATCTTTTCTCCTTAAAATTTGCATTTCCTTTATCCGAAAATATACTTATCGCCCGTAAAATGCAACAAAAAAGAAAAATCAGAAATAATGTCGGACAGAAGTTAAAAATTCTTCCGAATTACGGCCTTTACTATTGTCTTCAAAGTAATATTCCGCCGACAGTCCCCAGTTTGCCGCAACGGGAATATTAACCTCAGCTTTATACACGCTTTTGCTCCCCAGCCATGTTGTCGCATAAACCTTTTTTGCCTCGGCCAAAAGCTTAAAACGGCTAAAATGCAGATAAGCACCGGCCGAAAATTCTGCGCCGACATATTGGCTATGCGGCAAAAAACCTCCGTATGCCATTTCAATTCCGCCATTGACAAACAGCCAAAGATTATCAGATACGGCAACTGTTGCCCCGCCACCGGCATTCAGACGGGACGCATAGCCTTCATCCTGCGTTTCCGGATTTAGAGCGCGCCAGATATCCCAATTGACGTTAAACGATGTCGGCGTAAAAAGCCTGTCAACCGGCGACAACGAACGAATGCCGACGATATTAAACTCGCTTAACACGTTTTTATGAGACCTGTCATAATGACGCCAGCGGGAATTTAAAAAATTGATTTCGGCACCGGTCAGCAATCCGTAGTCGTTATCCGTTAAAGAATGATATGCCGGACGATAGGCTATTTCCTGAAAAGCTTCGCCGTTGCGGTTTCCAAAACCCAAAGTTGCCCGCATTGCCTCATGGGCTTTCAGCGGCGAGCGCCCCTGCGGATTTTCACTCATTCGGGCTTTTTTGTCCGACAATTTATTGCGCGCGGTCAACCCCTTAAAACTACGGCGGCGATATTCGGAAATTTCAAACTCTTTTTTGACAAACTGGTATTGCACATACTGGTATGCCGTTTCCAAAACGTCAGCCTTATCTGCATCAGAAACGCCGTCCAAACTATAATCGTTATCTGACACGGCACGGATAAGCGCTTGTTTTTGTTCTTTGTTCATCTGCCTGACACGGTGCAAAATTTTGCCCTGCCGCGACGGACGATAGTTAAGCTGCGCAACCAAATCAGGACTTTGATAAACGGCTTTGACCGTATCCAGAGGGATAGCCTGCAGAGGAAACTTTTCTGACAGATTTAATGACGGACGGACAGCGTCGAGCATCTCCATAATCATGTAAGAGCAATTTTTGGTAAAAAAGTAATAACGGGTTTGAGTGTGTCCGACTTCCCACAAATGGGCAACAAACATATCCAGCTCTTCGGGCAAAAAATTAAGACTAAGTTCCCAAATATCACGGTTTTCAATATTGTTGTACGTATTAATGATGTCATAATAAGGCTTAACAGTCCAACCGCCGTAATATCCGCCGCCCAAACCATAAAGGGCATACAGCACGCTGTTTTCCTGCCCGTTGGTAAAAGCGCCGTAATTGGCACCGTGCGCCAACAACTGCGTTCCTTTGCGCGCCGTATCAATTCGCAGCAGCGTATGCCCGAACAAAGAAGACGGATTGTTCATATAGGCATCGGTGAACAGCAAAGTTACGCCTGATGGCTGAAGGTCATATCTGAACTTTAAAAAATCTTCACATTTAACATTAATATTATTAGCTAATTTATTGTTTTTAAGAAAGATATATCTCGCCGGAAACAGACATATTTTATCTTTGTCCGTTCCAGTCTTAAACAGTTTTATTGTTGCCTCAAGCTCCGCTTCAGGATTGGTGCGACCGTCCGGAGCCAGAAAAAAGCCCTCACTGTCTATACTTGAGCGCCAGCCGCCGAACAGTTTGGGACGATAGTGAACCAACGCCAGCCACTGCTCGGAAAAAGCTGTCTCCCGATATTCCGCGGCAACAACAGGTTGTCCCCATAACAGGCAGCAAAGTATGAAAAATAACCGTTTCAGCATATAAAAAACGGCTCTTGTTGTTGGCAAGAGCCGTCACATAAGTTTTGCCTAAGCTTGCAGCATGGCAAAGATCTGTTTGGTCACATAAACGGCGTCTACATTATCGTTCGGGAAAATGGCAGCAAAATACTGCTGTGACTTTTTAGCAAACTCGGCTTTTTCAACATTCAGGATACCGGCCAAAGTGTCAAGGGTTTCACCCTCGCCTCTGGATGCGTCGAGAGCATATTGCTCCATGTTGTTTTCAATAAAATTGAATACCATTTTCTGCGTACCACCGGTGATGCGTCCGTTCGGATCGCAACCTGATGTACCAAAAGAAATACCGAAAGTCTGGGAACCAAAAGTTCCGTTTGTGGTAACGGCCAAAACCTGAGGAGCAGGACCGCTCTGTCCGCGCCAAGCCATAGAGCCCAGACCGCAACCGGTGCTGTCGATAGCTTCGGCATTGCCAGAGATCAGCAAAGCGGCTGCAGCCGATAAGATATAGAGTTTTTTCATTGATAAATCTCCAAATGTGTTATAATCAAAATGACTATACCACAGCCTGCGCGTATGAAAAGCGAAAAAATGACTATTAAACAGAATATTTAACTTGCAAAAGCTTTTAATTGTGTTATATAAAATTTATAACTTAATTCAATATGGCTGTGGAAAGGTGTTCTTTTCCAGTCAAATTTTTTTAATAAAATCTGTGAGGTAATCGAAATGGATAAGTTCCCTTTGACTAAAGAGGGTTTTATTGCTCTTGAACAAGAACTGAAAAACCTGAAAGGCGTTGAACGCCCCAATATTATCGCCGCAATTTCCGAGGCGCGCTCCCACGGCGATTTGTCTGAAAATGCAGAATATTCGGCCGCCAAAGAAAAACAGAGTTTTATTGAAGGACGCATTCAGGAGCTGGAGGTTGTCATCAGCCGCGCTCAGGTTATTGACACGACCCTCAACAAAGGCGACATCATCCGCTTTGGAGCGAAAGTTCTGGTCGTCGACGAAGATACCGATAAAGAAAGCAAATATCAAATTGTCGGCGATTATGAAGCCGATATCGAAAAAAATAAAATTTCGGTTTCTTCCCCGCTGGCTAAAGCTTTAATCGGCAAAGAAGTCGGCGATACAGCCGAATATACCGCTCCGGGAGGGCGCAAATCTTTTGAAATTCTGGAAATTTCATACTAAAAGGCAAATATTACCCTTTAACAAAGCCCCGAAAAAACGGGGCTTTTTTGTTGCTATTAACCTGTTTAATATTTTCCGTAAGGATGAACCTGCTCTTTGCCGTGTTCATAGGTGTAATAATAAATAAGTTCTCTCTTGTTGATTGTTCCTGCATCTATAACACTTTGCGGAATTTCCCACAAAATAGAAATCGGCCAGGTCAGCAAATTGAGAAAACCGTACAGATATTGCGACGAATCTCCGCCCTCGCCCCCTGCAAGATAAAAATTGCCGCCACCGGGCAAAATACCCCACAATCCGGCAGCCAGAGGATTAGCCGGAGCTTCCCAGTCAGACTGGGAACGTTCGACCGTAATTCCTTTTGACCGTAATTCGCGCAGTTGTTTCTGTTCATGATGCGTCAAACTGCAACAGCCGGACAAAGACAAAACAACCAACAGAGATAAAAGTTTTTTCATGATAGTCTCCATAGATAAAATACAAAAAAAGCCGCTTGATGAAGGCGACTGGAAGTTGGAAACTATTTACACGAATAGTGCAGCCTATTGGCTTTTAAAAGCGTATTCAGCCGCCTTCCAGTCCTTGACCGGAAGGCGTAATTTTTATGTCTTTACGCAAGACACGTGTAAAGAGGTTTCCACACCTCAGAACAGCCATCAACTGCTCTGCACAAAAGATATAAAAATTTCCCGCAAAAGTCAATTTGCATTTTGTCTTATGCTACCTTGAAAAATGCAAAAGCCGATACATATACAGTCTTGTTCAACCACAAAAACGGAGCCTGTTATGAAACAGAAAGAAAAAGAAGAAATTATCGACCATTATGAAGACAAATGCGACTGCAGCGAGGATGACAAATGCGGCTGTTCTTTTCCCAACAATACAAAACCGGACTATGAAGCAAGTTGTCCGCCAAATATCAATCAAAAAGATCCGTTAAGGAATTTATCGGCCTCTAAAAACGCCTGACAACCGGAGCCTGCTGCCGTAACCGCCTGCCGATAAAGAGAATCTTTAACATCTCCGGCGGCAAAGACACCGATAACACTGGTTTGGCAGCTTCCGGCTTTAGTTATGATATATCCGTCTTTGTCCAGCTCTAATGCCGATTTGAAAATTTCCGTATTCGGCTTGTGCCCGATGGCAATAAACAACCCGTCAGCATCAAGCTCTTTTACTTTGTCGGTCTTTAAGTTTTTGAGGACAACGCCGGTCAAGGATTTCGGCATATCCGTTCCTTTGACGTCGGTTACGACACTGTCCCATTCTATAGCAATTTTCGGATGCTGAAAAATGCGGTTCTGCAAAGTTTTGTCGGCACGTAATTCGTCGCGGCGATGTATAAGCGTAACCGATGAAGCGATATTTGCCAAATACAAAGCCTCTTCTGCTGCGGTATTGCCGCCGCCGACCACGGCAACTTTACGATTGCGATAGAAAAAGCCATCGCACGTTGCACAACCGGAAACGCCGAAACCTCGGAATTTTTCTTCATTTTCCAACCCCAACCAACGGGCGGACGCACCGGTAGCGATAATAACACAATCCGCCTGATAAGAATGGAGCTCAGAAACAAGCGTAAACGGGTGGTGCGAAAAATCAACCTCGGTAATATGGTCGTCAACAATCTTTACCCCCAGATTTTCCGCCTGTCTTTGCATTCTCTCCATTAATTCCGGCCCTGATATAGGCTCGGGAAATCCCGGATAATTTTCAACATCGGTCGTAATCGTCAATTGTCCGCCTTTTTGAAAACCTGAGACAAGCAACGGGCTTAACCCTGCCCGCGCAGCATAAATTCCTGCCGTATAGCCGGCCGGACCGGAACCGATAATGATGATCTTTGATTGATACTGAGCCATGATTTTTCTCCTTATGAAAATATAAGATACTATTTTTACAAGCTGATTCAAGAGGAAAATACAATTGATTTTAAGAAAAAAGGCTTTGCAGATTTCTCTGAAAGCCTTGATTTTCAACTGGCGCGCTCCGGGCGATTCGAACGCCCGACCCACAGCTTAGAAGGCTGTTGCTCTATCCAGCTGAGCTAGGAGCGCAAATAAGTGTTTTTGTAATTCGCACATTTTTACATATCTGTCAATATTTTTTATCAAAAATTTATGCTCAGACAAAAAATAATCCCGATATGCCGACGCATATCAGGATTATTAACACATTTTCAAATAATCAATTCAACGCTTTTTTGCCCGTCATCCGCCAAATTCATATTGAAAAAGGTATTGACTGTTACAGAATCATAACGCAACTGATATAATCCGTCTTTTTCGATCATGTTTCTTTTGCGGTCAAGCCAGTAATAATTGCCAAAGTTTTTGGTTTTATAAAACTGCTCAGGGCGAAGCCCGAGTATATTCTCCGGCGTTAAAATGCCTAAGTAAGCAGCTCCCTGCACCCAATGGCGTTTCAGCAGGCCGTTGGCTCTTTTGCCGCCGGACTTGCGATAGCGCGTCATACAGTTGACACAATACTCGTCTTTTTCTCCCGCATTCACAGCTTGCAAAAAACGGCTTTGTTCACCGACTTTTTCACCTTTGAGGTTATAGCCCGTCACACTCTCGCCGCCTACGTTGTACATAAACAAGGCGCATCCGATAATCTGCTCATCACTCAACCTGTGTTTGTCAAAATATTTGAAAAACGGAACCAACCGGTTTTGAATATGATACAGGCACCATTCCTTGCCGACAACTTTGCTGACGGGAGCATCGTTCTTTTTGATAAGACTGCCATCCGGTTTGACCGTAACACCATACCATACCATCCAACGCGCACCGCAGTAATACGGTTTCCCCTCGCCTTTGTCACCTTCGATAAGCGCGATAAACCTGAAAATTTCTTCGCTAAGTTCAGATGCACGTTGTTCATTATAGGCTGCACTGTCTTCAGAAAACGTTTCGTTACTGTTTTTGTTGCAGGAGGCAAATGCAAACAACATTACCGCTAAAGCAAAAATAATACTTTTTCTTTTCATAATAATTGGTATTTGAGAAAGTCAATCTATCATATTCGCCATTAGTTTACAACAAAAAAGCTCCGCCTAGGCAGAGCTTTTTATCCGAAAAACAAACGGGCTATGCGGAATCCAAACCGGCAATCAAAACAACGCCGTCACGAACGCCGGTTATTTTTACAATATCACCGGCTTTCAGGCCGTCTTTGCACTCAACCAGCCATACCGTATCGCCGATGGCGACTTTTGAACGTCCGTCAACAGCGTCCTGAACCAATTTGAAACTGCGGCCGGTATATTGGGCGGCCGGATCGTTAAGATGAACGGTATCGCGCGGAACTTTCAGCTTTTTGATAATTTTGCGGTAGACATACAGCCCGATAACAGCAAAAACAGCCGATACAATTGAGAAAATAACGACCTGCTCCGTTAAGCTGAGAACCTCAAGGCTGACAACCGCAGCCATAACAAAAGCCGAAAATCCGAACCAAACTAAATAGGTACCGGGGACAATAAACTCCAACAGCACCAAAGCCAGTCCGATTGACATCCATTGCATATAAGTCATTTAGTTTTTCCTGTTTTTATCATTGGTTACATCTTTAACAATTTCGGCAATACCGGCTAACGAGCCCATCAGATTCTGAGTGTCGACGGGCAGCATCAACAGTTTTTGGTTAGGCGAAGCAATAATTCCCTGCAAAGCCTCGACATATTTCAATCCCAGAAAATAGTTCAAAGCCTTGGAATTGCCGGCGCCGATGGCCTCAGACAGCATTCTGGTCGCATTGGCCTCAGCCTCGGCTTCACGTTCACGGGCTTCGGCTGCACGGAACGCGGCTTCTTTTTCGCCTTCAGCCTCAAGAATACGGGACTGCTTTTCACCTTCTGATTTTAAGATTTCAGACTGGCGGATACCCTCTGCCTCAAGAATGCTTGCACGTTTTTCGCGTTCGGCTTTCATCTGGCGAGCCATGGAATCAATTAAATCACGCGGCGGGGTAATATCTTTGATTTCAACACGCGTTACCTTAACGCCCCAAGGAATCGTTGCCTCGTCAACAACAGCCAACAAGCGATGGTTGATGGAATCGCGTTGAGAAAGCAGTTCATCAATTTCCATGCCGCCGATAACCGTACGGATATTGGTCATAATCAAGTTCAGAATAGCTTGATCAAGATCGCGCACCTGATAAGCGGCATTGGCTGCCTGCTGAATCTGAAAGAACAGAACGCCGTCAACTGTTACCATCGCATTATCGCGTGTAATAACTTCTTGAGATGGAACATCAAGAACTTGTTCCATCCTATTGATTTTGGCGCCTATACGTTCAACAATCGGAACCAGAATATGAAAACCAGGCTCCAACGAGCGGGTATATTTTCCTAAAAATTCTACCGTATATTCATATCCCTGACGCACGATGACGACAGAAGACACCAATGCTGTAACAACAACCAAAAGCAAAACAACGGCTATTATTTCCATTTTTTCATCCTCTACAAAAAAATTAAACTAAAACATATTGTAGTGGCAATAACCGATTATGCAACAACTTATTTTATGATATCCGCCAATTTGAACGGAATTGCCTTTGACAGCCCGTCGAGGCTGACCTCTATCTGAAAACCGATTTTGCCGCCACTGAAAATAATTGTTTCAAAATCGGAAGCACTATGGTGTATAACTGTCTGAAAAAACTTTTTCATCCCTATCGGAGAACAACCGCCGTGAACATAGCCGGTCAGTCCCAACAAATCTTTCGATTTAAGCATATCGATCGCTTTTTCGCCGACGGTAGCCGCAGCTTTTTTTAAGTCCAGTTCTTCGGCAACCGGCACTAAAAATACGTAATGGGCGCCGGATTTGGCAACGGTAACAAGCGTTTTAAACACCTGTTTCGGGTTTTCACCCAACTCGGTTGCGACTTCTATTCCGCTGATGGCATGAGAATACACATACTCTTTATACGGAATTTTCATACTGTCCAGTTTACGCATTGCGTTTGTTTTATCGGCCATCTCCTTGTCCTTTGTTACAATTAAAACTGCCCGTAACGGCATTTATATCCAGTTTGGAAGGGCTTATCCTTTTTTCTATGCCATTGCAGGCATAGTGTAGAAAATACGCCAGCCTTTTATAAGCGGGAAGATTTTTTTCGTTCCAATAACGCTGCAGCGTATTTTTAGCCATTTTGGCTTTGTTGCGACTCAACTGGTTGCTGCGAACCCGATATAAAAGCAATACGTCGTTCAAACCGTGAAATTTATGCCCTTCCCGCATAAACCCCATCCAAACGCGAGCATCCTCACATAAGTCACGATCTTCCGGAAATTCGATATGCGGAATTTGCCGACGGTCAATCATAACCGAAGACATGCCTATCTGAGTGGTTTTCATGTAGCGTTTTAAATCGACGTCAAAATCAACGTTGACCTTGCCGTTTTTCATAACCTCTCCCCGTTCGTTCATAAAAGCATATGACGTATGGGACAAGGCTGCATTATTCTGTTGCATGAACGCAAGCTGTTTTTCCAATTTGTATTTAGACCATAAATCATCAGAATCCAAAAAAGCGACATAATCGCCGGACGCGTGTTTCAACGCCAGATTGCGGCACGCGCTCACACCGCCGTTTTCCGGCATGTGAAAAATCTTAATCCGATCGTCTTCCGCAGCAAAATATTCGGCTTCAAGCAGAGAATTGTCCGTTGACGCGTCGTCAACAATAATTAATTCCCAGTTTTTATAAGTCTGCGCTTGCACAGAACGGAGAGTATGTTTTAGAAACTTTTCGCAATTGTAAACAGGCATTATAATTGAAATTTTATCCATTAGTTTGTCCTATCTGTTTTTTGTAAATAGCTGATATCGAACAAACTGTCTGTCAAACCGACAATACGTCTGATGTCTTCTATAAAAAAAAGCATTGTAAAAACAGCTTAATGCAAATCAATGCAAAGCCACTTTTCAGATAAATTCATTATCCGGCAAAAAACTTTCAAAAACAATCGGTTTTTATTTTATCCCCTTATATTTTGAATATTATTTTTTTTGACAAAACTCAAATTTGAATTATAATAAAAGTGATTTAAATTTTTACGCCTATTATTATACTTGGGCAATGTTTCATTAAAAACTTTAATTAATATGAAAAAATTAGACGTTGTAATGTACACCAGCATTGTCATCTCAGTACTGGGAATTATCTGTTTCTGGGTATTTGCAATCAACCGTGCAGAGACCTATGCAGCTTATTCGCTTTACACAGCTGGAGTTTGCGGATACATCTTTCTCGGCTGCCTGTGGTTACACCATAGAAGACAAAGTTGGATGGTATAACAGCCCGTAACAAAAGTCTTTTTCCCGAAACGGAAAAAGGCTTTTGTATTTTATTTTGATTTTGAATATTCTTCAAATCGTGTTAAAAAGATGTTGCAAAAAGTTTTTTTTGCTGTTATCTATAATTTCGTCCAACGAACGGGACTTAGCTCAGCCTGGTAGAGCGCTTGCTTTGGGAGCAAGATGTCGTAGGTTCGAATCCTATAGTCCCGACCAGACAAAAAACCTGCCTTGCGCAGGTTTTTTTGTTGTGGAGGGAGTGAGGATTCGAACCGTAAGGCTCGCTAAGCGAAAACAGCCGTTGCTCCGGCTGTTTGTGTCTGCAAGAGCACAGAACATCTTAACGAGCAGACAATCCTATGATTGGCAGCGAGTTTAGATGCCTGTGTGACAGAGCGGCTATGCCGCGTAATCCTATAGTCCCGACCAGACAAAAAACCTGCCTTGCGCAGTTTTTTTTGTTGTGGAGGGAGTTAAGATTCGAACCGAAGGCTCGCTAAGCAAAAACAGCCGCTGCTCCGGCAAGCTTTATATCAACCCTTCGCTTCTGAAACTAAAGCATTCGTTTTTGCCGACAATCAGATGGTCTTGCAATTTTATATCCACGCTTTGCAAAGCCGTATTAATCTGTTTGGTAATTTGGATATCAGACCTTGACGGCGTAACATTGCCCGAAGGATGGTTATGTACCATAATGACGCTTTTTGCGGCATGGAACACCGCTGACTTGACAACTTCCGCAGGATGAATTGCCACATTGTCAACTGTGCCGCGCTGTTGCACTTCTTCACCGATAACCTGCAATTTTGCATCAAGCAAAATCAGCATAAATTCTTCACGTTTTTTATGCGCCATTTTCATGCGGCAAAAATCGACCATGGCGTCCCAATTGGAAATAACCGGTTTGTCTGCGGCGCATAAATTTTGCCATGTCATTCTTAAAGCTGCTTCTCTGATTATGGAGAAAATCAAAATACTGTTTTCTTTAAGCCCCGAAAATCCCATCAACTGGTTGTCATCGGCACAGACGACAGCGGCAAAGCTGCCAAACTCATTAATTAAGGCTTTTGCCAGCGGTTTGGTATCTTTTCTCGGAATAGCCAGCGTCAACAGCAGTTCCAGAAATTCATAATCCGCCATATCGCGTCCCTGCCCACGCAAAAATCTTTCTTTAATCCGTTGGCGGTGCCCGATGTAGTCCTTCGGTTCGTTCATAAATTATCCCTGTTTTTTGTATGGAGGACGGTCAAGCCCTTTGGGAGAATAGGTAAAGACCTCAAAACCGTCTTTGGTAACGGCCAAAGAATGCTCAAACTGGGCAGACAGCGTTTTATCGCGGGTTACGGCGGTCCAACCGTTCGGCAAAATGAAGCCTTCTTTGCGTCCGATGTTTATCATAGGTTCAATCGTAAATATCATTCCCTCTTCCATAACGGGGCCGGTTCCTTTTTTGCCGCAGTGCATAACATTTGGGTTGTCATGAAAAACTTTTCCCACGCCGTGACCGCAGAACATGTCAACAACGGAATAGCCGTATTTGTGGGCATATTCTTCAATAACAGCGCCAATGTCGCCGAAATGGGCGCCTGGTTTGACTACGTCAATGCCACGCATCATACATTCGTAAGTAACGTCGCACAAGCGTGAGGCTTTGATTTTAGGTTTGCCGGCATAATACATGCGGCTCGTATCGCCGAACCAGCCGTCAACAATAACGGTTACGTCAATATTCAGGATATCGCCGGCTGAAAGTTTTTGCTCCGCGCTCGGAATACCGTGGCAAATAACGTGATTAACGGAGATGCAGGTATATTTCGGATAGCCGTGATAATTAATACAAGCAGAAACGCCGCCGTGCGACGTAATATATTCATTGCACAAATTGTCCAGATATTCGGTCGACACGCCCGGCTCGACATAATCTGTTATATAGTCAAGCGTTTCCGCCGCCAGTCTTCCGGCTTTGCGCATTCCTTCAAAATCAGCCGGTTCGTAAATAGTAATCCGATCTTTATTTTTTCTGCTCACTTTATTTACTCCTTAAAATCTGCTGCCGGTAAAGCTACACCACGGGCAAAAATTTTGCAACTGCTATCTTGAAGATTTGTACCGGTTGACTATCTTTTTTTAATAATAAATATAAAGCGGGGATAATATGACGAAAGTAAATTTTCCAAAATTGGCTTATTGCTATATAATTGTTTTTATCGCCATGGTGGCCGGCGGATATTACAGCAATTTTGCCATGCTCAACTGGTACCACAGCGTCGACAAGCCGTTACTAACGCCGCCCGACAGCGTTTTTCCGATTGTCTGGACAATTTTATACGCTTTGGTTGCCTTAGCCTTTTACCTTGCTTTGAGCAATGAAAAATCCGATAAAAAGCGCAAAAAACTGAACAGCTGGTTTTTAGGACTGATGTTTTTGCATGTTCTTTGGAATTATGCTTTCTTTTTCAACGGCTATATCGGCATGGCTTTAGTCGTACTTATTGCCATAGACATTTTAAGCTATATGATAATGATGGAGTTTTGGTCAATCTCAAAATCTCCGGCTTTGTTGTTTTTTCCTTATTTTGTATGGATATTGTTTGCCACTTACCTTAACGCCGCCATGATAAACCTGAACGGATACATTATCATGATAGAATAGGACAAAGGCAGGCCTAAAAAGCCTGCTTTTTAAATGATTTTTTGCTTGCCATAAGCCGGTTTTTGCATTACAAGTGAGGGTTAGTTTTAAAGATGCAAAAATAGAGGTTTAAATAACAGTTATGACAACTACGGTAAATCAAATCAGAAGCACTTTTCTTAATTATTTCGGCAAGAACGGACACAAAATCATTCAATCTTCGCCGCTGGTTCCCGACAATGACCCGACATTAATGTTTACAAACTCCGGCATGGTACAGTTCAAAAACATTCTGGCCGGCAATGAAACCAGAGATTATACCCGTGCGACAACCGCTCAAAAATCCGTCCGCGCCGGCGGCAAGCACAATGATTTGGACAGCGTCGGCTATGACGTGCGCCACCATACTTTTTTTGAAATGCTCGGCAACTTCTCTTTCGGCGACTATTTCAAAGAAGGTGCAATTTCTTATGCCTGGGAACTGCTGACTAAAGAATTTGATATTCCTAAAGAAAAGCTTGCCGTTACGATTTACCACAACGATGACGAAGCCTACAGCCTATGGAAAAAGATTTCCGGTCTGTCAGACGACCGTATTATCCGTATTGCAACCAAAGACAACTTTTGGCAAATGGGCGATACCGGCCCCTGTGGCCCCTGCTCCGAAATTTTTTACGACCACGGTCCCGAGGTTTGGGGCGGACTTCCGGGAACGCCGGAAGAGGATGGCGACCGCTTTATTGAAATTTGGAACTTGGTGTTTGACCAGTTTGAAGACTTGCCGGACGGCAGCCGTATTAACCTGAAAAAACCTTCTATCGATACCGGTATGGGATTGGAGCGTATTGCTGCAATTTTGCAGGGCGTTCACTCAAATTTTGATATTGACCTGTTCCAAAACCTGATTAAAACCATTGCCGATATTGCAAACTCTGATCCCAAAGGCAAATTGCAGGCGTCACACAACGTTATTGCCGACCATATGCGTTCGGCAGCATTTTTGATTGCCGATGGCGTTCTGCCGTCCAACGAGGGACGCGGCTATGTTTTGCGCCGCATTATGCGCCGCGCAATGCGTCATGTTCATATGTTGGGTGTTAAAGAACCGATGATGTACAAGCTTCTGCCATCTCTGCAAAAAGAAATGGGTGAGGCTTATCCCGAGCTTTACCGCGCCGAAGCGCTGATTACCGAAACATTGAAAACCGAAGAAAGCAAATTTATCCGCACCTTGGAAAAAGGGTTAAAACTTCTGGATGATGAAACTGCAGACCTGAAAGCCGGCGATACCTTAAAAGGCGAAACGGCATTCAGACTGTATGACACCTACGGTTTTCCGCTTGATTTGACCCAAGATGCCTTAAAGTCAAAAAATATTGACGTTGATGTCAAGGGCTTTGATGCAGCCATGGAAAAACAACGCGCAGAAGCTCGCAAGAATTGGGCAGGCAGCGGCGATGAAGGCGTTGAAAAAATTTGGTTTGAAGTTTTTGATAAACTCGGCAAGAGCGAATTTTTAGGCTATACCACAACCAAAGCCGACGGCGAAATCAAAACGCTGGTTCAAGATTCAAAAATTGTCGACAGCGTTAAAAGCGGCGATTTCTATCTGGTCGCCAACCAAACGCCGTTTTACGGAGAGGCCGGCGGACAAGTCGGCGACATCGGCTTGATTAAAGGTAAAAGCTTTACCGCTCAGGTCGTTGACACAAAAAAGAAAATTGACGGCATGATTGTCCATGTCTGCAAAATGATTGAAGGCGAAGTCAAAAACGGAGAATTTGCAAGTTTTGAAGTTGATGAAGTTAACCGTAACAAAATCCGCGCCAACCACTCGGTTACGCACCTGTTGCACCGTGCCTTGCGTGAAATTCTGGGCGAACATGTTACGCAAAAAGGTTCTATGGTTGCTGCCGACCGCGCACGTTTTGACATTTCGCATCCAAAACAAGTTACGGCCGAAGAGCTGCGCCGCGCCGAAGACATGGTTAACGAAGCCGTACGCCGCAATTATAAATGTGTTACTCGAATTATGACACCGGATGAAGCGGTTAAAACCGGCGCCATGGCGCTGTTCGGGGAAAAATACGGCGAAACGGTTCGCGTTGTCAGCATGGAAAACGAAGACGGCGCTTATTCCGTCGAATTATGCGGCGGCACCCATGTAAACTCGACTGGCGATATCGGCTATTTCAATATCATTTCCGAAGCTGCCGTGGCCGCAGGCATCCGCCGTATTGAGTTTATGACCGGCAATGCTGCGGAAAAATTTGCACAAGATGTCGAAGACAAGCTGCACCGCGTCAGCCATATGCTGAAAACAAACGTCAATGATTTGGAAGCCCGCATTACCCTGCTGCTTGAAGAAAAGAAAAAGCTTGAAGCTGATATTTTCAATTTGAAAAAGTCTTTTGTCAGCAACAAAACCGCTGACAACAAAGAGAAAATTGACGAAGTCAACGGCATTAAATTTGTGGCTAAAAAGCTTGAAAACATTCCGGCAAAAGAGCTGAAAGCCTTTGTTGACGAAATCAAACAACAAATCGGCAGCGGCGTTATCGCCCTGCTTGCCTGCAATGACGGAAAAGTTTCGGCCGTTATCGGTGTGACCGATGACCTGACTGGCAAATATTCCGCCAATAATCTGGTAAAAGTTATCGCTCCGTTTATCGGTGCCAACGGCGGCGGCGGACGCCCCGATATGGCTCAAACCGGCGGTGCCGATATTACAAGGCTGGATGAGGCAATTGCCGAACTAAGAAAAGCTATTTAGCATTCCGATAAGAAAAGCCGCTCCTTTAAGGGGCGGCTTTTTTAATATCAAATTTTTGTTTCCGGCTTATCAATGAGTTCGATTTTGAGCGTCTTGCCGTAAAAGTTAAGCAGCTCTCTATACAAGCGCCAAGTTCGGAGCTTGCCGAGTTCAAGCTGGTCTATTGCCGCCGGCGGCAGCTTTGTCAGCGCTGCCACTTCTTCCAAGCACAAACAGCGTTCCCGCCGCAAACTGCCCAGTTCAATCCCAATTAATCTTTTTATATTGTCCTTCATTGCCATAGTTTAAACTCCTCAATTTTGTTCATCAGTAAACAAAACTCGCCTTGAAAAAGCTTCAAGGCGAGGGAGTTCACAACTGTTATACAAACCAGTCCGGATTATTCGTGTAAATACCTTATATCTCCGGCTCCCTCTTATCAGGAGCGGTTTCTTTTTTGTATTAGGAGTTGTGATACTCCGCATTCGGCCTCCCGAATGCAGGGATAAGATTAAAGAGAATCCGACTGTTTGTCAATGACCTTTAAAACGTCATGCCATATTCCGTAAAAAAAGCCATTCTTATCGAATGGCTTTTCATCAATGCTTAAGAATAATCGTTACAGCCTCTGATTTGAAAACATTTTATCAAATTTTCAGGAGAACCATATCTTGTTTCTTGTTTGATAGAACCGATTTGGTTCAAAAAATCATTATGATAATGTTCCGGAATATTCAACCGGCGGAGCTGCAATTCCCAAACATGCAGCATGCTGTCCATATTGCCTTTTAAATATCCGCCGACATCATTCAAGCGGTTGCGTTTGGCAGCAGCAATACTTTTTGCCACAATTTCGGTACGCAATTTAATCAAAGCCTGATCAGCGGCATGTTCCTTGGCATAGCTGGCAGCCCCCGGCAACAGCCCTCTGGTCAAATAAAGCGGTGTATTAAACCCTTTTGTCTGCGTCGGAGAGATCCCCGGTTTTTGGATAAAAGGCTGTACGTCAATGATATAAGCCTCCTGATCGCGGCTGGAATACAAAATATTACCAGTATTGGTAAAAAGCCCCATGGAACAGACGTCTATAGAATAACGGCGGGAAGACAAAAAGTGCAAATCATCATACAGCACATCATATGACCTGTCCGGCATATTGGCCATTTTTTCAGACCATACGCGGGTTTTGATCAAGGCTTCCTCGCTGTCCGGCGCCGGCAGCCCAGGTTTTTGAATTTCAATAGAAAATCCCGGAGAATAACGGTTAATCGTCAACAATACGTCGCCGCCGTTAATATCCGGATGGCTCCAATAAGCAACCGGCTGCGCATAATTACGCCCCTCAAAAATGTCTTTTTGCGGAACGAAAGGATATATCCGCAAATATCTCTGCAACTCGGCAAGCGGCGGGGCATCATGACTGACCTGAACCGTAAAGTCAGGATTGGTGTCAATTTTATACACTTTAACCTCCTGCCCTTCGCCGAGACAGCGCTCACACATGGCCGTAATTATTTCATCCATCAAAGGTAATTGTTCTCTCATAGCCCCTCCGTTTTTTGTCACAATAATATTTTTAGCTATTTTTGTCAATAATTTTTAATAGGAAAAACAACACAAAACATTTATTGCTTGCAGAGTCTGACGAAAAATATCCTATGCAACGGAGATAGAAAATAAAAGAATATATTGTGCCCAAACCAAGAAATATGTTTAATTCAAAAGTAGATATTTTCCTGTTTTTGCTTGATTTCTATTCTTGAAATATGTAAAAATATTTGTGTATAAAAAACGACCGTTTAAATTCAACATTCAGGAGAAAAAAATGGCTAACAAACTTTTATCTTCAGTTGCTTTGTTTACGGCGGTTTTGACTGCACCTGCCATATACGCGACAGAAGTACCGCAAGCACTCACAATTGACCGTTTGTCAGCGGAAACATCCACATTTTTGAACAACTCGCAAAACATTAATATTCATAGTTTATCGACCGTTAAATCAGCCGAGACCGATGTTTCTGTAAATATCGATGGTACAATTTATTACTTTGCGCCGAAAGGCACTGAGAATCAAAACACACTTCAAACGTTGGCAGACATCGGCTCTGCCGCTTTAGTCAAACTGGACAGTGCTGACGGGGCAATTTACAGCCTTGAAAAGAACGGCACCACGGTTTATTACGGCTACGACGTGGCTAAACTGCCGGAAAGCGGTTATTCTTTGGAGTTAATCAGTAAAGATGAAGCTGATAAACTGAAAGAAGAAGCCGAAGAAAAAAGCGAACAGGCTTTGATGATTACAAAATATGCTAAAAATGCCGATAATACTTTGTCTGAAAGTTACTACAAAGTTGACATCAAACAACCTGAAAGTGGACGCAAGGTATATACTGACCGCCGAACAGCATTAAGAGGTGATATTGATGCCGATTTTATCGGGAGTGAATATGTTAACTCCAAAATCGCTTACGGCGGCGCTATTTATAACTCTAGTTCGACGATAGGCAATATCACCGGTAACTTTATTAATAATTACGCTCAATCAACATCGTCCATAGCTTCCGGCGGCGCTATTTATAACTATCGTTCGACGATAGGCAATATCACCGGTGACTTTATTAATAATTACGCTTACGCTCAAGCGACATCATCCGAAGCTCTAGGCGGCGCTATTTATAATGCTAGTTCTTCGACGATAGGCAATATTACCAGTGACTTTATAATAATTACGCTTACGCTCAAGCGACATCATCCGAAGCTCTAGGCGGCGCTATTTATAATGTTGGTTCGACGATAGGCAATATTACCGGTGACTTTATTAATAATTACGCTCAAGCGAAATTCATCTGCTCTAGGCGGCGCTATTTATAACTATTATAATTCGACGATAGGCAATATTACCGGTGACTTTATTAATAATTACGCTCAAGAATTGTTCGCGACAATGTCAGTGACATCGTCCGTAGCTCACGGCGGCGCTATTTATAACATTCGTTCGACGATAGGCGATATCACCGGTGATTTTATTAATAATTACGCTCAAGGTAATTCATCTGCTCTAGGCGGCGCTATTTATAACTATGCTTCGACGATAGGCGATATCACCGGGGACTTTATTAATAATTACGCTAAATCAGAAAATTCATCTGCTCTAGGCGGTGCTATTTATAACAATTATAATTCGATGATAAAAAACATCATCAACTCAAACTTTATCAATAACTATGTTTCCGGTAATAAAGATTCTGCTGGCGGAGCCATTTGGTCTAATCACGACATTTTAATCACCGCCGACAACGGGATTTCCTTATTCTCCGGCAATACCGCAAATGGTGTGTCTAATGCTATTTATATGTTGGGCAGCAGTAATTCTGTAAAGAATTTGAACCTTTCGTCCCTCAACAATGGTGTTATGACCTTTGACGACGGGATTGATGGCGCTAACTATAACATTAACATTTCCGGAGACGGCACGGGCGAGATTGCGTTCAATAATCTGGTTGAAAACGTTAAAAACTTTACGCTTTCTAACAACTCAGTAATGCATCTTGGCTTAAATGCCGATATTCAGGCACAAAATATGTCTGTTTCCAGCAGTAGCCAGATAGTCAGCCAAAATGCTGACTCATCTCCGCTCATAACGGTAGACGTCAAAG
>JAAGKN010000262.1_pt1 | contig 179250 bp, 159 predicted proteins | sample 6206371 | NCBI WGS metagenome assembly JAAGKN01 (sample SAMN11533720, study PRJNA540317) | gut metagenome | isolation source: fecal pellets from male and female animal of same cohort | host: Peromyscus leucopus | place: USA:CA | collected 2017 | reverse complement strand
AGGCGCTGGTTGATGGACACCATCACGCCCATGCTCATGCAGGTGGCGATGACGTTGTTGACGGGCACGTCCATCATCACGGCAAGGTCGTTTGCCGTAACGAATTCGGTTATCTGCAGGATCTTGCTCTCTGCCAGTTCGGCCTGATGCAGCTCGCGCTGGTGCTCGGCGTTGGCTTCGCGTTTTTCCTTACGCCACTTGGCGCCGCGTTTGAGACCTTTGTCTTTCGAGGTAAGACGTGCCAGGGTCTCGCGAACCTGCTTTTGTACGTCTTCTTCGCTGACTTCGGGCTGTACGGGACGGGCATTGCGCTGGTTGCCGCGCTTAGCTTCGCCGCCACGACGGTTGTCGCCATTGCCGCGACCGCCGCCCTGGTTATTGTTGCCACCGTTGCCACCATTGTTCCTGCGGTTTTCGCCGTTGCCGTTGTTGCGGTTGTCGGCCACCTGCTTGCCTGCCTTCTCGATATCGACTTTTTCTTTGCCTGATATGCGGCGGCGTTTTTTGCGGTCGCCTTCGCCGGGTTGGCCGGGCTGACCGGGTTTATTGCCGCGACGATCGTCCTTGCCGCGCTTTTTGGGGCGTGTGTTGAGGTTCATCGACGAGAGGTCGATGGTGCCTACGATCTTCAGCGAGGGCGAGGGTGTGGTACGTTCGATAGTGAACACTTCGTCGCTCGAAGCTGCCGGAGCTTTCTTATCTTCGGCAGGTGCAGCCGCTTTGGGTGCTTCGGCTTTAGGAGCTTCTGTCTTGGGCGCCTCCGTCTTAGGCGCTTCGGCTTTGGGAGCTTCAGCTTTGGGAGCCTCGGCTTTCTTCTCCGCTACAGGAGCCGGAGCTTCGGCCTTTACTTCTGCTTTGGGAGCTTCGGGCTTGGGAGCTTCGGGTTTCTTTTCAACCACGGGAGCAGGTGCCGGAGCCGCTTTGGGCGCTTCGGGCTTTTTCTCCTCTACGGGAGCCGGTTTGGGAGTCTCCGCTTTAGGCGCTTCGGCCTTGGGAGGTATGGGGTTGCCCTTGGGGTCAAGGTTGATCTTGCCCAAGATACGGGGCTTTTGCACTGTAGTGAGACGAGGCTCCTCGGCCGGTGCCTGGGGAGCTTTGGGTTCGGTGCGCTGCTGGCGTGTCTCTTTGCGCTCGGTAGCTATCTGTGCTGAGCGGTTCTTGAGATCTTTGTCGCTTGCAAAGGCCGACGTGAGCATATCTACAACGTTGTCCTCAATACGTGTATTGGGGCTTTCATCAACTGTGATATTCTTTTTTCGCAAAAATTCGATAATGGTCGGTACCGACACATTAAGCTCTTTCGCGATTTTGTTGAGTTTCTGGGGCATATATTGTTTTATTCCTTTTTCTATAATGTTAATTGCTCACGGTAACAGCGAGGCCTGTACCCGACAGGCAAGCTCGCCGGCCTAATATTATTCGGCGCTTTCGTCTTCTTCCTCGTATTCGCTGCGGAGCACTTCGAGAACTTCGTCGATAGTGCTTTCCTCGAGGTCGGATTTCTCCACAAGTACCTCGCGCGGAGTGTTGAGCACGCTCTTGGCGGTCACGCAGCCGATGTTCTTGAGGGCGTCGATAACCCAGCCGTCGATTTCGTCGCGGAAGTCATCGAGGAAGATATCGTCCTCGTAGATCATCTCGGTGTCGCGGTATACGTCGATCTCATAGCCGGTGAGCATGGTGGCCAGCTTGATGTTGTGGCCGTTCTTGCCGATGGCCAGCGACACTTCTTCGGGGCGGAGGAATACTTCGGCTTTCTTAGCCTCTTCGTCGAGACGGATTGTAGATATCTTGGCGGGCGAGAGTGCGCGCTGGATGAAGAGCGAGGGGTTGTTGGTGTAGCATATCACGTCGATGTTCTCGTTGCGGAGCTCGCGGACGATGCCGTGGATACGCGAGCCTTTCACGCCTACGCATGCGCCTACGGGGTCGATGCGGTCGTCGTAGCTTTCAACGGCTATCTTGGCGCGTTCGCCCGGTATGCGGGCCACGGCGCGGATGTTGATCAGGCCGTCGTGTATTTCGGGCACTTCGAGTTCGAAGAGGCGGATCAGGAAGAGGTTGTTTGTACGGCTGACTGTGATCTTGGGGTTGTTGTTCTTGTTGTCGACATTGGCGATCACGGCGCGCACAGTCTCGCCCTTGCGGAAGAAGTCGCCGGGGATAGCCTCGCTCTTGGGGAGGAGGAGTTCGTTTTTCTCGTCGTCGAGGAGCAGTGTCTCGCGGCTCCAGGTCTGGTACACCTCGCCGGTCACGAGCTGGCCTTCAAGCTCTTTGAACTTGTTGAACACAGCCTCTTTCTGCAGGTCGAGGATGCGGCTCTGGAGTGTCTGGCGGAGATTGAGGATGGCGCGGCGGCCGAATTTCTCGAAAATAATCTCGCGGGTATGCTCTTCGCCAACCTCGGCTTCGGGGTCGTCGTCGGCGCGGGCGTCGGTAAGCGAAATCTGCAGGTTGGGGTTCTCAACCTCTCCGTCGGGCACCACCTGAAGGTTCTGGAAAATCTGCACGTCGCCCTTGTCGGGGTTCAGGATCACATCAAGGTTCTCGTCGGTGCCGAACATCTTGGCCAGCACGTTGCGGAACGATTCCTCAAGCACGCTGATCATCGTGGTCTTGTCGATGTTCTTGAGTTCTTTAAATTCGGCGAACTGCTCCACCATATTGGGGTTTCCTCTTTCTTTGCCATTTTATTTAGTCAGAGTTAAAATTTCAAGTCGTATTTGACGTATTTGCAATTTTTTGAATTGAGCTCTACGGGCTCGGTCTTTATCACGGGGCGTTTTGCACCGGGCTCTTTGACCTTTACGCTTGTCTCAACGGTAAAATCGATATCTGTGTCGTGGATATCGCCTTCGGCTACAGCGGTAAGCACACCGTGAATCTTGCGACCGTCGCGTGTAAGCACTTCAACATCGTTGCCGACATTTTTGTCGTACTGGCCTCTTACCTTCATCGGGGATGTAAGGCCGGCTGATCCTACCTCGAGCGAGTAATCCTCGGCATCGCGGTCGAAAACTGCTTCGACAGCTCGTGTGATAGCCGCGCAGGCGTCGATGTCTACGCCCGTGGCGCTGTCGATCTCTACGCTGATATCATTATCGCCGCTAATGGCTATATCGACCCAAAAAAGGTCGGTGCCGGCCATGGCGTCGATTACTGTCTGTTTTAATAAATCCTTATCTATCATATGCTCAAATAAAGAGGAGGAAGCTCAGGGGCTCCCTCCTCTGTGAAGATATAGTGCAAAATTAAGAAAAATTGACCAATTAATCAAATACTTAATATGTACAATGGCTATGTAACCAGATTTTGTTAATGTTAATTGTGATAAATTAACAATATTTGACTACACCGTAAGTATTTCTTTCTCTTTGGTCGCGAACAGATCGTCGATTTTCTTAAGATACTTGTCGTGGATTTTCTGTACGTTTGCTTCGGCGTCTTTCTCTACGTCCTCGGGCATACCCTGTTTGATAGCTTTCTTGAGGCCGTCGATGGCGTCGCGGCGGGCGTTGCGCACAGATACCTTGGCAGTTCTCGGCCTCGGCCTTGCACTGCTTCACCAGGGCTTTGCGGCGGTCCTCGGTCAGCGGGGGGATGGACAGGCGGATTACTTCGCCGTTGTTTTCGGGCGTGATGCCCACCTCTGAGTTGATGATGGCTTTTTCAATAGGCTTGAACATGGCTTTCTCCCAGGGCGTGATGACGATGGTGCGGGCGTCGGGAACGCTGATGTTGGCCACATTCGACAGCGGCACCAGCGAGCCGTAATATTCCACGCGGACGCCGTCGAGAATCTTGGGATTGGCCTTGCCGGCGCGGATGCGTGCCAGCGCTTCGTCGAGATAGGCAACGGCCAGCTCCATCTTTTCCTCTGCCGGGCTGATGTAAGTTTTCGGATCGGTCATATTTTTAGTGTGTTTATTTTTCTGTTGTGATGTTGTGCGGACGGATTAATACACCAGAGTGCCTATATTTTCGCCGCTCACTACTTTGCCGAGGTTGCCGGGGGTGTCCATGTCGAATACAACGATCTTCATGCCGTTTTCGCGGCAGAGAGTCGTCGCTGTGAGGTCCATGATGCGGAGGCCGCGGTTGTAGATTTCGTCGTAGGTGATCTTGTCGAACTTGGTGGCCGTGGGGTCTTTCTCGGGGTCGGCGGTGTAGATGCCGTCCACACGTGTGCCTTTGAGCATCACCTCAGCCTTGATCTCTACAGCACGGAGAGCCGATGCCGTGTCGGTGGTGAAGAAGGGGTTGCCCGTACCGCCGGCTATGATGGTCACGCTGCCCGAGCGGAGAGTCTCGATAGCTCGAGCAGGGCTGTAGGGCTCGCCGATGGGGAACATGCCGATTGATGTGAGTACACGCACCGGGCAGCCTTCGCTTTCGAGTGCCGAGCTGAGTGCCAGCGAGTTGATGACTGTGGCCAGCATGCCCATCTGGTCGCCTTTGACGCGGTCAAAGCCTTTGGCTGCGCCCGAGAGGCCGCGGAAAATGTTGCCGCCGCCGATGACGATGGCCACCTCGACGCCCATCGATACTATGCGGGCTATCTGCGATGCATACTCGGAGAGGCGCTTGGTGTCGATGCCGTAGCCCTGCTCGCCCATCAGCGACTCGCCGCTGAGCTTGAGCAGTACGCGCTTGTATTTAGGTTCCATAGTTTGCTTTTTCGGCAAATTTACAACTTTTTTTGATAACAGTCAACAGCCCGTATCAAGGCATGTCGGGAGCGGCGTGGCGATAGCCCTGTATCTTGTTCCATGCGCCTCGTGTGAAGTCGGGTACTTCTACCGGAGCCGAACCGTTTTCGAGCGACAGGCGTGTCAGCGGACCCATTGCGCTCCATTCGGCAAGGTCGTAAACGTCCATGTCGAGGGGCAGACCGTTGCGCAGGCAGTAGATCAGGCGGTAGTCCATGATATAGTCCATGCCGCCGTGGCCGCCTACACTCTTGGCGATCTCGCCGATCTTTGTGATGATCGGGTGGGTATATTTCTCCAGCAGGGCAGCTTTCTGCTCCTCGCTGATATATCCGTGGGCGTTGAGATTTTCGTGGTTGGGGATAGAGTCGCCGGCAAGTGCTTCGGGTTCGAAAGCGTAGCCCGATGTGGGGTACTTGTTGGCGAAGCCTTTGGTGCCTGTGAGCTGATACATGCGCGAATAGGGACGGGGATTCATCACGTTGTGCTGTATATGTATAGTCTTGCCGTTGGCTGTGCGGATCATGGTCATTGTGTGGTCGCCGTTGGCGAAGCTGTCGCAGGGGGCGCCTGTCTGACGTTCGATCAGTTTGGGGCCTGTAACAGCCTTTGTGTCCATGGCTACGAGAGTTTCCATGCGGTCGCCGCGATGTATGTCGAGAAGTTGGCAAGCCGGGCCGAGGCCGTGTGTGGCGTATACGTCGCCGCGGTTTTCCTTATTGAAGTCGAGGCGCCAGTTGTTCCAGTAAGCGTCCCAGAAGTCCGACAGGTTGTGGATGTAGCTGCCCTCGGCGTGGAGCACATCGCCGAAGAGACCCTGCTGTGCCATGTTGAGGGTGTTGATCTCAAAGAAGTCATAGACACAGTTCTCGAGCATCATGCAGTGCTTGCGAGTACGCTCTGATGTGTTGATAAGATCCCATATCTCTTCGAGGGTCATTGCGGCAGGTACTTCGATAGCTGTGTGCTTGCCGTTCTCCATGGCATAGAGAGCCATAGGGGCGTGGTTGTTCCAGTCGGTAGCGATATAGATGAGGTCGATGTCGTCGCGCTCTACCATCTGTTTCCAGATCGAGTCGTTGCCGGCATATACATCGGCTTTGGGGCGGCCGTTGGCCACTAAGTAATCCTGAAGTTTGCTGATATTGGTAGTATCAAGGTCGCAGAGAGCAACAATTTCGGTGCCGGGAATGTGAGCGAAACGCTGTACGGCGCCGGGGCCGCGCATACCGAGACCGATAAAGCCAACGCGCACGGTGTCAATAGGATCGGCGGCAAAGCCTACCATGTCGGTCTGGCCGGCCGGGCGTTCGGGTACTTCGGTTGCTATCGGACCCTGATAGGTCTTCTCCGCTGTGCATGCCCCTAAAAGCAAAATAGCCCCAAGGACAAAACTTGATATAAGTTTTTTCATAATATCTTTAGGTTACTTGTTTTTATCTTTGCAAAGGTATGGATTTTAAATGAAACCCACACTCTGTTTGCTTAAAATTTTATATGTAAGATAATTTGTTGTACTTTTGCACAATATACCGGTCAAGATAAATTTATCACACTAAATATAGTCATGAAATTAAGCAAATTCTTCATCGCGGCACTTGCCGTGACCTCGATAGCCTGCAATAACCGCGAGGCTGTAGAGGCTGATTACGAGGTTGTGCCCTTACCCGAGTCGATCACACTCGATGCTCAGACCGAGGCGTTTAAATTCGGCCCCGATACACGTATTGTGGTGTCCGACAGCGCTCAGGCTGTAAACGCACGCCTGTTTGCCGGTTATGTCAAAAATCTTACAGGCTTCGAGCCCGAGATCGTGGCCGAGGCTCCGGCAAAGGACTTTATCCGCCTCAGTGCCGATATTGTCAACGGCAACTCCGATGCCTATGTGATCACTGTAAATGTCGACAGCATCGTTGTCAATGGTGTTACTCCGGCCGCTACTTTCTATGGCCTCCAGACACTGCGCAAGGCTATCCCCGGCGCAGGCAATTATGAAGTGATGTATCCTGCCGGAACGATCGCCGATTCGCCTCGTTTCGCTTACCGAGGCGCACATTTCGACACCGCTCGTCATTTCTTCGCTCCCGACTCTGTGAAGATGTTTATCGACATGATCGCTCTCCACAATATCAACCGCATGCACTGGCACCTGACCGAAGATCAGGGCTGGCGTCTTGAGATCAAGGGTCGCCCCGAGCTTACCGAGATCGGATCGAAACGATCGGGCACTGTGATCGGCCACACCGAGGAGTATGATACAATCCCCTACGGCGGCTACTACACCGCCGACGATGTGCGCGACATCGTGAAATATGCCGCCGACCGTCATATCACAATCATTCCCGAGATCGACCTCCCCGGTCACATGCAGGCTGCCCTGGCAAGCTATCCCGAGCTTGGCTGCACAGGCGGTCCCTACGAGGTCTGGCGCCGCTGGGGCATCAGCGACGATGTTCTCTGCGCCGGCAACGACAGCGTGTATACTTTCCTCGATGATGTAATGGATCAGGTGGTTGAGCTCTTCCCCTCGGAATATATACATATCGGCGGCGACGAGTGCCCCAAAGTGCGTTGGCAGAACTGCCCCAAATGCCAGGCCAAGATCAAGGAGCTCGGCCTCAAGAGCGACAGCAAGGGCACTGCCGAGCAGAAGCTGCAGTCCTATGTAATGGATCATGTAGCCAAACATCTTGCAACGAAAGGCCGCAAGGTAATAGGCTGGGATGAAATACTCGAAGGTGGCGCCGACACAACAACAGTCATCATGTCGTGGCGCGGCACCGAAGGCGGTATCGCCGCAGCCAAGGCCGGACACGATGCCATTATGACCCCCTACCAGTATTTGTACTTCGATTTCCGTCAGAGCGACGATCCTTCCGAACCTATAGCGGCAAGCTGGGGCAATCCGATCACGGTGGAGAATGTATACAGCTACGAGCCGATACCTTCGGAGTTCACTCCCGAAGAGGCCGGGCATATCATCGGCGTGCAGGCAAATTTATGGTGCGAATACATACCCAACTACCGTCAGGCAGAGTATATGGAGATGCCTCGCATCGGTGCATTGTCGGAGGTGCAGTGGACGAAAGGCCCCAAAGACTACGATGCTTTCTTCGAACGCCTGAAACGTCTTACCAAAATCTACGATGCCGAAGGCTACAATTACCGCAAAGCCTATTTCGAACAGCCCGATTCGGTAAACGTAAAATAATATCAAAAATAATTGAAAAAAATTTTGCAGAATAAAATTATTGCTATAAATTTGCAGCAGAATCACAACAAATGATCGCAGATATGACTATGTTCTCGACATATAACCGTTATTGGTGGCGCCACGACGATACAACTCGATGGCGGCTTTGCCTGCGCGGATAGAACGGGATCGTTTTTCTGCTTCGACAAAAGAAAAAACTATAATCAATATAGAGCCATCGACCAGCATCGGTGGCTCTTATTTTTTTACATATTAAAAATACATCACAATGACTGACAATAATTACACTTCAAGCTATACTCACACTCTTCCTGTCGACGACAACGGTTACTACGGACATTTCGGCGGTGCCTATATCCCCGATGTGCTGCAAAAGAATATCGATCAGCTTCGCGACGCTTTCTACCGCTATGCCGACGACGAGGCTTTTAAAGCCGAATTCGACGCCTTGCTGCGCGATTATGTAGGCCGTCCGACACCTCTCTACTACGCTCCGCGTCTGAGCAAGCGCTACGGCACCAATATCTATCTCAAGCGCGAGGATCTCAACCACACCGGAGCGCACAAGATCAACAATGCCGTCGGCATGGCTCTCCTTGCCAAGCGCATGGGCAAAAAAAGAATAATCGCCGAGACCGGAGCAGGGCAGCACGGCGTTGCCGCCGCAACAGTTTGTGCTCTTATGGATATGGATTGCACTATCTACATGGGTGCGGTAGATGTAGAGCGTCAGCTACCCAACGTGCAGCGTATGAAGATGCTCGGTGCTAATGTAGTAGCCGTGCAGTCGGGCAACAAAACCCTCAAGGATGCCGTTACCGAAGCGCTCAACGACTGGTGCTCGAATCCCGAGAGCTTTTATTTGATCGGTTCTGCCGTCGGCCCCCATCCCTACCCCGAAATGGTATCGCACTTCCAGTCGATAATCAGTGCCGAGATGCGCAAGCAACTCCTCGAGCACACCGGCCGTGAATGTCCCGACGCTGTGATAGCATGTGTTGGCGGTGGCAGCAACGCCGCAGGTGCTTTCTATCACTTCCTCGATGATAAGGATGTGCGGCTCATTGCTGTAGAGGCTGCCGGTAAGGGCGTCGATACTGATCTCAATGCCGCCACACTCACTTTAGGTAGCGAAGGTGTCCTCCACGGATCGCGCACAATGGTGCTTCAGACACCCGATGGAGAAGTCGTAGAGCCCTATTCAATCTCAGCCGGCCTCGATTACCCCGGCGTAGGTCCTCTTCATGCCTACCTTGCCGAGACCGGCCGTGCCGAAGTGCTCGCGGCCACCGATAGCGAAGCTCTTGCAGCTGCAATGCTCCTCTCGCGGCTCGAGGGCATTATCCCGGCCCTCGAATCATCGCATGCACTCGCAGCTCTCGAAAAGGTCAAATTCAATCCCGATCAGGTTGTAGTCATCAACCTCTCCGGCCGCGGCGACAAAGACATGAACACCTATCTCGCCAATCTCCCCGACTGAAAAATATGGTTTTAAGGTATATATTAAGGTAAGAAGAGCACCCCGGAAGTCAAGCAAAACTTCCGGGGTGCAGTTTTATATACAGATAGTTAAAAATTGCGCATTAGCATAAATTAACATTTCGTGGGGGGGGTAATTTTGTTGCGAATGTTTACCTTTGTAGGATTAAATCTAATACCTTAAAAACTAAGTCAAACATGAAGCAACTATTACTTTCGACTTTGCTGCTGTCGGGCGTACTGACGGCTTCTGCTGAAGAGAAAATTATCTCGAGTTTTGAAGAGAAAATTATCTCGTCCGGGCAGACTACTATGATCGATGGTAAGACCCAATCAACCCCTGATATTTATTATATACCCGATGGTATGGGTAAATACAAGGCGGTACGACTGTCCGTTACTCCTCCGGCCCCGGCTTCGGAATTTACCTTGCCATATCTCAACATGGCAGGAACAAACTCTATTCAGGTAAACTGGAAGACTTCCGCCAAGCCTGCTAACGCTTATGTGAAGTATGGCCTTTCGAAAGACAATCTGAATCAGAGAGCCGAAATCACTACCAACAAACTCAGCGACATCTACTACTGGAATATGTCAGCGCTGACAGGTCTGGAACCTGATACTCCGTATTATTATCAGGTAGTGAATGACGATAAAAAGAGTGAGGTATATCGATTCCGCACCGAGCCCACTGTCGCTGCCGGAAAGAAGATACGTGTGCTGCTGATCGGCGACCACCAGCGCAACGAACGCAGCGATTATGAATGGATGCTCAATTGCGCACGCCGTACTGTTGCCGAGAAATACGGCGAAGGCCCTCTCGAGGATCACATCAACTTTGTTCTCAACTGCGGTGACCAGGTGGATGCCGGTAAGATCGAACTGTATGAGAAAGTACACCTCTTTAAATCCCGTTCTGTCTGCACTTCCTTGCCGGTAATGACTACTGTCGGCAACCACGAGACATACTGGGATGATGATCTCGCCAAATATGGCGCGCACTATCCGGCGTATGCCACCCTCGAATACAACGGTATCAAGAGTGGCGATAGCGGTTACTATGCCTATCAGGTAGGCTGCGTGCTCTTTGTTGTTCTCAATTCCGACCGCACAAGTGCCGAGCAGCGCTTCTGGCTGCGAAGAGTGATTGCTGCAGCGAATATCGACCCGAATATCTCATTTATCGTCAGCACCCAGCACAGACCGCTATATGCCGAGCAGTATTGCAACGATGTGTCCGAATGGATGATGAAAGAGGCTATGCCTATACTTTCGACCACAAACAAGCATGTGCTCAATTTCAGCGGTCACCACCATCTCTACGCTCGCGGACAGATGACAAGCTCAGGATGCTATCATATCATCAGCGGTGGCGGTGTGGGTACTTCTGTCGAAGGCTACGAACAGCTTTGGGGTCTCACACCCGACAATACAAACCATGGCGAAGTACAGAAAACTCTTGACCACTGGACTTATCAGATTGCCGAGTTCGATCCCGAAACCAAGAAAATGACAGTCGAATGTTATTCGATCGGCAACCGTCGCATTGCGCTTGACAACAGACTTGTCGATGAGTTCTCTATCGACCTCAGTGATTACACCACTCCAAGTCAGCCTAACTTCAAGGATGCTGCCCTCGAGCCGACTCTGCCTCATACCTTCCGCCAGGTCAATCTGCCCAAGAATCTCCATTCTGTAAATTATCAGATTGCTACCGACCCGGAATTCAGAGAGATTGTGATGGACAGTGTTGTCACTACCGAAGATTATTATGGCGTGGACGGCAGTTATATGCCGGTAAATATCAACCAGAGTGTTGACCTGTCGGAGTTCAGACTTGAAGCAGATGTGCTGCCTTCAGGTACATATTATATGAGGGCACGCAACCGCAATGCGTCTAATCTGCGTTGGTCGAGTTTCTCTACCTCTCAGATGAAATTCTATTCTCAGAACAAGTCGACGCCGAGGGCTACTCTCACTGCCGACCACGAATTTTATCGCACCGGCTCGAACATCAATTTTGTAGTTACCGGAGCTCCGCGTGGCACCAATGCCTGGGTAGGCGTATATCAGACCTGGAAAGTGCCTAATATCCATACCGGCGGCCAAAGCTCCGACTATTGGAAATATACCGACGATCTGTCGGCAGGCCGATGGTCGTTCACTGCCGAGCCTAACGCTTATTATGCAGTAGTTTTCAGCGACGAAAACAGTTATGTCGAAATTTCCGACCGTGTGTATTTTACCGTCAGCCCCAACTGCGATGATAACACAAGACCGTCGATATCGGTAGATAAGAAGGTCTACAATGTCGGAGATCCGGTGGTTGTGTCCTTTACCAATGCTCCCGGCGTCGAAAATGACTGGATAGGCATGTATAATTATGGAGTGACACCCCTTGGCGGTATTGCCTTCTGTTATGATTATGTCGATAAAAAGAAAGACGGTTCGGTTACACTCAACGTCGAAGGCAACAAAAACTATGAAGAACCGGCCGGCGAAGGATTATACTTCGTGAGCTATTTCATTGCAAACCAGTTCTCCGAGCCCGTAAAGCGTCAGACATTTGTTATCGGCAAGCCGGTACTTATCGACTCTTCGCGCGACAATTATACGACCGATGATTATGTGACTTTGGTCTACGACAATGCGCCCGGCTTCGGCGATGACAAGATCCTTATCTACGACAGCGATAATAAACTGTATTCAACACGTTCTATCAGGAACATGGGCGGCAGCGAGCTGATCGGCAAGATGCCTGTTGGCCAATACGAGGCATGTGTTATTGCCGACAACGGCAAAGAAGTGTCCAAACGCAAGAAATTTACCGTTTCCGAAATGGGATCTGTCGATGATATCGAAGCCATGAAATTTGAGGTAACTGTCAGCGGCAAGACTGTCAATATCAACGCTGCCGCAGCCATCGGAAATGTCAGCGTGTATTCTTACTCGGGTTCTTTAGTTGCCGGCCGCAATTTTGGCAATGCTACATCGGCATCAATCGAGCTTGATGTTATCCCCGGCATCTACATACTCGTAGCCGAAAACGGTATCCGTCATAAATTCATGATGAAATAATAAATCCTTTTAAACCTAATCAAAACATGAAAAAACTCTACTTATTGGCATTGCTTCTTCTCGGAGCAATACTGCCGTTGTCGGCCATGATAGACGGCGCGTGGGTAAAAACCGACAAATTCTGCTACAAGTCGGGCGAGACTATTACTATCACATTCGATGGCGCTCGCCCCGGTGTCAACGACTGGATCGCTATCTTCAGAGCCCAGGCTTACCCCGTATCCTACCATCATCCCGAAGGTTCATGGGCATACAAGTATACCGACGAATGTCCCGATGGTAAAATGATAGTTGTCGACGGCAAATACAATGGCACCGCCACACTGCCCGAAGGCTCTTGGGTTGCAATTCTGCTCAAAGAAGACGGTTACGATCGCCTTTGCCCGGCTGCCGGATTTATTGTTACCGACGATAAATACGACGAAGCCAATCCTCCTGCTGTGGCTGTTGATAAAAAAGCGTATGGCCTCAACGATCCCATCACTCTTACTTTCGAGAATCTGCCCATTTTCCCCAATGACTGGGCTACCGTAGTGCGCCGCACCACAGATCCTTCCTACGACTGCTGGTGGGATTATAACTACATCAAAGATTCGAAGGATGGCAAGACTATTACCCTCAACTCAAGCGAAAGCCACAAATATCCCGGTGTGGATGTGTTGCCCATCGACGTATTCTATATCTCCGTGATGGCCGACGACGGATACTGCCAGTTGGCTCGCAGTGAATGTTTCGTAGTCGGCGAGCCCGTTGCTTTGACCGCAAAAGACACTTACACTACCGACGAACCCATAGCTTTCAGCTATGCAAAAGCCGGTCAGTTTGTAGCCTTGAAGACCGACAAGATCGAGATTTACGACAAGGACAACAAGCTCGTAGCAAGCAAGGCGATTGATCCTGCTAACGCTGATGTTGCGGTAGACCCTGTTCCTGCCGGAGAATATACAGCATGCTACACCGACGGCGACGGTCTCGAGATTACTCCGCGTCTGAGTTTTGCCGTTAACGACAATAGTGGTGTCGAAGACATCCTTATCGACAACAACACCGCCACAGTGATCTACAACATACATGGCGTGAAGATGAATACATCGGTCGAAAACCTCTCGAAAGGTGTATATATCATCAACGGCAAGAAAGTACTGGTAAAATAAATAATCGGAATTAATCGATACAATGCCGGGGTCGCACTGTCGCCCCGGCATTTTTTATCCTTGTTAACATCGTAGTATAGTATTCCTCACAACTAATTCGTATCTTTGCAGTCTATATAATTTTTTAATTCATACGATGAAGAAATTACTTGGGATATTGTTGCTTGCCCTGCTTGGCGTAGGTGCTTCGTGGGCTGCTCCCGGCGGAAAATTCGAAGCCGGCAAAGGTACTTTCCTGCTCAACGGCGAGCCTTTCGTGGTAAAAGCGGCGGAGCTGCACTATCCGCGCATTCCGCAGCCTTATTGGGATCAGCGCATCAAGCTGTGCAAGGCTCTCGGAATGAACACCGTCTGCCTCTACACTTTTTGGAACAGCCACGAGCCGCGTGAAGGTGAGTTCGATTTTACCGGTCAGAATGATCTCCGTAAATTTATCGAGCTCTGTCAGGCTAACGACATGAAAGTGATTCTCCGCCCCGGCCCCTACGTATGCGCCGAGTGGGAAATGGGCGGTCTGCCCTGGTGGCTGCTCAAGAAGAAAGATATCCGTCTGCGCGAGAACGATCCCTATTTCCTCGAACGAGTGGATAAATTCCAGAAAGCCGTGGCCGATCAGGTGGGCGACCTTACCATCGCCGACGGCGGCCCTATCATCATGGTGCAGGTGGAGAATGAATATGGCTCCTACGGCACCGACAAGGAGTATGTGGCAACATCCGCGACATGCTACGAAGAATTTCGGCGAGAGTGTGACCCTCTTCCAGTGCGACTGGTCGTCGAACTTCCTCAACAACGGCCTTGACGACCTTATCTGGACCATGAACTTCGGCACCGGAGCCAACATCGACCAGCAGTTCGCCAGCTTAAGGAAGTGCGCCCCGAAAGCCCGCTGATGTGCTCTGAATTCTGGAGCGGATGGTTCGACAAATGGGGTGCCAACCATGAGACACGCCCTGCCGCCGACATGATCGCCGGTATAGATGAGATGCTTGCAAAGGTATATCATTCAGTCTTTATATGACCCACGGTGGCACAAACTGGGGACATTGGGCCGGAGCCAACTCTCCCGGCTTTGCACCCGACGTGACATCCTATGACTACGACGCCCCGATCTCGGAGTCGGGTCAGACTACGCCCAAGTACCATGCCTTGCGTAAGGCTATGCAAAAATATACCGACGGCAAGATGCCCAAGATCCCGGCGACTATCAAACCTATAGCAGTGCCCGATTTTGAGTTTACCGCCGTTGCTCCCTTGTTCTCCAATCTCCCCGAGCCCAAGCTCGACCGCGAACTCAAGACGATGGAAGAGTACGACCAGGGTTTCGGCTCCTTAATCTACCGCACTACATTGCCCGAGATCCCTGTGCAGTCTTTACTTACCGTTAACGAGGCCCACGACTTTGCTCAGATATTTGTCGACGACAAATATATCGGTAAGCTCGACCGCCGCCTCGGAGAAAAAGAAATAATGCTTCCGCCCGTGAAAAAAGGTGCTGTGCTCGACATTTTCGTCGAGGCAATGGGACGTATCAATTTCGGCAGAGCAATCAAGGATTTCAAAGGTATTACCGACGAAGTGACTATAACAGTGACCGACGGCGATCACGAGTGGGTAGACCGTCTCAAGAACTGGCAGGTATTCAACATCGAAGATAAATACGACACATATACTTCGATAGGCGAATTTTTCCCGATCGAGGCCTTCTCGCCCGGCGATGATGGCCGTCTGCCGCGAGGCGTCTACATCGGCTCTTTCAATATCAAAGGCAAACCGTCCGATACCTTCCTCGACTTCTCTTCATGGGGCAAGGGGCTGGTATATGTCAACGGTCACGCAATGGGTCGTATCTGGGAGATCGGTCCGCAGCAGACGCTTTATATGCCCGGTTGCTGGTTGCGCCAGGGCGAGAACGAAGTCGTGGTATTCGACATCCTCGGCCCACGCGAAGCCGTCAGCCGTGGCCTCCGCGAGCCCTTGCTCGACAATCTTCTTGTTACGAAGCCTCTCATCCACCGCACCGAAGGTCAGACCCTCGATCTCTCCGGCGTCGCTCCGGCTCTTACCGCAACTTTCAAGCCCGGCAACGGATGGCAGGAGTCAGCTCTTGCTGCTCCCGTGCGTGGACGATATATCGCCCTCGAGGCAATTGACGCTGTCGACGGTGGCGACAACGCCGCTATTGCCGAATTTTATGTGCTCAACGACAAGGGCGAACGCATAGTACGCGAGCCCTGGACTGTCGTCTATGCCGACAGCGAAGATGTCGACGGTGTGAACAGATCGGCCGATAAAATGTTTGATCTACAGGAATCGACTTATTGGAGCACTGTCAAGGGCGTAAAATATCCCCACGTGGTGGTTATCGACCTCGGATCAGTGCAGAATATCAGCGCAATCCAATATCTTCCCCGAATGGAGGCCGAAGTTCCCGGCGCGATTCGCAACTTCCGCTTCTTCGTTTCGGACAAACCTTTTACTATCAATAATCAAAATTAAAGAGAATGAAACCGTCAATGATTATCTCCTCGGCAATTATAGCCATCGGTATCGTACTGCTCGGTCTGTCGATCAAGAGTGGTATCGACCGCTTCAGCGACCGCGATCGAGTCGTTACCGTGCGAGGACTTTGTGAGAAAGAAGTACAGGCCAATAAAGTGACATGGCCTATCGTGACAAAAGAGGTCGGCAATGATCTCTCGTCCATATATCCGTCGATTGAGTCAAAGAACAAGGCCATTGTATCCTTCCTTACAAGCAACGGTCTGTCCGAGAACGAGATCAGCGTGAATCCTCCTCAGGTCTACGATGCGGCCGCCGAGCGATATGGCCGTACCGACAACCCTTATCGATATCAGGTAACAAACGTCGTAGTAGTTACCAGCGACAAGGTTGATCTTGTCCGCAAGCTCATCAATAAGCAGACCGATCTGCTCCGTCAGGGCATAGCTATCGTAGCCGGCGACTATAATTATCAGACCACATACGAATATACCGATCTCAACAGCGTCAAGCCTCAGATGATCGCAGAAGCAACAGCCAATGCTCGCGAGGCAGCCGACAAATTCGCCGAGGACAGCCACAGCAAGCTCGGCAAGATCAAGACAGCTCAGCAGGGACAATTCTCGATCAACGACCGCGACCAGTACACTCCCCAGATCAAGACAATCCGAGTGGTAACATACATTACCTACTACCTCGAAGACTAATAATCAAAAATAAAATTAAATGCAGCAATTACCGCCACGGCAAATTGCTGCATTTTTTGTGCTCTAAAACTGATAATATATTATCACTTTCTGTGCTTTTGGCCATAATACTGCTAATATTATGTTACAAATATAATCATTATTTCTGATATAAACAAAAAACAGCCGGTCGGGATTGGCCGGCCGGCTGAAGGTGGTATTTTATGTGAATTTTTACTCGAGAGTGAAATCGAGAGTCTGTACGTCGCGGCTGTTGGGGCCTACCATCACTTTGAAATCGCCCGGCTCAATAAGGTATTCGCCGTTGGCGTTGTAGAAGCCGAGCTTGTCGGGAGTGATCTCAAACTCTACGACCTTGCTTTCGCCCGGGGCAAGGCTGATGCGGTCGAAGTGTTTCAGCTCTTTTACAGGACGGGCAAGTGAAGCCGCCATGTCGCGTGTATAGAACTGTACTATTTCGTCGGCTGCGGTATTGCCCGTGTTGCTTACTTTTACGCTTGCAATGATCTTGCCGTCCTTGCCGAGTTTGTTGTTGTCGAGCGCAAAATCGCTGTAGTCAAAGTTTGTATAGCTCAAGCCATAGCCGAAGGGGTAACGGGGCTCGTTGCGCACATCGAGATAGTTGCTCGAATATGCGTGGTAGTCCTTGGTGCCTTCAGGCACGGGGCGGCCGGTGTTCATGTGGTTGTAGTAAACAGGGATCTGGCCTACATTCTGAGGAATGCTCATTGTCAACTTGCCCGAGGGAGCCACCTTGCCGAACACAACATCAGCGATAGCATCGGCAGCTTCAGAGCCGCCATGCCATACATTCATGATTGCAGGCACATTGGCAACCTCCCATTCCATTGTAGTGGGGCGTCCGGCGAAGTTGAGCATTACAACGGGCTTGCCGGTAGCTACGAGAGCCTTGAGCAGACGCATTTGGGTATCGGGAAGGTTGAGGTCGGTACGCGAAGAGCCTTCGCCGCTCAGACCTATGCTTTCGCCTACTGTTGCGAGGATCACATCGGCACTGCGAGCAACACGGAGAGCTTCGGCAAGCAGTTCGTCCTCGCTGCGAGGATCGCGCATACCACCGCCGTAGCCGGCTGCGGCTGCATTTTCGATATTAGGATCGGCATAGATATTCGAGCCCTTGGCATATACTACATTAGCTTTGTCGCCTACAGCCTCTTTGATGCCTTCGTACACGGTCTTTACATTATCGCCCGTATTGGCCACACTCCATGTGCCGATAAGGTTGTTGGAGTTGTTGCCGAGCGGACCGATCACAGCTATCGTGCCCTGGGGCTTGATAGGCAGAAGATTATTGTCGTTCTTGAGGAGGACAAAAGTTTTGGCGGCGATTTCGCGTGCAGCGGCGCGGTGTTCGTCGGTGTAGACATCGGTCTTTTCACGCTCTACCTTGTTGAAGCGGTAGGGATCTTCGAACAGGCCGAGGCGATATTTTGCTTCAAGGACGCGGCGGCAAGCCTTGTCGATGTCGGCTTCGCTGATAAGACCTTTCTCAAGAGCCTCGGGGAGCACACTGATGAAAGCGTTCGACGACATATCCATGTCGGTACCGGCCTTGAGGGCGCGGACGCTGTTGTCGAGAGTGTTGCCCATGCCGTGGTTGGCCATTTCGTTGATCGAAGCATAGTCGGTAACCACGAGATTGTCGAAGCCCCACTGTTCGCGAAGAAGATCCTGAAGGAGCCATTCATTGGCTGTGGCAGGGATACCGTCGATGATATTGAACGAAGTCATAAGCGTTGCAGCACCGGCATCGACAGCGGCCTTGTAGGGCGGCAGGTATTCGTTGTACATGCGCTGGCGGCTCATGTCTACGGTGTTGTAGTCGCGGCCGGCCTCTGCGGCGCCGTAGAGGGCGAAGTGCTTGATGCAGGCAAGGAGATTATCGTCAGCGAAATCGCCCTGATAACCTTTTACCATAGCTTCGGCGATCTGTGATCCGAGATACGGGTCCTCGCCGGCACCCTCGGCTACGCGACCCCAACGGGGATCACGGGCAATGTCGACCATAGGGCTGAATGTCCAGTTGATACCGCCGGCGGTAGCCTCGTTGGCCGCGATGGAGGCTGATTTTTCAATTGCTTCCATGTCCCACGAAGATGCGAGAGCCAGGGGTATGGGGAATACCGTTTCGTAACCGTGGATCACGTCCATACCTACGATAAGAGGTATGTGCAGACGGCTCTTTTCAACGGCAAGCTCCTGCAGTGCCTTGATCTTTTCAGCCCCCTTGATATTGAATGTACCGCCGATCTGGCCCTTCGATGCCATGTCGCCGATAGGGCTGTCCTGGGGTGCGCCGGTCACGATGTCGCCGGCAGGTGGCAGATTGAGCTGTCCGATCTTCTCTTCGAGCGTCATTTGGCTCATAAGGTCGTCGATATAGCTGTCCATATCGGCCTTATCGCCCTTGTTGCCGCACGAGGCGAGCGCTATCGTCAACGCGGCAAAAATGCTTATTTTTTTCAATTTCATTTCAGGGTAAATTTAGCGGTGGATTTGATATTGTCGGAAGCAGAACCTACCGAGGCTACGAATTCGCCCGGTTCGGCGGTCCATGCGTGGGCCTTGTCGTCGAAGAAGCTGAGAGCGTCCTTGCCGATTGTGAAACTTACATTGGCAGTCTCGCCCGGCTGGAGGTATACTTTCTTGAAACCTTTGAGCTCTTTTACGGGGCGCATTACCGAGCACTTGGGATCGCTGATATAAAGCTGTACGATCTCGGCGCCGGCGCGTTTGCCGCTGTTGGTTACAGGCACGGTAACGGTCACTGTGCCGTCGGCCGACATTTCTTTTTTGTCGATGCTTGCTTTGCCGTATGTAAAGTCGGTGTAGCTCAGGCCGTGACCGAAGGCAAAGAGCGGTTTGGCCTTCTTTGCATCGTGCCAGCGGTAGCCTACGAGCAGGCCTTCTTTGTACTCGAGATCGTAGATGTCGCTGTCGGCACGTTTTACGCCGGGATAAGCATTGAGTGCGTGGGCGCCTACATTGTCGAGACTTGTGGGGAAGGTCATAGGCAGCTTGCCCGAGGGGTTCACGATGCCTGTAAGCACGTCGGCGATTGAGTTGCCGGCTTCAGAGCCGAGGAACCAGCCCTGTACGATGGCAGGCACTTCTTTTACCCAGGGCATTGCCACTGCGTTGCCGCTGATATTTACTACGATAAAGTTGGGGTTTGCTTTGGCAAGAGCTGCGATCACTTCATCCTGAGCATAGGGAAGCTCAAGGCCGGCACGGTCGCTGTCCTCGCAGTCCTGATGGTTCGATTTATTGAGACCGCCGAAGAACACCACATAGTCGGCATCCTTGGCCTTTGCCACTGCCTCGGCAATAAGTTCTTCCTTGCTGCGTGAATCGTTGAGATTCTGACCGGTGGTCACACCATTGTATTCGCCGGTAACGTCGCCCACATAGCCGCGAACCCACTCTACATCGGCCTTGCCTTTGAGGGCGTTGCGGAGACCGTCGAGCGGAGAGATTTCGCGCTGTACTTTAAGCGACGACGAGCCACCGCCTACTGTCATCATTTTCACGGCATTCTCGCCTACTACAAGCACCTTCTTGCCGGGCTTGTCGAAGTTCATGGGCAGAACATTGTTATTGTTCTTGAGCAGAACGATGCCCTCGTCGCCGATGCGGCGTGCGGCTTCGTAGTGTGCGTCCGAGCACATGCTGCCGCGGTTGCGGTCGGCGCTCAGCGAGGTACGGAAGATTGTGCGGAGCACGCGGCGTGCTTTGTCGTCGAGCTCGGCGGTGCCTACTTCGCCTTTTTTGATCTTGTCGAGGTAGGGGCCGGCGAGATAGTATGCGTCGTAAGCATTCTTACGGCCGGCTTTGAGACCGTCGGTCCAACTGCCGAACTCCATGTCGAGGCCGTTGTGGATAGCCTGGTCGGTATCGTGGCAGCCGCCCCAGTCGCTTACTACAGCGCCGTCGAAGCCCCATTCGCCTTTCAGAATATCGTTGAGGATATACTGGTTGTGGCAGAGGTGCTGGTCTTTATAGAGGTTGTATGCGCCCATGATAGTCCAGGCGCCGCCCTCCTGTACACCGGCCTTGAATGCCGGCAGATAGATCTCGTAGAGTGTGCGGTCGTCGAGGATCACGTTGGTGTTATGGCGGTTCACTTCATTGTTGTTGAGTGCGAAATGCTTGAGGCACACTGCCACACCATTGTTCTGAACGCCTTTGATATAAGGCACTACCATGCGGCCTGCAAGGTAGGGGTCCTCGCCCATGTACTCGAAGTTACGGCCGTTGACAGGGGTACGGTAGATATTCACGCCGGGGCCGAGGAGGATGTCCTTGTTGCGGTATGCGGCTTCCTCGCCTATCGACTTGCCGTAGAGTGCCGACATGTCGGGATTCCACGAGGCGGCAAGGCATGTGAGGGCCGGGAAGGCGACGCAGGAGTCGTTGGTCCATCCGGCCTGGTCCCATTCGTCCCAGAGTACTTCGGGGCGGATGCCGTGGGGGCCGTCGGTGGTCCATACATCGGGTATGCCAAGACGGGGCACGCCGCGCGAGCTGAACTTAGACTGAGCGTGGATGATGTCGAGCTTCTCGGCCGTGGTCATGCGGCTGAGAGCATCTTCCACACGCTCTTCAAGCGGTTTGCTCTTGTCAAGGTACACAGGCACATCGTTGGCGGCAGTTGCCGTCCATGCGAAGCCCACTCCCATTGCAAGAGCGATAATTACTGATTTCATTTTTATTTAAGGTTTAGAGATTCGATATATGAAGTCTGGGGTACACAATTTTCCAAACGCGATGCCTCGATAAATTCGTTGAGCAGGCGGCGCGATGTTGCCTGGTCGGGACGTGCCTTCTGCAGCTCGGCATAGCTTGCACGGGGAGCCTCGGCGAAAGCCACGACGATAGAGTCCCAGCCTTCGGGGCGTACGATGCCGGCCATGCACGAATTGTCGACCTTCTTGAAAGGCCAGAATGTGTAGCCTATGTTGTTGTCCTCCATTGCTTTGACAAAATCTGCCTGCCATTGGTCGGTGTTGTGGCCGATCTCGCCCATGTACATCGGCAGATTGGTCTTGTCGCGGAACTCGATGTAACTTGTGATAGCTTCGGCTGTTGCCGGGCCGCCGTAGCGGTGGCAGGTATACATGATATTGTCGTCGTAGGTCCAGTCGGTAAAGTTGTCGAACGTGCTGTTCCACTGAGGGCCGCCGAGAAGGATGATATGGTTCTTGTCTACCTCGCGGATAGCAGCCACAGCGCGTTTGTGCAGGGGTTCGAGTTTGGCGTTGAGCTCGTCCTTATTGGCCATGTAGTGGGGGATAGGCTCGTTGATAAGCTCATAGCCGAGGATCACGGGCTCGTTGACATAGCGAGCGGCGATGCGTTTCCATATATCGCAGAATTCCTGCTGTGCGGCCTCGCTCTCGAAAAGCCAGGGGTAACCATAGCTGTCGTCGATGTTGTCGCCGGTCTGTCCGCCGGGGGCATCGTGCATATCGAGTATGAGAGCAAGATTATTGTCGCGGCACCAGGCCACTACACTGTCGATACGGGCGAATCCTTCGCCGTCGTCGGTCTTGCTGCCCATGTAGTCATCGTCGGTAAACAGCTTGTAGTGGAAAGGCAGACGGATAGTGTTGGCGCCCTGTTCGGCGATAAATTCGATGTCCTTGCGTGTGATATAATTGTCTTTGAACTGCTTCCAGAATTCATTGGTGGCGTCCTCGCCCACGAGCTGGCAGAACATTTCGTTGATAAAGCGGCCTGAGTTACATTTGCTGAAGCCGAACATATATCCTTCGGGATTGAGCCAGTTGCCTAAGTTCGTGCCTTTGATAAAGAATTTAGAGCCGTCGGGGGCTATGATATCCGGCCCGTTGACGCGCATAAACGCAGCCGGGCTCGATTCCTCCTTGTTGCAGGCGGCAAATGCCACAGCAAGCAGGCTAAAGATTAGTAAAAAGGATTTTTTCATGACTATAATGATTTTTGAAACACTCTTACATAATCAACCTCCATCGTTACAGGCAGCACGCTCTCGTCAACGCCTTTGGCGCCGCCCCAGTTGCCGCCCCATGCAAGGTTGAGGATCACATAGAAGGGTTTGTCGAAAGGCCATGTGTGTTGGTCGCCTTTCTTGTCATTGTCGAAGGAAAAGAGAAGTTTGCCGTCTACGTATGTGCGGATATTGTCGGCATTCCATTCAAGGCGATATACATGGAATTGACCTTCGGCTCCTTCTGTAAGGCGTTCGGCTGTTTTCTGCGTGCCTTTTACATGGTTGAAAGCCTCTGTGTGCAGGCTCGACGATGTGTAGTCGGGGTTGTAGCCCACTTCTTCCATTATGTCGATTTCGCCGCAGAGAGGCCAGCGCGTGCGGTTGTTGGCCGGCATCATCCAGAAAGCCGGCCAGGTGCCTTTGCCTTTAGGTAATTTGATACGAGCCTCCACGATACCATATTGCCAGCCGCTGTCCACATTGGCATATACGCGGCCCGAATAGATTTTGCCGTCGTGCTTGAAGCAATTGATCATCAGCTTGCCGTCGGCGACCTCGGTCACTTCCTTACCTTCGACAGGGCCGGTAACGTAGTTCTGGAGCTCGTTGTTGACCCAGCCCGAAGCCTTGTTCTCGTGAGTCCATACCGATGGGTCGAGTTTGCCGTCGGTCGAAAACTCATCGTGCCACACCAGCGTATAGCCCTCGGGTACGTCGATATTTGACGTGTTTTCGGAATTCGCGAATGCGTAAACACCGCCGAGTGCAGCGATTACGAAGGTCAGTATCTTTTTCATGGTACGGTAGGTTTAGATTCCCCCAAAGTTACAAAAATTTTTACTCAAGAGCAAATTGGGCCGTGAGCGGATAGTGATCGGAGGCTTTGATGCTTCCGCGTTTGATACTCAGGGGTTTGATGGCGCCGCGTGTCAGAATGTGGTCGATGCGGAAATACAGATGGCGGTCGTTGTAGGTTATCATGGGGCCGAATCCGACTCGCGGATACACACTTTCAAAGCCCGACTCGCCGAGAGAATGGATCGAATAGCAGCCCTGCACATCGTTGAAGTCGCCGCTGATTATCACATCGGGGCCGCCGTAGAGGCGCAGCCATTGCTGTAGTTTGTTGATCTGGCGCACACGGTCGCACGCTGCTGCCCGAAGTTTTTCGAACACTATCTGTCGATCCGAATCGTTCTCGGCAGCGCTTCGCAAGCTGGTACGGGCAAGCCTGAACGACTGAAGGTGCACATTGAATATCGCCAGACGGCGCCCCGTAGGCAATATCACGCGGTAGGCCGACAGATCGCCGTTGTAGAACGAGCCGCGTGTCACATCGAGGTGGATAGGTTCGATGGGATATTTCGACAGCACAGGCTGGTTGCCCGTTGCGCCGCCGAAGCTGATATGCGGATAGCGGCGGCGAAGGCTGTCGGCAAGTGCACGCGCTCGTGGACCTGATGTCGGCTCAACGAGATAACTGCTTTCTTGCAAGGTAACTATATCGGCGTCCTGACTCAGAATATACTCTGCAATCTCAGGCTTTTCGTCGGTGCAAAGGATGTAAGAACATGTGTTGTAGGTCAGTAGCGACAGCTTTTCGGCGTCGGCCGGAGCCTTGGGGTTGAAAATATTGAGCGGACAATATGTCAGAGCAGGGCCTCCGCAGCACACGAATGTTAAGGCAAGCACGGCAGCACCGGGGCGGTACCATATAAGCTGCAACACCAGCATCAGGATCGCGACCCAGAATACTATCGAAAAAGCCAAAGGAAACACGCCCCACCATGCGCTGTGGCTTAGCGGCGACACATAACCGGCATAGCCGGTCAGCAGAAGTGCCCCGGCCACCATCAGGTCAGTCACGAGCATGGTGCCGCGGACGAAGCGACTCCATGCGCTGCGTTTGGCGGCCGGCTTTTTGCCCTTGTTTTTTTTGTTGCTCTGTCCGCGCATTATTGATCAGAAGAACCAATGGTTGCTGAATACGCCTTTTTTCTTCCAGTATACAAGCATCAGGAAGCCGAAGATCATACCGCCGAGGTGGGCGAAATGGGCAACGCCGTCGGCCGAGCCCGACATACCGTAGAGAAGCTCGAGCACGAAGTAGCCTATGATCAGATACTTGGACTTGATAGGGATGGGAATGAAGAAAATATATACCGAGAGGTTGGGGAAAAGGAAGCCGAAGGCCAGCAGCACGCCGTAGATGGCGCCCGAAGCACCCACCATGGCGGTGTTGACAAAGGCATTGAGCTGCGCAAGGTCGGGATCGCTATAGTTGTAGCCTCGTTGTATTATATCGAAACCTTCGGTAATGGCGCGATGTGCCACGTCGGGCGGCAGGATGCTTTCGAGATTGTGGATATAGATAGCGAACACGCCCATCTGCACAAGCGCCGCGCAGATGCCGCAGGTTATGTAATAGAACAGAAATCGAGCCGAACCCATGGTCATCTCTATCGTGCGGCCGAACATCAGAAGCGCGAACATGTTGAAGAACAGGTGCATGAAGCCGCCGTGAAGGAACATGTAGGTAAACAACTGATAGGGTCTGAACGCAGGCGACGAGAAATAATATAGCGCCAGATGCTGGTCAAAAAACCTTTCGGCAGCAGGCAGTATAGCCATCAACAAATACACTAATATATTGATGATAAGCAGATTTTTTACCACCGGAGGGATATTCTGGAAAAATGACGGACGTGTGGAATACATATTCAATATTAATTGAGTCGTTTAGGGAAGAGGAATATTATCGAGAGAATGGTAATTACAGCTAATGCCACCGGGTAATACAGATATGGTATGGCTGCCACGGGGGCTATGCCGGCGAGAGAGGCTGCGAGTAGAGCCTGCGCGCCGTAGGGGATAAGACACTGCACCACGCACGAGCTCGAATCGAGCAACGAGGCAGCTTTGCGAGGATCAACGCCATAGCGCTCGGCGATCTTGCGGCTGATAGAGCCTACGCTAATAATGGCCACGGTGTTGTTGGCCGTGCACACATTTACTATCGCTACAAGGGCTGCTATCACGGCCTGGGCGCCGCGTGTGCCGTTGATGCGGCGTGTGAGACCCTGCAATATGAAGTCGATGCCGCCGCATGCCTTGATAAGACCAAGCATACCGGCCGATAGAAGTGTGATCACTATCAGCGAGCCCATCGATTCTATGCCATTGCCGGCGTAACCGGCCAGTTCGATAGTGTTGTGTCCGTTCATAAGGCCGATTGTCATTGCGGCTAAAATGCCGATTGTGAGCACTATGCACACATTGATGCGCATGGCTGCCGCTACGATCACAAGTAGGTAGGGCACCATCAGCACCCCGGCCGCGCCTATGGGGCGATAGGCTTCCTTGCCTTCGGTGCCGATCACAAGGTAGATGATCAGTGTTATAAGAGCCGCCGGGAGGGCTATCCACAGGTTGGCGCGAAATTTATCGGCCATTTCGCAGCCCTGCGAGCGTGTCGACGCTACGGTGGTGTCCGAGATAAACGACAGGTTGTCGCCGAAGAACGCGCCGCCGAGCACTGCGCCAACAAAAAACGGCACATTGCCGCCGGCAGCTATTGCCATTTCGGCGGCTAATGGTACGAGTGCCACAACAGTGCCTACCGATGTGCCTATCGCAAGGGATATGAAGCAGGCGGCAAAGAAAAGCATTGGCACCACAAAACGGGCCGGGAAAATAGCGAGCGTCATGTCTACCGTCGCTTCTACGGCGCCGATCTTTTCGGCTACCGACGCAAAGGCGCCGGCAAGCACGAAAATCCATATCATATATAATATGTTGATATGTCCGGCGGCACGCGAGAAGGTGTCGATGCGTTCGCTAAGGCTCTTGCCGCGATAAATCAGCACAGCCCATACCGAGGCAAGGACGAGCGACACCGATATCGGCATCTTGTAGAAGTCGCCGATATACACCGACACGGCCACATACGACAGCAGGAATACCACCATGGGCGAGAGTGCCAGCCAGCCCCGGCGTGGTGCTATTGTTTCGGTCGGCGTCATTGGCTTCTTATTCGGCCATGGGGGCGAGCTCGAGCACTGCGCCCGTAGTGGGGTCGAATGTCACTTTGTAGGGTTCTTTTTTGTTTGTGAACAGTGCCGGGTCGAGACCGAAGACGATACCGAGCTGTGCCAAAGGCACGTTGGCCGATGCTATCTGCTTGCCGCCGTAGCTTACCGACACGGCTGCCGAGCCGGGGATATTGTAGGCCACGCCGCCTTTGGGGAAGGTCTTCACTTCGCCTTTTTCGTTGACGGGCTGCACGCCCTGTTCGATCACTTTGATATCTACGGTAATAGGTGCGCCGGCGAGGTTGTCGGCATCGATAAGTCCGTCAACAGCCGACAGACGGCCTATCACGCGGCCGCTGACATCGCTGCTGTCCGGTACGATGGTGTAGCGCTGCACCTCGGTGCGTGTTGTCGTTGTGCCGGCGAACATTGCCGTGAGGGCGGCTTCCTGAGCCGACAGATTTTCGAGCACCAGCTTCATGGCGTCGCCGTCGGCAGGGGGATTGTCGGCATTGCCCGACAGGATGTCGCTGCGTGTCTCGCGGAGCTCGAATATGCGCTGGGCGGCAAGTTCGGCTTTTTTCGACACCGACGCACTGCGTGCCATTTCGGAGGTCACGGCCTGGCGTGCCGCATCGCCTTCGAGCGGCGAGGGATTGGCCGCGCGTGCTGCCGGTATGGCCGGAGTCGCGGCCTCGGTGCTTGCGTCAGCGTTGATCGCTATAGGCATTTCGTTGTCGCTGAGCGTGATATATGCCGACTGCCCCGATTTGAACTGCGCTGTATAGCGCTTGTCGGGATCGGGTATGCCGCGCGGTACGATGATAGCGCTGAGCACGCGCGCCGAGCGGCTGTCGGCGGTAATGGCGTCGTTGATGCCCAGGTGGCGGCGAGCATAGTTGTAGAACTGTCCCGGGTGGCTCTCGGTCACTTCGGCCTCGATATAGATGTCGAGTGCCGTCTGGGGCAGGGTGTATACGAGTCCGTATTCGTTGGCCTTGCCTGCAGTGATTTTCTGCGAGCTCTGGGCGGATGCGGCAATGCTGGTGGCGGCTAATAAGGCGGCAATGAGTAGCTTGCGTGGTGTCATAGCGCTTAATTTTTTGCGCCGTTGGGGCGCGGGTTAAGTATTGTGTCGATGGCCGGGCCTATGGCGTCGGCTATGTCCTCGGCAGTGGTGCCATGTATGCCGCAGGTGCGTGCGGCGATGCGGCCGGCCACGCCGTGGATATACGCGCCTATGGCGGCGGCGATCTCGGGCATGATTTTCTGTGCCATCAGGCCGGCGAGGAGGCCGGTAAGCACGTCGCCGCTGCCGGCAGTGGCGAGGGCTTCGGTGCCCGATGAGTTGACAAGGATTGACCCGTCGGGCCAGATCGTCAGTGTCTTGGGGCCTTTGAGTAGGATCACTATCTTGTAGCGCTGGGCCATCTCAAGGGCCATGAGGGTGCGTGTGCCGTGGCTGTTCTGGGCGCCGAAGAGGCGGTCGAACTCGCCGGCATGCGGTGTGATGATAGAGCGTGCAGGGATGAAGTCGAGCAGCTCGGGGTGCTCGGAGATTATATTGAGGGCGTCGGCGTCGAGCACAAGCGGTTTCTTGGCGGCATAGCAGCTCTTCAGGAACGAGCCCAGGCCTTTTGCCGTGGCTTCGCTGCGACCAAGTCCGGGGCCGATGGCCACGCCGTCGCAGTCGCGCGGATTGTCGAAGAATTGTATGTCTACATCGGCTCCGTCGGTGGTAAACATGGCCGAAGGCACCGACGACTGCATCACATAGAACGCGCATCGTGGGCCGTGGCATGTTACCTTGCCGCAACCCGAGCGTGTGGCGGCGCGTGTGGCGAGCACTGCCGCACCGAGCATACCGTAACTACCTGCAAAGATAAGAGCGTCGCCGAGATCGGCTTTCGACACCATGGCCGGGCGCTGTGGCATTACCGAGCGTACGCCACGGGCATCGAGCACGCGGCTGGTGCAGCGTGTGTGGCGCATGGCCTCGTCGTCGAAAGGCACTCCGAGCACCTTCCAGCGGCCTAAGAGCTCGGCGTTTTCGGGCATGAAGAATGCCAGGGTCGGGCCTATCAGGGTCAGGGTCACGTCGGCATGGATGATGTTGCGGTTTACCATGCCTACGGCAAGGTCGGTGGTCATGCCCGAGGGCAGATCGATCGACACTACCGTGGCTTCGCTCTCGTTGATATACCTCGCCACGGCCTGGTAGCCGCCGCGAAGGGGCTTGCGGTACTCGCTGCCGAAGATACCGTCCACCACAAGGGTCGAGGCATTCATCGCCGGCATTTCGAAGCAGCCGGGGCCGGGGTTGATAACCTCCTGCAAGGCTGTGCGGTCGCCCTCGCGAACGAAGCGGTCGCGGGCTGCCCGGGTGTCGGCGGTAAGGAGGTCGCCGCCGATATTGAACAGTATTACCTTTACCGCGCAGCCGCGCAGCGTGAGCTCGAGGGCACTCTCGAGGGCATAGGCGCCGCAGATGTCGTCGCCGGCAAAGACAACGACCTCCTGACCGGGCTTGCGCATGTCGAGCACCTCCGCGGCCACCTGCTCGCCTACGGTGGCGATAAAGGCGGCGCGGCGCTCGAGGGCGCGTGCCCGGCGCGACGGCTCGAGGCCCATGATCTCGTCGAGCTTACCGATCGTTGCTTCGGTAATACGCTCTATGTCGGCCGGTGTATAGATGTTTCTCATTCTTGTTTAGAGTGCCAGCAGGGCGTCGATCTTGGCGCGGAGGGCATCGGCTTTCTGGCCGCCGACAAGGCGGATGTCGGTCTTTTTGCCGTCCTTGAAGAACAGCAGGGTGGGGAGGCTGCGGATGCCACATTCGGTGGCGAAGTCGCTGTTTTCGTCGCAGTTGTATTTGCCTACGATAGCGCGGCCTTCGTATTCTTTAGCCACTTCTTCTACAATAGGAGCCATGGCCATGCAGGGGCCGCACCAGGTGGCCCAGAAATCTACTACAACGGGCTTGCCGCTGGCGATAAGTTCTTGGATGTTCTCGTCTGTAATTTCCATGATGATAGTATATTGTATTGTTTTTCTAATTTCTGTTTACGTTCACTGTCAGTCCCATGCCCTCGAGGTCTTCGATGAGATGGCGCGTCAGGGGCAGGCGTATCGAGCTGCTGAAGTGCAGTTTACGCCCGTATTCCTCCGAATAGAGGTCGATATTCACGGGCACCGTGTTTTCGGGCACTGTGCCGCTGCGTTTCATTTCTTTGCGGCAGGCTTCGGTCTTTTCGCTCAGTATGTCGGTAAGAGGCACCACCTGTTCGGGCTCGGCTACGATGGTCATTTCCTTGATCATCTTGCCTTTGAGGTCGTCGAGGCTGAGGATTTGGTCGATATTGAAGCGCACCGTCACTTCGCCGGTGTTGCGGTTGCGGCGCTCGCGGAAGGCGCCTTTTACTAATACGCCCTGGCCCATGCGGCAGATGTGCTCGTACTTGGCTCTGTCTTTGTCGAAGAGTGTTATCTCGGTTGTGCCGGTGTAGTCCTCGATCTTCACGTTGGTCATCTTGAAGCCCGACTGTGTCGTTTTTTCTTCTACCGACACCACCATGCCGGCGATGCTGATCGTCTGCGTGGGGGTCTCGATTTCGTTCTTTTCGAGGGCGGTGCACGTTGCGCCGTAGGTCACTTCGAGCCAGTAGGGATCGAGCGGATGGCCCGACAGGAAGGTGCCCACTAATTCGCGCTCTTTGTTGAGGCGTGTCAGGTTGTCCCACGCCGGCATGGGCGGTATCTTGGGGCGGCTTGAGTCGCGGATATCTTCGTCGTCGAAGCCGAAGAGCGACATCGATGCCTGACGGGCTTCGTTCTGACGCGAGGCGCCGTAGCGGAGCAGTTGTTCGGTCACGGTTTCGCCGCGTTTGCCTACCTCGGCCGACAGATCCTCGCGCTTCACACCGTCGAAGCAGTCGAAGGCACCGGCGATTACAAGGTTGTCGAACACTCGGCGGTTGATGCTCGCCGATGGCACACGCTCCACGAAGTCGTAGATGTCCTTGAAGGGGCCGCCTTCGTCGCGTGTCTCTATGATAGAGCGCACCACGTCGGGGCCGATGCCTTTGATCGCTGTGAGGCCGAAGCGTATCACGCCCGGAGCGCTCACGTTGAACGAGCCCAGCGATTCGTTGATGTCCGGGCCTTTGACCTCGAGCCCCATCGCGCGACATTCGTCCATATAGAATGTCAGCTTGGTAATATCGTTGAGGTTTCGGGTAAGCACGGCGGCCATGTATTCGGCAGGGTAGTTGGCCTTGAGGTAGCCGGTCTGGAAGGCTACCCACGAGTAGCACGTGGCGTGGCTCTTGTTGAAGGCGTATGACGCGAATTTCTCCCACTCGCTCCATATTTTTTCGAGTACTTCGGCTTTATGGCCACGGGCGGTGCCGCCTTCCATAAATTTCTCCTTGAGCTCGTTCATCTTGCTTATCATCTTCTTGCCCATGGCCTTGCGCAGAGTATCGCTCTGGCCTCGGGTAAAGCCGGCAAGCAGACGCGACAGCAACATTACCTGTTCCTGGTACACGGTAATGCCGTAGGTGTCCTTGAGATAGGTTTCCATTTCGGCGATGTCGTACTCGATCTTCTTCTCGCCTTGTTTACGGGCTATAAATTCGGGTATGTTGTCCATCGGGCCGGGGCGGTAGAGGGCGTTCATGGCGATAAGATCCTCGAACACCGTCGGTTGCAACTGGCGCAGATAGCGCTGCATACCCGGCGACTCGAACTGGAAGGTTCCCACCGTGGCGCCGCGCGAGTATAGCTCGTAGGTCTTGGGGTCGTCGATGGGTATATTGTCGATATCTACCTCTATGCCCTGCGAACGCTTGATATTGGCTACGGCGTCGCGGATGATCGACAGGGTCTTGAGGCCCAAGAAGTCCATCTTGATCAGGCCGGTGTCTTCGATCACACGGCCTTCGTACTGGGTCACGAGTATTCTGTCGCCGTTCTTGTCGGCGGCGGTGCTCACAGGCACCCAGTCGGTTACGTCGTCGCGGCAGATGATCACGCCGCAGGCATGCACGCCCACGTTGCGCACGGTGCCCTCGAGCTTGTCGGCGAAGTTGAGAAGCTCGGCAACCTGGGGATCGCGGTCCATCTCTTCGCGGAATTCGGGCACGAATTTCATGCAGTTGGCCACCGACGCCTCCATTTCCTTGTCCTTCTCGGGGTCTACGGGCATGTGGCGCGGTATCAGCTTGGTAAGGCGGTTCGACAGCGGTATGGGCAGGTTCATCACTCGGGCGACATCCTTGATCGACGATTTCGCCGCCATCGTGCCGTAGGTAATGATGTGGGCCACGTTGGGGGCGCCGTAGCGCTCCGTCACGTAGTTGAGCACGGTCTCGCGGCCGTCGTCATCGAAGTCGACGTCGATATCGGGCAGCGAGATACGGTCGGGGTTGAGGAAGCGTTCGAACAGCAGGTCATACTTCAGCGGGTCGATCTGCGTGATGCCCAAGACAGTAGGCCACCACCGAGCCGGCTGCCGAGCCACGGCCCGGGCCTATGCTCACGCCCATCGAGCGACCAACGCGGATAAAATCCTGCACAATAAGGAAGTATCCCGGGAAACCCATGGTCTTCATTATATAGAGCTCGAAGCGTATGCGCTCGTCTACCTCGTCGGACAGCGGTGTGCCGTAGCGCCGTGCCGCGCCCTCGTATGTGATCTTGCGCAGGTAGTCGGCCTCGAATTTTATGCGGTAGAGCTTCTCGTAACCGCCCATCTTCTCGATTTTCTTGCGGCCTTCCTCCTCGCTCATTATCTCATTGCCGTTCTCGTCGCGCGTAAATTCGTCGAAGAGCTCGCGCTCGGTTATGCGGCTGCGGTATTCCTCCTCGGTGCCGAAGTCGGCCGGGATGGCATAGTTGGGCATGATAGGCGCATGGTCGATGTCGTATTCCTCCACCTTGTCGGCGATCTCGAGTGTGGTGGCGAGCACCTCGGGCTTGTCGTGGAACACCTCTTCCATTTCCTTGCTCGTCTTGAACCATTCCTGTTTCGAATAGAGCATGCGGTTGGGGTCGTTCACGTTGCGGTTGGTGCTCAGGCATATCAGGCGGTCGTGGGCCTCGGCGTCCTGCTCGTTGAGGAAGTGCGAGTCGTTGCTCGCTATCACCTTGATGCCGTGTTTCTCGGCCAGGCGTATAAGCTCGGGCTCCACCTGCATCTGTATCTCGTAGGTCTCGTGGTTGGCACGGGGCACTGTCGCCTTGTGGCGCTGTATCTCTATATAATAATCGTCGCCGAAAGTGTCGTGGTACCACTTCACGGCGGCGTCGGCACCCTCCATGTCGCCGCCTCGTATCAGACGCGGTATCTCGCCGCCGAGACAGGCCGAGCACACTATCAGGCCTTCGCGGTGCTCGTAGAGCTCCTTGCGGTCGGTGCGTGCGTGGTGGTAGAAACCCTCCGTCCACGCCTTCGATACCAGTTTGATAAGGTTCTTGTAGCCCTTCTGGTTCTTGGCGAGCACTATCAGGTGGTAGCCGCGGTCGTTTTTGTCGCTCTGGTCGTGGAGGTCGCCCTTGGCCACATACATCTCGCAGCCCAGGATAGGCTTCAGATACTTCGACTTCTCATACTCCACCGCCTTGCGCGCGGCCTCGATAGCCTCGCCGTCGTCGCCCTTCGATGCCTCGTCGAGCGCCGTCTGTGCCTTCTTTACGGCATCTTTTACCTTGCCGTTGTGCTTCTTTACAGCGTTGAAAAAGTCTTTGGCGCCGAACATATTGCCATGATCGGTAAGCGCCAGCGCAGGCATGCCGTCGGCGACAGCCTTCTTGATAAGACCGCCGATCGTCGACAACCCGTCGAGCAACGAGTACTGCGAATGAACGTGTAGATGTACGAATTTTGCCATAAAACGAAAAACACCCCAAAGTTACAAAAAATCATTCATCCCCACAAAAATATAATCCCCCTTCACAAACATTCACCCACCCCTGTCCGCCCTATTGCCGCTAAGCTCGCTTGGGCTTAATCGTAGAGCAGAGTAAAGGCTTCGTTGTAGGATATTTTGCCGTGGTTCTTGTTGTTGTTGATCCAGGCATTTTCTTTATGGCTTATCTCGGATATTTCACCGGCATTCATTGTCGAGAACAATCGGCCTACGGTTTCCACCGTTTCTATTTCCTCTTCGCTTAGTGCCGAGCTGTCGGTTTGCGATTGGAGTTCGAGCATAATACCGCTTTGGCCGCTCGGATATACGAATTCTTCCATCGCTACACCGGGTATGGAGCTATAGACCATACCCCACGATTCAGGTACCGGCCCATATTGCAACGCGCGATAGGTCAATCCGGTTATGCCGTAGCCGTGGCGTTTATAATTGATGAAATCGACATAAAACATCAGCTTGTTCATCTTCGTTACGAACACCGATTCCAATTTTGAGATCAATAGATGTCCCACTGCTGCTACTTTGTCCATCGACAGCGATCGGTAGCCTGTATATATCGTCGGTTGGTGTGGCGCTGCAAAGTCTCCTGATGTGTCGTTTACTTTTTTGCATATTCGGCTGTATTCCGCTTCGGTAAGATCTGCTTTTGATGCTTCGACAAACGACATGAACATTGCCTTGTCGCGTGCGGCGATGATAGTGCGTGCGTTCGATATGCTTGGCACCTCGCCGTCCTCATACATCCGATACTGATTTATGCCGAATCCGAGGATCAGCGACATTTTGGCGGCCGATATGCCATAATGTTGGCGAAGACCGGCTATTTCGTCCGGAAACGGAATGCCGTGTCTTTCGCGATACTGGTTGTATACCTGGTACATGTTGGCCTCGTCAAGTTCGGTCGTTGTCCACATTTCGCCGTCTTCATCTATTATGCCCGTGTGGGTGTAGGTAAATTCTTCCTTGCGAAAAGTTGCTGTCCTTTCCTCACGGAAGTATCTTTCGCCTTGAGATAACATGTCGCTTTTCATAATTATCATTGTTTTAGGGGATAAGACATCGGATGTTCTGCTTTGTGAAACGAAATGCAGATCGTATGCGAATTCGGTTTCCCCATCGTGATCTTGATATATACTTCATTTCCTTTCACATCTTTGCCGAACACCCACATTTCGCCCTGATTGTTCAATGCGTCGATAATAGGGCCTTCGGAGTAGTCGTAGCAATTTAGCTGCATTATTACCTCCATGCGTTGCCGCGGAGTTATGTCAAGTTCAAGCAGACTGTTTTGATTTTTCGATCTGTCGTCGCGAAACCGTATGCCGAAAATCTTGACCTTTAAGCTAAAATCCTCCAAAAACTTCTCAACTTGTTCTCTCGTAACCATGTTGCAAAGATAAGAACTTCTTTTCAATAATACAACTTTAACGTTGCTTTTGTTCTCTCACACCCACCGGGGCAGAGCAGCGACAGCCGATTATCCCAAAGCGATATTCATATTGCCGCAAGTGAGGGTAACAGCCATGCCGAGAGCGTTAAAAGCTCTTGTTATAGTACTGAGCGTAGGATTGTCGCCCCTTTCGATACGGCTTACCTGCGCCTTCTTCACTCCCATAAGCTCAGCCAACTGCTCCTGGGTCATATTCCTCTCCTTACGCGCCGCCTTGATAGCCTCGCCGATATGGTAAGCGCGGATTTCCTCCTTCACAGCAGCCTCGAAAGCATCTCGGCGAGGAGTTCCGACAGTACCGAGGACTTTGTCCTCAAGAGCCTCTATTGTGGTATATTTCATCTGTGCCATATCTTATTTGTTTTTGTTGTTAAACCATTCTTTTCTGATATTTTCCGCTTTGTCAATTTCTCCCTTTGGGGTCTTTTGGGACTTCTTGACTATGCCATGGGTTGCAATGACGAGTGTTTCTCCATCTTTATCCCAAAAAGCAAATAATCTATACGCCATACCCTGAAAAGAAGTGCGGAATTCCCAGATATTGGTATTTTCGAGCTTTTTGAACAAATTTATATCTTTAACACCAAAGCGTACTTTGCGGATGTTATAGAGAACTTTGTCCTGTACTTTTTCGGGGAGGGTAGTAATAAATTCCTCAGCCTCCTTGAGAGTAATGAGCTTGAAAAGCGGTTTATCCATATCGTTTTTAAGTTAGCTGCGCAAAGGTACAAATAAATCTACATATATAGAAACTTTTTAGGCCTATTTTTTTGTTCAGCATCTTTTTTTTTGTTGTCTCTTACGTACCGCTCGTACTTCGACACTCCCTGAGCCCCATTCCTCCCTATTTACCCATCGCGCTCGACCACCCCTATCTGCGGCCGCCTCCGCGCGAGCGAGACCGGCTTCGCAAATCCCTCCCGGGATTCAGGCCACCGCGCAAGCGAGGCCGGAACGGCCGAGCGGAGCCCCCAGGCCCGGAGGGCCGCCCTTGTGGTTATCCCCGGTCGGAGAGGCCGGAGGCCGCGCAGGCCGGGGCTCGAGCCCCCACAAAGAAAAAGAGTCCCGGAGGGACGATTTCGTGGTGCCGTCTCGACGTAGCCACGCACCTACCGCCCCACAGCTATACCACAAACCCGTCCCTCCGGGACTCAGACATAGAGGAGCCGTGGCCACCCCGTGCCTACGCGGCCTCCGGCCTCTCCGACACGGGATAACCACGACCTCGGCCCTCCCGGGCCTCTCCCACAGCTCGTACCTCCGGCACTCACAGTGAACCACCACACGAGCTCGGCCAGCCTCGCAAATCCCTCCCGGGATTCAGGCCACCGCGCAAGCGAGGCCGGGACGGCCGAGCGGAGCCCCCAGGCCCGGAGGGCCGCCCTTGTTGTTATCCCCGGTCGGAGAGGCCGGAGGCCGCGCAGGCCGGGGCTCAAGACCCCCACAAAGAAAAAGAGTCCCGGAGGGACGACTTCGTGCCCCCCAATTTTTTAACCATCTTTAACAACTCTACACCCTTCCGCATCTAAAAATTGTTATACCTTTGTAACCACATAACCGCTTGACACGCCCTATCGGGCGCTATATTATGAAAAATACCCTGAAACTCGCCATCTTTGTGCTCATTGCGAGCATATTGGCTCCGTGTGCCATACAGGCCCAGAGCAACGGCAACCGCCGTGTGCAAGTGGCCGGTATAGCCTTCTATAACTTCGAAAACCTTTTCGACACCATACCGAACAACCCCCTCGGCCGCGACGAAGAATTTACACCCAAAGGTCAGCGACAGTGGGACGGACGTAAATACTGGTCCAAGGTTCACAACCTCGCCTACGCCATTTCGCAGTTCAAGACCAAGACAACACCCCTCGGCCCGGCTATTATAGGTGTCAGCGAGATCGAAAACCGATCCGTAATGGAAGACGTTGCCCGTCAGCCCGAGATCCGCGACTGGAACCTTCAGATCGTCCACCACGACTCCCCCGACAAGCGCGGCGTCGACGTCGGCCTCATGTACAACCCTCGATACTTCAAGCTCGAAAACGTTACCAACCATACACTCACTGCTCTCTCCTTTGCCACGCGCGACCAGATGTGCGTCGTCGGCCAGCTCCTCGGCCAGCGCATAGCCGTAATCGTCAACCACTGGCCTTCGCGACTCGGCGGTCAGGAACAGAGCGAGCCCAACCGCATCGCAGCCGCCGAGCTGTCCAAGCACATCGCCGACAGCCTCTGGACCGTCGACCCCGAAATGGGCGTCATCATTATGGGCGACCTCAACGACGACCCCATGGACAAATCGTGCGCAGTAGCCCTCGGCGCCAAGCGCGACAGCAAAGGAGTAGAAGCCCACGGATTCTTCAACCCCTGGTGGAAGATGCTCGACGATGGCATCGGCACTCTCGCCTACAAGAGCCAGTGGAACCTCTTCGACCAGATCATCGTATCGGGTAACCTCGTCAATGCCCCCGACAACCGTTGGAACTTCTTCGAAGCTAAAGTACTCAACTTCGACTTCCTCAAGGACACCGAAGGCAACCGCGTCGGCTACCCAAAGCGCACATACTCCGCCGGATCATTCCTCAACGGATACTCCGACCACTTCCCCACCGAAATTTTCCTCCGTCGCTACGTCGACAAGAAATAGACTAACAACCAACCAATCAAATAACTCAAAAAGCTTATGAAAAAACTTTTACTCACACTCGCAGCCGTAGTCGGTTTCGGCTTCGCTGCAAACGCCGATAGTTACACTATCACATTCAAGGCTAATCCAGCTAGCAGCAATCAGGGCCCTGAAATTAAAGCAGCTACTTTAACTACAGACGTTATCGAATCTGGTGCTGATTATGTGGCTTCGTTCAGCGACCTAAAACAAGCATATGCAGCTTGTAATTATGGCTTGAAAATCGGTGCAAACAAACAAGCCGGTAACATCACGATTAATCTTAGCGATGCAGGTAAGGTAACAGCAAGTAAGATTGAGATATATGCTTCTGCTAGCAAGAACGCAACATATCAGAAACTTAATGTAAATGGAACGGAGTTTTCTTTTACAACTGCTGATGTTAACGCTTCATTTAAAGTATGCGAGATTACTCCCAATGCAGCTATTGATGCAATTGTTCTTAAGAAAACAAACGCTAGTACCACTAGTTCACAGCAAGGTTTCGTCTTTATAAATAAGATTGTTGTAACCTACTCTAATAGTGGTTCCTCTCTGTCTCCCGCAGGTCTTAAATACGAAGAAACCGCTTTCGATGTTGTCCTTGGAGATGATTTCACTGCTCCTACTCTCGAAAATCCCAACAATCTTGATGTAACTTACTCATCTTCAGATGAAGCTGTTGCTACTGTAAATGCAACAACTGGTGCAGTTACTATTGTTGGTATTGGTTCAACTACTATTGCCGCTAAATCTGCAGAGACAGATAAGTATTATGCAGGTACTGCGTCATACACTATTAATGTAACTAAGCCTGTTACTTATGCAGATGTAATTCTTGCAACTGCGATGACAGATGGTAAATATGCAATTTATACACCTCAGGGTGTTGCCAAAAACTATGTTGGTTCGTCTGCCTTTGGTTATCTTTTCCTGGAAGCTGTAACAGTAGAAAATAATGAATTCAAGGTAAACGAAGACTATCTGATTGAGTTTACAAGCACAGATAAGGGATACACAATGAAAGATAGCAGAGGTATGTTCTTAGGAATGGATGCTACTCATTTCGGTTCTTTCAACTTCTATTCTGAAGCAGATGCAACAGATAGCAACTGCTATTGGAATGTTACTTTTGATGGAAATAATGTAAAAATTGAAAATACCGGTCGTAAAGGTGCTTATATTTCATACAAGGAGTATAAAAATGACTGGGAAATTACTACAACTGATAATGCAGATCAACCTCTTGTTCAGCTTTATAAGATAAAACCAACTTCTACAGCAATCGATAACATCGAAGCTGCAGACAATGCTCCTGTTGAGTACTTCAACCTCCAGGGTATACGCGTAGCCAACCCCGAGAACGGTCTCTACATCCGTCGTCAGGGCAACAAAGTTACAAAAGTTATCGTAAAATAACCCAACCCCCATACCTCCCCCAAAAGGCGCCCCCCCGGGCGCCTTTTTTGTTATCCCTACCACAACCCCGTCCCTCCGGGACTCAGTCACAGAGGAGCCGTGGTTACCCCGTGCCTGCGCGGCCTCCGGCCTCTCCGACACGGGATAACCACGACCTCGGCCCTCCCGGGCCTCCCTCACAGCTCGTACCTCCGGCACTCACTGACCCTCCTTCCACATTTTTTCTGATCCGGCCCCTTGCCCATCCCCCTGATAATATGTACCTTTGCAAAAATCAGCTAACTTATGAGTAAGGTACTATCACTCCATCATGTCGTATTCGGCACGGCACGACGCCTGCCCACCATCGACCCCCTTTCGGCCGAAGACCTCCACCGATATATATGGCGATTGCTCAAAGAGCAGCACTGCTACCTGTGCCGCATCAACAGTATGCCCGACCATGTGCACATGTTGATCGACCTCAACCCCGATCAGTCGCTCTCCAAACTCATCTCTCATATCAAATCCGCCTCCAGCCTATGGCTGAAACGCTCCGGGCTTCATCCCCTCTTCACTGGCTGGTGCGAAGGCTACTATGCAGCCTCCGTTTCCCTCGAGCACAAAGACGCCGTGATAGAATATATCAAATCCCAGCAGACCCACCACGCCTCCATCCCCTACCTCGACGAAATGGCCTCCCTCTACCTCAAAAACGCCCTCCCCTGGCATCCCAACGACCTGATGTAAGCGCGCGAGCGAGGCCGACTTCTCGCATCTCTCCCTCCCGGTATTTAGGCACGCGTGAGCGAGGCCGGGACGGCCGAGCGTAGCCCCAGGCCCGGAGGGCTGCCCTTGTGGTTATCCCCGGTCGTAGCGGCCGGAGGCCGCGCAGGCCGGGGTACGAGCACCATCACCCCTCCCGAGTCCCGGAGGGACGACTTCGTGATACCACCCTGCACACAAAAAAATACCACCCAGATCGCAAATTACGAGAAAAATTCTCACAAAACGAACTCTGCGTGGATTTTTATTGTTATCTTTGCACCATCTTAATCGAGTTTGTTATGTTGGTAAATTTCACATTCAAGAATTACAGGTCATTCAAAAATGAGATGACACTGAGCATGGAGGCCGCTTCGATTCAGGAGCTGTCGGATGCTGTTGTAAAGTCATGCGATGAGGAATTGCTGCCTGTGGCTGTGATGTATGGTGCAAATTCAAGTGGCAAAAGCAATGTATTGAAAGCCTTGAAAGCCATGCGCGATGTGTTGCTCAACTCAGTAAAACTAAATCCTAATGATAAGCTCGAGTCTGAGCCGTTTTCGCTTGATCTTACTTCGGCCAACGAACCTACCTCTTTTGAGATACAGTTTACCTTGGGCGGCTCAAAATACCGTTATGGTTTTGATTATAATGCCGATACTATCATAGCAGAATGGCTGTATGAGAAAAGGTCGGGAGAAAGAGAGTTTGAACTCTTCCTTCGCAGTGGAAATGAATTTAAGATTTCAAGAGTTCGCTTTGCCGAAGGCATTGGTAAACAATCCGCTACGCCGCTAAACCGTCTGTTTGTATCTCTTGTGGCACAGTTAAATGGCAAGGTGTCGCAAGCTATTATTGACTGGTTCTCAAACATGGAATATATGTCGGGGATCAACGACAAAACTTATGCCGGCAGGACTCTTGAAATGCTGTTGCTTAAGCAAGACGGTTACTCTGAAATTACAAGATTCTTTGAAGAAGCCAATCTCGGGTTCCTTGAGCTTGACGTAGAGGCTGATGGTGGCGATGAAAACAGGATGAAGTCCGAAACGGTGCATCGTCTCTATGATGCAGAGGGTAATGATGTAGGGATCTGTAATTTCCCTACCGAAAAAATGGAATCGGAAGGCACTAAGAAAATAATCGAAATAGCAGGCCCGATTTTCGATGCAATTGTCAACGGTAAGATCTTGATTGTCGATGAACTCGACGCACAGTTGCATCCGTTCCTCACACGCAAAATCATCGGCCTGTTTATGAACAAGGCTATCAATAAAAAAGGCGCACAGCTGATTTTTGCGACCCACGACACAAATCTGCTAAATATCCGCTATTTGCGTCGCGATCAGATCTGGTTTACAGAAAAAGACAAAGCTGATTCTACAGATCTTTATTCGCTTGTTGAGTTCCGCGATGGGGCCGGCAATAAAATAAGAAACGATCGTAATATAGAAAAAGACTATATCAATGGTCGGTATGGAGCTATTCCATTTTTGAACTAAGCTATATGGGACTACTGCCGAAATCTAAAATCGAACAGCTCAAACGGGAAAAACGCGAGGCTAAAGCTGCTAAAAAACGTAAAGTAGCGACGCGCGACAAAATAGTCCGTTTCCTGATCGTATGCGAGGGCGAAAGAACGGAGCCCAACTATTTTCGAGAACTTGTAAAAGATAGATATTCTGAGGTGCGATCCGAAGAAATAGTTGGCGAAGGCCGTTCGACTTGTGCCCTGGTCAGAAAAACAGAAGAGATTAAAAATAAACTTGAACTGCAGCGTCAGTTGAAATTTGATCGCGTGTGGGTTGTTTTTGACAAGGATGACTTCAGCGATTTCAACGAAGCCATTGAGCTTGCCCAAAAAGAAGGCTTTTTGGCTGCATGGAGTAATGAAGCCTTTGAGCTATGGTATCTTTTGCATTTTGTCTATCTCGATGCTGCCGTTTCTCGTGACGATTATATAAGCAAACTTGAAGCTGAGATCCGTAAGATCGACAATAAGTTTAAATACAAGAAAAATGCTGTCGGTATTTATGCCTTGCTTCAAAAAATAGGAGACGAGACCCGGGCAAAACAAAGAGCGGCAAAACTCAGATCCATGTTTGGCCATTCTCGAGATTATAGAAACCAGAAGCCGTCGACATGTGTCGATTTGCTTGTCGACGAGTTACAACATCCCGAAAAACTATTGAGCAACAACTAATCCCCCTTCTTTCCCCCTTAAAAAATCAAAAAAATCACGGGAGGTGTAACTTTTGCGTGATGCTTGCGTCATATAGATAAAGTCTAATAATCTACAACAATGATTATCACATTACGCGATGTCAACAAGACCTATCCCGGAGTTGTTCCCCTGCATGTGCTCAAGGATATAAACCTCGATATTGATCGGGGTGAGCTCGTGTCGATCATGGGTGCTTCGGGTTCGGGCAAATCAACACTTCTCAACATCCTCGGTATTCTCGACAACTACGACAGCGGCGAGTACCTCCTCGACGGCGTAGCGATACGCAACCTCAGCGAAAACCGTGCCGCCGAGCTCCGCAACCGCATGATAGGCTTCGTGTTCCAGTCGTTCAACCTCATCAACTACAAGAACGCGCTCGAAAACGTGGCCCTGCCGCTCTTCTATCAGGGCATAGGCCGCAAGCGACGCAACATCATGGCCATGGAGCAGCTCGAGCGCATGGGCCTGGCCGACCGCGCCACCCACCTCCCCGGCGAGCTCTCCGGCGGTCAGAAGCAGCGTGTGGCCATAGCCCGCGCCCTCATCACCAAGCCCTCGATCATCCTTGCCGACGAGCCCACCGGCGCCCTCGACTCCAAGACATCACGCGAGGTGATGCAGATTTTCCGGCAGCTCAACGACGACGGCATGACAATCGTGATCGTGACCCACGACCCCGGCGTTGGCGCTGCCACCGACCGTATCATCCGCATCGTCGACGGCGAAATTGTGAACGGCAATGTTTGACCTCCTCAGTGAAATAGGCCAGACCCTGCGCAACAACAAACTGCGCACAGGCCTCACGGGCCTTTCCGTGGCATGGGGCATATTCATGCTCATCATACTGCTCGGCGCCGCCCGTGGTGTTACCAATTATTTTGAAGACTCGATGGGCAGCCGCGCCACCAATGTGATATCGATATGGGGCGGCCGCACATCTCTGCCCTACAAAGGATATAAGGACGGCCGCTGGGTCGAGCTCCGCGAGAGCGATGCCGCTGCTATCGTCGCCGACAACCCCGGCACTGTCAGCCGCGTGTCGCCTTTCGCGTCCGGAACAGCTAACATCAGCTCGGGCAAAGACGCCATATCCGGCTTCGACGCCGTATTCCCCGACGCCCTCAATACCGAGCGCATCACTATGAAATACGGCCGCTTCATCAACGACCTCGACATCAGCCAGGCACGCCGCGTGCTTGTCCTGCAGGACGAACAGGCAGCCCTCCTCTTCGACAGCGACTCAGCCGCCGTAGGCAAGACGGTCAGCGCCATGGGCCTGGCATGGACTATCGTCGGCGTATACACCCACCGATGGAACCGCAGCTCTTACGCCCCCTACACCACATATAAAGCCGTGACAGGCAACAAGACCGATGCCTACCAGCTCGACGTTACCGTAGAAGGCCTTACCGACGAAGCATCAGGCGATGCCGCCGAGGCCGACATACGCGCCACCCTCGCACAGCAGCACGAGTTCGACCCCGACGACAGCAACGCCATCTGGACATGGAACCGTTTCAACTCATACCTCCGCGGACAGGAAGGCAACCGCATCCTATCCATGGCCGTGTGGATCATTGGCCTCCTTACCCTCCTCACAGGCATCGTCGGCGTGAGCAACATCATGTTCGTGTCGGTGCGCGAGCGTACCCACGAGATAGGCATACGCCGCGCCATAGGCGCCAAGCCGCGCTCTATTGTCATACAAGTCATTACCGAGAGTATCGCCGTGACGGCCCTATTCGGCTATATAGGCGTGTTTATGGGCATAATAGTGCTCCAGGTTATCAACCACTTCTTCGGCAATATGGAAGGCTTCAGCAACCCCACTGTAGACCTATCCATGGCCATCGAGGTAACTGTGGCACTGGTAATCTCGGGTGCCATCGCCGGACTCTTCCCGGCCCTCAAAGCGATCAAAGTAAAACCTGTAGAAGCCCTGAGCGACGAATAATATTATGCGACTGACAATATTTCAACTCGAAAACTGGCGCGAGATAGGCGCCACCCTGTCGCGCAACAAGACGCGCACCTTCCTGACCGCCTTCGGCATCTTCTGGGGCACGGCCATGCTGGCCATGCTCACAGGCGGCGCCGCAGGGCTCAAGGGCTTGATGAACCGCAATTTCGCCGGCTTCGCTACCAATATGGGCGCCATTGGCTCGGGCACTCGCTCTATTCCCTACCTCGGCTTCAACAAAGGCAGCTACTGGCAGCTTACCACCGAGGATGTGGAGGACATACGCCGCATAGCCCCGGCGATAGAACACTCCTCGGCCATGAACGGCACATCGGCGGCAGGTGTCTACTCCACACGCTCAAAGAGCGCTCAGGCTATGGGCATCGAGCCCGACTATGCCAAAATCATGCTGCCGCGTATGTACGAAGGCCGATTCATCAACGAACGCGACTACAGCGAGACGCGCAAAGTCGTGGTCCTCGGACGCAACATCGCCACCGAATTTTTCGGCAACGAGTCGCCCATTGGCAAGCGCATGAGTCTCAACGGCGTATACTTTACCATTATAGGCGTTGCCGGACAGCTCGGCGAGGCAAGCATCATGGGTCGTATCGACGACAGCTATGTGATACCCGGCTCCACGCTCCGCCAGGCCTTCAATCAGGGCAACAACGTAGGCTTCTTCATGTATACAGCCCCTCCTGGGCATAAGCCATCCGAAAACGAGCAGGCCATACGCCGCTTCCTATCCGGCCGACATGCCATCCATCCCGACGATGACCGCGCATTCTGGTTTATGGATATGGCCGAGAACTTCGAGATGATCAACGGCCTCTTCCTCGGCATCGCCATCCTTGCCGGTTTTGTCGGCGCAGGCTCATTGCTCGCCGGCGTGATAGGCGTAGGCAATATCATGTGGATCATCGTCAAGGAGCGTACCCACGAGTTCGGCGTCCGTCGAGCCATCGGCGCCAAGCCCCTCGATATCACAGTGCAGGTGCTCTGCGAGAGCGTACTCCTCACACTCGTCGCCGGCACGGCAGGCGTATGTTTCGCCGCCATAGTGCTCGGCCTGGCCGACTTCTTCACTGCCGACCCCGTGCTCGGCAAGGCCGGCTTCGAGATCTCATTCTCCACCGCTCTCGCTGTCGTGGCTACATTCTTTATCCTCGGCAGCGCCGCCGGCACCCTCCCGGCCGTCAAGGCCATGCGCATCAAGCCTATCGAGGCTCTCCGAGACAAATAAGCACTTTCCCTTCCCCCGTAAAAATTAAAAAACTAACATATGAAAAAGGTATTTAAAATCATTCTTTGGTCGCTTGTTGTCGCTGTCTTTCTCGGCACCTTCGTCTTCCTCTACAAAAACGGTCAGAAGAAAGAAGATGTCTATGCCACTGCCAACCCCGGCTACAATACTATCGAGCGCAATACCGTGCTTACCGGTAAGATAGAGCCGCGCGACGAAATTACCATCAAGCCCCAGATATCGGGTATCATCAGCGAGATAGCCGTCGAAGCCGGCGATATCGTAAACGAAGGCGATGTCATTGCCAAGATCAAGGTCATACCCGAGGCTTCGCAGCTATCGAGCTCGCAGACTCGTGTTACCAATGCCGAGATCGAGCTCAACGACGCCAAGGCAAAGTTCACTCGCGACAAAGAGCTCTATTCCAAGGATGTGATCTCGCGCGAGGACTACGAGACCTCCGAGAAAAACTACCGCAAGGCTCAGGAAGAGCTCGAGGCTGCTCGCGATGCTTATAATATCGTCAAGGAAGGTGTGTCGAAATTCAACGCCAAGGAGAGCAACACCCTCGTGCGCGCAACCATCACAGGCCTTATCCTCGACGTGCCTGTTAAGGTCGGTAGCTCTGTTATCCAGGCCAACACCATGAACGACGGTACCACCGTGGCCACCATCGCCGACATGAACAAGCTCATTTTCAGCGGCAAGGTCGACGAGACCGAGGTCGGCAAACTCGCCGTCGGCATGCCTATGGACATCACTATCGGCGCCATGCCTGACCTCCATCCGCTGGCCACTATCGAATATATCTCGCCCAAGGGCGACGACAGTGCCGGCGCCAACACCTTCGAAATCAAGGCTGCCCTAATCCTCGACGATGTGTCAGGCCTCCGCTCGGGCTACTCCGCAAATGCCAAGGTGGCGCTCGAAAAAGCCGAAAATGTTCTCACGGTGCCCGAATCGGTGGTTACATTCGAAGGCGACAGCACTTTTGTGTTCGTTATGACCGACAGCCTGCCCGAGCCTAAATACGCTCGCACACCCGTTAAGACCGGTCTCAGCGACGGCATCAATATCGAGATTAAAGAAGGCATCGATTCATCAGCAGTGCTCCGCGCTGGCAAAATTGAGCAGAAATGAAAAAATTGATAATAGGCATCCTGGCTCTGTGCAGCATCAGCGCCGGGGCTAAGACTTGGGATCTCGACGAGTGCATTACCTACGCCATCGACCACAATATCAACGTGCAGTCGCAGCGCCTCAATGCCACTCAGAGCGAGCTCGCCGTTACCGAGGCTAAAGACCAGTTCCTGCCTCAGTTGTCGGCAAGCGCTTCGCAGAGCTTCAACTTCGGCCGTGCCCTTACCGCCGATAATACCTATGCCAACCGCAACACATCCTCGTTTTCGGTCGGCGCAAACTTCGGCCTGCCTATCTTTCAGGGTCTCCGCGCCATCCGTCAGCTATCCTACTCGCGCACAGCCCTGCAGGCTCAGCTCGAACAGGTAGAAGCCGCTAAGGACGATGTGACCCTCAATGTCATAAGCCAGTATCTCCAGGCTCTCTATGCCTCCGAACTCCTTCAGGTGGCACGCCTCAACCTGGGTATATCTCAGGCCGAGCTCACTCGCCGTCAGAACCTCCACGACGCCGGCCGTCTGCCCGGTCTTGATATCGAGGAGGCTAAGGCCCAGGTGGCTCAGGACGAACTGCAGGTTACAAACGCGATCAACGACAGCATACTCGCTCGTCTCGACCTCGCTCAGTTGCTCAACCTCCCCGATGCCGAAGGCTTCGAAATCGCTCCCCTTGTCGACGACGACGAGCTCCTGCCCTCGGTGGCCGATGTCTACGCCAACGCCTTGCAGTACAACCACACCATCCGCGCCGGCCGACTCCAGGAGCAGGCCGCTGAGAAAAACGTGGCGGTGGCCAAGTCGGGATACATCCCCACTATTTCTTTCAACGCCGGCATAGGCACCAACTACTACAAGACCTCTGGTTTCGAGAACGATGGTTTTGCTTCGCAGATGAAGCACAACTTTGCCAAGAGCATCGGCTTCTCGCTCAGCATACCTATCTTCAACGCCTTCTCTACTCGCAACAACGTGCGCCGCGCCCGTCTGCAGCAAGAGAGCATACGCCTCCAAAACGAGGACTCGCACAACCGCCTCTACAAAGCGATCGTGCAAGCCCACACACAGGCTACAGGTGCCGTGGAGAAACTCGAGTCGGCCCGTGCCGCCGTTGTCAGCAGCGAAGCCGCCTTCGAAGCCATGAAAGTGAAGTACGACAACGACCGTGCCACTCCCACCGAACTCCAGACCGCCCAGGCCAAATATACCAACGCCATGGCCCAGGCCGTCCAGGCAAAATACGAACGCATCCTCCGCTCCCGCATCCTCCGCTTCTACAACACCCAAACCCTCTGAAATTCCCCGTTATCCTTGAAAACGTGGGTTTGAAAGGGTGCCATAACCCTTGAAAATGTGGTTTTGTGTTATGAATCGTAGGATATACATAAAGTTGCACTGATAGAAAGAACAGAAGGGGCGGACGTGCCGCCCCTTTTATATGACCGGCTTGCTATGATCAATAATTAATTGAGTAACTATTGGATAAATGGCAAATTGTATGTAAATTTGCACGGATGATCATTCCCTGAAGTTTTGGTTTTTTACTATAGCTAAAGGGTGGCCATAAACATAATAAAAGGCGTTTACTTGACGCTTATTCTTGGCAGTTAGAAATCTGGCAGTTTCAATTGCAGTCAAGGATTGGCAACAGTAGATGCTCATGATGATGTAAATTCAGGCTAAGACTCGATAGTATTAATTACTATTGAGCCTTTGGCGGTTTACATACAGGCGTGGGCTTCGATGTTGCTCGTTCTACTGCAATAGGCCCATGCCAGAGCCTCTAACTGCGGAACGGGCAATAAGTACGATACCCGCGCTTTCTATATTTAACAAACCGGCTATTGGGTGTCTGGCCGAATACAACATTATAACCTTATGAGAGCGAAAGTGTCGTTCTTGCTCCTCTATTTACTGACGATTGTAAATATGAGCGCTTGGAGTGCTGAAGTGAGTGCTGCTTCAGATACTAACAAACAGCCTGTGTTTGTTGATCTTGGACTATCTGTGTTTTGGGCAGATCGAAACTATGGTGCTGAAACACCATCTGATTATGGAGAATACTATGGATGGGGTGCGCCGGCAAGCAATGTCCTTAATGATGATTTCCCCAACATAAAGGACATTAGAAAAACTTCTTACGATGTTTGCTATGTTCAGAATCCGTTAACTCGTATGCCTTCTTATGAAGAACTTAACGAACTTATGACCAAGTGTATTTGGACATATTGTCAGCTTGATGGCGTGGATGGATTTGAAGTCAAGGGGCCGAACGGAAATGTCATATTCATTCCGGCTGCCGGTGGTCTGATGAAAGGAGTTGTAAATGAACGTGGTGACAATGCTTTTATTTGGAGTGGCGAAAATAAAAGTTATTCCGCTAAAGAATATGCAAGTGACTTGCATATACATTCTAAAACATATCCGTCGAGACCTATATTTATGTCCCATACAAACAAACAGTTCGGATTGACTGTACGTGCGGTGGCTGAAACACGGATTTCTCAATATCCTATAGTGGTCATGATCAATAATCTTGAGTACACTCTATATGAAGATTTGACTGCGCAATTAAACAAGCAAAATCATCAGCTTGATAAGGATGTCGTAATTCCGGAGAAGGTAACATATTCAGATCAAGAATATCTTGTGACGATGATCGATAATAATGCATTAAGTGGTCATAGCGAGGTATTCTCTTTGCGTCTCGAGTGTGATAGCCCTTGTATTGGTGGAGCGGTGTTTAACGACATGAAAGGACTAAAGGTAATTGAATATAATATTAAAACCTTAGATCGTAATTACAATTACACAAATACTATTTGGAGAAATCCCCTGTTTGTAGGATGTGATAACTTGGAAGAAATAATTATAGATAAGGATGCAGAGGATTTAATTCCGTACTTTTTTAGCTATACCCCGAATATAAAGTCTGTTATAATACCTTCAAGTGTTAAATCCATTGACACTGATTGTTTTGCAAGTATGCCCGACTTGGAGTCTTTTACATTGGAAGAAGGTATTCAGCTTATAGGAAATGCACTCGTTAGCAATTGCCCCAAACTTACGACTATTTACTATAATTGTATAAATTGTAAGGTTGACGATAATTATTTGACCAATAAGCATCCTTCTATTGGAGACCGGACACCACTATTAGTAAACCTGTATATTGGAGATAAAGTAGAATCAATAGACAAGAAGACATTCAGTAAATGTAGTACTTTTAAAGATATTTATGTACAGACAAAAAATCCACCGGTTTGTGATGAGACCACTAACTTTAATAGCAATGTAAAAAAGAATGCCACTCTCCATGTGCCATACGGGACGAAATCTATTTACGAGAATGCACCGGTGTGGAAAGAGTTCTTTAATATTGTTGAAATGCAGAATTTCCCCATTGTTGTTATTATTAATGGCCTTGAGTATACATTATACGAGAATCTCACGGCTCAATTAAACGTTCAGAGGCATATGCTTGAAAGCGAAATCACAATACCGGATTATGTCGGTTACGGGGGCTCGCAATTTTTAGTAAATATGATAGTTGAAGGTGCTTTGCGTGGGCATAATGAAGTAAAGACGTTAAATCTTGAATGTAAGGCAACCGGTGTCGGTGCGTATGCTTTTGCTGAGATGAAAGGTCTTACCGACATTAATTATAATATTGAGACAACGCGGGATGATTTTAATTACTCGAGGACTATATGGAAAAATTTTGTTTTTAAAGATTGCATAAATCTTGAGAATCTTAATTTTGGAGAGAGTGTAGTTAAAACGATTCCTTATTTCTTCAGTGGATGCCCGGGTATTACAAATATGACAATACCTTCTTCAATTGAATTTTTAAGCACTGATTGTTTTACATATATGCACGATCTGGCGGAAGTTGAAATTGGAGAAGGTGTTAAGACATTTGATGTTGCATTGTTCGACTTTTGTGAAAATATTCACACAGTCCGTTATAATTGTATAGATTGCGCCACAGTCGAAAATCATTTAACTCCGTATTATCCTCCATTTGGCAAGAATAATCTTTCGTTTACTACATTACATATTGGATCTAAAGTAGAAAAGATTCATAAGAGAACATTCAGCCAATGCAATAAACTTTCGGATATCTATGTATATGCATTAGTACCTCCGGTTTGTGATCTCAACATGAATTTTATGCAGGATGTAAAACAGAATGCGACGCTTTATGTACCGGAGGGTCAAAAGGAAGTGTACATGAATGCGCTTGTATGGAAAGAGTTTTACAATATTGTAGAATTTGATGCAAGCGGTATAGAAGATGTTGAATATAATGAGGTTTGGCCGGTTAAATATTATGATATCAATGGCCGAGAGTATGACGCTCCCCAACCCGGGTTCAATATTATGATCGATTCAAAAGGAAAAGCTCATAAAATATTAAATTGAGTAGCCGAAGTTGATCAGGAATGAACACAGGCGCCCTAAGTCGTGATCGCGTAGATCGCCGTAGGGGCGCTTGTTTTGTTTGATGCGTTGCAGCCAGTCGTAGTCGCCACGGCCGGTTGTCGGCGTCGGCAGCGCTCCATACCGGCATACATGGCGCATGACGCTGTGCACATGTTCGCGGAATGTCTTTTGTCCGCTTGTCATTGGTAGCGATCTGTTGCGCCGTAAGAAATCGTCGAGTATGGCTCGCTGATCATTCGGTAGCACCACGACACCCTGCCTCACATTGTCGAGCCAGCGTCTCAGCGATTCTTGTCCTTCATCCGACAGAAGCGGAAAACGACGGTGCTCGCTGACAAAGTTGCCGAGAGCCTCCATGCGGCGGTCGAACGGGATGTATCGTTTGTTGCGTGTCGGCGCGCCCTCAAATCCCTTGCCGGCCGATGCGTAGCGCCTGTCGGGGAGCATCACTATCGTGCGGCCTTTGTCGAGGTAGGCGAAAACATTGATGCTGTTGAGGCTCGTCGAGGGGAAGAATCGCGCCACGCGGCTGTGCAGCTCGTTGGCTGTTAGCGGCTCGCCGGCTTTTTCGAGTTCCATAGCCATGCACTGTGCCACCGTGCCCGAAAAAGCATTCTCCCAATGACGCATAACATATCGCCCCGATCGTCCCACCGATGCTATCTTCTTGCTGCGGAAGATATACGATCGCAACTGTCGCTCCGTGTCGGACAGATGGCCGGGGTAGGCCTCGTCGAACGCCCGGCACAGTTCGGCGTAAGATACCGAGTGGCCATAGGGCTCGAGCAGATCCTCCACGGCGGCGATTACATCGAGTTTGTTAGGCCCGACAGCAAATTTATCGCCCTCGAGACTTGTTACCCCCGGCCGGCCGCCGAGACATTCCTTGTAGATCGGCACCAAGTCGAGAACGTCGGGGTGGAATTCGTCGCGTGGACGGCCAAGAAAAATATATGGCGAAACGGCAAACACTTCGCGTCGGGTGCGTTTCATTTCTATCGTCTGGTTGAGCAACCTCAGGCTTGTCATCAGGTTGACGCCGGTAAGGAGTTCGCGGCGCACGAGCCAAGTCTTGGCTGTCGGGCAGAGTTGCACCGGCATATAGTCGGGTCGCAGAGCCGTCGACATTGCCATAAGTTGCGACACCGGTATCGACAGCGAAGCGTCGGCAAGCTCCTCGGCCCAGTGGGCATCGTCCTCGCTTATCACATTGCCGTCAAACCATTCGAAGGCTCCCTCGAGCGCCGTCTCGAGTGCTTCGGGCAGCAAGAGCTTCGACACCGCAAGCTGGCGCACACGTTCGCCCGTGAGGCCCAATATCTTGCCTATCTCGGCGCAATGATGTTTTTTCGCCTCGCCTATGCCATATCGCAGGGCGTATATCCGAGCCGACCGCGAGTTGCTGTGCTGTATGTAGCGTTCCAGGAGGTAGAGCGGCGACACGCTTCTGCCGGCACATTCCTCGGTGGCAATATGCGACACCTCTTCTTTTGTGAGGAACGGAAAGCGCCCGGCGATATCATGCTCGAACATTTTCGATACCTGCAACTCCCATTCAGCGCCCTGTTTTTTGAACGAAGTGAATATCGCAAGCAGCTCCTTCCTCTTTTCTTCCAGGAAATTGTGCATTTCCAGAAGGGTGCGCGCCCCGGCATTCTTGAGCTTGTGGGAATCAAGCGGTTTGTTGCCGAAAATATAGGGCAGGGCGGCGTCGAGTGTCGACAGATGGTTGAGCGCATTGACCGTGCGCACCGACAAGTGGCGGAATGCATCGTGATAGCGCCGTTCGAGCAGGCGACGGACCGATAGCGGTAGGGTAGCGAAAATGTCCTCGGCATAAAACCGAGCCTTAACCCTCATCACATATTCGAGGTTGGCATCTACGAGAGCCATGTTTTCGCTGTGCCCCGATTCCTCTTCTTCTTTCCATATCCTGAAAAGATCGGCCAGCGAACTGAGTATCTCGCCCCGGTGTGCGCTGTCGTTTTCGATGATATGATCGATAAAAGCGTAAGGCGCTTCCACAAAGCGGCTTGTGGCATCATGATCCTCTCCGAAAAAGCCGAGAGCCTCGTCGATCACAGCGAGAGTGGCGCTGTCGAGCCGCTTGCAAGCGCGGTCGAATGATTTGCGTAAACCACGTCGCAGTACATCGCTGAACAGATCCTCAGGCACCGACTGATAGCGGCGGCGCAAGGCCTCGAGTTCGGTAGCGCTTTTTGTGCCGCAGTTGCGGAGCCCCTGTAGCATCTCGGGTGTATACGATAGCAGCTTGCCGAGGGTGTGGATGCCATTTGCGCGGCACACGTTAAGGGCTCTTACCGATAGACCATGGGTCTTGGTAAAATGCTCGAGTGGTGTGTTGCGGTATACATTCATTGCATTAAATAGACAATTGTAAGATTTAGTTGCAATCAGAGTGGAATACGCCTTAGCAGCGCAAATATAAACATTTTAAATCATACTACAAAATATTTTGAAAAATTTTAAGTGACATGAGAATATTTATATCGAATCCGCTTTCTTTTTTGCTTGAAGGGCTCCGCAGTGATCACGCTGTCGGCTTTATCGCTCCCGGCAAAGGCCCGGTCGCAAGTAGATTTTTGACAGTGGCACATGTTATGCGCCATGCTTCGTTGTAGCGCTCGTAAATGGGGCTTTTGCTTCCGCTCCAGGCCTTGGCAAGCACTCCGGCGGCCATGGCCGTCTCTATCGCCGCCCTCAGCATGTCGGGCACCATGAATTGCGGCAGATACAGGTCGAGGGTTATGATGTCGGGCATCGGATCTTCGGCCAAATTGCTGCCGGCAAGCGATTGACCCATGCTCAGGGCTATTGCGGCGAGGGTTTCGCGGCAGAGCACGCGCAGCATCGGTTTGTGGTCGCGGCCTAATATTTCGGGGCGGTCTGCGTCGCCGATGATGCTTTCGGCGGCACTGTGGGCGTATACTCCTTCGAGAATGCGGTCGATTGATATTGCTATGGCTGTTGTCATTTTACTTATAAATAGGTTGATGGTTTAGATGTTAAGGATGCTGTTCAGCTTCTTTTTGCTGAAAATTCGATTAGTCCGATGCGGAAATTGTCGCAGAGGATTTTGTAAGCGGTGTTCGGCGCGATATAAAATCGCGAGGGGCGGCGGAAATGAAGCACGAATGTGAGGGCCTGTGCGAACGTGAGCCGTCGGCGTGCGGCCATCGCTGCGGCTACCTGATCGCGCAACTCGCTCCATTGTGCGCGACCCTCGGCGGTGTGCACCACAGCCTCGAGTCCGTGGCGATCGATCGCATGTAGCTTGGCCGATGCGGTGTCGAAGTCGACATAGTGCATCTTCGGTTGCCGCGAGAGGGTGGCTTTGATGAGTTCGCTGATATTCATGATGCGGCCTCTTGTCGCGGCCATGACATATATCTGTCGCGCGACTGACAATAAGTCCTGATTTCTGTAAAAAGTTGTCTGTTTCATAAAAGTAGTAGTTTGTTGTGTTGCAAAATTACAATAATAATTGTCGTTTGTCAATAGTGTTTGCGAAAAAATTATGAATAATTTGTCACAAAAATTAAGAACTGACATGTCGGCCGGCCTTGTTTTGTTAACAAATATGACTCTTATTTAATTATGGATAAACCACTTGGCATTCTCGATAATTGGCACTATTTTTGCGACACACATTTCTACAATCTAAGACTTTGTTATGAATAAGATTTTTATGACAGCCGCATTGGCGGCCCTTGCCTTTACCTCGTGTACGGCACAGGACAATAACCAGACTAACACTACAGATCTTGCCGCCCCCACTTTCGGTCCGGGTCGCACGATCTCACAGGACGATTTTATCCGCACCGCTGAAGAAACGGTCAACGGTGTTGTATCAGTAAAGAGCTTTGCCACTCCTCAGTCGGGGCGTCAGGGCGGCTATGGCGCCTACTCCGGCGATCCTTTCCTCGAATACTTCTTCGGCCAGCCTCAGCGTCGCCAGCCTCAACAGGAACAGCAGCCCCGTCAGCAGCAGCGCGGCCTCGGCTCGGGCGTAATTATCAGTGACGACGGCTATATCGTGACAAACAACCACGTGATCGCCGATGCTGAACGTCTTGAGGTAACCCTCAACGACAACCGCAACTTCCCTGCCACCGTCATCGGCAGCGATCCCTCTACCGACCTTGCTCTTATCAAGATCGATGCTCCCAACCTCCATGTGATCCCTATGGGCAACAGCGAGAACCTCAAAGTGGGCGAATGGGTGCTTGCCGTGGGCAATCCCTTCGGCTTCACCTCCACCGTGACATCGGGCATCGTCAGCGCCAAGGCGCGCAACATATCGTCGACGACCGGCATGCCTGCGTCGGGCGGCATCGAAGCGTATATCCAGACCGACGCCGCCGTCAACAGCGGCAACTCGGGCGGCGCCCTCGTCAACCTGCGCGGCGAGCTCGTGGGCATCAACACGGCCATCTACTCGTCAGACGGGCACCTATGCCGGATGCTCTTTCGCTATCCCTACATCGATAGTAGAGAAGGTGGTAAATGACCTCAAGAGCTATGGCGCTGTGCAGCGTGCATATCTCGGTATCCGCTTCATCGAGCTGTCGCCCGAGCTTATCGCCGAAAAGAAACTCACAGGCCCCACATCGGGTATCTATGTTGCCGATGTAGAAGAACGCTCGGCTGCTATGGAGGCCGGTCTTGCCGAAGGCGACATTATCACAGCCATCAACGGCAAACCCACACGCTCTACCGCCGAGATGCAAGAAGCAATCACACACTTCAGCCCCGGCGACAAGGTAAATATCGTATATTATCGCGACGGTAAAGCCTATAATGCAGAAACCACACTGCGCAACAACCGCGGCGGTGTTACGATTACCAAGGCCCAGGATGGCGATGATCTTGGCGCCAAACTCGCAGCTATCGACGAAGATACCGCCCGTCGTCTCCAGATACGCGGTGGCATATCAGTTAGCGATGTCAAGAGCGACGGCCGCCTCGCCGCATCAGGCATACGCGAAGGCTTTATCATCCTCGGCGTCAACGGCCAGCGAGTGAGCCAGCCCGAGCAGATTACCGAAATGTGCAAGGCGATAGCCCGTTCGCAGGGCGGCGACAAAGTCCTCTTCATCAGCGGCATCTACCCCTCCGGCAAAGCCGCCTACTACGCCGTCCCCCTCGAAGACTGATCTCATTCCCCTCTCTCAATAACCAATCGCGAGGACATGCCCTTCAATCGACATGTCCTCGCGAATTTTTTATTTTTGTATTCTTGCAGTCAGTTCCTTCATTCGTTCAATAAGTTCGTCAAACGACAGGCTATTCTCCTCAAATATGAAGTTCTTTTGCATCGATTGATAATCCTTCTCCCAATCCCCGATTACTGATTTCGGAGGAATAAATGATAATGTTGAAGGTTTATGTAAATCATAATCCACACCCTCAATTCTGTTAAAAACAGAGCGGTGTTTCACTATTAGACCGGAAAGACTGTCAAGATTGACAACAATGTGTGTAAGGAAATGCAGACCGTCCTTGCCGAAAGCCTCGGCATGGAGCGCGGCACACCAAAGGAGGACACCGGGATTGAGGGGCTGTCGGCTATCGAGTACAAGGAGAAGATGGCTACGGCTCATGTGCGGCAGCTCAAAAAGGAGCAGGCCGACATTGAGCGTAGAAAGGCAGAGCTTGAACAAGAGAAAGCCGCCAGAGAGAAAGAGGTTGCGGAACTGGAAAAGCAGCGCAAGGAGAAGCAGAAAGCCCTCACAATCATTGCCAAGAAAGAAGAGCAGCACATCCAGGAGGTACAACTCATAAAGAAGCAGAATGATGACCGCTTGTTTTCCTTCCAGTCTAAATATGAGGCACTGACAAAAGAATACCGCGCCCTTGAAAAGTCTTCGGGCGATAGAATTGAGCGTCTTGAAAACGAGAAAGCCGACCTTATGGCGCGTATTCAGGCCATGCTCGACTTGCTCATGGATGCGCTAAAAGAAGCAGTCAGGGTTGTCATCGAGTTTTCAAGATCTGTATTCAAGGAGTTCACTAAGCGCCATCGTGAGACACTTGCCGAGTACCTTGACACTGTAAATGGCGAATTTTCAGGGCAAAAATGATTTGTATTCCAATTGTATTGCTTAACTTTGCAATTGGATTGACAGTGGTCAGTCCACGACATTTTGGAAAATAAGAAGCGTTATGCTCATCTTGTAGTTTGAGAACGTAGGAAATTCTAAAACCTGCACAAGGATAGCATAGTGGTTCTCACGCGCATAGCGTGGGCTGCTATTGTTACATCTGTGCAAATGGTTTCCTACGACCTTCAAACTACGACGTGGCATAGTTGGCTCACGTTTTCTTTTTATAACTAATCTCTCCATTGAGCCAATAGAGAAATTTTTATTTATGAACAAACTTATAATTCCTTTTCTCTTCTTCGCATGTCTGTTTGTGACTGCTTGTAGCGATGATAACGAACCAGTAGTGCTCGATAACATAGTTGGAACTTGGACAAAGCAGTATCCGGAAGGATTACAAACCGAAGGCTTTATAGACTGGTCTTTTAACACATCTGGAGAGCTTGATATCAGAGTCTATGATGCCTTTGCTGGTGATTCTTCTACGAAATATGACTATGTTCTCTCAGAAGAAACCAAATCAATATCTATTTCAGGTTACATAATAAATTCAGAGGGTGAATTAGTATATGACAAGTTTGTGGTTTACGATGTCGTAAAACTCACCCAAAAAGAACTACGCATCAAACAATCTTGGGTCAATACAGACCATGACAATCTTGAACCCGAGAATAAGAATGTCTTCCTTTTGGGAGGATATAAGGAAGTTACATTCAAAAAAACAAATGCAAAATGAAGCTACTAAGATATATCTTTTTCATATTCCCCTTTTTGTTCGTTTCATGTGGAGATAAAGATGAACCCTACGCAGATCTGTTTTCAATTAACATAGAATTGGACGAACAAGGAGGTGATGTCAAAATCATCAAGCACGAATGTGAAGTAACTATCAATGGAGAGCAGCAATATATTCATGTCACACTCTTGGGTGATTTCGATAACTTAGATCTTTGTCCCCCATACAGTTCTCACGATTGGTCTATGGTTACCATTGGAGATACTTCATTGAGTATCTGCATTCTTACAAACCATACTGGAAACGTGAGAAGAGATAATGTTGACTTCGTCGTGTCAAAGGGTTCTATCAAGAACGAGGGTACTATTTCAATCGTGCAGCTCCCTAAATAACGGATGTACTGATGTTTACAATCTCATATTCCCTTATGCATGGATAAAATAAAGAAACGTATTATATTATTGTTCTGCATCATATTCGGTAGCTTGTGTATTTCTTGCGAGGAAGAAGAAGACTTCGGATTTCCTTCCAAAATAGAAATATCTGCTGATGGAGAATCCGTTGAAATTAAAGGTACGAATGATTTCCCTCCGTTTATTAAACAAATTGAGGTACTTAATTATAACGGTGATGGCAATAATAGTGGTGCTTTTATTGAGGGCAAAAACTGTATGGAAGCCACAACTGGCTGGCTGACTGTTAAATACTATTCGGCAGAATATAAACTTGTCGTAATAGCTGAACCAAACAACACAAACAAGGAACGGAAATTATATCTCTATCTTTATGATGGCAAATCTCGACAGGAGATAACAATCAGGCAATCAAAATAATTATACTGAAAATGTTATGTACATTGACACATTAAAAGACATTCTCAGCGATGTGAAAAATCTGTCTATAACCACCTTACTCCTATCATTATGTTTTATTACTACAAGCTGCGACAGGGAAGAAGATGATTTAATTCCTCAGCCTACCGAAACAAGTACAATCCTATCCGGTTATATCAGAACGCCTGATGAAATGCCTTAGCAGGGAATTACGGTATCGTTCGACTTCAAAGTCACTAGACTAATCGGCACATCCGTAATTCACAAAGCCAAAGGCACGACCGATAAGTCGGGCTTTTACAAAATATTCTTTGAAGCTGATAATGAATTAGGCCAGGGATTGCATAGTGAGTATGTTTTTTCAGTAGATTTTTCCCCACTTTCTCAAGATGACTATATTATCTCTGAAAAGCTCGATTATAGCTTTACCCACTTCAAAGAAGAATAGAGTGGGAGTACGATTAAGTGTGACTTTACCATCCCACACAAAAAACTCGTCAATATTACGGTGAACAACAGTGGCATTTCTATACTCAATGGAAAATATGCAGTTAAAAACGAGTTCCCCTATCTAACAGTCACAGGTTATCTGCTTGATGACATGAATCCATGGAATGACGTCAGCACATGGTATATATCAGATGTTGTTGAGATTCCTCAGAACGGATCTACTTCTGTGACATTGCCCTGTGCAATAGGTCTCGAAAATAAGATCAGACTTGTTTATCATGGTGATGAGTCAATCGGATATCCGAATGGTATCCCCGCCAGTGAAGCTAAAATAGTTGAAATAACTGATAAATTCAACGAAACGATAGAGTTAAATTATAGAACTCCTGACCCTGCCAATCGTTGGGAGTAATAATCATTTTCCTCGGCATTCGCCGGGGATTTTTTGTAAGCCTCTGCAAGATGTGTTATTGTCCGACATTCGCAATGTTCAGCCTGACAAAAACACACTTGCAAGGGGAAACCCCTCGACCCGATTCCTACTTGAAAATATAGCCTAATTGTGGCTATTATACATGATACACCTATCCGGCAGCCTTGTCTAATAAGGTTAATTATTGTAAATATAATAAAGTTAAGGATAGTTTACAATATAGAAGAAATGCTTATATTAGCCCACATCTATCTAAATACCTGAAAACACAAATCTTACGCAACGGTACACTATTTAAGCCTTTTCTAAACCAAAATTGTACTTTTTGTACCTTTTATCTTAGACCATTATTGATTATCAAGCAACTAACGGCTTTCATGTTTTTACTTTTGGCTCAATGTATTCCGACACCTCCGGCAAAATTGATTTGTAATTGACGAATATTGTTGCCAATGTTTCATTGTTGCAGCACTTGTTTTATTATTTTTTGAATCCATGCCGGAGCAAGATGTAAATCTTCAGGAAGAAATGGGTCTTGCTGATTATTTATAAATCGCCTTATTGCTTCATACCCGGTTGTCGAAATATTCTCTTCTCCGATTTCTCGTATACCCTGTATCAACAAGGGCATAGCGCGACCTTTTGCCGCGAAATTTTTGGGCGAGGCATGGCGAAAGGAAATCTTCCGATTACCTATATTTATCGTTCGTGTCGATCCTGATGTAATATATGATAAATTCATAGGCACCTGTGTAGACAGTCCTATAAGATTTGCCGCGGTGCTCCCGGTTGGTAATATCTCGCATTTATCTCGGTCGGCAATCTCTTTCGCAATCTTTTCAAGAGGGACAGGAACTGTACCGAATCTCGAAACTTTAGGCTTGATATAAATACCGTGTCCGGCTTTTTCAAGTATACCCCTGATTGTTGCCTCATGTAATATTTTTCGGATTGTTTCCGTCGCTCCTAAATCGGAATAATCAGTTATGAAGAATATAGAGTGTGGTGGACTCTCTTGTATACTCTTCATAACAGTATGTTTAATATTTCCTCGTGTAAGATTATTCATTTTAACATTTGTTAGCACTGAAATTTATCAAATATTTCGGTGTAAAGTTAATCAATCTTTTTTACAGAACAAAATCTGTAATTTATATTTTGATCTAAAGATAATCTTACTGCCCGAAATTATACAATCGTAATTAGGCAATTATATAAGGCTTACCGCAAGGTGGGCCTTTGTTCGTTTGCATAATAATGTGTAACTTTGCCTTCAGAAAATTCATACAGATATGCGCAAGATATATTTACTGCCGTTTATCGCATTTTTTGCGGCTTGCGGCGGACCCAAGGAAGGACACGATCACAGCCATCACGATCACGAAACCCACGAAGCACACGATCATCACGACCATGAAGGACATGACCACGAGAGCCACGAAGGCCACGAACATCATGACCACGAGGCTCACAATCATGACTCCCACGCAGGCCATGATCACGAAGGGCATAATCATGCCGGCCATGATCATGCCGGCCATAATCATGTCGGCCACAGCCACGATGAACACGGCCATGAAGCAGGCAAAGCCAATGGCGAGATTGTTCTCCACAAAGAAGTGGCCGAGCAGTTCGGCGTGCGTATCGACACCGTAGCTTCCGGCGATTTCTCGTCGACCGTCCGCGCTGCAGGCGTAGTCATTACCGCCGCCGATGCCGATGCCGTGGTTTCGGCTCCCACAGCCGGTATAGTGCGCTTTGTTCCCGGCATGGAAGCCGGCAGGGCCGTAGGACGCGGTAGCGCTATCGCGACGATAGATGCAAGTAATGTGTCCGGAGGCGATACCAATATCGCAGCCAAAGCAGCCCTTGAAGCCGCCAAGACAGAATATGAGCGCATAGAAGCCCTTTACAAAGATCGCCTCGCGACGGTTGGCGAGCGCAATGCCGCCTTTGCAGCATACAACGCCGCCAAAGCGGCCTACAGCCCTTCGGCAGCCACAGGTCGCGCTCTTAGCCCCATTGCCGGCACAGTGACCTCACTTGCCGTACGTCAGGGTCAATATGTCAATGCCGGCGATCTTATTGCCACAGTAGCCTCTCCCGGCGAGCAGACCGTCCGCATCGATCTGCCCCAGCGCTACTACTCACAGGCGCCTTCATTTACCGACGCTACTCTGATGTTGCCCTTCTCCGACAATGCCGTACAGTTGAGTGAATACGGCGGCAAACGCATATCGGGCACACCCGTAGCCTCGCAGGGTGCGGCTGCATACGTGCCTGTATTCTTCTCGGCAGGCAATACGCCCGGACTGGTCGCCGGTACTACATTTACAGCCTATCTTTTAGGCTCGCCGCGACATGATGTGGTGTCGGTAGCCAACACGGCTATTTCCGAGCAGCAGGGCGATTATTTCGTATACGAACAGCTCGACGACGAGTGCTATGCCAAACGTCGCGTAGAAATCGGCACCACCGACGGACTCCGTACCGAAATCAAGTCGGGCATAGCTCCCGGTACAAAGATCGTAGGCAAGGGCGTTACCACCGTGCGCCTTGCCGAGACAGGCAGCAATATTCCCGAAGGACACACTCACAATCACTAAGCCATGCTCAACAAGATCATACGATTTTCGCTCGACAACCGCCTGACCGTACTTATTCTTACGGCCCTGGCACTCATAGGCGGCGTCTTAGCCTTGATGCGCATGGAAGTCGACATTTTCCCAGACCTCAACGCGCCCACAGTCGTAGTAATGACCGAGGCGCCCGGTCTTGCGCCCGAAGAGGTTGAAAAAGTAGTAAGTTATCCTATCGAGACCGCAGTCAACGGCTCAACGGGTGTACGCCGCGTGCGCTCTACATCTACCACCGGTTTTTCTGTCGTGTGGGTCGAATTCGACTGGGGCACGGATATCTACACCGCTCGCCAGATTGTGAGCGAACGACTTGATGCCGCAGCCGAAAGCCTCCCCGAAGGTGTCGACAAGCCCGTTATGGGGCCGCAGTCGTCGATATTGGGCGAGATCATGATTATCGGTCTGCGCTCCGACAGCACATCGCTTCTCGAACTGCGCCGTCTTGCCGAGACCGCCGTGCGCCCTCGTTTGCTGGCTCTTGGCGGAGTGTCGCAGGTTGCAGTGATCGGCGGTGATGCCCCTGAATATCAGATAAAAATCAACCCGGACAAGATGCGTCTGCTCGACGTGAGCCTTGACGAAGTGCTCGAGGCTGCCGACGGCTTCAACTCCAATGCCGGCGGCGGTGTAGTGTATCAGTACGGCAATGAATACATCATCAAGGCCGACATAAACACAGACGACTGCGAGGCTCTCGCCCAGGCAGTTGTGCGCAGCGACGACCGCGGCATTGTGACTCTCGGCGACATAGCGTCGGTAGAGCTCGGCGGCCGCCTTCCGCGTATCGGTGTGGCATCGGTAGAAGCCGAGCCGGCAGTGATAATCACAGTGACCAAGCAGCCCGGCACAGGCACCATACAGCTTACCGAGGATATCGACAACACGCTTGCGACAATGAAAACAACCTTGCCGCCGGATGTCCGAGTATCGACTAATATCTTCCGCCAGAGCGACTTTATCGACAATTCGATCAGCAACCTGCAGCGCAGTCTGCTCGAAGGCGCGCTCTTTGTCATCATAGTGCTCTTCTTCTTCCTGATGAATCTGCGCACCACGCTCATCTCGGTAGTCGCATTGCCCCTTTCGATTATTGTATCTGTGCTGATCCTCAACGGCCTGGGCTATAGCATCAACACCATGAGTCTCGGTGGTATAGCCATTGCGATCGGCTGTCTTGTCGACGATGCCATTGTCGATGTAGAGAATGTGTACAAACGACTGCGGCAGAATGCCGCCTTGCCACCCTCCGAGCGTCAGAGCATACGCGAGTGCGTATATCATGCTTCAGCCGAGGTGCGTATGCCGATCTTCAACTCCACGCTTATCATCACGGCCGCTTTCTTGCCTCTCTTCTTCCTTACCGGCATGGAAGGCCGTATGCTTATCCCACTTGGCGTGGCATTTATCGTGGCCTTGATGGCCTCTACTATTGTGGCTCTTACGCTTACCCCGGTTCTTTGTAGCTTCCTCCTGGGCAACAAGACACAGAATGAGGCCCTCAGTCGCGAGCCGCGTGTCACAGCCGCCATGCGCAGAGCCTATGGCCGGTCGCTGGCCTGGATGCTCGCTCGCAAACGCGCAATGCTGATAACTGTCGGAGTGGTGTTTGTGGCAGCGATGGTATGTTTCTTTACCCTCGGCCGAGGCTTCCTGCCCCGGTTCAACGAAGGGTCGTTCACAATCAACGTCTCCACTCTCCCGGGCATTTCACTTGACGAGAGTGATGCAATAGGTCGCCGCGCCGAAGAAATAATCCTCGCCACTCCCGAGGTGCAGACAGTAGCGCGCAAGACAGGCCGTGCCGAGCTCGACGAACATTCGCTCGGCGTGAATGTATCGGAAATAGAGGCTCCCTATATACTCGACGACCGCAGCCGTGCCGAGGTGTCGGCAGATCTGCGCAAACGTCTCGGCGAGATCCCGGGCGCTGTAGTAGAGATCGGTCAGCCCATATCACACCGTATTGACGCCATGCTGTCCGGTGCTCAGTCGCAGATAGCCATTAAGATATTCGGTCCCGATCTCAATCAGCTCTTCGCTATTGGCAAAGAGGTTAAAGAGATCGTAGGGACAGTCGACGGCGCTGTCGACGTGAACATCGAGCAGCAGACCGAGCGTCCGCAGCTCCTGATCCGTCCTCGCCGCGATGTGCTGGCTTCCAAAGGCGTGCGCATGGGCGATTTCTCGAAGGCTATAGAGACAGCTCTCGGCGGGCGTGTGGTATCGCAAGTCTACCGCGACGGATATGCCTACGATGTGGCTGTGATACTCGATGAGGCACACCGCGGCACTATCGACGATATCGCCGCTCTTACCATCGACAGCCCTGCCGGCAAGGTATCGCTCGCCGAACTCGCTGATATAAAATCGACGACAGGCCCTAATACTGTCAACCGTGAAAACGTTGAGCGCCGTCTCCTCGTGTCGGCCAATGTAGAAGGCCGCGACTTGCGCGGTACCGTCGACGAAATACGTCGCCGCGTGGAAGAGAACGTCGACATGCCCCGAGGCTATCACATTGCATACGGTGGTCAGTTCGAGAGCGAGCAGGCTGCTTCGCGCACCCTTCTGTGGGCTTCTTTTGGCGCCTTGCTGTTGATATTCATGCTCCTGTATGGCGAGTTCAAGTCGGTGGCTCAGTCGCTCGTAATCCTTGTCAACATGCCGTTGGCGCTTATCGGCGGCGTGTTTATGCTCGCAATATGCGGCGACGAGGTCAATATCCCTGCGATCATCGGTTTTATTTCGCTTATGGGTATCAGTACGCGCAACGGTATGTTGCTTATGACCCGTTACAATCATCTCAAAGCCGACGGCATACCGCTGATGAAGCGTATCGCCGAAGGTTCGTCCGACCGTCTGCTGCCTATCGTAATGACGGCTCTTACGTCGGCGTTGGCACTTATCCCTTTGGCAATCAACGGCGATGCTCCCGGCAACGAAATACAGGCGCCAATGGCCATAGTTATCCTCGGCGGTCTGCTGAGCTCTACATTGCTCAATATTTATGTCGTGCCGGCTCTCTATCAGATACTTAATCGTAAGGAACAATGAAAAGACTCGCATTCACAATATTAGGCGCGTTTATGGTGTCGGCTGCGGCTTCAGCGCAGAGCCTCGACGCTATATGCTACTCGGCAGCGCTCGAAACACCCACGCTCAAGGCCGAAGAGGCACGGATCAAGGCTCAGCGTCTTGAGAATGAAGCAGAAAACAGCCTTGCCGGTCCAGAAGCCGACTTCGATTATAAATTCAATGCCTCAGGTGGCGAAAACCGCTGGGGCGTGTCGGTAGGTCAGGGCTTCGACTGGCCGGGTGTGTACTATTCGCGTCGCAAGTCCAACAAGCTGCGTGCGAGCGCACTGGAGGATCTTCATCGCCAGAATATCGCCGACAAGGCTCTCGAAATAAAACTCGCGGCCATACGTATCGGACAGGCTCGTGAGGCCCTGCGTGTGCTCGGAGAGGCCAAAGAAAATTTCAAAGAACTTGTAGCTCGTCAGAAATATGCCTTCGACCGTGGCGAGACCACTATACTCGTCCTGCGCAAGTCGGAGCTGCAACTTATGTCGATCAACACATCGCTTGCCGAAGCCGAGAACGAACTGTCGCAGGCCGAGGCCGCTATGGAGGCGGTAGCTCCCGGCTCGCTGGCTCGTTTTGAGGGGATCAATACTCTTGACATTGTTGATCTAAAGCCCGAACAGACATATCTCGAAGCTCTCAACGCCTCCTCGGGCATGACTTCGATCAGTACCGAGGCCGCTGCCGCACGAAATGATATTTCGGTAGCCAAGCGCGCTGCAATGCCTTCATTCAAACTGTCGTATGTCCACGATTACGAGGAGTTTACACACTTCAACGGCTTCGGTATTTCGATCGCTTTGCCGTCGTGGCAGCCGTCGAAAAATGTGGGTCTGGCACGAGCCAAGGCTATCGCAGCCGAATTCGATGCGGTAGATTATGGTATTGTACAGCGAGCACAGCTCCATGCCGATTATGTTGAGGCTCAGCGTCTTTATACACGTATCGCTGACCAGCGCGAACTGATAGCCACCGACTATCCGGCCTTGCTCAAAAAGGCTTATGATGCCGGGATCATCACAATTTTCGATTATCTTACAGAATACAACGATTACCTTGATACCCTTGCCGGTCACAATGCGCTTTTGGCCGGTTATGCTCAGATCGAAGCTAAACTTGCAAAGAATTTCCTTAAATGACAGTCGAAGTCTATAATCCGTCGCTTGCTGCCGAGTGGGATCGTGCTGTCGGTCAAAGCCGCAATGCCACCTTCCTGCACCTGCGCGGATATATGGACTATCATGCAGATCGCTTCTCTGATATGTCGCTGATAGCCCGTGATGACCATGGGCGTATTGTGGCTCTATTGCCGGCCAACAGGCGTGGCGATATATTGCAGAGTCACGGCGGACTGACCTACGGCGGTTGGCTTATGACTCCGCGAGCCGATATGCCGGCGATGATGTCGGTATGGGAGTGTATGACGGATCTCTTGCGCCAAAACGGCGTCAAAGAGCTGATCTACAAGCCTGTGCCGCATATTTATCATAAATATCCGGCCGAGGAGGATCTGTATGCCCTTTGGCGCTCGGGTGGACAATTCGACAGTGTGCTTATATCAAGTGTGATAGATCTAAGCGCCCCTTTCGGCTTCGACATGTCGGCCAGGCGTAAAGTTCGAAAAGCTGTTGAAGCCGGTGTTGTTATTGGTTTATCCGATGATTGGGCCGGATATTGGAAGATCCTCGAAGATAGGCTCAAGAAGGCTCACAACACATGTCCGGTGCATAATCTCGACGAAATATTGTTGCTGCATAGTCGTTTCCCGGACAATATAAAGCTCTATACGGCGCTATGCGAAGGGGAGCTTATCGCCGGAGTTGTAATGTATCTTACCGACACTACAGCTCATTGCCAATATATAGCGAGCAGCGACAGGGGGCTGGAAATGAATGTACTGCCCTTGTTGTTCGATAAAATTATCAAGGAAGTAAAGCCTGCAGTAAGATATTTCGACTTCGGCACAAGCAATGAAGCCGGAGGGCAAATACTCAACGAAGGCCTTATCCGCCAAAAAGCATCCTTCGGCGCCCGCGGCACCGCCTACGCAAGCTATATCCAAATAATAGAATAAAAATTTTTTCAGGCATTTTTTGCCATTTTTTTGGTAGGTGTACGAAATCGGACAGTTGGGGATTGTGTAAATGATTGATAATCAATAGCTGTTGACATGGCGCAAAAATTTTTCTTACTTTGCGGCATGGACAAGTTAATTGATAAATCAGAACAAATGAAAGAGCGCCGCCGTCAGTGGCTGCGCTACGGAGCATGGATCGCCGTCGTGGTCGCAGTGCTCGTAGGCTCTATAATGTGGCTTGGCGGCAAGAGCGTCGTCGGCGCTGATCTTGTTTATGGCACCGCCGAGCGAGGGCCGCTCGAGACCTCCGTTGCTGCGTCGGGCAGTATGGTGCCGGCAGTTGAGGAAATAGTGATATCTCCCGTTTCGAGCCGTATACTTGCGGTGTATGCCCAGCCGGGCGACAGCGTGACCAAAGGCACGCCCCTGCTGCAGCTCGACCTTGAAGAAGCCGAGTCGAGATATCAGACCCTCCACGACAATTATCAGATAAGAAATAACGGACTGGAGCAGTTGCGACTCTCCAACCGCACCACACTTGCCGATCTCGAAATGCAGATCAAGATAAAAGAGATGGATGTGAACCGCCTCGCGATAGAGGTCGAAAACGAGATGCGACTCGACAGCCTCGGATCGGGTACCGGCGACAGAGTGCGCCAGGCGCAGACAGCTCTCGCTACCGGTCGCCTGCAGCTCGACGGACTCAGACAAAAACTTGTCAACGAAAGCGAACGCCTCGCCAATCTTGAGGCCGCCACGGCACTCGAAGTGGGCAACAGCGCGCGCGATCTCGAAATGATGGCTCGCACACTCAATCAAGGTCGCATACCGGCTCCTCTCGATGGCGTGATAACATATCTCCGCACAAATATTGGCAGCACCGTTGGTGCCGGCGAGCGTGTGGCTGTAGTGGGCGATCTCAGCCGATTCAAAGTATCAGCCGACGTGCCCGAAGGCAGCAGCTACAAAGTGCAGCCCGGAGCCGCAGCAATAGTGCGTATCGGCAATGTGGAGTTTGATGGCGAGGTTGCCAATGTCGAACCGCAGTCTCACTCAGGAGCCGTGCCATTTACCGTCACACTTCGCGATGCCGCCAACTCACGTCTGCGTCCCGGCCTGAGAGTACAGGTGTATGTAGCCTACGGATTCAAGGACGATGTGCTCCGCATAGCCAACGGCAGCTACTACCAGGGCCCCGGCCTATATGCGATATTCGTTGCCGACGGCGATCGCAAGCTCGTGCGACGCGAAGTAAAACTCGGCGACAGCAACCGCGAATGGGTCGAAGTCGAAAGCGGCCTCGAGCCCGGCGACAGAGTAGTGCTCAACGATATGGAGAAGTATCAGAAATACAGCTCGCTGAAAGTAAAATAATTGTCCTCGCAATATCTTCATCTAAAAAAACATATACAGAACCTTAGAAAACAAGCGTAAAATGTCACTGATTGAACTTAACGGAATAAGCAAGGTATATCGCACCAAAGAGATCGAGACAACGGCTCTCGAGAATGTGAACATCAGAATCGAGAAAGGGGAATTTGTCAGCATCATGGGTCCTTCGGGCTGCGGCAAATCGACGCTGCTCAACATCATCGGACTGCTCGACAAGCCGACCAAAGGCATGGTGCGTCTGCTCGACACCGACTGCAGCACGCTGGGCGACAACGCCATGTCGCATTTCCGCAACGCCAACCTCGGCTTCGTGTTCCAGAGCTTCCACCTCATTCCCTCGCTCGATGTAGCTTCTAATATCGAACTTCCGCTTGCCTATCGTGCCGGCATCAGCGCCGCCGAGCGCCGCGACCGTGTAGACGAAGTGCTCGAACGCCTCGGCATCTCCCACCGCAAAAAGCATCTTCCCTCGCAGCTCAGCGGCGGCCAGTGCCAGCGTGTGGCCATCGCCCGAGCCATCGTCGGCCGGCCGTCGATAGTCCTTGCCGACGAACCTACCGGCAACCTCGACTCGAAAATGGGTGCCGAGGTAATGGATCTTCTTCATTCGCTCAACACCGACGACGGCATTACCATCGTGATGGTGACCCACAACGAGGCTCAGGCTATGCAGACCGACCGCATCGTGCGTTTCTTTGACGGACGTATAATCTCCTGATACTCTACAAGCTATGAAAAATAAAATCAAACAGATAATCTACGACATGCGCACTCAGCCCGTCATTGCATGGGTTACGGTAATAGGCACCGCGCTGTCGATATTCCTGATCATGACGGTGGTAATGATGCAGCAGGTAAGCATATTGTCCTTTGCTCCCGAAAGCCACCGCGACCGTATGCTGTATGGCAAGTATTTCCACAAACAGGAGTTGGAAAACAGTCAGAATAATTCATCTGCCAGCCTTTGCTATGACGTGGCAAAGAAACTTTACGAAGGGCTCGACGGCGTAGAGAAGATCGGCTATGAGAGCGCCGATATCGAGAAACTTGACGCCAAAGGCACTACAAACAAGAAAATTACCGTAGATATGCGCCAGGCCGATAGCGGTTTCTGGGAGGTATACGACTATACATTGCTTGACGGCCGCTATTTTAATGTCGACGAGGTGGCCGCAGCTCGCCGTGTGGCGATATTGACCGAGTCGACAGCTCGCCGTCTTTTCGGTGGCGACAATGCCGTCGGACAGCATTTCGAACTCGACCACAACGATTACGAAGTAGTAGGCATCGTGTCGAACAGCTCTATACTTGCCTCGGAGGCATACGGCGAGGTTTTCGTGCCTATCGAACTCAGAGCTGTGTGGGGTGATGGTTTCGGCCCTCTGATGACTGCATTGCTCGTTGAGGAAGGGGTGGATTTCGATTACATCCGCCAGCAGGTCAAGGGGCGCTATGCCGAACTCGATACCGAACTAAAACCCTCCGGCTATAAAGCGATATATCACGGAGCGCCTTTCGATCAGGAGGTAATAGCTTCAGGCCAAAGAGGCAGTAATTCGACCCCGGACAACAGCACCAACCGCTATCTGCGCTATGCTATCTATGCCATCCTGCTTATCGTACCGGCTATCAACTTGAGCAGTATGCTCCATAGCCGCCTGCGTCGCCGTGTGAGCGAGATCGGTGTCCGCCGTGCTTTCGGCTGCACAAGAGCGCGGATAGTTACTGATATTATTATTGAAAATCTGATAGTGACGACAATTGGCGGCATCTTAGGCTTCGCCCTCGGTATTGTGTTCGCTCAGTTCTACGATGGTCTTTACACCGATCCGACGGGTACGGCGGCACGTCCGGCCCTGTCGCTGCTGCTCAACTGGAAGATCATAGGCATTGCTTTCGGGGCTTGCTTCGGACTCAATATCATCAGTGCCGCGATGCCGGCATGGCAGGCAAGCCGTCTTAATCCCGTAGAGGCAATCAATGCCAAATAAACATTAATAATCTAAGAAAACGAGATCTCTGATCTTACCACTATATGAAACGTAAACTTATACAGCAGATGCGCAATGAATGGCGCAGCAATCTGTGGATGATGACCGAACTTGTCATAGTAGGCGTGGTGCTATGGTTTGTGTTTGCGGTGTTCGCCGGAATCATAAGTCTGCATCAGAAGCCAAAAGGCATCGACTATACAGATGTTTATTTCGGTCAGATCGGTACTATAGGAAAAGATGCCGACACCTTCAAGGCTTACAAAGATTCGACCCATAATTATTGGACCGACCTTGAGGCTCTTATCAACAATCTCAAGACAAATCCCTATGTCGAGAGCATTGGAACGGGCAATAATGCCATTCCCTATAATTTCAACTATTCCGGCTGGGTAATTCATTGCGCTGTAGGCGATACTATTCAGGACTATTCGGGCAATATGCGCGAAATGACTCCGGATATGATAAGGACTCTGCGCCTTACCGGTCTCAATGGCGAGACGTCGGATGAACTGGCTGCGATGGTAGAGGAAGGTAAATTCCTGATATCAACTTACGATAAAAGCTGGTATAAGAATGATCCCAAACAATGGGTCGGCCGTGAGGCTACTATCGGCCAGGACTCTACGCTTATTCAGATCGGCGTCCTTATCAACGGCATACGCCGTAGCGACTACGAGCCGGTATTCGGCGGTGTGATTGTGTCGGATCGTGGGTGGTACCCCTCCGAACTGGCTTTGCGTGTCAAGCCCGGCAAAGGGCGAGAGTTCATGGAGTCGCTCAAAGCCGATGATCTCGAGTTTGGCAACGTGTATCTCTATAATGTCCAGAGTGTTGATAATAGGAAGGAATCAGCACACCTTGAGGTACACAATGTAGTGCGCAATCTCACAGCCTGTGCCGCTTTTGTGATGATAGCAGTATTCCTGGGCTTCCTCGGGTCGTTCTGGTATCGCACACAGCAGCGTGTGCCCGAGCTTGCCATGCGCAGGGTCAACGGAGCAACCGATTCCGACCTCTTCCGCCGCTTTATCAGCGAAGGTCTGCTGATGCTTGCCATGTCGTCGCCCTTTATCATCGGCATTATAACTCTGCTGATAACAAGTATAGATATGGAAGAGATCATGTCGGTAATTTCGAGTAAAGTCATGTGGCTTGCGGTTCCCGTCACTCTTGCCGTGCTGGCGCTTATGATCGTTGCCGGTGTGTGGCTGCCGGCTCGCAAAGCCATGAAGATCAACCCTGCCGAAGCCCTCAAAGACCAATGAAACGCTTTTTTATCGCTTTTCTGCTTATGCTCCTCGCCCTGTGCGCTTTCGCACAGGTGCGCAGGACGCTCGAGTTGCCGCTCGACGAGGCTATAGCCATGGCCCGTGTGCGGAGTGTGGATGCCGCCGAGGCACTCGACGAGCTGCGCTCGGCATACTGGGAGTGGCGCACTTTCCGTGCCGATCAGTTGCCCGAGTTTATTTTCAAGGCAACGGCGCCATCGTATGCCAAGCAGTACAGCACATATATGAACGAGGACGGCAATTACTCCTTTGTCGGCACTAACACCCTCCAGGCCACCGGACAATTGTCGGTAACGCAGAATATACCACTTACCGGCGGTAAGGTTTCTATCAATTCATCGCTCGATTTTATGAGGCAGTTCGACGGTGGTGTTTCCAACCGTTTTATGAGTATTCCCTTGGCTCTTACCCTGTCGCAGCCCCTCTTCAGTGTCAACACCATGAAGTGGAACCGCAAAATAGAGCCCGTGCGTTATTCCGAGGCCAAGGCGGCTTTCCTTAGCGCGACTGAGAATGTGGCCCGTCAGACGGTGGGCTATTATTTCAATCTGCTCATGAGCCGCGAGAATGTTGAGATAGCCCGTCAGAATCTCGAAAATGCCGAACGACTCTATACCGTAGCGCAAGAAAAACGCGATATGGGTAAGATCAGCAAAAACGATCTGCTGCAGATGGAGCTCAACGTGCTCGAAGCGCGTTCGGCTCTAACCGACAACCTCAGCGAATACAAGGCAAGCATGTTCGCCCTGCGCACTTTTCTCGACCTTGAGGATGATGTAGAGATTGTGCCTACGATCCCGGGCGAAGTGCCGCGTGCCGAGATCAGCTTCCCCGACGCCCTTGACCGTGCTCTGACTAACAATAAATTCGTAAAGACAATGATGCGTCAGCAGCTCGAGGCCGACTATGAGGTGGCTCGTGCAAAAGGCAATATGCGTGAGATAAACCTCTTCGTGCAGCTCGGCTTTACCGGCACGGACACTGAGTTCAGCGGTTCTTACAAGGGCCTGCGCGGCAATCAGCTTGCATCGGTCGGATTTTCGATACCACTAGTCGACTGGGGCAAACGTCGAGGCAGAGTAAAGGTTGCCGAGAGCAAGCGCCGCGTTACCGAGAGCCGCATCCGACGCGAGACTATGAATTTCAATCAGGATCTTTTTATCCTCGTGGAGCGCTTTACCAACCAGCAGCAACAGCTCGATCTTGCCGAGCGGTCGGCCGAGATCGCCGATATCCGCTACCGCACAAATGTGGAGACCTATATGATAGGTATGATCTCGACTCTCGAGCTCAACGACTCGCAGGTAAGCAAGGACAACTCGCGCCGCGAGTATATCAACCAGCTCTATAAATTCTGGAACTACTGGTATCAGATCCGCTCGCTCACGCTCTACGACTACTCTTTCGGCGGCGACATCAATGTTGACTTCGAGAGATATATCAAAGGATAAGAGAAAATTTGTATATTTGCACCGGATATGATACTCATAGTTGACGACGATCAGACTATCCGTCTTTCAGTAGGCCTTATGCTTCGTCAGGCCGGCTTCGAATACGAAGCCGTGTCTAACGAGGACGATGCCCTCACGGCCGTGCGCCGCGAGGGTTTGCAGCTTGTGATACTCGATATGAACCTCACATGCAGCACCACAGGCCGCCAGGGCATAGATTTGCTGCGCAAGATCAAGATACTGGCTCCGAAGGTACCGGTAATCATGCTATCCGCATGGGCGACAGTGCCCTTGGCGGTAGAAGGCATGGGGTATGGCGCCGTCGATTTCGTTACCAAGTCCTGGGCCAACCGCGATTTCATGGCCAAGATACGCAAGGCTCTTGCCGATGCCGACCGGGCGGCCGGGGATGATGCGGTGGAGACCCTCGACAGCACCGAGCGACATGCGATTGAAAAAGCACTCAGGCTTTGCGACGGCAATCTTACTACGGCGGCACAGATGCTCGGCATCACGCGCCAGTCGCTATATCGGCGAATGGAAAAATTAGGAATAAAGTGAGAAGTAAGATCTGGTTTATATTGTCCTTGTTATGCCTTGTGGCTGTTGCCGCGGCTCTTATATGTAGCGAGGTGCCGTATGCGTTTGTGGCGCTGGGCCTTGCCCTTTTTTGTGTCATCATGTTCTATCGATCCACCGCCTTGCCTATGAATGCCATCCGCTCGGGCATGGATCTGCTGCGGTGTCAGGACTTTGCAAGCCGTCTGCGAAAGGTAGGACAGAAGGATGCCGATGAAGTCGTGGCACTATACAATAGTGTGATGTCGAACATGAAGGCCGAGCGACTGAAAAATCTCGAACAGGATAGTTTCCTGAGTAAACTTATCGAGGCGTCGCCTATGGGAATAGCTATATGCAAACTCGACGGCAGCATTGAGACTAAGAACCCGGCTTTCAAGGCTCTCGAAAGCCCCGAACTGATGGAGGCTCTTGCCACTCTGCCTGTCGACGGACAGACCACGGTGCGTACCGGCGGCACTCAGGTATTGCGTTGCACAAGGCGTTTCTTTATGGATCGCGGTTTCCGTAGACCTTTTTATCTCGTGGAGCGACTGACCGACGAAATTGTGCGTGCCGAGACTTCGCTCTTCCATAAGATAGTGCGCACTATGGGGCATGAGGTCAACAATACCCTCGGTGGCGTAGTGTCCGTGCTCGAGACATTGGGCGATATGCATGCCGACGATACTCCCGTATATGAAGCCCTCGGAAGTTGCCGGGCAAGCTGTATCAATCTTACCGATTTTGTAAAGGGCTATTCCGATGTGGTAAAGCTGCCCGAGCCTGAAATTCAGCCGGTCGATCTCAACCTTTTCGTGCGAGAGTCGCTACCCTTCCTTCGTGGCATGTGCCCGACCGGTGTAGAGATAGCGGTTGATATATCCGATAAGCCTGTTATGGTTCTTGCCGATGATATGTTGCTGCAGCGCGTACTGGTAAATGCCGTCAAAAATTCATGTGAAAGCATAGGCGCGAAGGGCGGAACCGTGACGATACGGACATCGCCACGATGCCTTGAAGTAATCGACAATGGTGCCGGAATATCGCCCGAGGCCGCAAACCGTATTTTCACTCCTTTCTTCTCGACAAAACGTGCTGACCGTGGCCTCGGCCTGATGCTTATTGCCGACATACTGCGCAAGCACAAGGCAGCCTTCTCGCTCGCAACAGGCGACGATGCTCTTACACGTCTTACAATAAAATTTGCTAAATAATTACACCCGGCCGGGAGCGGACAGTATGTGATATGCGAGCTCGTGGAATAACTGATGCTCGTTCTGTCGCGATCCTACGCCTTTGCTCTTTACATCAAAGTCGCGTATTGCGCCTATTATCTCCACTATCTGCAAGGCATTGTAACGGCTCATACCTAATTTTATGCGCTTGAGAGCAAAGGGCTTGCAGCCGAGTGCCGCCGACAGCCCCGAGTCGCTTTTGTCGGGAGTGTAGTAGGCTACAAGCAGATCGGAGAAGAAATTGAATATCGATGCCACAGCCATGACCAAAGGCACTGCTTTGGGATTGCTGCGGAAATATGCGAGTATGCGGAAAACCTTCTGCGGATCGCGAGCGGCTATGGCATCGACGAGCTCGAATGTATTGTACTCACGGCTCACACCGATATTACGCTCTATTGCCTCGGGTGTTATCGATGCGTTGGGCGGCAACAGTGTGGCGAGCTTGTCTACCTCGTTATAGAGGCGGCTAAGATCGGTACCCACAAAGTCGCGCAGCATGTCGAGTGCCTTCTGATCGGCGTTTAGTCCCTTTTGGCGTATATATGCGCCTATATACGCAGCGATATTCCACTCGGCGATTTTCTTCGACTCGAACACCACAGCGCCGCCTTTCTTGGCCGCGTCGAATAGATCCTTGCCCTTGAGCGCAGCCCCTCGGGCGCATACTACAAGCACTGTCGTGGCTACCGGATCGGCGATATAGGTTTTAAGTTTCGCTATCTTGTCGGCGCGCACAGCCTGGGCTTCCTTGAGTATTACCACCTGGCGGTCGGCCATCATGGGTATGCGGCGGCAGAGATTCATTACCGATTCGGGCTCTGTCTCGGGGGCATAGAGCACATATTGGTTGAACTCCTTGTCGGCGTCGGGCAGGATATTCTCAAACTCACGTGCCAGTTCGTCGATAAAGTAGCCTTCCTCGCCGTGGAGGATGTACACTGGCGCTATATCGCCTTTTTTGAGCGATTTGCGTATGTCGTCGAAGCTCGTTGCCGGTGCTGCTGCCATAATCTGTTTGTGTCGTTTGCGAAATAATTCGTAAATTTACACAAATTTTTCGACATGTCAGCTTTAGTGCCCCTAAATCTTCCACGCTATGATATACGAGTGCGCCCCGATGCCGATTCGAGGCGTGGCGGACTCGAGGTATTCGATCCTCTGCGCGGTCGATGGGTGGCTCTGGCTCCCGAAGAATGGGTGCGTCAGCATTTTGTCAACTTCCTCATTACTCAGCGCTCGTTCCCTCAGATGCTTATGGCAAACGAAGTGTCGCTGACTTTCAACTCCATGCATCGCCGAGCCGATACGATGGTATATACCCGGGCGCTCAAACCACTGTGCATAGTCGAGTACAAGGCCCCCGATGTTGCTATCACTCAGAAAGTTTTCGATCAGATAGCGCGCTACAACAGCGTAGTCGAGGCCGGGTGGCTCATCGTCAGCAACGGCCTGCATCATTATTGCTGTCGCTACACCGCCGATGGCTATACTTTCCTGCCCGACATACCCGATTATAGCGAAATGCTTTATTAAAAACCGTTAATACTCCGCAAGTTTCGTTTTTTTGAACTATCTTTGCCGTGTTAAACCCGAAAAATATTGAGACAAGATATGAAATTCACACGCTCTCTGCTGCTCATACTCCTCGCCATTGTGGCCGTGATGCCTGCTGCAGCGCAGTTCCGCTACTCTCCGGTAGTCGGTGTTACAGTTAGCGATCTTAAATTCAAGCAGGATATATTCCCGGTCAGCAAGGCAGTTGGCACGCAGGTCGGCGTTGTAGGAGAAATGATGTTCTCCGGCATCGGTTTTGGTCTCGACATAGGCCTCCTCTACAATCAGATGGGCGCCAAGACACACCTCGGCGACCGCAAGATATGGGCAAGCGATGGCTTCGGCGACGAACGTGTGATGCTCCATACTCTGCAGGTGCCTCTGCATGTACGTTTCAAATGGACTCGCATGGAAGGTCTCGAGGACTATGTCGCTCCCTTCGTTTATGGTGGCCCCGACTTCGCCCTGAGCTTCGCCCATAGCAAGATCAAAGGTAACCCCGGTGTGAAAAATCCCTTCCAGTATTCCGGTGGTGATGTAGGCCTTACCTGCGGTGGTGGTTTCGAGATCCTCAAACGCTGGCAACTCTCAGTACAATACACATGGGGTATGACCTACCTCCTGCGTACTCGCAAGCTCGAAAACATGAGTGCGCGCAACCGCCAGCTTGCCATACGCCTATCCTATCTGTTCTGATCAATCATCCCCCCCAATACAAAATAGAGTAGACCAACAACCCGGTCCACTCTATTTTTTTGCTCTATTCTCCCCTTTTTCAGAAGAAAATTAAAAAATCCCCACCCCTGTCCTTTTTTTTAGGACAAAAATCGTAAAAAGTGTCCCCAAATTTAGGTCAGCATGGATAGGACGTTCTATTTCCGTCATTCTTTTTTTGTCAACTATTTTGAGCCTTAGTTTTTATCTGAAGGCTTTGTCCTGCCGGCGTGGAGGTGGTGTTTGTGAGTTAGTTTTTCTTCTGTTTGTGGCGGCCGCGGAGGCTGGGGAACATACGGCGGAAGCGTACCAACGGTACGGTTATCTTACCGCCGGCCACTACAAGGCTCACGGCGGACACAATAAGGACAAGCCCGGCAAAATCGCGCATGGTAAGCACCTCGCCGAACACAAATATTCCGATCACTACGGCAGTTACAGGCTCAAGAGCGCCGAGTATCGCCGTCGGTGTCGGACCGATATACTGTATGGCTTCCGTTGTGCAGATAAATGATATTACCGTAGGCAGCACGGCAAGGGCTATAAGGTTGCCCCACATATACCAGTGCTGTGGCACTATGAAGTGAGCGCCGGGCGTCACGGCAATCTTGCCGGCGAACAGCAGCACACCCGTCAGCAGCACGTAGAATATCACTTTGAGCGTGGGTATGCGCTTGAGCCCCGGGCGGTTAACTCCGATAATATATCCGGCATAGCTCAGCGACGACAGCATGACCAGTGTAGTGCCGGTAATGCTCAGCGTCATTCCGTCGGCGCTTTTGAACAATAGACCTATGCCTGTAAGCGCCATCACGATACATATCATTGTCATTATCGACAGCCGTTCGTGAAAGAACACCGCCATGATCACTGCCACCATAAGAGGATATACAAAGAGCAGTGTCGAGGCGATGCCGGCATCCATATAATTGTAGCTCAGGAACAACAGCAGCGACGACAGCGCCACCATTATACCCATCGACATAAGCGGCAGCACTGATCTGCGCTCTATGCGGAAATTGCGCCGGCGCCATACGAGCATCAGCGCAACAGCCGGTACGGCAAAGAGGTATCGGAAGAGCAATACATTGTCAGCATCCATGCCGTCGCTATAAAGCGGCAGAGCGAAAAGGGGGTTGGTACCATAGGTTGCGGCGGCGATGGCGCCGAGAGTATAACCTTTGATCTTTGCGTTCATTTCCTACTGTTTTAATCCATGCGAAGGGCGATAGGGGTGTGATCTCTTCGCATTTTTTGGCTTAGAAGTTTGAAATAGCTCGCAAAGATACAATAATTTCACGAAATTTCACTAAATTTGCAATCTGTCGTTTTTGCTGAACATTTGGTGCTCTCCGATAGTTAATAAACCAGAACGACGGTAATTTATCATCTAACATAACACGATCAACTATTACGATTATGAGTCCGGCAACATACTTAAAGTTTCATTACCTGCGCTTTGTGGCGCTGGCGTTTGTCGTGGCGTTTGCTCAGCAATGTCTCGCACAGGCCGATACTGTGCTTACAGGCACCACATCGCTTGCCGAGTTCAGGCAGATGGCTCTTGCCAATAACAGACAGCTTATGATGTCGCGTGAGCGTATCAAGAAAGCCGGCTACCAGAAGAAAGAAGCCTTTGCTGCATATCTGCCGGGTATCGACTTCAACGGCGGCTACCTCTACAATCAGCGCGACGTATCGATCTTCGACAGCGACCAGTTGCTGCCCACAAAGAGTTTTGATCTCGCCTCGCAGAGCTATCAGTTCAATATCGTCAAGAATCCTGCCACCGGCGAGCCCGTCAAAGGCCCCGACGGACAGTTTATCCCCACCGAAGTAGCACTTATCCCCAAGGAGGCTATGACCTACGACATACACAATGTATTCTTCGGTGCCGTCACACTGACTCAGCCTATCTATATGGGCGGTAAGATCGTGGCCATGAACGCCATTACAAAAGCCGCCGAACAGGCCGCTCGCGATATGCACATCAGCGAGGCCGAGAATGTGATATATGCCGTAGATGCCGCATACTGGATGGTGGTATCGCTCAAGGCCAAGCAGAAACTTGCCAAAAGCTATGTCAATCTGCTCGATTCGCTTTCGCACGACGTACATCTGATGTTTGATCAGGGTGTAGTCACTCGCAGCGATGTGCTCAGTGTCGATGTCAAGCTCAACGCTGCCCAGGTCGACATGGTCAAGGTCGACAACGGACTTGTCCTTTCGCGCATGGCTCTTGCCCAGGTATGCGGTCTGCCCGTCAATGCACAGTTTACTCTTGCCGATGAGGATAATGAGGTCGCAGTGCCTCAGGAGGGACTGCAACCGGCCGGCGGCTACGACATGGAGCGAGTATATCAGAACCGCCCCGATCTCCGCGCGCTCGAACAAGGCATAGAGGTTGCTCGTCAGCAGAAACGAGTGGCCATGTCGTCGATGCTGCCCACTGTGGCGCTTGTCGGTGCCTACGAGTTCTCCAATCCCAACATGTACGACGGCTTCAAAAAGAGCTTTAAAGGCGCTTTCTCAGTCGGCGCTATGGTATCGATACCTTTGTGGCACTGGGGTGGCGACTACAATAAATACCGTGCTGCCAAGAGCGACGAATTGATCCGTCGTCTCCAGCTCGAGGATGCGCGCGAGCTTGTCAGCCTGCAAGTAAGCCAGGCTTCCTACAAGACCGAGGAAGCATACAAGACCTACCGTATGACAATGACAAATCTTGCCAAGGCCGATGAAAACCTGCGCACCGCCGAGCTCGCTTTCCGCGAGGATGTGGCCACGACCGACAATGTAATGGAGGCTCAGACCGCATGGCTCAAAGCTCATTCCGAGCAGATCGACGCTATGATCGACGTGCAGCTTTGCCAGACATACCTCTCGAAAGCCCTCGGCACGCTTTACCAATAATCCGCGAATATAACTTCAATCGTAAAACAAGATAAAAACTCACTAATATGCAAGAGAATACAACACAGGAAAAACGCGCCAACAGGGCACTGCTTATCACAATGGCCGTCGTTGTCGCTGCAGTTGTTGTTATAGCTGTCATCGGCTTCCTATTCATGAACCGCCCCGAAAGCTATATCGAAGGACAGGTTGAAGGTACTACCGTTCGCATATCAGGCAAACTGCCCGGCCGCGTAGTCGAGTTTTACGCCCACGAAGGCGATACCGTCCATGCAGGCGATACTTTGGCCCACATCCATTCGTCGGTAGTGGAGGCTCGTCTTGGTCAGGCCGAGGCAATGCACCTTGCCGCACAGGCTCAGAACAAGAAAGTCGATGCCGGCACTCGCTCTCAGATCATTCAGACCGCCGCAAATCTTCTCGCTCAGGCCGAAGCTGCCGTTACCATTACTGAGAAGACCTACAAGCGAATGGAAAACCTCTACAAAGGTGGCGTGATATCAGCGCAGAAGCGCGACGAGGCAAAGGCTGCCTATGATGCCGCTGTTGCTGCCCGTGGCGCTGCCGAAAGCCAGTTGTCGCTTGCCAAAGCCGGCGCCCAAAGCGAGGATAAAGTATCCGCTCAGGCTCTTGCCAATGCCGCTCAGGGTAGTGTCAACGAAGTAGAGGCATTGCTCGAGGACAGCTACCTCGTGGCTCCGGCCGACGGCACTATCGATCAGGTGTATCCCGAAATCGGCGAGCTCGTGTCGATGGGTGCGCCGGTTATGAGTCTGCTCAAGGACGATAACCGCCATGTCGTGTTCAACGTCCGCGAGGAACTGCTCAACGATCTTACCATGGGCAAGGAAATGCGTGTAATGATCCCTGCTCTCGGCGAAAAAGAAATAGATGTGAAGATCTACTACATCCGCGACATGGGCAGCTATGCCACCTGGCGCTCCACCAAGGCTACCGGCAGCTACGACAGCCGCACCTTCCAGATCAAGGCCCGTCCGACCGAAAAGATCGAAGGCCTGCGCCCCGGCATGAGCGTGGTGTTTAAATAATCGACGGGATAATACGACCTCTTGACTTCTGAAACAATGAGTATCGGATTCGTAGACGGAATGAAGCGCGAGATCAGGCGCATGACAAGCCGATGGATGTATTTCTTCGGCATGCTATTCGTGCCCCTGTTCATGGCCTTCTTTTTCCTCGACTTGCTGAGTCCGGGCCTGCCCGACCATGTGCCGACGGCAGTTGTCGATCTCGACCATTCCACAATGTCGCGCACCGTTACCCGTTCGCTGTCGGCTCTTCAGACCCTCGACCTTAGCGAGCGATGCGAAAGCTACGACGAAGCCCTCGATCACATTCGCGAAGGTTCGATTTTCGGCTTTTTTGTCATTCCGGCCGACTTCGAGAAAAACGCCCTCAGCGGCAATGTGCCTACCCTCGAGTATTATTCCAACATGACATATTTCGTGCCCGGCACACTGGCGTTCAAAGGCTTCAAGACCGTTGCCGTCGCCACTTCGGGCGGCGTGGTGCAGCAGACCCTCGTAAGCCTCGGTGCCACTCCCGAGCAGATAGCTTCGATGGTGCAGCCACTTGATCTGCAGATCAACGGCCTCAACAATCCCTGGATGAGCTATGCCATATATCTCTGCCCGTCCTTTTCGATGGCAACATTCGTGCTTATGATCATGCTGATGACAGTATTTTCTATCACGATGGAGATAAAGAACGGTACATCCGTAGAATGGCTCTGCACGGCTCGTGGCAATATATGGGTTGCTATGGCGTCGAAACTCTTGCCTCAGACTGTTGTCTGGCTGGCTGTCGGCCTGTTTATCCAGTGGTTGCTTTTCGGCCTGTCGCACTTCCCTCTCAACGGTTCGCTGGGCTGGATGCTCCTCGCTACAGCCCTTGTTGTAATCGCGAGTCAGGGCGTAGGCATGTTTATATCCTCTATTGTCCCCAACCCGAGACTTGCCTTCTCTCTTACAGCCCTCTTCGGCATTCTTTCCTTCTCCTTTACCGGCTTTTCGTTCCCGGTGGAGAGTATGTACGGCTGGCTCGGTGTGTTCAGCTACCTCGCGCCTATACGCTACTGGTTCCTGATCTACATCAACGAAGCCCTCAACGGTGTAGGCATATATTATTCGCGCTTGTATTTTGTAGCGCTGATCATATTGCCGGTAGTGGCATGCTGTCTGCTGCCGCGTCTGCGCCGCGCTTGTCTCAAACCCGTTTATGTGCCCTGATATGAGTATGTTTACAAAAATATCCCGATGGTCGCTGTCTACGGGGCGCGTGTTCCGCAATGAATTCAGGCTGATGATCCACGATGTCGGCATATTGCTCTTCTTCGTGGTGTTGCCCTTGCTCTATCCCGTCATTTACACGCTGATATACAACCCCGAGGTCGTGCGCGAGCTCCCCGTCGCTATCGTCGACGATAGCCGTACGCCCGAATCTCGAAATCTCGTACAGCTTGCATCGGCATCGCCCTCGCTCAAGATCTACGACTATTGCAGCAATATGTCCGAGGCCAAGCAGCTTATGGCCGAGCATAAGGTCTACGGCGTGATGCACATATCCCACGACTACGGACGCAATATCGGCAACGGCGATGTGGCTCATGTGTCGTTCTATTCCGATATGAGCCTGCTTCTGCGCTACCGCACGTTCGTGGCTGCGCTTACCGACTTGCAGATCGAGGTAATCCAGGATATTACCGGCGAAAGGATCTCAGCCTCGGGCTTCGAATCTCTCGCTGCCGATAAGACAGTGCCTATCGCCAGTGAGGCCCGTATGCTTGGCGATACCGAGCAGGGCTTTGCAAGTTTCGTGATCCCGGGTATCGTGATCCTTATTCTACAGCAGTCCATGCTACTCGGCATAGGTCTGCTCGGCGGTACGTCGCGTGAGCGCAAACGTCTCAACGGCGGCTTTGATCCTAAGGAAGTGCCTGCTTCGCCTTCGGCTACTATTTGGGGCAGAGCCTTGGCTTATACGGTGTTCTACTTCCCGATGACGATATATATTCTCCGCATCATACCCGAGATATTCAACCTCCCTCACTACGGCAGCCCCGTCGATTATCTGCTCTTTATCCTGCCACTGCTGCTCTCTACGGCATTCCTGGGGCAAGCTATGAATTATTTCATGAAAGAGCGTGAATCGTGCTTCATCATCATTGTATTCTCGTCGGTGCTCTTCCTCTTCCTGTCGGGTCTTACATGGCCGCGATATGCCATGAGCGATATATGGATCTGGTTCGGCGACCTCGTGCCTGCCGTATGGGGCGTGGAAGGGTTTATCCGCATCAATTCCAACTCGGCGGATCTGCCCGAGGTGGCAACGGCCTTCATGGCCATGTGGATCCTTGCCGGTGTGTACATGATAGCCGCATGGCTGGTAGTGAAGAATATGAGTAATAAGAAATCAGTGCTCAGAGCATAGATCCTCTGTCGGCCGGGGAAACGGCCGACAGATTGTTTGTTAGTAATATGGCCGGAATCAAATCTCTTGCAAAGGATACAGCTATCTATGGCGTCAGCTCCATCGTGGGGCGTTTTCTCAACTGGCTTTTAGTGCCGCTGTATACCATCATGTTCCCTGTCGAGGAATATGGTATTGTCACATTTGTATATTCTGTGGTCGCCCTTGTGCTGGCCTTGCTGATCTACGGCATGGAAACGGGCTTTTTCCGTTTTGCCAACCACGAGCGTTGGACAGACTCTCGGGAGGTATACAGCACCACTCTTATCTCGCTCGCTGTCAGCTCGTCGGTTTTTGCGGTGCTTGTCACAGCCTTTGCCGATCCCGTGTCGGTGTGGATGGAGTGCGACGGACATCCGTCGTTTGTGGTCATAATGGGTTGGTGCACAGCCATTGATGCCTTCACGGCAATTCCATTCTGCTACCTCCGCTATCGCAAACGCCCTGTGCGCTTTGCCGTCCTCAAATTTGTAAACATAGGCCTTAATATCGGACTCAATTTGTTTTTTATCCTTGTGTGTCCGTGGCTTGCAGAAAAGGCGCCGGCAATGGTCAACTGGTTCTATCAGCCTGATTTCGGCATAGGATATATCTTCCTTTCCAACCTCATTGCCTCGGCTGTGACGCTGGTAATGCTCCTTCCCGAGCTGACAGGCTTCCGATGGAAATTCAACAAAGTGCTGTGGACAGAGATCATGCGCTACTCCTTGCCTCTGCTCGTACTCAGTGTGGCCGGTATCATGAATCAGACCATCGACAAGATACTTTATCCCCACCTTGTCCACGACCAGGCCGAAGCGCTATATGGCCTCGGCATATATGGCGCCAACTACAAGATCGCTGTCTTGCTCTTAGTATTCCTGCAGGCTTTCCGCTTTGCCTACGAGCCTTTCGTTTTCGCTCAAAGCAAGAGCAAAGGCGAGCAGAAATTTCAGGCTTATCGCGATGCAATGACCTACTTCATCGCCTTCGCCTTGCTGATATTCCTCGCCGTGATGTACTATCTCGACATAGTCAAGTACTTCATCTCTCCGCGATATTTCAGCGGCCTGCGAGTAGTGCCTCTTGTTATGTTGGGCGAGCTTTTCTTCGGCATCTTCTACAACCTCTCGGTGTGGTACAAACTTACCGACCGCACGCAGTGGGGCATGTGGTTCTCCTTGCTCGGACTGGCAGTGACTATTGGTGTCAATGTCGCCCTCGTACCCGTCTACGGCTATATGGGCTGTGCCGTCGCTGCGCTTACATGCTACTTCGTGATGATGGTCGCAAGTTATATAATAGGACAGAAGATCTATCCTATATCATATCCTATGGGCAGAATATTAAGCCTGTTCGGTATTGCAGCCGTCTTCTATGCCGTGGGCGTGTGGCTGCTGCCGATGGCCGGCATGGGCGATGTGATCAACGGCATCATAAGGTTTGCCCTGCTCGCTGCCTTTGTGGTTCTCTTTGCTAAGATACAGGGCATTACACTTGCTCAGATCGTTCAACCTATAAGTTCGTTCATTCGTCGCCGATGAAGCTGGTTCTGATCAATCATAGCGATAGCCTCGGAGGCGCCTCGGTCGTCACATATCGCTTGCTCAAGGCCTTGCAGGCCGAGGGAGTGGATACGCGTATGCTGGTGGTGCACAAGACTACCGACGATCCGAGTGTCGTACTTGCCGCCCCGCGTTGGCGTGCTCGTATTCCATTTTATGCCGAAGCAGCTCGCATATATGCAGCCAACGGTTTCGATCGAGGCGATCTCTTCAAGGTGTCGCTTGGCAGCGACGGCTTGCCTCTGAGCCGGCATCCACTCGTGCGCGAGGCTGATGCTGTGTTGCTTGCATGGGTAAACCAGGGCATGCTGTCGCTCAAAGAGATAGGCCGCATAGCATCGCAGAAACCTGTCATCTGGACCATGCACGACATGTGGTGCCTTACCGCTCTATGTCATCATGCCGGCGAGTGTATTCGTTTCAGCGAGGCGTGGGGATGCCGTTGCTGTCCCTTCCTCCACCGCAGGGCTTCAGAGCACGATGCCGCTGCAAAGGTGTGGGGCGACAAACAGAAACTCTACGGCACGGCGCATATCGACTTTGTCACTGTAAGTTCCTGGCTCGAAGGACGTTGCTGCGACAGCAGGCTTATGGATATGCAACATGTGTCTGTAATACCCAATGCTTTCCCGGTAGAGGATTTTTACTCTGCGCCTTCTCAGCCCGACAAGCGCATCATCCTAATGGGTGCGGCGCGACTCGACGACTCTGTGAAAGGCCTTCACTATGCGGTGGAAATGCTCAATAAGCTCAGGAGCACCAATGCCGAGGCAGTATTTTTCGGAGCGCTGCGCGATCCCCATGCTCTCGATGCTCTGCGTTTCCCCTATCGCTATATAGGCCCGGTCAGCGATCCGGCTGAGCTGAGACGCCTCTACTCAACGGCTCATGCCGTGATATCAACCTCGCTCTACGAAACCCTACCCGGCACACTGATCGAAGGCATGGCAGCCGGGGCGATGCCTGTGAGCTTCGACCGTGGCGGACAGGCGGATATAATACGAAGCCAAGCCGACGGCAGGCTGATACCCTTTGGTGATACCGATGCTATGGCGGCGGCTCTCGATGGCATCATTGCCACCGATCACGATCGTGCCGCACTGCGCAATACCGTCGCGACCCGTTTCTCCGCCGCTTCCGTCGCCCGAAGATATATCGACCTTATCAACAGCCGATTATGATGCCTGATTTGTTTCTGACAAAAATTAATATTAAATTTGCCCTCCGCATACACTTATCACGATGAAACGTTCTGTTATAATATTGGCCGTGCTGGCTGCTTTATTTGCTGTAGCCAAGGAGCTTGCCTTACCCGTAGTGCCTTCTGATCTGCGTGTGCCGGCTCTGCGTGCTGACTATGTCGGCGCACATTTTTGGGATGCTGCCGACTGGACCGATTCCATGGTTACTGACCAGACGCAACTCACACAAAACGTAGCTAATTACCTGTCGGTATTCCCCGTGATGAGTGGCGACAGCGCTCGTGCGGCGGCTGCTGATATATTCCTTGTCCGTGCACTGAAGGCCGGGGATGATCAGGCTATTGCAGCCTCGCAGGCTATCGAGGACTGCCTATTCGCTTCAGGCTCGCAGTTGCGCGACGAGCACCTCTACAGCATCTTCCTCGAGCGTATGATCGCAGCTCAGTACCCCGACAGCTTGAGGGCACGCTATATGCTCGAAATGACTCGCAAAAATATGCCGGGCACGCCGGCGGCTGATTTTACATTTACCGACCGTGCCGGCAATCAGTCATCGCTTGCCAAGTTTGCCGACAAGCCCACCGTGATACTCTTTTATGATCCCGACTGCCACAATTGTCACAACCTGGCTATGGCAATGGCCGACGACCCTATAATCAAGGCCAAACTTATATCCGGGAAAATAAAGATGCTCGCAGTCAGCCCCGTCGACGGCGACGAGTGGCAGACGCATGGCGCATGGTTGCCCGACAACTGGACCGATGCTACCGATAATGGCGCGATCGAAGAAGACGAATTATATGATTTCGGTGTTTTCCCCTCGCTCTATTTTGTTGGTGCCGACGGCAATGTGATACTCAAGGACTGCACCCCCGAGCAACTGATCGAGGCGATTACTGCACTCCCGTAGTCGACAGCATATAGCCGTGACCCGAGCGGTTGATAAGGTTATTGCCTAATTCCCCTAATTTCTTGCGCAGACGCGATATGTTCGTGTCGACGATGCGCTCGTTGGAGCCGGCTGTCGTCTCCGGCCACACCTTGTGGTGCAACTCCAGGCGCGACACGTAGGAATCGACATTTTTAAGAAGGATAAGCAGTATCGAATACTCTGTGCGAGTGAGTGCAAGCGGAGTGCCGTTGATCTTGACGGTCTGCGACACAGGGTCGAGCGTTAGATTGAGGAACGACAACAGATTCTCCTTGCGCACAGGGCCGCTGTGACGGCGCAACACTGATTTGACACGGGCTAACAGTTCGCGAAGCGAGAAAGGCTTCACGATATAGTCGTCGGCTCCGGCATCGAGTGCGTCGATAACCATGCGCTCGCTTTTTATAGGGGAGTATAGGATAATAGCAAGGTGTTCGGTCGCCGGGTCGTCCTTGATGTCATAGATAAAGTCCATGCCGCTGTAGGGCTGGTTCATGGCATCTACGATCACAAGGCTCTTATCGGCAAGTGTGCTGCGGTCAACCTCTTCGGCGACGGTAGATACAGACACACTATATCCCTCGCTGCGAAGATTCACTCGCAGCAAGTCGCTGATATTTGCGTCATCGTCTACAATGAGTATTTCTCCCGAACAGGGGGTTGATCCCATGGCTACTTGATTTTTTCAACGCAAATTAACTAAATCTGTTCGAAAAATACAAATTAGTAACTGAATTGTCTTAACTTTGTTGTCGAAAAGTATTTATTCTATTGGTGTTTATACTTCTCAATAATTCCTTTCGCCGAAAATTGCAGTGCCTACACGCACGAGGTTTGCACCCTCGGCAATAGCCAGCGGATAATCGTGGCTCATGCCCATCGAAAGGTAATCGAAACCGATAAGATCTTCGGCTGTTTCAGTTATGCGTTTTTTGAGAGCTGCCAATGCGGCAAAGTCGGCACGGACTCTCTCGTCGTCATCAGTATTGCTTGCCATACCCATCAGGCCGCAGATATGCGTGGCCTTGAGGCTGCGGTAGCCGCCGCGTGCAAAAAATTCGACGAGCTCTTCGGGCAGAAAGCCGAACTTTGTTTCCTCCTGTGCCACATGCGCCTGCACTAACACACGGCTCACTATGCCTGCGCGAGCCGACTCTTCGTCGATGATGCGCAGCAGGCGTTCGCTGTCTACGCTCTCTATGAGGCTTGTCACGCCCGACGATACAAGGGCGCGCACCTTATTGGTCTGAAGATGGCCGATGAAATGCCAGCGGATGTCTTTAGGCAAGCGTCCGGCCTTGTCGAGCAGTTCCTGTACGCGGCTCTCGCCGAATATGCGCTGACCGGCCCCGTAGGCCTCCTCGATGGCTTCGGAGGGATGAAATTTTGATACCGCCACAAGCTCTACCCCTGTGGGGAGTGTAGAGCGTATGGCGGCAAGTGATTCTTTTATTCCGGACATCAGATCGTAACTTTCATCTTGTAGACATCCATGTAGGGGGTCTCGTTGATCTGAACGATCTCATAGTCGGCCATGGTGCCCTTCATGCCTTCGATAAAAGTGTCGTAGGCGTTCTTGAAGTCGCTGGCCTGTACAAGTATAAGTGAATTCGATTTCTTCTCGGCGGCGGTCTTCTCGTCGATAGTGATGAAGGCCACTTTTACAAGATACCAGCGGTCGCCGGCTTCGTTCCAGAAGATTTCGGCTATCTTGGTGCGTTTTACGGCCGACACAGAGAATTCGCCCGAGATAAAGGGTGTCTCCTCCTCGGTAATACGAGCCTCGGCCTCGGTAAACGACAGGGCGTCGACAAGATATGGTTCTGTTACTTTCTTTGCAGCTCCGTTTTCCTGGAGTTTGTCATAGCGTATTTTACATTCAAACCAGTTTGCCATTTCTTCAGAATTTTGATTGTTAGGTTTTTATCACTGCTTGTCGCCCTTTTCAATACGGGCAAGCAGTAGTCGTTCGAGCTCGGCCATGCCTTCGGTGGCCGGTTTGCGTATCACTGTCACGCCGGCAGGCACTTGCGACGGTGCCGGGTCTATGTAATACACAGGTACTCCGCGGCGGACATAATGGAGTAGCCCGGCCGCCGGATATACGGCAAGCGATGTGCCGACGATCACAAAAATATCCGCATCGGCGACAAGCTCGGTAGCCGGTTCGATCATGGGTACGGCCTCTTGAAAGAACACGATGTGCGGACGTACCTTGTGGCCTTCGATTACGGTGTCGGGCGTTGTCCGCTCGGTATATCCGATCTTGAACACCTTGCTCTCGTCATCGACAGCGCGCACCTTGGTAAGCTCGCCGTGGAGGTGGGTGATGTTGCTTGATCCGGCACGCTCGTGGAGATCATCCACATTCTGTGTGATCACGTACACGTCGAAATACTTCTCGAGATCCTTGAGTATCTTGTGTGCGGCGTTGGGCTCTACAGTGGCTAAGGCGGCGCGGCGGTCGTTGTAGAACTGATGTATCAGTGCCGGATTGCGCAGATAGCCGTCATGGCTGGCCACCTCCATCACATTGTAGTTTTCCCAAAGTCCGTCGGCATCGCGGAATGTCTTGATACCGCTCTCGGCGCTGATACCGGCGCCGGTCGACACTACAAGTTTCGGACGTTTATTCGTGGTCATCGATCGAGAAAGAGATATTGTTGTTCCTGTGTTCCTGCTGACGGGGAGCTGTGTGTTGCTCCTGCGGCAGTATTTCGGTCTGTATGGCCGGTGTGGAAGCCGTAGTGGAGGGGCGGCCGGCGCTCTGCGCGGCCTTGCGTTTGTCGCGTTTATAGGCCGGAGTGCGTTCTACCATGGCGATGGCTTCGTCGCTGTCGAGCTGTTCGGGAGTGAGGATATAGTAGCTCTGTGTCTCCTGGCTGCGCAGCAGGTCTTCTACCTTCTCGTGGCCGTAGGCATCAGCAATGGCGGCGATAGTGCGCACATCGTCTACCTCGTCGGGGCGGTCGTTGCCCTCGATGATTTCTATGGTGGTACCGTCGGCGTCGACGCTAACATCAAAGCCCGAGGCAAGGATGGTAAATTTGATCTTGTTGCCGAGCGAATCATCGAAGCCCCAGCCGAATTTGATATGCACCGACTTGTTGATCGAGCGCACGAGATTATTGGCCTGGGCGGCCTCCGATACTTTGAGGCGAGGCTCCATATTGTGGCTGTAGTAGAAAGCGAAGAGGAGCTCGCGGGCCGACATGATATTGGTGTCGCAGAGCAGGGGTGAGTGCAGGGCGGCCTGGATGGCATCGTCCATACGGTTTTCGCCTTCGCCGTAACCTACTGATATAAGGGCTGTGCGGCCGTCGCGCAGACAGGTGTCTACGTCGCGCATATCTATGTTGATATTGGCCAGAGTGGTTACCATATCCGATATCGTGCGCGCTGCCATAGTAAGGATATCATCCGCTTTCGAGAATGCCTCGTCCCATGCCATGTCCGGGTAGATGCTTGCCAGACGGTCGTTGTTGATTATCAGCATTGCATCTACATTTTTCTGCAGGCGGCCGGCACCTTCGATAGCGCTCTTGATCTTGGTCATGCCCTCAAAGAAGAACGGGATGGTAACGATACCCACGGTAAGCACATTGCGGCTCTTGGCCACGCCGGCTACGATAGGAGCGGCGCCTGTGCCTGTGCCGCCACCCATGCCGGCGGTAACGAATACCATCTTGACGTCGGGTGTCAGCAGTTTTTCTATTTCAGGTATACTTTCCTCGGCTGCGGCCTGGCCTACTTCGGGTTTACCGCCGGCTCCGTAGCCGCCGCAGGTCTTGGGGCCTAACAGCACCTTGGTTGCCACCGGCATCGGCAGCAGTGCCTGTTGGTCGGTATTGAGCACTACGAAATCTACGCCTTTCACGCCCTGTTTGGTCATGTAGGCGACAGCATTACATCCTCCGCCGCCTACACCGAGGGCAAGGATAGTGGGTGGGGCGGTCTGGCTTGCGGCTGCTGAGTTTTTATAGCTTGCCAGGAGGTCGGGGTTTTCAGGATTTTCCATCTCTGTTTCTTTGTGCGGTTATACCTTAAATATCATCGGAATCGTCGTTCTCTTCGGCCTCGGCATTGGTCGGCGAGAAGAGTTTGCATATCTTGCTGCGAAGGGCATCGATTGTCTCGCTGGCACGTTCGGTGCTTGTGGGGCGATCTTCTTCGAATACTTCGTCGTCGGCATCCTCTTCCGAGTCGCCGAAGGGATCTTCGCCGTCGGGATCGTTGTACACCGGCTCTACGGCGCGGCGCTGAGGCTGCTCGGCATGTACCTTGTTCTCTTTTTCCTTTTCTTTGGGCTCTGCCTGTTTGTTCTTGTTGCGGCGGCCGAAGAACGAGAAGCCGCGGCGCGGTTTTTCTTCTTCCTCTTCTTCTTCCGGATCGTCGGCGCACAGATCGGGATCATCCTCGTCGATCTCGCGGCGGCCGGGAGTCAGGGGGCTGTATATTTCGGTCACATTGTTGTCGGCGACACTGTTCTGTGCAGTCTCTTCCTTCTCTTCTTCGAGATCCGATGCCACTGCAGGCTTGTCGTCGAATATCGATGTCGTCGGGGGAGCCGGGGCTGCGATGGGTGTGAGGCAGCTCTCTTCGATCTTGCGCGATCCGGCATAGAGAAGAGCCACGATGTCGATATTTTCCGATGTGTTGCGGCCGGCTACGCGGAATGCTATGTCGCGTGGCAGTTCGGCAAGGCGTGTGGGTATCTTGCTCTGTGCGGTAAGCTGGCTGGCGAAAGCGCCGATGTTGGAGCCGCCGCCCGTAAGCACGATCTTGGTAAGTGTCTGTCCGGAGTAGCCGGCGTTGTTGAGCTGGGCGAGTACATTGGCTGCCACCTCGCCGGCGCGTGAGTTGACGTAAGCCTCCACCAGTTCGGGATCGGCCACATCGCCCTTGTTGACAAATGCGATCTTCATTGCCTCGGCGGCCTCTTCGGTAATATTGAAACCGGCCATAAGGTCGAGGGTTATCAGACGGGCGCCCATGGGGATGGTGCATACCGATGCCAATGTGCCGTCCTTGTATACGGCCACGGTCGTGGTCTCGGCGCCTATGTCCACTAAGGCTGTGCCGAGCTCTTTTTCGTCCGAGCTGAGCACCAGATCGGCAACGGCGGTTGGGCGTATCACATAACTGATCTTGCCGGCGTCGATGCTTTCATATTTTATGCGGTCGAGGTTCTGGCGTGTTTCCTTGCCGCAGCTTATCATCACGAATTCGCCACGGAAACTTTCGCCGAATGTGCCCACAGGGCGGCGCACGGCGGCATTGTTGACGTAGAACACACGGGGCACGGTGGCTTCGATGTTCTTGTCGCCTACAAAATCATTTGTGGCTTCGAAGGCAAGGCGCTCTACCTGTTTTTCTGTGATCTCACATTCGCGAGGAAATTTTATCGCGGCCTGTGCCGGTGTGCCCGACAGCGAACGGCCGCCCAGGCCTACCGCTAATGCACGCACGCGGCGCGGTCGCACGCTCGGAGAGGTCTCCAGGCGGCGGATTATTTCGTTGACGGCGGCCGATACCTCGCGGATATTCTGCACGCGGCCATAGCGGACATTGTTGAGTCCGCCTATTTCTTCTACGTCGAGGACTGTGAGATTGCCGTCCGGACCGATAACGCCGGCGGCTCCTTTGATCTTCGACGATGCTATTTCGATGGCTACTATTGTCTTGGGTTCCATAGTCGCGGATAGTTTAAGGGTTAGAGTGAGAGATGCTGTCGCCGGGTTGCGGCTCGTTGTTGTCAATATCGAGATTGCCGCTTTCCTCGTCTTCTGTCGGGATAGGCAGCGGTTCTATTGCTTTGTCGCGGCGTGTGGCCACCACGCGGTCGCGCCATTTGACGGCGATAGTGTCGTAGGCGAGCCAGCCCTTTGCCGGGGATACGTGGGTGTAGAAACGGCGAAGACGGTCGAATTTATCATCGATCATCGAGGTGTCGCCGAAGTTGATCACATGACCTACAATGGTGGGAATGAGTATGATATTTCCGTTGGGCTCCTGTGTCACGGTCGCTACCATCGAGCCTATGCGCGGATCGCCGGCGATTTTGTCGAGCAGCGGCAAGAGGCGTTTGGCCGGATGGATGCTGTCGAAACTGCCTACCAGCACAGGCACGTCGATGTGATAACGCAGCTCGGCAAGGATGCGCTTACCCGAGGCGTTGATGTAGTACGACGGCTCTTTGGGGTCGAACACGCGAGCTACAGGCACCATAGGTGTCACGTCCACGTAGATGTGGCCGTCGCTGCGGAGGGTCACGTTGGCATCCTGCAGCTTGTCGCTGGCGAGGAGGCGGTGTTCAAGGCCGTTGAGGTCGAATGTGCGCACAAGGCTGTCCTTGAGGGTCGCCGGGTCGAGACCTGTCTCGGTAATCACATCGGCCACGTTGACGAAGCGCGAGGTGGGGTCGCTAAGTCGCACTGTCATGCCCGTGACACGCGCGTCGCGGCTCATGCTCCACGTCAGAGGCAGGGCATAGCCGATGTAGGCGATCATAAGGATCGTCAGCACACACATTATCACGGATTTTTTACTCATTCTTCCTTTCGGGCTTATGAGGCAATTGTCATTTCTTTAGTTCCTTGGCCAGTTGGGCTGTGAAGAGGTTCAGATTGCCTGCTCCGACCGTCAATAAGATCTCAAAATTACGATTTTTCATCGTATCGACAAAATCTTCCTTGGCAATAAGCGATTTTTTTTCGCATTTTACCTTGTCGTAGATCGTTTTGGAGCTTATTCCGGGTATGGGTTCCTCTCGGGCGGGGTAGAGGTCGACAAGTATCACTTCGTCGGCTGCCGACAGGGCCTCGGCGAACTCGTCGGCGAAGTCGCGCGTGCGGCTGTAGAGATGCGGCTGGAAAGCCACTGTGAGTGTCTTGTCGGGATATAGCGCACGCACCGAGGCGATGCTCTTGCTCAGTTCGTCGGGGTGGTGGGCATAGTCATCGATGATGGCGCGGCCGGGCTCTTTGAGGTGGAACTCGAAGCGGCGCTCTACGCCGGGATAGCTCTTCATGGCCTTGCGTGCCAGTTCGTCGGTAAGTGTACCGGTAAGCCACACGGCGCCGAGAGCCGACACGGCATTGTCTACATTGATGTCGACAGGTACGCCGAGCTCTATGTCGCTTATCACGCCCTCTGGGTGCACGAAATCAAATATGATGGTGCCGTTGCCTGTGCGTACGTTGGCGGCATGGAAATCGCCGTCGTTGCGACCGAAAGTATATGTCCTGACGCCTTCGGGTACTCGCGGAACCAGCTTGAGGCCGGTGCGCATCAGCAGATAGCCGTCGGGGCGGATCAGCTCGGTAAAGTGCGCGAAGCTCTCCAGATAGGCTTCCTCGGTGCCGTATATGTCGAGGTGGTCGGGATCGGTGGCGTTGACAACGGCGATGTAGGGCGTGAGTTGATGGAACGAGCGGTCGTACTCGTCGGCCTCGATCACGCTGTAGGGCGATGTGGCGCTGAGCATGAGGTTGCTGTTGTAGCCCTTGAGGATGCCGCCGAGGAAGGCGTTGCAGCCCGTATCGCCGCTGTGCATGATGTGAGCGGCCATCGACGAGGTCGTTGTCTTGCCATGTGTGCCCGAAAAACAGAGGCTCTTGCTGTCGCGTGTGACGAGACCCAGCACACGGGCGCGTTTGTACAGGTCGAAACCGCCTTCGCGGAAGAAGGTAAGAGGCACATTGTCGGCCGGTACGGCAGGTGTGTACACCACCAATGTGTCGTCGACGCTGCGGAAGTCCTCGGGCACGGCGTCCATGCTGTCGCTGTAGCTCACGATGGCTCCCTCGGCGATAAGATCGTCGGTAAGGACGCTCGGGGTGCGGTCGTAGCCGGCAACCGGAAGGCCCTTCGACATATAGTAACGGGCAAGTGCGGCCATGCCTATGCCGCCTATGCCTACGAAATATACTCGTTTCATATTGATCGGTCTATTTGCAGTATTTGAACACCTCGTCGGCGATTTTCTCGTCGGCGTCGGGTAGGGCGAGTTTGAGGATGTTTTCGCTCAGCAGGCCGAGAGTGGTCGGGTTTTCGACGGTCACGGCAGCCTGTCGCCAGAGATCTTCCACTGCGTTGGCGTCGAGAATCATCACGGCAGCGCCGCGGTCTGCAAGCGCCTCGGCGTTGTGGCGCTGATGGTCTTCGGCCACGTTGGGCGAGGGGATGAGTATCACGGCCTTGCCGAGATTCTGCAGTTCTGAAATGGTGCCGGCTCCGGCACGGGCCACTACGAGATCGGCCGCGCGGTAGGCCTCGGCCATGTCACTGATAAATTCCACGCATTTCACATTGGGCAGATTGTACTTCAGAGCCTCCTCCGAGCAGTCGAGATAACCGCTCTTGCCTGTCTGCCACAGGATATTGAAGGGTGCGCGTGCGGCCTTGCCGTCGGCCATGGCGGCGATGACGGTGCGGTTGAGTGTACCGGCGCCGAGGCTGCCGCCGACGATAAGCATAAGCGGCTTGTCGGCCTCAAAACCGAGGGCTTCCTTGGCTTCGGCCTGTGTCAGTGTGCAGTCGAAGAGCGACTTGCGCACCGGGTTGCCGGTCATGATAATCTTGTCGGCCGGGAAGAAACGCTCCATGCCCGGATATGCCACGCAGATGCGGTCGGCCTTGCGGGCCAGCAGCTTGTTGGTGACGCCGGGATATGAGTTCTGCTCCTGAAGCAGGGTGGGGATGCCGCGTCGCTGGGCCTCCTTGAGCACCGGCCCCGAGGCATAGCCGCCGACGCCGATGGCGATGTCGGGCTCGAAGTCATTCACGATCTTGCGTGCCATGCGGATGCTCTTCCACAGTTTGATAAGAACACCGAAATTGCGCCAGATACGTTTGCGGTCGAAACCGGCCACCGGAAGGCCTACGATCTCGTAGCCTGCCGCCGGAACGCGCTCCATTTCCATTCGGTTTTCAGCTCCTACAAAAAGGATCTCCGCCTCCGGGTCGCGACGACGGATGGCATCGGCTATCGACAGCGCCGGGAAGATGTGTCCGCCCGTGCCGCCGCCGCTGATCAGTACTTTTATATGCTTATGTAAATGCTTGTGCTTCTTGTTCATAATCGGATAGCTGTTTTATGTTATTTTCGCAGAGCCGGGCTTTCGTCCTGTGCGCTTTCGGGCAGGAGGTCGTGCTCGATGCGCTGTGCCTGTTTACTGTCGGTAATATGCACGGCATGGCGTGCCACACTGAGCATCACGCCGAAGGTCAGCGAGGTGGCGAGCACCGAGATACCGCCCTTAGAGATCAGCGGCAAAGGCTGCCCCGACACGGGTATGACGCCCGATACGATTGCCATGTGATAGAGTGCCTGGAACACGATAACGAAGGCACAGCCCATTACCAGCACTCCCGGCATGGTGTGTTTGAACTGCAATGTCAGCTTGGCGCTTCGGCCCAATATCCACACGTATATCATAAGGATAAACAATCCGCCTATCAGGCCCAACTCCTCCACGATGATGGCGAACACATAGTCGGAGTATGCCAAGGGCAGACGTGCGGCTTCGCGCGACTTGCCGGGGCCAACTCCCAATACACCGCCGTGTGCCTGGGCGATAAAACTGAGTTGTTCCTGCTGGTGTTCGAGGCTGAACTGTTCTTTATGTTTGTTGGGGCGATAGAAATCGTCTACACGCTTGTTCCATACCTTGCCTCGTCCCTGACCGCCGATTGAGTCGGTATCGGCGTGGTTGAGGCGCATGGCGAGCTCCTGGCGCTCCGACAGGGCGCTGTTGTCCTCGTGCGTGGTCTTGTATTTGTAGCCTCCGAGGCCAAGCACACCAACAATACCTAAGGCTATAAGGAATTTAGGCCAACCCATGCCGCCGACAAACATCATGGCAAGGCCGATGGCCACAGTGATGATGGTGTTCGACAGACCCTGCGAGAAAAGCAGTCCGGCGCATAAGAGAAGGAATACCAGTCCGATACTAAGTCCCCACCACGACACGTCGCGTTTACCCTTGACCTGCGTTTTGGCAAGGATATACGCCATACCCAGTGCCACTGCGAGTTTCATAAACTCGGACGGCAGCACCGGAGTGCCGGCAATAGTGATCGCTCGCACGGCGCCGTTGATATCCTCGCCGCCGCCACGAACGGCTATCATCATGCCCACGGCAAAGATCACATACAGCGGTATCATCTTGAAAATGAAGCGGTAGTGAATCCATTGCAATAAGAGCATCATGGCCAGGCCGATAAGGATAAATCGGCCGTGACGGATGAGAGGGCTGAAGATGTCGTCGGCGCTGATTTCCTGCACTGAGGCCGAGAAAAGCTCGATCATGGCGATCATTACCAACAGGAGGTAAGTACCCCACAGGTGGTGGTCGATGCGTTTCTTGGCTTTTACGACCGGCTGAGCGCCACTACGGCCGCCAACGGGGCTTTCGGCTGCTTCGTTGACGGGCGTTTCTACGCCGAGAGCGGTTTCTACTGCTTGAGAGAGGCTGTCCATTGAGTGCTGGCTCTTTATTTCTTGATTGATAATACTTTGTCTTTAAACTGTCGGCCACGGTCTTCGTAGCTCTTGAAGAGGTCGAAACTTGCGCAACAGGGCGACAGGAGTACATTGTCGCCGGGCTCTGCAAGCTCGCGGCATGCTGCCACAGCGTCGTCGAGATTGTCGGTGTCTACCACCTTGAGGTGCGATCCGAAGAAGTCGACGATCTTCTCGTTGTGAAGGCCCATGGCCACGATAGCCTTGACCTTCTGCTGCACCAGTGGCAGTATCTCGCTGTAGTCGTTGCCCTTGTCCTTGCCGCCGAGGATAAGCACCGTGGGACGATCCATGGCCTCGAGGGCATACCAGCACGAGTTGACGTTTGTTGCCTTGGAGTCGTTGATCCAGCGGACGCCGTCGATCTCGGCCACGAACTCAAGGCGATGCTCAACTCCGGTAAAGTCAGACAATGCCTCGCGGATGTCCTCTTTGCCAAGATCAAAGAGACATGCCGACAGACCCGCGGCCATTGAGTTGAACACGTTGTGCAGTCCGTTGAGTGCCAGGTCGGCACGCGGCATCTTCATGTTTGTGCCCGGCGTGTGGAACACCAGTTCGTTCTCGGCATCGATATATGCCGCAGAGTTTTCCTCCTGATGTTCGGCGAAGGGCAGCATGCGCGCCTCGGTAGTAATGTGGCGGAGCTGTTCGGTGATTACGGGATCATCCTGCCAGAATATAAACACATCATTGGGCGTCATGTTCTGTAGAATGCGGAATTTGGCGTTGACATAGTTCTGCATTTCGTAGTCGTAGCGGTCGAGGTGGTCGGGAGTGATGTTGAGCATCACGGCCATGTTGGCCTTGAAGTCGTACATGTTGTCGAGCTGGAAACTGCTCAGTTCCACCACATAAACCCTGTGCGGATCGCGAGCCACCTGCCATGCCAGGCTTTTGCCAATGTTTCCGGCCAGGCTGGCGTCTACACCGGCGTGGCGAAGAATATGATGTATCAGCATGGTAGTGGTGGTTTTGCCGTTCGAACCGGTAATACATACCATCTTCGAATCGGTATAGCGGCCGGCAAACTCTATCTCGCTTACGATAGGTATGTGCTTGGCCTGCACCTCATTGATTACCGGCGCCTCGAAGGGTATGCCGGGGCTCTTTACTATTTCGTCGGCGCTGAGGATCTTGTCGAGGCTGTGGCCGCCCTCTTCGTAGGCTATGCCCTCGCTCTCGAGTATGTCGCGGTATTTGGGCGATATCTTGCCGGAATCGCTCAGAAACACATCCATGCCTTTGTCTTTGGCAAGGATAGCTGCTCCGGTGCCGCTTTCGCCGGCGCCTAAGATTACCATGCGTTTGTTGGTATTCTCCATTTTATCGTATCTTTAAAGTAACGAATGTTATTACTGCAAGTATTATGCCGACGATCCAGAAACGTGTCACGATCTTCTGCTCTGCGATAGCGCGGAAGGGGCGCTTGATGAGCACTCGCATCGTAGGGTCGGCATCTTTCTGATAGTGGTGGTGGAGGGGCGTCATCTTGAAGATGCGGCCGCCACCGGTACGCTTGAAATATGCAACCTGCAGCACCACCGACAGGTCTTCGATATAGAACAGTGCGCAAAGTATCGGCAGCAGCAACTCTTTGTGTATCAGTATGGCAAACACGGCATATCACGCCGCCGAGCATCAGCGAGCCCGTGTCGCCCATAAATACCTGGGCCGGAGAGGCGTTATACCACAGGAAGCCGATAAGGGCCCCGATAAATGCGGCCATATACACCACAAGTTCCTCGCTGCCCGGCACATACATTATGTTGAGGTACGACGAGTAGATCATGTTGCCGCCAAGATAGGCCATCACTGCCAGCGCCGCACCGGCTATCGCCGAGAGGCCCGCGGTCATGCCGTCGAGGCCGTCGTTGAGGTTGGCGCCGTTGCTCGTGGCCGACACAAGGAAGATTGTGATCAGCACGAACACTATCCAGCCGCCGGTCTCGGCGTGGCGGCCCATCCATCCGGTCAGCCACGAGTAGTTGAAGTTGTTGTTCTTGACAAAGGGGATGGTGGTCTGGGGCGACTTGATGGTCTCGTTCTCGTAGATCACTTCTTCCACTCGGTTTGTCTCTTCGCTCATTACCTCGCGGTTCTCGACTATCGTCATCGACGGGTTGAGGTACATCGTCACGCCCACGATAAGCGCTATGCCCACCTGGCCTACGATCTTGTATTTGCCTTTCATGCCGTCCTTGTTGTGCTTGCGCAGCTTCAGGTAATCGTCGAGGAATCCTATCGTGCCGAGCCACACCGTAGTGAGCAGCATCAGCAGCATGTACACGTTGGTAAGGTTGCCGACAAGCAGACAAGGCACTAATATAGAGAGGATAATGATGATGCCGCCCATGGTCGGGGTACCTGTCTTGGCCATTTGCCCGGCAAGGTCGAGATCGCGGATTATTTCGCCTATCTGCATCTTCTGAAGGCGATGAATCACACTGCGGCCGACAAATACGGCAAGCAGCAGCGCAAGCACGAAGGCTGCGCCCGAACGGAAGGTAATGTAGGTCATCAGCCTTGCGCCCGGAAATTCTGTTTCTTGTAGGAGAGAGAACAGCGAGTATAACATTGTATCTGTAGTTTCTTTTGTTTGACTTCGGGGTGTCGATTAGTTTTTAGCCGCGTCAAGGCCGAAGGCGGCTTCTACCTCCTGACGGTCGTCGAAATGGTTTACGACGCTTCCGATTATTTGTTCTGTCTCATGGCCTTTACCGGCTATGAGGATGATATCGCCAGGTTTGGCTATCTCTACCGCCTCGCGTATGGCTTCGCGGCGATCAACGATAGTGGTGGTGCGTTCGAGCTGCGAGGCATCAAGCCCGGCAAGCATATCGTCGAGTATGTCCTCGGGCTTTTCGTTGCGAGGGTTGTCGCTCGTGAGTATCACTATGTCCGAGCGGTCGGCAGCGGCCTGTGCCATAAGCGGCCTCTTGCCTTTGTCGCGGTTACCGCCGCAGCCGCATACCGTGATCACACTCGCTCCTTCGGGAGCTACCTCTACGATAGTGTCGAGCACATTGACGAGTGCGTCGGGAGTGTGGGCGTAGTCGATGATCGCGGTAACGCCTTTGGGCGAGCGAACAGGCTGGAAACGGCCGGTAACAGGCGTAAGGCTGCTCAGTGCAAGCATTGCCTCGTCGGACGGTATGCCTAAAAGCACACATGCGCCATACACGGCGGCGAGATTGGATGCATTGAAGCGGCCGACAAACATTGTCTCCACCTCGCGACCTTCTATCTCGAGCAACATGCCGTCGAGACGATCCTCTACTACCTTCACGGCGAAGTCGGCCACGTCGCGCGTTGAGTAGTAGGCCTTGTGGGCCTTGGTATTCTGCAGCATTACCTCGCCGTTGCGGTCGTCGGCATTGCTGAGTGCGAAGGCATTCTCGGGCAAGGAGTCAAAAAACGATTTTTTTGCCTTGAGATATGCCTCTACCGTCTTGTGGTAGTCCATGTGGTCGCGTGTGAGGTTGGTAAAAATACCTCCGGCGAATGTCAGACCGGCGATGCGGTGCTGGTCGCAGGCATGGCTGCTTACCTCCATCGACGCGAACGTACACCCGGCATCGACCATGCGGCGCAGCAGGCGGTTGAGCTGCACTGGATCGGGGGTGGTGTGCTCGGCTGGCACACTGTCGCCGTTGATGATATTGGCCACAGTGGATATAAGACCAGCTTTCTCGCCGCGCAGACGAGCCACCTCATAGAGAAGTGTGGCGATTGTCGTCTTGCCGTTGGTGCCGGTCACGCCTACGAGTGTGAGCTCGTCGCTAGGGTCGCCGTAGAAGCGCGAGGCAAGGCGGCCGAGGGCGTCGCGACTGTCGGCTACCTTGACATAAAGCACATTGCTGTTCGTTTCAGCTGGTATCTCTTCGCATACCACAGTGGTGGCGCCGGCCTCGATAGCCTGGCCGATAAATGTATGGCCGTCAACAGCCACACCTCTCACGGCAACGAAAACCGAACCCGGTATCACGGCACGGCTGTCGGCGGTAACGCCGTATACCGCGCGCTTGTCGTCCTCGCCGAATACCTCGTAGCTTTTGAGGGCATCGAGCATCACGTCGAGGGTCGTGGAGCGACCTAAAAACAAAGTATTATCCTGATTATCATTCATGTCGGAGCGATAGATTAATGATTGTACCCGGACCGGCCGGTGTGTTTGGTTCGGGCGACTGGGCGTAGACATATCCCACGCCGTCGAATTTCACTGAATATCCCTTGCCTTCGAGCACCGCAAGAGCCTCGCGGATGCTCACGCCCTTCACGTCGGGCACACGTCCGGCAGTGTCGCACGGCTCGGGGCGGCGTATTGCCTGTGTCTTGCCGAGTTTGAGCTCGTTGTGCAGCGTCGAGTTGCGTTTGCTGTCGAAGCTGGCGTAGACCGTGGGTGGCTGTGCATCGGGCGAGCGTGTCTCGTCGAAGACGGGATTGTCGGTAAGCATTGATCGTGCGTAGAGCTTCAGGGCAAGGTTTTTAAGCACCATACCCGAGCTTACGGCAGGGCCGCGGTAGGGCAGCTTCGGATCGTTGATTACCACTATGCAGGTGTATTTGGGATTGTTGAAGGGGAAGAAACCGCAGAAAGTCACGCGGTAGTGGCCTTCGCGGTAGCCGCCTTTCCATGGCGTCTTGGGGTCGATGCTGTCGCCTTTGGCGTCGACCTTGGGGCGTTCGAGCGCGATCTTGCAGGTACCTGTCTTTCCGGCGATCTCTACGAGGTCGTTGCGCAGCAGCTTGGCGGTGCCGCCCTCGCCCCACACCACGCCGTGCATCATCTGCCTAAGGGTGGCGGCATTGGCCGGGGTCATCATCTGGGGGCGTACATAGCTTACGTCTATCATCGAGTCGCGGCCGTCCGGGGTGCGGAGTCCTTTTACCAGGCGTGGACGTACGAATTTGCCGTCGTTGGCCACGGCATTATAGAAAGCGCATGTGTAGAGCGGCGGTATGGCCGTGGTGTAGCCGAATACCATACGCGACAGGTCGATCAGCTTGGGATCGGACGGTATGCGCGGAGGTATCTCGCCGGCAATACCGGTGTTGAACGTGTCGAAAAATCCGAGTTCGGCAAGGTCGCGGCGGAACTGCGACGGGTCGTTGCTGTAGTGTGGCATCGACATCTTTACCATGCCGATATTCGACGAATATTCAATAAATCGGCTCACGGGCAGGCTGCCGGGCGAGTGTGTGTCGCGGATAGGGCGGTTGTTGAGGTAGGCGTAGCTGTGGCCGATAGGATATACCTTGTTGGGATGCGCGAAGCCTTTCTCCAGAGCCACGGCCATCGACATTACCTTCATTACCGATCCCGGCTCGTAGGGGTGTACGCAGCGGTTGAGGGCCTCGATATATCGCGGCGTGCGCGATTTGGGGTCGAGTTCGAGGTTGGAGATAGCCTTTATGTCGCCCGTCTTTACCTCCATCAGCATGGCTGCGCCCCATTCGGCTTTGGCGTTGAGCAGCATCTGGTTGAGCTCGCTCTCAAGGATATCCTGCATCGTGATATCGATGGTGGTGTACACGTCGAAACCCTTCACGGCGGCGGTGTCCTCGATATATTTCATGCCTCGGGTCGAAAGTCCGCGCACCTGAACGCCGGTTTTGCCGTAGAGCAGGGTGTCGAGAGCATATTCGAGTCCCGAGCGGCCATGCACCTCGCTGCACTCTTTGGTCATGCCCACGCGGCCTATGCTGCGTCGGGCCATCGAGCCGTAGGGATACGAACGTTTGAGGCGTCGGTCTTTTTTAAGACCGGTATATCGGGTCTTGGTAAAGTCGCGGAAGAAGGGGAAAGTGGTGCGCACCTGGTCGTAGACACGGCGTGGCACATCGCGAGCCAGCACAAAATTGCGTGTGCGCTCGCTCTTGGGCTTGGCGAGCTGTGCGTCAATGCGCTCTTTCCATTTCTTGGAGTCGTGAGGCTTGAAATACTTGGCCAATGAATCGCAGAGCTCGGGCACGGCGGCGTTGAATTCGATGATCTTGAACGACTCGGCCCTGAGATCCACCATTATGGTGTAGTAATAGAGATTTGTCGCCAGGATGCTGCCGTCGCTCGACAGTATCTCGCCACGGGTAGGGTAGATAGGCTTGATTGACGTGAGCGACGAGTCGCCCATGTGGTTCCAGTCTTTGGCATATACCACGGTGGTCTTGAACAGGTTGACGGCAATAGCCACAGCAACGATCACGCAGAATGTAAAGATCAGCGTGAAGCGGCCTACGGTATATTGCTGTTTCGATCCCGGTTTCTTTTGAGGAGACATTGGCTTGTTTCTTGTAGATTGAGCTTGTTTCGGTTTATTATTTTACTGTAGCGTCGCGGCGTATCACTTCCGGGTGTTTATCGGGCACGGTCAGGCCGAGGCGGAGCGAGTCGACAAGGTGCATCATCGCCGATTCGCGCGTCATGGTCATGTAGAGCGAGCGCTGGCGCTGTTTCTCTGTTTTCATCACTTCGATCTGGGTCTTGATGTTCGATATTGTATTATCGCTCGTGAGGCAGTCGAAGCGCATGGCGATCATCAGCACGCAAGCAAGCAGGGTAAAGCACGTGGTAAAGAGGTGGCGGCGAAAAAAACGGCTCGACACGCCATCACCCTGTATCACGACACGGATGAAGTACCATACCTTCTCGATTGCTGTAAGGAATATATTGCTCATGCGTTTTTACGAATTGGTGCTGAGTGTTACGCCTACACGCAGTTTTGCGCTGCGGCTGCGCGGATTACGTTCTATTTCTTCGTCGCCGGGCACGATGGGCTTGTTGCTCAGCGGCTTGATGGGCGACGACGAGCGCCCGAAGAGGTCTTTCTCTTCATGCCCGTCGGTGCGGCCGGTGCGCATGAAGTTCTTGACCATGCGGTCCTCGAGGCTGTGATATGTGATTATGGCCAGGCGACCGCCGGGTCGGAGTGCTTCTACAGTCTGGTCGAGGAAGCTCTCGAGGGCTTCCATTTCGCCGTTGACAGCTATGCGAAGTGCCTGGAACACCTGGGCAAGCTCTTTTTTCTCTTTCGATCTGTTGATCAGCGGCGACACTACTTCTAACAGGCGGCCTGTTGTGTCGACCGGCGATGTATTGCGTGCGCGGATCAGGGCATCGGCTATGCGGCGCGCCTGGGATAGCTCGCCGTAGATCTTGAAGAGGCGAGTCAGCTCGGCTGCGTCGGCTTCGGCTACAATGTCGGCGGCACTGCGCGAGGCATCGCCGTTCATGCGCATGTCGAGAGGGCCGTCGGCGCGGAATGAAAAACCGCGTGCAGCGTCGTCGAAATGATGGCTCGACACGCCTAAGTCGGCGAGGATGCCGTCCACTCTGCCGAGCACCCCGTAATAGTCGAGCCAGTTGGCCATGTAGCGGAAGTTGCTGTGTATGGGCGTAAAGCGTGGATCGCTGAAGGCGCGGTCGATAGCGTCGGAATCCTGATCGAAGGAGTAGAGGTGTCCGTTTTCGCCAAGACGTTCCACAATGGCACGGCTGTGGCCGCCTCCGCCAAGGGTTGCGTCTACATAGATGCCGTCGCGACGGATGTCGAGAGCCGACAGGCTTTCGGGTAATAATGCCGGTATGTGGTAAACTTCTTGATTCATAATCTGTTAATGGCCGCAATAATATCCTCGGGACACCATTGCGGCTTTGATTGTGTAAAATTACATCTTTTTTGCGAGAATTTACAATTTTAAATTCAAAAAGTTATCAACATTTTACAATTGTAAATTTTGTGGCTTGCGTGCTTTTTTGTATTTTTGTCAGTTGAAACGAAAAAAAGTAGAAACGATGGCAGGAGTACGACCTAAAAAAGCCCTCGGGCAGCATTTCCTTACCGACATGAGCATTGCCGACCGTATCGCCGCTACTCTCGACGATTATCGCGGTTTTCCCGTGCTCGAGATAGGCCCCGGCACAGGTGTACTCACGCAGTTTCTTCTTCAGCGCCACGCCCCGGCGGATCTCACTCTTGCCGAGATCGACACCGAATCGGTGGTCTGGCTCAAGTCGCATCTGCCGCAGCCTCAGCCCCGTATCATCGAAGGCGACTTCCTGCAGATGGAAGACACGGATCTTTTTCCCGGCGACGGAAAGTTCTGCATAATAGGCAACTATCCCTACAATATATCCTCTCAGATATTTTTTAAAGTCCTCGATTGGCGCGACCGCGTGACATGCTGTTCCGGCATGTTGCAGCGCGAGGTGGCGCAGCGTCTTGCCGCCCCTCCCGGAACAAAAGATCGTGGTATATTGAGCGTGCTGCTTCAGGCCTGGTACGACGTGGAATACCTCTTCACTGTTTCCGAACACGTATTCAATCCGCCGCCAAAGGTAAAGTCGGGTGTTATCCGCATGCGACGCAACGATGTTACCGACCTCGGCGTCGATCCGGCGCTGTTCCGCACTGTCGTTAAGACAACATTCGGCATGCGACGCAAAACTCTGCGAAACTCGGTAAAATCGCTCCTCCCTCCCGGTGCTGTGCCCGACTGGTCCGATCTGCTCAATCTGCGACCGGAACAACTGTCAGTCGAGCAGTTTATTGATTTGACAAAACGAATAGAGCAACTCCGTAAGTCATGAAAGAATTTACACAGGACGATATCGAACGCATCATAGGCATTATAGAGGCCGACGACCACGAGTCGGCTCGCGCTGAGCTCGCCGACCTCCACCCGGCCGATGTTGCCGAGCTTTTCCAGCAGCTCGACACGGAGCAGTGTGAGTACCTGTTCAAATTGCTCGACGAGGACACAGCCGCCGATGTGCTCATGGAGCTCGACGAGGACGACCGTCTCAAGCTCCTCGAGGACATGCCGGCCGAGGAAATCGCCAAGCAGATCGACCACCTCGACACCGACGACGCCGTCGACCTCATACAGCAGCTCGACGAGGAAGACCGCGACGAGATCCTCTCGCACATCGACGACGTGGAGCAGGCCGGCGACATCATCGACCTTCTCAAATACGACGAGGACACCGCCGGCGGCCTTATGGGCACCGAGATGATCGTGGTCAACGAAAACTGGTCGATGCCCGAGTGCATCAAGCAGATGCGACTGCAGGCCGAGGATATGGACGAGATATATTACGTCTATGTGGTCGACAACGACGACCGCCTGCGAGGCACTCTGCCACTCAAGAAGATCTCACCCACCCCTCGGTGTCGAAGATCAAGCATGTCATGGAGACCGACCCCGTGAGCGTCAAGGCCGACACGCCCATCGACGAGGTGGCCCTCGACTTCGAGAAATACGACCTTGTGGCCATGCCCGTAGTCGACTCGATAGGCCGCCTGCTGGGGCGCATCACCGTCGACGACGTCATGGACAAGGTGCGCGACTCGAGCGAGCGCGACTATCAGCTGGCATCAGGTCTTACCAGCGACGTCGATGCCGACGATACTGTCATCGCCCAGACCAAGGCACGCATCCCCTGGCTGCTTATCGGCATTGCCTCGGGTATTCTCGCCTCGGTAATCCTCGGGGCTTTCGAGTTGCAGCTACAGGCTGTTACGGCGCTGGCCCTCTTCATACCCATCATCGGCGGTACGGGCGGTAATGTCGGCGTGCAGGCCTCGGCCATCGTGGTGCAGGGTCTTGCAAACGGCAGCCTCGAAGTAAAAGAGTTTTCAAAACAGCTTGGCAAAGAGACTCTTATTGGTCTCCTGAACGCTACCATCATCACGGCGGTCGTCCTGATCTATAATCTCATAGTCATGCCGGGAGAAATGGCTGTTACTCTGTCGGTTGCTGTATCGCTCTTCGTTGTGGTAATGTTTGCATCCATTCTCGGCACTATCATACCACTCTCGCTTGAGAAGCTGCATATCAACCCGGCTCTCGCTACAGGCCCCTTCATCCAGATTATGAACGACCTCTTCGGCATCATCATCTACGTGCAGGTGGCCACATTCTTCCTCCGCTACATGACCGACTACTCGCTGTAGTCATAAAAGAAGCGGGTCCCCGAAATGGAGATCCGCTACAACCTTTCTAACTTAACTTGTTGTCACAGCGCTTTATTTCGCATACTCGCGCAGTTTTTGTTCGAGTACGTCGGCCTGCTGCAGACCTACAGTGCGCCACACTACCTCGCCTTTCTTGAACATGATAAGCGTAGGTACCGAGCGTACATTGTACTGTGCTGCCAATGGGCCGTTCTGATCGATATCGATCTTGATGATATTGGCTGCATCGCCTACACGTTTTTTCACGTCTTCAAGGATCGGACCCTGCATACGGCATGGTCCGCACCATGTGGCGAAAAAGTCGACAAGTGTGGGCTTGTCTTCATTGATGATCTTGTTGAAATCGCTCATTTCATTATGTTTTATGTAGTTATTGTCTTTCAAAGGATATAACACATTGCGCGGTGTCTTTGTTTATAAGGCCAGGAGCTGTTTGCGTTCGCAGCGCAACACCTTGCCCGGGAATGATCGTATGAAGGCATGATTGTGGGTGGCGACTACCACCGCTGTGCCTTCCGAGGCTATATCGTGCAGATGTGCCATGATCTGGGTGCCGGTGTCGGGGTCGAGATTGCCGGTGGGCTCGTCGGCAAGGATAAGGCCGGGCTTGTTGAGCAGGGCGCGTGCTATGACGATGCGCTGCTGCTCGCCGCCCGACAGTTGGTGGGGCATCTTGAAGGCCTTTGTCTGCATGCCTACCTGGCGCAACACCTCGTCGATACGTGTTTCGCGCTCGTCTTTGTCGCGCCATCCCGTGGCCGTCAGCACAAAGTCGAGATTGGCCCATGCCGTGCGGTCGGTAAGCAGTTGGAAGTCCTGAAAGACAATGCCTATCTTGCGGCGAAGGTAGGGTATGTCGCGGCGGTCGAGGTGTGTCAGGTCGTAATCGAGAGCAAAGGCTTCGCCGGTGCGGACCGGCACTTCGCCGTATACTGTCTTGAGTAGCGAGGTCTTGCCCGAGCCTACTCGGCCAAGCAGGTACACGAACTCGCCGGCTTCTACGCGCCAGTTCACGTTTTTGAGTGCCACGTGTTCGTCGCGAAGCACCTCCACGCCCTTATAGTCTATCAGCACTTGCGCCATTATCAGCCCTTAGCTCGTGATACTTTACCGAAGTTCTCCTTGAGGTTGTCGATCACGTTGATTATGTAGTCGCCGGTTTTCTCGAGGTCGCTGATGATATCCATATAGTAGATGCCGGCCTGATATTCGTAGTGCTTGTTGTTGATGTTCTCCACGTTGCTGCTGCGCAGGGAGTTGCGGAAGTTGTTGATCTCGCGTTCCTTGTTGTAGCTGTCGTTGAATGATTTTTCGCTCACGTTTTCGATATGCTGCAGTTGCGAGGTCATCATGTTCATGGCGTCGGTCACATACACATACATCGCGTCGATATTCTTGTATATCTCTTCGGTAAATTCGGCGCCGCTCTGTATCTTGCGGTTGAGAATCTTGCCTATGCCGAGGCAGCTGTCGGCTATGCTCTCGATCTCGCTGATGATGCCGAGCATGGCGGCGATGCGGAGCTTGCCTTCGTTCGACAGGCGGCCTTCGGCGCATCGGTTGAGGTAGTGGGCTATCTCGAGTTCCATGCGGTCGGAGATGTCCTCGTATTTCTCTACGCGCGACAGCAGGGCGTTGTATTCCTCGCTCTTTTCCTTGGTGTGGATCAATGTGTGTGCCATTGAGATCATGCGGCCCACACGCTCGCTGTATACGGCGATTTCTTTCTCTGCCTGGGCGATATTAAGCTCGGAAGCCGAAAGCATACCGCCGGAGATAAATTTGAGTGCGAATTCTTCGTCGTCGCGGTTCTTGGCAGGGATGACCCATTCTACGATCTTCACGTACACATTGGTAAGCCAGATCATTACCAGTACATTGACTATGTTGAATGTCGTATGGAATATCGACAGGCCGAACGATACGCTCATCTGCATTTTGGCGATGGCCTTGATGGCGTCGTGGCCTGCCGGCAGTGAGTTGTCGAAGAGGTGGTTGTATATTTCGGGCGAGGTGGCCTCGAGTTGAGTCACATATTTGTAGAGCGAATTGGGATCGCCCTGGCCGATAGCCTCGGTTAGCCAGGCATTGAAATCGGCAAAGGGGATAAACACGCACAGACACCAGATAGTACCGAGCAGGTTGAATAGCAGGTGCCCCATTGATGCGCGCTTGGCGGCGACATTACCGCTCAATGAAGCAAGGATAGGAGTGATGGTCGTACCGATATTGCTGCCGAGCACTACGGCGCAGGCAAGGTCGAATGTGATCCAGCCCTTGCTGCACATGATCAGGACGATAGCGAATGTGGCGGCCGACGACTGGATGATCGCTGTAAGCAGGAGGCCTACAAGGCAGAAGATGAGCACTGAGGTAAAGCCCATCGAGGCATAGCTGCGGAGTGCGGCGAAGATCTCGGGGTTGCTCTGAAGATCAGGTACATAGGCACTGATCATATCCAGGCCCATGAAGAGGAAGGAGAAGCCGATAAGGAACTCGCCGATATTCTTGGCCTTGCTGCTGTTCGACAGCAAAAGAACGACGGCAAAGCCTATAAGCGGTAGCACGAAGGCCGATATGCTTACTTTGAAGCCGAACAGCGCTATGATCCAGGCCGTGAAGGTGGTGCCCACGTTGGCGCCGAAAATCACCGCCATCGACTGGCCGAGCGACATCAGGCCGGCGTTGACAAAGCTCACCACCATCACCGTCGAGGCCGATGAACTCTGGATCAGTGCCGTGATGACGCAGCCGGTCAGTAGGCCCGCAAAGCGGTTGCGGGTCATGGCTGACAAGATGTTGCGCAGACGGTCGCCCGCAGCTTTCTGCAGGCCTTCGCTCATTACTTTCATTCCGTAGAGGAAGAGACCTACCGCGCCGAGGAGACATAAAAAGTCGAGGATACTATAGTCCATGGGTGTTGGGTGGATTGATTTTGCCTATTCTTTCCGCAAAATTAACAAAAAAAACATGCTTTGCAAAAAATAAAGTCGGGGGCATAGCCCTCCGACTTTATTTCGATTTCATCTTAAAACCGATGTAGATACCTTCGTAGGAGTTGAGTATTGAAGATAATGTGTTGAGACTCTTGATGTTGAGCTTCGATGATATCTTTGTAAGAATCTGAATCAGACGTGTGGCGTCGAATGTCAGATTTAGTGTGTCGCCCGATTTTGTGGCTTTGGCATTGACTTTGCCCAGGCTTTTGCTGCCTATGGCGTTGAAGCTGAACACCAGGTTTTCGCCGCTCTCGTCTTTCTCTACCTTGCCTTTGAGTATCAGAAGTCCTAATTTCAGGCTGAAATTGTGTTCTTCGTCAACGGTAAGGGTGGTCTTGGTAAAGCCGAGTTTCTGATAATATGGCTTGAGTTTTTCTTCTACGGCTGCTGCCGCGCCGGCTCCGCCGATGCTTTTGAGTACATTGTCGCTCTCGAACGATACGGCCGGCGAGTCATACGTCCAGGTGCCTTTCAGGTCGTCGATTGTGAATTTACTACTTGCTGTGGCCTTGTTGATAAGGCCGCCTATAAGATCCTTGGGATCGAAGGCTTGGGCTGAAATTACGATAAATAATGTCAGTAGGCTGAAAATCAGTCTTTTCATTTGGGTATTGCTGCGGTTATATCTATTTCGTGCATGTCGGCGTCGGTATCATTGACGATTTCGGCGTCGATATCCTGCCACTGCGAGTTATTTGATTTGAATTCGGGCACCATGTGTTTCATCTCAACTAAGATGTTGTGCGATGTCACTCCGTCTACGGCTTTCTGCAGGCGTGCAAGGTGTTCTACTACATCGTTATAGTCATAGATGCGCACTCGGGCGATCATGATCTTCTTATGGTGTGTGGCGAGAGTATTTTCTTTTTCGTTGAGTAGCTCTTCATAGAGTTTTTCGCCGGGACGCAGACCGGTTTCGATGATCTCGATGTCCTCGCCGGGACTGCAGGCCCGAGAGCGAGATCATGCGCACGGCAAGATCCCAGATCTTGACAGGCTGACCCATGTCGAAGACGAATATCTCGCCGCCGTGACCCATGCATCCGGCCTCGAGCACCAGCGAGCAGGCCTCGGGGATGGTCATGAAGTAGCGGATGATATCGCGGTGGGTGACCGTGATAGGGCCGCCCTGTTCGATCTGACGACGGAAGATTGGTATTACTGAGCCGTTGCTGCCCAGGACGTTGCCGAATCGGGTTGTGATAAACTGTGTTGTCGGGCCGTCGGTCTTTTTGCGGTTGTAATAATAGAGCGACTGCACATAGATCTCGGCGATGCGTTTCGATGCGCCCATCACATTGGTGGGGTTCACGGCCTTGTCGGTCGATACCATCACGAATTTCTCTACACCGTATTTCACCGACAGATCGGCTACGTTCTTGGTGCCGAAGATATTGGTCATCACAGCCTCGATGGGGTTGCGTTCCATCATGGGCACATGCTTGTAGGCGGCGGCATGGAACACATAGCGGGGATGATATTTCTGGAACGCACGTTCTACACGCGAGCGGTTGGCTACGTCGCCGATAAAGAGGTGTATGCGTGTGTTGGGGAAATTTTGCTCCATTTCGAGCTGCATCTCGTGCATGGGCGTCTCTGCCTGGTCGAGAAGCACGATCTCGCCGGCCTGCATATTGGCGATCTGTCGGACGATTTCGCTGCCGATAGAGCCGGCGGCGCCGGTAATCATTACCACCTGGCCGCGTATCTGGGCGCGGATGTTGGGATCGTCGGTCTTGATCGGGTCGCGGCCAAGAAGATCCTCGATGCGGATGTTCTGTACGTGTGTCGACAGCGCTGGCATCGATTTGCTGTTAATGTCAAACTCTTCGATCTGGTTGAGCATCAGCAGGTGTATGCCGTTTTTGAGGAATACGTCGGCTGTGCCCGAGCGCATAAGCTCCATCTGAGTCGACAGGAAGAGCAGGGTGTCGCATTTGTAGCGCTCGAAAATTTCGGGTATCTTGTCGGGGTCAAATGCTATCACGGGCAGGCCGTTTACCGAATTGTCGGCGTCGCGAGGAGCGAGGCTGAGCAGTGCCACAGGGTCGAAACGTCCGTCGAACTCGCTTTTGAGAGCGGCGGCAAGGACGAATGAGTTGATGGCCGAGCCGAGCACGATCACTCGTTTACGGTTGCGGACAATGCCTTTTACTACAAGATAGAACTCTTTGACGGCAAGGCGCATAAGCAGCATCAGTGCAAATGCCGTGAGGCCGATGGTCACAATGTTCCAGATATTGAAGTAGGCTATGCCGGTAAAGAAGTAAGATATCAGAGAGATCAGCGAGAGCACCAATGAAGCGCTGACTATCAGCACTACAAGGCGGTATGTATCCTCAAACACCGACAGACGGATAATATATCGGCTGGTCTTGAGCACAAGCGCAAGAAGGGCATATACTGAGAACTCTAAGATGGCGCGAGCCATGGGGCTGTAGATAAATGTGTCGCCCTCATCCTTGTGTAATCCGAATGCAAGGGTCAGGCCACAGCTCAGAGCGATAAGAACAAGGTCTGCTACATAAACCATCCACGACGGGGTGGGTTTCTCGAGAAATAGTTGTACCAGCCGCGATTCTGCTAATGTTTCTAATATCCTCTTTTTCATCAATATAAGTTAAATGCCGTTGACTGCAATAATGGTCGTTTATGTGGTTGCGACTGCAAAGTTACTTAAAAAATGTTATTAAAACAAGATAATATGTCTATTTGACATTTTAAATTATTTAAGATGTACGAAAATCGGTATATTTGAAACATATTGTTATATATCTACGTTATTTTTATAAATATATTCCCTTCTGGTATGAAACGCTTTATTCCTTTCTTCATTTTTATTGTGGCATTGATTCCGGTCGGTGTGTCGGCTCAGTATTATCAGATCGCCAACCAGTTGCAGCAGGTCATATCGCCGGCTCTGTCGGGCTCGCTCAACTATAAAGGCTTTGCCGAAATATCGGGTATCGCAGGTGTCGGCCACAACAGGGCGAACGTGATCGATTTCTCTACAACCCAGGGCTTCCAATATGCCTCGTGGTTCTTTATGGGCGTGGGCTTGGGTGTTGACGTCGTCATGGCTCAGCAGCCCGACGGTTGGCGGCCAGATCCCGACTACGATTACATGACACGCAGCAACACGCAGACAAAGGTAATGATACCTGTCTTCTCCGACTTCCGCTTCAATATAGGCAGCCCCTCGACGTCGTCGTTCTTTATCGACATAAAACTCGGTGCCGCATGGCTCATGGGCAGCGACTATCTGCGCATGGCCGACGGTTTCCTCTCCAACGGAACGCAGTTCTACCTCAGACCGACAATAGGTGTGCGCATCCCGACATCGCGCGAGCGCCCCGACCATGCCGTCAACGTCGGTGTCACATACCAGCTCCTTACCTCAAACAACAATTACTACTGGAACTCCCGTTCCCTTACCCTCAGCAACTTCGGTGTTTCCATCGCCTACGAGTGGTAATGAAATAATACGGTTCGCCTACAAGACGAACCGTATTTTTATGAAACCTGAAAAAGTGCTTAAGGCACAAGAACTTTCAGTGTCTCGCCATCGACAGACACCAGATATACACCTGCCGAAACCTCAAGAGAGGGTATCATGCGACCATACACATCATATACTTTTACGTTGTCATACGAACCGTCAACAATGATGCGTCCCGGCTCGGTATGCACTCTGAACGAAGGCTTGTCGGTAGTGATGTCCTCAATACCGGCGCTTGCGCTTGTCTTTACGCCCCAATAGAATTGTCCGATATTGGCACAACCGTTGTTTATGCCGGGCAGGTCGTAGCTTGAATAGCGGCCATCCCAGTTGTAGTAGCCGTAATTATAGTCGCCTGCAGGGTCGTGGCACACAAACGAGCCGATAGCTTTTACCGTGCCCGAGCAGTCGGGTTTGGCTTTCTGATCGGCGCGGAAGGCAAGAACAACATGGCCTCCGGTGCCGCACTGCAGGCAGATAGCATACGGACGGTTTGCACGACATTCGTTTTTCATCGATACGATATTTGCTGTTTCTATTACCGCATTGTCAGCACCGTTCAGCATGTGGAAATCGTCCATTGCATTGTTGGGCTGTCGGTCGCCATACCACAAATAGGCGTGGCCTCCTTTGATACCGTATGTCATGCCCCAGTAGCCTCCGTCATCGATCGATTCATTGAAAACATGTCCGGTCGACGGCGAAGTGTACTCCAGACCTACATACCATGCATATTTTGTTACCTGTACTGCGCCGCTGGGTTTGCCGGGGTTGGAAATATATTTCGATGGATCGTCCGGAAGAAGACCATAATAGCCTAAAAGCATGCACGATGTGGTAGACGCGCAGCAGTTGTAGCCGTAATTGACATTACCGTTGCCTAACGGAACCCAAGGGGTGTCCCATAATTGGTTGATATAAGGTATGTCAAGCAGACCGATGCTGTTTTCCTCGGTTGTCGCACGCGATACGGACTTTGCCGCAAGGATAGCCTCCTCGTTGATGTCCTCGCGGCGTGCTCCGCCAAATGCAGTGGCGATTACACCGATATTATCATTCTTGCCGGCTGCGAAGAGTTCGCTTCTGCGTGCCGGGGCTGCGTTATATTTTCCGCCCGAATAACTCAGACATTCTACTTTGCGATTGCCTCCGGCGTACGATACTACAATATCTCTGCCGCTCACGCTTGCCGATACGGGCACTGCGGCATCGGGCTGCACGATATCGGTGCTTTCAATCCCTCGGAAGTCAATGCGGCTTACCGATGCACTCTCAACCTTAAAATCGTTGGCTCGCTGCGAACGGGTCACTACGAGGCCTTCCGAGTCGTTTTCCCATGCGAAAGTTGTTACCTCGCCGAGTTCGTACACTTGGTTTTGGTCAAGTTCGATCGTCGCCAGCTCGCCGTTTATGCGATGAATGGCCAGCTTGTTGTTGTCGGGCGACCAAACAGGCATATAGCCATTGTCTACAGCCATTGTTTCTGTCTTGCCGCTCGCAAGATCAAGCACATGGCAATATCCGTCGAGGCTGCTGTAGGCTACCTTGCTGTTGTCGCGGTTAATGTTGGCAATATTTACGTATGAGCCAAGATCGTAGCTCTTCTTCGCTTCCTTGTTTACGATATATAGTGTATTGCCTACAGTATATGCAATCGTATTGTCCGACCCGAAAGATACCTGGCCGCATTGATCGGCATAAGGCTCGAGAAGGGTTACTTTGCCGGTCTCGACATCAAAGAGTGCCGGTGCCTGAAGTCCGTCATTGTCGATGCTCTTGAATCCGAGATATTTGCCGTCCGGGCTGACGTTGACATATCGGCCGGCGCCGGGGCCGCTGACCAAGGTTGTGAGGCCATTGTCGCTGATTAGCGATATGTCATTGCCTCGGTTGCTCATTGCGACTACACCGGCCTTGGTGCGGAGAGTATTTGTAATGTAACCCTGTGCATTACTCTCGTAATAATTGATCTGCGCATTTGCACAAAGACCCGATACAAGCAGAGCCAGACCGGCGGCCGCTCCGCTGAGCGAACCTTCTGATAAGTAAAATTTTTTCATGGGCTTAAGATTAAGGCTTATTTCGCAAAATTAACACTTAAATCCACACGCCCGATTAAAAAATTACTAAAAAGATGTATACAAATATTAATTTACCATGATTCTTGTTGGGAGAAGTGGGAGGGGAGGGTGTTGGGTTGGATTTCGGTGGTAATTACGAAGAGGGCTATGGCTCGGGTCATCAGGATGTCGTCGTGGTAGCCGTTTTTGGCGCCGAACGAACCGTTGGCGCGTTGCTCGTATACGGCGAGTTCGTTGCAAGCCTCGTTGTCGCGCTCGATATAACTGCCGTCGCGCACAGCCTCTATCAATCCGCCTATCAGCAGGGCTTTTGTGGCGCGGTTGGTGTGGAAACCTACCGACGAGGTATAGCGATTATTTGCGCGGTCGAATGTGCGGCGCATATACACATTGCTGTAGCTCTCGGCAAGGCGATGAAGCACAAACAGATTGGAGTCGGCCACGCCGCCATACTCCTCTGTTTCAAAAGTATTGCTTTCGATCACAAGCAGGGCGGTGTTGTAGAACCGCGCTATCGTGGCGCTCTTGCGAGCCAGCAGGTCGTGGTCGATGTGTCCGCGCCACTGCGCCACGAGTTCGGGAAGCCCGTTGCGCGGCACCTTGAATACGGCGATTACCGACCAGTCGGATTTTTCCGACCGGCCACCAACATCTACAGCAACTACATATCTCATATCCTTTATCGGCAGCTCCCACACGCATAGCCGGCCGGCACCCTCGTGGAATTTCCTGCCGCTGTCGTCCACCTCGCCGCAAGCGCCGGGCTGACTGCAGTTTACGCGCAGAGTCTCTATGTTTTTGCTCCCGAATACACCACTGCCGGTGTTGAGGAAAGCCTCCACATCGTCGCTCGGAAATTCGGCACGCATCTGCTCTTCCGTCTCATACTCGGCCGACTTGCGCCTGTACCACCATATCTGGTCGAGGCAAAGACCTTGATCCCAAAGCCGTTGCTCGTAGTCGGAAAGAGTTGATGCCACATGCCGCCTGTCGGGAGGAGCCAGTCGGTAGATCGGTATTTCGTACCATGGCACGAATACCGGATGCTTGTCGCCGCGACTCTCCTTACACCTCAGCCATTCGCTGTGAAAATAATTACCGACACCGTTTGCTGTCGACTCAATGGCTATCAGAGTATAAGGAGTCAAGGCTATGGCACCGCAGATGGCCTGAATAAAACGCTGAGGCGAACGTTGCGGCGTGCTGGCCCAGAATGCTGTTTCGCTCAGATGCGCCATGGCATAGTCGGCGCCGCGCACAGCCTCCTGGTTTTCGCTCGAACCTATAGTCACGCGGCATCCGCGACCCGTGATCTGTCGCACGTTAATTGATCGTTCGTAAGGCTTGAATTGAGGTTTTTCGTCGCCTTCCCACAGATCGGCCGGATAATTGCTCAGCAGTTTGGAGTACATGCCGCGTATGCCAGATGCCGTGTCCTTCACATGGGCGCATATCAGCGAATTCCAGTCGCGGCGGTGGCACGACTGAATCCATGCCATATACATCTGCACGAGGGTAGATCCGCCCCATTGGCGGGCTTTTAGCAGTATAAGGCGTATAGGCAGGCCGTTGATGCGATCCGACTCGAGCACCGATGCCACGCGCCGCTGAGGCTTGTTGAGCACGAAAGGCCCGTCGCCCTCGCGAGCCTTCTGCTTTACCACGGCACAGGTCACACACCAGTATTCGAAGTCGTAGCGGCAGCGGAGGCGTTGCCATTCGTCTCGGCACATCAACCTGCCGCGGTAGAGAGGATCGCGCGTCATACGTTCAGGCACAAAAACGGTTTCGAGCCCTTCCCAGTCGGTGCTGACCTTCACGCGACGGCCGATGCAGCCGATGCCCTTTACCGGATCATAAGGATGGTCGCGGTAAATACGCCGAAGGCTGTCGATAAGTAATATAATATCAGTGTTTTCCATCTTTTATACAAGTTTTATCCATGCGCTGTCGAAAACGAAATCGTCGGCCACGTCGCCCTCAATCAGCAGCTCGACCGCTCTTGCCGCCCTGCATGGCAACTTAATGGCGACAGGCCCTGCAATGGCGCCCGAAACGGCAGCCTTGCGTATGAGCCACGGCCTGAGTCGTCCCGGCCCTGACGCATTTATAGTAATGCTGCCATCGAATTGCGAGGTCTGCATTGCCACATTCAGCCATGCCACGTCGGCCATACGATAGTCGGGGCGGATGTTTTTGCGAAGATGCAGGTTGATGCGGTTCGAAGCGCTGAAAATCTCCGTAGACAAGTCATATAACATGTTGCCCTTGACGGCGAAAACATTGCCGAAAAGTTTCAGCGCCTCGGCTGTGATGCGAGTATACCTGAAGTAATTACCACTCTCGGCCGGGCTGTAAATGTCGATGTTGCCGCCGCGCCTCAGAGCCGTCAGTTCGTCCCTTTCGCTGTCGTATGCAACAGCGATATAATCCTGATTGTCGGCGATTATCTCGGCTTTGCCGCTGCGAGTGATGCGAGTTATGTTGCCCCGGGCAATGAATATGTCGCCATCCTTACCCGAGGCGATAGCATCCTCGCGGTCTATGCCGTGCTGCGATAAAGTCCGCAGCCCCGTTGCTCCGCTGTTGATATTGACACCGATACCATAAATCCCACTCCGACAGCCGAGTGTGAAATGCGATCGTCCGAACTCCCACGCCTGATTGCCGGAGCGGAGTCCTTTAAGCGCAACAGCCTCGCTGCCGGTACTTATTATAGTTTTTATGTCGAGAGGACGCGAAGAATCCGCAAATGCCAAACTGTCAGGCATTTTTATAGATTGATCTGTTACTGTCACTACCACTGTAGAGGCACTTGCCGCCGGGGTAAAGGGCTTGAGGTCGGGTGCGATATATACCGCATAACGTCCTGAAGCATCGGCGCTAAGATCGAGAGTGGCAAGATGGTTTTGTCCGTCGAAATATGAAATAATGCTCATAGTCCGAGCCTCGGGGAGCGGATAGCATATCACAGGGCCAAGTTTTGACGGGGCGTTTGTTTCGCCTCTTTCCTGCCGCTCCACGCCCTTGTTGCCCTCGAAATACACCGCGCTGTGACATCGCCACACACCGTCGGACACCTCGGCTGCAAATATGCCGACAGGATAGCCGCTATATGGCAGAGCGCTGATATTTCCCCAGACAACAGCTCCCGACGATTCGGCGGCACAGGCGGCGCTGAAACCATGCGGTGCGCTCAATATCACATTGTTATGATCGCGCACGGCTACTCTTTTCGTAAATGCCTTTTTGATCCGCGCAGTCGCAAGGCCGGGATCCGGCTCAACGGCAATATCGACCTTTATCCTCCGCGCTCCGTTGCCGAAAGGATTGATAATCACAGCCACGCGCTCCTCGAGCATTTCGATTCGAGCTATCGCCTGCATGATTGTGCGTCGGCTTTTACCTCGATAGGTGTTGCCGAGGCCGTTTTCGCGCCCCGGCAGTCCCACGCGGCAGAATGGAGCGCCGGCTACCCCGGCGCGTAGCAATGTGGCGCTGCCGTCGCTGTCGGTATCGTAGGGGTGGAAAAGTGGCGTCATAAACAGTTCGGCACGGGCGACATCGCCTTCCGCTTCGGGTAGAACAGCCTCGAGGTGCCAGGTCTTGGCCGTGAGCGTGTAGCCGTCGATGGTCTGACGGTCGGAAGAGCTAAGCGCCACAGTATCGGTGCATTGTGCGCCCTCGGCATGTGTGAGCAGCACGGGAGGTGACTCGAAGAGCATATTGCCCTTGCTGTCGAACAGTTTGTATCGGGCAAGAGCCGGCTGTATCATTACTCCCGACGAGGCTGCCTCGGAGCACAGGTGGCGGTAAGCTCCGGCAAGATCGCCGACAAGGGCGTCGCTATCCTTCTTGTCAAACAGCCCGTTGCTGTAGGCTTTGCTTAAAGTCCTGTCTCCCACCGATGCGCTGACGTCGGCATCGGCCACGGCAAGAAGGCTTATTGCCGGATAATCCCTACACAACCGGTCTACAGTGCCGTCAGCACCTACCGACACCGCTCCGGCGGTGGTCATTACGATGGCTGATGTGTCGCGTGTGATAGCGCAGAGAGCCGATCCGGGCAGTTCATTCGTCGAAATATCAGGGTTTCCGCCGCTGTTTACAGCTATTGACCCCACTTTATTTCCCTTTGTCACTATCAGTCTGTTGCCGATTCGGGCGATTGCATTATAGCCGTCGGGCATGGTGGTAGAGCTCGGCAGACCGACAGGACGTAGTATTACGGAACCGGAATTGTCTGTGTCGGGTCTGAGATTTTCGGCATCGATAGCGCCATTGCCAATTATCGACGTACACATTTTTATTTCATCCTTTTTCATAACTTGATTTTAAAATAGATGTGCAAAATTATGTATGGCTCATAGCGGCTTATCCCGAAAAAATCACTACCTTTGCTTTATGTATAAGTCGATACGCCTCGTCCGCATTATTATCTCATTGATAGCCATGGTAGTACCTACTTGGTCGCTGCTTGCCGGCTACGAGAGCGTATTTGTGAGAATGCAAGTATTTACCTCCCTTCTCGCCGGCGTTGCCGTGTGCCTGATCTTCTGGGCGATAGTCACGCTTATTTATGGCCGTATCTACTGCTCCACAGTCTGCCCCTTGGGTACACTGATGGATTGCGTGTCGGCATCGCGGCGCAAAATACTGCATCGCCGCCCCGAGTACAGACATTGCGCCCCGTCGTCGCGTACACGTATCGTGTTCCTCTTCCTGGCCATTATCGCTATTGTCAGCGGCTCGGCTTTCCTGCCAACCGTGTTTGATCCCTATTCGGCATATTCGCGTATGGTAGAGGAACTTGTCGCCCGTCCGCTCGGGCGTGCCTATGAAGCGGTGGCCTTCTCGATATCATCATTGTCGGTCGCCCTGATCACAGCCATAGGTGTGCTGCTGGTCGCATGGCGTAGAGGACGCTTGATATGCAATACCGTATGCCCGGTGGGTACAGTTCTCGGTGTAGGCAGTAAAAAATCGTTTTTCCATATCGAAATAGACCCTGACAAATGTATCAACTGTGGCGAATGTGAGCGTGTGTGCAAGGCGCAGTGCATCAAATTGCCCGAAAAAACGATCGACACATCGCGATGTGTGGTGTGCTTCGATTGTACTACCGTTTGCCCTAATCAGTCCATTAATTATAAATCAGGCCGTTATCGTCTCGATATGCCTATGCTCCAGAATGTGGGGCAAGGCTCGACGGCTCAAACTTCCACTCCGAAATGAAACAATATCTTGATCTGTTGCAGCATATCCTTGATAACGGCACCACAAAGCACGACCGCACAGGCACAGGCACAAAATCGGTGTTCGGCTATCAGATGCGTTTCGACCTCAGCGAAGGCTTCCCTCTGCTGACAACCAAGAAACTGCATCTGAAATCGATCATTCACGAGTTGCTGTGGTTTCTTGCCGGAGACACGAATGTGAAGTATCTTCAGGATCATGGAGTGCGCATCTGGAACGAATGGGCCGACCCGATGGCAACCTCGGCCATATCTACGGATATCAGTGGCGCTCATGGCCCGACTACAACGGCGGTCATATCGACCAGATTTCGCAGGCGGTAGATACCATTAAAAACAATCCCGACTCGCGCCGCATCATGGTGAGCGCATGGAATGTGGCCGACATACCGGCCATGAATCTGCCCCCATGCCACGCGCTGTTTCAGTTCTATGTGGCCGACGGCCGCCTGAGCCTGCAGCTCTATCAGCGCAGCGCCGACTGCTTCCTTGGCGTGCCTTTCAATATCGCCTCTTATGCCCTGCTGTTGCAGATGATGGCTCAGGTAACGGGTCTGAAGGCAGGCGATTTCGTGCATACACTCGGCGATGCTCACCTCTACCTCAATCATCTCGATCAGGCACGTCTTCAGCTCACACGCGAGCCGCGCAAGTTGCCTCAGATGATTATCAACCCCGAGGTTAAGGATATATTCGACTTCAAGTACGACGATTTCAAGCTCGAGGGTTACGACCCTCTTCCCCACATCAAAGCGGAGGTGTCGGTATGATACATATTATAGCTGCAATAGACCAAAACCGCGGACTGGGTGTCGGCGGCGACATGCTCTACCATTTCCGTGAGGATCTGCGTCGATTCAAGACCGTGACAATGGGGCACACGCTGATTATGGGTCGCAAGACCTTTGATTCGCTCCCCGGCGGAGCATTACCCGGCCGCAGAAATATAGTGATCACGCGCAATGACAAGTGGCAGGCTCCCGGAGCCGAGCGTGCTTCGAGTCTTGACGAGGCCATAGCCCTTGCCGGCGACAGCGAGATATTTATAATCGGAGGAGGACAGATCTATACACAGGCATTACCCCTTGCCGACGAACTCGACCTGACGCTGATACACGCCGCTGCGCCGGAAGTAGATACTTACTTCCCTGAGTTTGAGGATGATTTTGTAGAAGTCCGTCGCGAAGATCTCGAAAAATTCAGTTTTGTAGCCTTTAAGCCGAAAAATCCTCGGCAATAAAGCGAGCCACCGAATCGGTATAATTCGCTTCGATCACGCAATTGGCGGCCGCTTTTACCTCGGGTAGAGCGTTGCCTACAGCCACTGCCACGTCTGCCACCGAAAGCATGGGCAGATCGTTGAGGCTGTCGCCGAAAACGACAAGCCTGTCGGCGCCACATTCCTCTTTCAGCTTCAACACCGCACTGGCCTTGCTTATGCCCGGTGGGAAGACCTCGAAATTCCATATCCGGGGATTGAAAACATCGGGGTAACAGCATACCGAACAATCCGACACGGATCTGAAGGCCTCGGCTGCAGCCCGTATGCTCTCTTCCTCGCCCATGGCGTAGAGCAGCATGGTGTGGGTTTCGGCTCGTTGCGGCGCCGGCGTGCCGAGGTGGAAGCGTTTGAGTATCAGATTGCTTCGTTCGAGATAAAAGCTCTCTTCCGCTTTGTTGAGATGCAGAGCCGAGTGATACACGTCGAGGCTCATGCGGTCGTCGGACATGACATAGACAAAGGGTTGTACGCCATGACGATTGCAAAATTCGAGAGCATTTTTCACATCCTTCCCCGGCAGAAAATTCGGATCGCGGAAGTATTCGTCGCCTCGCATCCAGTAGGCACAGCCGGTCATAACTACAGCCGGCGGTGTGGTGCGCGTCTGCGACAGGAGAGGCACCACGGTAGCCGGCGTGCGTGCAGTCGCTATCGTTATCAAGGCTCCGAGGTCGCTCAGTTCGCTTATTATAGCGGCTGATCGTTCGGAAATGCGGCTGTCGGTGCTCAGCAGTGTGCCGTCGAGATCGCTGACGTAGAGTGTTTTGCTCATTTATTCGTGAGGACGGGGCGGATAGTCGATGGTGTAGTGCAGACCGCGCGATTCGCGGCGTTCCTTGGCCTGGCGCATGATCAGGTAGCCGACATTGATGATGTTGCGCAGCTCGCATATCTCGCGCGACGCCTTCGAGCTCTTGAACAGTCGTTCGGTCTCCTCATAGAGTATGTCGAGGCGGTTCCAAGCGCGGTCGAGACGCAGGTTGGAGCGGACAATGCCCACGTATGTGCCCATGATCTGGTTTACCTCCTTATGCTCTGGGTTATCAGCACCATTTCTTCGTTGTGGCTTGTGCCCTCGTCGTTCCATGCCGGCACGTCGGTGCGCAGCGATATGCCCGGCATTTCACGGCGTGCGTGTTGGGCTGCAGCATCGGCATATACAACAGCTTCGATGAGCGAGTTGGACGCCAGTCGGTTGCCGCCGTGCAGGCCTGTGCACGAGCACTCGCCGAGAGCGTAGAGGTGGCGTATCGACGATTCGCCGTTGAGGTCCACGCTTATGCCGCCGCAGAGGTAGTGTGCCGCCGGAGCCACGGGTATATAGTCCTTTGTGATGTCGATGCCGAGCGAGAGGCATTTGGCGTAGATATTGGGGAAGTGATGTTTGGTCTCTTCGGGATCCTTGTGGGTGACGTCGAGATAGACGTGGTCGTCGCCGTGGAGTTTCATTTCCGAGTCGATGGCGCGGGCCACGATGTCGCGCGGGGCCAGCGAGAGGCGCGGGTCGTATTTGTGCATGAACTCCTCGCCCTTGAGGTTGCGGAGCACGGCGCCGTAGCCGCGCATGGCCTCGGTGATGAGGAACGAGGGACGGTCGCCGGGATGATAGAGGGCTGTGGGGTGGAACTGGATGAACTCCATGTCGCGCACGGTGCCTTTGGCGCGGTATACCATGGCTATGCCGTCGCCGGTGGCCACGAGCGGATTGGTGGTGGTCTGATAGACAGCTCCTACGCCGCCGGTGGCCATGACGGTGATTTTGGAAAGGAAGGTGTCGACACTGCCGTTTCCATGTCGAGCACATAGGCGCCGTAGCATGTGATGTCGGGAGTGCGGCGTGTCACTATCTTGCCAAGATGATGCTGGGTGATGATCTCGATGGCGAAATGATGTTCGTAAATATCTATCTGGGGATGAGCTTTTACAGCCTCGATAAGACTCTGTTGTATCTCGAAGCCGGTATTGTCGGCGTGGTGGAGAATACGAAATTCGCTGTGTCCGCCCTCGCGGTGGAGGTCGTAGTCGCCATTTTCGTTCTTGTCGAAATTCACGCCCCACTCAACGAGCTGACGAATCTGCTCGGGAGCGCCTTTTACTACTTTTTCAACGGCCTTGGGGTCGCTGAGCCAGTCGCCGGCAACCATCGTGTCGTGGATATGTTTGTCGAAATCGTCGACCTCAAGATTTGTGACCGAAGCCACACCACCCTGAGCAAGTGCTGTATTGGCTTCATCAAGGGTCGTTTTGCACACCAGTGCCACTCGCGATCCTTCGCCGGCGACTTTGAGGGCGAAACTCATGCCGGCAATACCTGATCCTATCACCAGATAGTCGTATTCAAATGTCATTTCCTTTTAGCTTTTAAGGTCGGTGCAAAATTATTAATTTTTTTCGACTGCACAAACCTTATAAAGCAAATACATCTTTTTTATTTGTAGGGTAGTCGTATTTTTTGTAATTTTGGGCATTAATCGAAAACAAATAATTCACCTTTCTATAGAAAAACGTATGGCAGAATTTAGCGCCGCCGACCTCGAGCAATTGTCGGCAAAGGGCATCAGCCGCGAGAAAGTCGAAAGCCAGCTCGAACGCTTCCGCACAGGGTTTCCTTACCTTACTATTGATTCTCCTTCGTCGGTAGGACTGGGTATTCTTCCTGTCGATGCTGAAATGACCGAAAGCTGCCTCAAGCGCTGGCAGGCCTTCCTCGACGACAACGGCGATGTGCTCAAGTTCGTGCCTGCCTCGGGTGCGGCATCGCGCATGTTCAAGGCTCTCTTCTCTTTTGTAAACGGCGAAGACAATGAGCCCAAGGCCGGCAGCCCCGTGGCCGAGCTGGTAAGCCGTATCGGCGATTTTGCTTTTTACGGTCAGTTGAAGGCCGCTACAGAGCGTCTGTACAATGCTACTCCCGAAGAGCTCGCCGCTCAGGGTCGCTACAAGGAGCTCGTTGGCGCTATCATATTGCCCGAAGGCCTCAACTACGGTGCGCTGCCTAAGGCACTGCTTACCTTCCATCGCTACGACGACGGCGTGCGCACAGCCCTTGAAGAGCAGCTTGCCGAAGGCGCCCAGACTGCAGCATCGAAGGACGGCGTGGTAAAACTCCATTTTACCGTATCGTCGAACCACCGCAAGCTATTCGAGGAGAAACTTGCCGAGGCTGTTCCGGCAATGGAAAAACGCTATGGCGTGCGCTACGAGATAAGCCTCTCCGAGCAGAAACCCAGCACCGACACCATCGCTGTGACTCCCGATAATGAACTCTTCCGCGACGATGCGGGCAAGCTCGTGTTCCGTCCCGGCGGACATGGCGCTCTTATCGAAAACCTCACTGATATCAACGCCACTGTGGTGTTTATCAAGAATATCGACAATATAGTAGGCGACGCCCACCGCGCTGATACCATTCAGTATAAGAAATTTATCGGCGGCCTGCTCCTGCTCGTCCGCGACCGCATAGAGGCTCTTACTGCCGCTCTCGCTTCCGATCCTACCGACGAAGTGATAGAGTCGGCCACTCAGTTTGTCGAGCAGATCCTCTTTATCAGCTGCCCTGCACTCCACAACTCCACACCGGCCGATCGTCGCGATCTTCTGATCAAGATACTCGACCGACCCTTGCGTGTATGCGGCATGGTGCGCAACGAAGGCGAGCCCGGCGGCGGCCCCTACAATGCCTATTCTTCGGATGGCAAGATGATCGCTCCCCAGATCCTCGAATCGACACAGATAGATATGAGCAAGCCCGAGAACGTCGAAATGATGAAGGGCGCCGGATATTTCAACCCCGTCGATCTGGTCTGCTACCTCAAACATGTGGATGGCACGAGCTACGACCTTACAAAATACGTCGATCCGGCCACCGGATTTATCTCGGAGAAGTCGCTTGGAGGCCGCGAACTGAGAGCTCTCGAGCTCCCCGGCCTGTGGAACGGTGCCATGAGCAACTGGAACACCGTTTTTGTTGAAGTCCCCGAATCGACTTTCAACCCCGTGAAGACTGTGAACGACCTTCTGCGCGAAGCTCATCAGTAATATTGTAACTTATCATTCATGACTGGAAAGATTTTAATAATAGCTGCTCCGTCGGGATGCGGCAAGTCTACGATAATCAACGCTTTGCTTGAAGGCGGCGACCTCAATCTCGGCTTCGCCGTTTCGGCTACGACACGTTCGCCGCGCGATGGCGAGCGCGATGGCGTGAACTACTATTTCATGAGCGAGGACGAATTTCGCGACCATATCGCCGAGGGCGATTTCGTGGAATTCGAAGAAGTATATCCCGGCCGTTTCTACGGCACTCTTCGCAGTGAGGTAGAGCGTATTACCGGCTCGGGTCACAATATCATCCTCGACCTCGACGTGAACGGCGCATTGAGAGTGAAGCAACTCTACGGCGACCGCGCCATGGCTATATTCATCGCTCCGCCGAGTCTCGACGAGCTGCGTCGACGCCTCGAGTTCCGCGGCACCGAGACCACCGAGGTGATCGATGTGCGCGTAGACCGTGCTTCCTATGAAATGTCGCGTGCTCCCGAGTTCGACCAGTGTGTGGTCAACGACCGCCTCGATACAGCAATCGAAGAGACGCATAATATCATCAAGGCATTTACCGGCGCATGAGCACTATAGGTATATTCGGGGGCTCTTTCAATCCTGTACACGCAGGGCACATGATGCTTGCATCGTATCTGACCCAATGGGGCTATCTCGATCAGGTGTGGCTCACTTTGTCGCCGCTCAACCCGATGAAGGATCCCACAGAGCTGCTGCCCGACACCAAACGCCTGGCCATGCTATCGATAGCCACAAAGGGTGCCGTCAACATAGATATCTGCGATATCGAGTTGTCGATGCCCAGGCCTTCGTATACCATCAACACTCTCAATGTGCTGGAGGAGCGCTATCCCGAACACAAGTTCAAGCTCGTGATCGGCAGCGACAACTGGCAGATCTTCGACCGCTGGCGCTCGGCACAGGAAATACTCGACCGCTTCGGCGTGATTGTGTATCTCCGTCCCGGATATCCTGTAGATAAAACCCATATCGACGGCATGGAGGTGGTGGATGCGCCTATGGCACATGTGTCGAGTACTTTTATTCGCCAGGCTATTGCCAAAGGCCGGAATATGAATTATTTCCTGCCGGCCGGGGTGTATAAGTACATTACCGACAATAAACTTTATCAAGTTTCGGATTAAATAAAATGAGCATGATCAACGAACAATCCGGCGCCCTCGATGCCCGAGGCCTTCAGCTTACGGCTCTCGCTGTCGGCTACGTGCGCCTGGTGGCCGGTGCAGCCGAGAGCGAGCCCCAGACTTTTGTCTACAATATTTTGCGCCTGCTGCCGGCTGTATACTCCAACCTGCTGGAACTGAAGCCTTACGGCGAATACGAAGGCGGCGAGGACTACGACAACTATGATACCGGCGCAATACTGGGCCAGTTGACCGAAGAGCAGTATGCCGCTGTTGCCGGCGCTGTAGCCACTTTGCTGGGGCAGTACGACACATATCTCGACACCCCGGCCGAGGATATGCGCTATAGCGAGACGCCTGTCGCAGTGTCGCTATCGGAGCAGTTGGCCGACATCTACCAGTCCCTGGCCGATTTCGCAACTACTATTGCCGATGCACCGGCCGAAGGCGCTCCCGATGTGCTTGCCGACATCAAATACAGATTTCACAGCTATCTGGCCGACACTATATGCACCGCAATACGAGCCTGCAACCTTATTTATCAATCTAAAGTACTCGAAACAGAATGAACCACATACAAGATCTCTGCAACTTCCTTGATTCGTCGCCCGTCAACTTCTGGGCGGTAGAAACCGTCCGCGAGCGCCTCGAAACAGCAGGCTTCCGTCGCCTCGACATGCGCGATTCATGGGATCTCAAACCCGGCGACCGCCGCTATGTAGTGCAGAACGGCTCGGCGATATTCGCCTTTGTCGTTGGCAATGGCGACGCCCATACCGGCTTTGATATTATAGCCGCCCACAGCGATTCGCCCGGTTTCCGTATCAAGCCCAATTGCGAGATAAATGTAGAAGGCAATGTGAAGCTCAACACCGAGGTGTACGGCGGCCCGATACTTTATACGTGGTTCGACCGTCCGTTGTCGATTGCCGGACGTGTGGTGCTCCGCAGCGAAGATCCGCTTAATCCGGAATACAGGCTCGTGAAGTTCGATCGCCCCATGCTGGTAATCCCTCATCTGGCCATTCACTTCAACCGTCAGGTCAACGAAGGCAACAAGCTCTCGAAGCAGAAGGACATGCTGCCCGTCATCGCCCTCGACTGTAAGGACTGCAAGGGTCTGATCCGTCGGCTTGTGGCTGAGAAACTTGATGTTGACCCCGATGCGATACTCGATTATGACCTGTCGCTCTACACCTGCTCTAAAGCCGGTACTGTCGGCCTTGAGGATGAAATGATCTGCTCGGGCCGCATCGATGATCTCAGCATGGTACATGCCGGAATGGCCGCAATACTCCAGGCCGCCGACGAGGCATCGGCGCATACCCGTGTGCTTGCCATATTCGACAACGAGGAAACCGGTTCGGGCACAAAGCAGGGCGCTGCATCGCCTATCCTTGAGCACATTCTGCGTCGCATTGTCATATCGCAGGGTGGCGGCGAGGACGAATATATGCGTGCGGTGGCCGGATCATTCATGATTTCAGCCGACAATGCCCACGGTCTGCATCCTAACTATGTGGAGAAGTACGATCCGACAAATCATCCCGTACTCGGCGGCGGCCCATGCATCAAGGTCAATGCCAACTGCAAGTATATGACCGATGCTGATTCGTCGGCAGCTTTCCGCGCTATTTGCGAGCGTGCCGGTGTGCCGTTCCAGAGCTTTGTAAATCACAGCGATGTGGCCGGAGGATCTACATTAGGCAATATCCTTACCTCGAAAATACCTCTGCGCGGCGTAGATATGGGTGCTCCGGTGTGGGCTATGCACAGCGCTTGCGAGACGGCTTCGACTGCTGACCACCTCTACACAATCGCTGCCTTTACAGAATTCTACCGCCTCTACCCGGCAAAGTAATTCCAAAAAAACTGCAAGGTTGACGTAAATTCGGAATAAGGTATACTATTCCACGCCTAAGGCCTTGAGACGGGCTGTAGCGTCGGCGGCAATGTCGAGTGCCATGGTGGCGCTGATGGCTTTGCCGCCGAAAGTTTTCATTTCCTTGGGGTAAGAGCTTATTTCACTGCGTATTTCGGCATCGACGGCGCATAGCTGCTCGGGCAGATTGTCTGCTCCGATGCGGTCGACTGTGGCGTTGGCGAGGGCTCCGTACATCGCGGCTATGCGTGGCAGGTGCCCGTCGCGGTCGCTCATTGCTATGCTTGGATCGTTGGCCAGTGCCGATGCTATGGCGAAAGTGCTCTGTAGTGTAGATGTGTATATACTCGGTATTTTCTCGGGGTCGACTTTCTCGATCAGACATGTCATAAGCACCATCGATGCCGTAGCGAGAGCTTCGAGCCCCATGCCGGCATCATAGAGAGTCGAAACATGCGGCCCCGACACATATAATACAAGAACTCCGTATGCCGACCTGTCTTCGATCGCTGATTGCCTGAGATCTTCGGCGGCACGGGCGAGTTCTTCGCCTGTCCATGCCAGGATGTCGCGACCGTCGCCGGCTTCGGCAAGACGCCTGAGCTCGGCGTTGAAGGCCTGCAGGCGTCCTCGCATATCTATTGCCGACATATTACTCTACCTGGTGCAGATCGTGGCCCATGCGTTCCTTTTTGGTGTGCATGTAGCGCAGATTGTAGGGGTTGGGAGCGACTTCGATGGGCACGTTCTCGACCACTTCGAGGCCGTAACCCTCGAGGCCGATGCGCTTGACGGGGTTGTTGGTCATCAGGCGCATCTTTCGGATGCCGAGCATGTTGAGTATCTGCGCGCCCACGCCATAGTCGCGCTCGTCGGCCTTGTGGCCCAGATGCAGGTTGGCGTCGACGGTGTCGAGGCCCTCTTCCTGCAGCTTGTAGGCCTTGATCTTCTCCATCAGGCCGATGCCGCGCCCCTCCTGATTGAGGTATATCACAGCTCCGCGTCCCTCTTTCTCGATCATCTCCATGGCCTTGTGGAGCTGGTCGCCGCAGTCGCAGCGCTTCGAGCCGAAGATGTCGCCCGTGGCGCACGACGAGTGCACGCGCACCAGCACGGGCTCGCCGTCGGCTATCTCGCCCTTGATGAGGGCGATGTGCTCGAGGCCGTTGCTCTTCTGGCGGAAGGGTATGAGGCGGAAGTGGCCGTAGGCGGTGGGCATGTCGACCTCGACGCCCTGTTCTACAAGTTGTTCGGAGGCAAGGCGGTAGCTTATAAGGTCGCGGATCGAGATCAGCTTCATACCCCACTCGTCGGCACGTTTGCGGAGCTCGGGCAGACGGGCCATCGAGCCGTCGTCGCTCATAATCTCCATAAGGGCGGCTGCGGGTTGCAGGCCGGCAAGACGGGCGAGGTCGACGGCTGCTTCGGTGTGGCCCGAGCGGCGCAGCACGCCGGCATCCTGGGCATAGAGGGGATTGATGTGTCCGGGGCGGCCGAAGGTCTCGGGGGTGGACTCGGGATCGGCGAGCGCGCGGATGGTGGCGCAGCGGTCCTCGGCGCTGACGCCGGTGGTGCAGCCTTCGAGTTTGTCGACGGTGACGGTGAAGGGGGTGCCGAGCATCGAGGTGTTCTGATCTACCTGATGCGGCAGCTCGAGCTCGCGGCAACGCGACAATGTGATGGGAGCACAGAGCACGCCACGGGCGTTCTTGAGCATGAAATTTACCTGCTCGGGGGTGATTTTTTCGGCGGCGACGATGATGTCGCCCTCGTTTTCGCGGTCTTCGTCGTCGACCACGATTACCATTTTGCCCTGGCGGAAATCTTCGATTGCTTCTTCGATGCTGTCAAGCTGTATCATTGTCGGTTGTATTTTATTGATTATTTAATGCTTCACTCCAGACGCCTGATGAGGTTACGTGTCGTTTCGATCATGCTGTCGAGACGGCGTGGGGTGGGGTGGAACGGGTACTGGTTGAGATAATTTATCACGTATATATCCGGGCTGTTGCTCAGATAGTCGATCATGGCGCCGAGGGGCTGACGTAGCTCGGGAGTGCCGCTGCCGCTTATGCGCCAATATAGTTTCTTGAATAATGATGCGTGGCCGATACGCTCCTTGGCGCTTTCGCACAGGCTCAGGTATTCACGAGCCATGTCGAGGGCTGTAGGCTTGTCGACTTCGGTCATGCGCACTTCCTTGAGCGTGAGGCTACGCTCGAGGCCCTTGCCTCGCAGGCGGAGGAAGAAGTTGCGGTAGGCGTCGATGTTGAACACCGCCGAGTCGCCTACGGCTTTGTAGGTAAAGAACACGCCCAAAGGCATCAGGACTGCCGTACTGAGCCATATACCCTGCCATACCTCGAGTTTGCCGTCGCGTGCGGCCTTGTAGCCGGCGTTGTCGATGATGAAGTATACGATAAACAGGATTACCGATATGATAAGGGGTGTGCCAATGCCGCCTTTTTTGATGATTGCGCCCAGCGGTGCGCCGATAAAGAAGAATATAAGACAGGCAAACGAGAGGGTAAATTTTTTCTGCATCTCGATGTCGTGGCGGCGCATCATCTTGGCTTGTTCCTCAAGCATAAGGCTGCGGTAGGAATATTCCTGTTTCTGACGCTTGGCACGTGCCAGGGCCTGCGATATGTATGTCTTTGCCGACGACGGGTTGGGCGACACAAAGAATGAGTCGATGTTGAGCGGTTGGTCAACCTTGACCTGAGGGCGTGGTTCGGTTACCTGCACGCCGTTGCGGCGTGTGGTTATGGTGGGGCTGAGGCCGAACGAGCCGGCCTGGAGCAGCTCGCGAGCATATTCGTTGCCTATCGAGTCGACCTGATGGCCGATGGAGTCGATAGAGTGGCGAAGCTGCGATATGTTCTGTCCTACGTAGAGTGCTCTCACACCGCCCTCGTCCATGCGGTTGAAGTTGGCGTCGAAGGGGAAGTAGATCTCTTTGCGCGTGAAGTGCTCGCGGCGGAAGGGCAGATAGCGCTGGCTGCCCGAGCCGAGGGAGTTGTCGCGCATGTTCTCGAACATTTCGCCCGAGTGGAGATCGAGGAAGAGGCGTGTCTTGTCCTCGGTGAAGTTGAACTGACCCGAGTCGGCAAGAATCACGCGGGTGTTGTCGATGCCGCGCGAGAGGTCGTAGATTATCATGTCGTAGAGCATGCCCGTTTCGGTATTCTTGCGCTCGACATAGAGGTTCATGTTGGGAATCTGGTCGTAGAACGACCGCTCGGGAATCTCGACCTCGGGCGATTTCTGGCGCACGGAGAACAGCAGTGTCCACATCTTGGTCTGCGCCACCGGCAGCACATTGTTCTGGAAGAAGAAGGCGCCGATGGCGATCAGCACCATAAGCATGATCAGCGGCGTCATGATGCGGAACAGCGATATGCCGGAGGCTTTCATGGCCGTGAGCTCGAACTTCTCGCCGAGGTTGCCGAATACCATAAGCGCGCCAGCAGCACGGCCAGCGGCAGCGCCATGGGCACCATGGTGAGGGCGGCATAGAAGAAAAGTTCGCCGATAACGTCGACCGACAGGCCTTTGCCTACAAGGTCGTCGACAAAGCGCCACAGGAATTGCATAAGCACGATAAAGAGACAGATAAAAAACGTCATGGCCAGCAACGGCAGAAACCGTTGCAGCATATACAGATATAGACGTTTTATTATCATAGCTCCTTATCCGACCTGTTTTTTATTACCTCTTACAGATTTACGGTGCAAAGATACGAATAAGTCGAGAGCAAAGCAAAATTTATTTGGCTTTGCCGAGCGTGAGTATCTTCGGCGCAGTCAAAGATACGAATAAGTCGAGAGCAAAGCAAAATAAAATTTGGCGAGGCGAGCGGTCCCCGGTATGCCGAGGCGCGTCTGTAGGTAGGCCAGGCGATAAATCAGCTTTCTGACACCGCTGTTGCGGCTCAGCAGTTCGGCCATCATCGCGCGGCCTTGTCGGTTGCCGGTCCGTTCGGTAAGGGCGTATTCGATCGTTCTCTTCAGGTCGGTCCACACGGTTTGCCCTAAAACCTGTTCGATAGATCGCAGGGCAGGCTCCATGCGCGACGGATCGCAGTCGTAAGTGCCTGTGATCGACACTTCCTGAGCTATCACGTCGATGCCCGATAAGCCGATATAATATATCACTGGTTTGAGGGCGAGCATGCGGCAGCCGAGCTCTATGTCATCCCAATATCTTAGGTCGAGTTTCCACCCACCGACACGGCGCACAAGCTCGGTACGCGCACACCAGCGCTGGGTGGCCATGCCGCCGTGCATCAGGTTGTGCCATTGGTCGCCCTTGCGTGCGAATGTCTTTACCGAACGGTGGCCGTTGGTGTGGTATGTCACATCCCAGCCTATTATTTCGGCATCGGGATGATTGTTGATGGCATCGATCGCCCGGGCGATATGTCGGGGAGGCATTATGTCGTCGGAGTCGAAAAACAATATCCATTCGTATCGGGCGAGATCAAGGCCGGTATTACGGGCTGCCGGGGCTCCGGGGGTAGTACACTTTGCCAAAACGGTGTCAATGCCCAGGCCTTGAAGTTTTTTTTGCCATGACTCGAGGGTAGAGTAGGTGCCGTCGGTGGAGTTGTTGTCGACCAGTATAAGCTCGAAGTCGCGCGATGTCTGCCGTGCCATCGACTCAAGAGTAGATGCCACGAGCTTTTCCCGATTGAATACCGGGATTACCACGCTGATTTTTCTTCTTGTCTCAGCCATGTTGCAAAGATACGAATAAGTCGAGAGCAATGCCAAATTTATTTGAGCATTGCCGAGCGAGAGTATCTAAGGCCGCATATTTCCATTTTGCCCTTGTTTCTTCGGGGGCTTGTTGAAACGGTACTGGATGTGGAATAAAATGTAGCGAGGCAAGGTAGCCTTGATCTGTTCTATTTTTGCCTGTGCGTTGACGATATAGTTCACGCTGTTGTACTGTCGCAACAGATCGTAGGCATCGGCGATAAGCACCACTTTGCCTTTGAAAACCGTTTTTGTGATCCGTACATTCCATATCACGTCGGAGGTGTTGAGCCGTCTGTCGTCGAAACCATTGCGACCCATCAGCGACATGTCGGTCGACAGTCCCCAGTCGTAAGGAAGGGTAAGCTCCGCAGCCAATCCGCCGCCAAAAGTCCACGACGATCGATCTGTCATATTCTGATCAGGGCTCGAATATCCCGTTCGTCCTCCTTTTAGATTGGCCGTCAGTCTGGTTCTTTTTTTCGACCAGGATAGGTTCATGCGTTCTGTCACATTCAAAATTCTTACCACATGTTTGGGCGGCAGAGCCCCGTCGCTTGCGTCCGTACCGATAAGGTCTACACTGTTTCGGTAATTGGCCATGGTTGACGAGTTAAGTGAAAATCCTTTACCCAAAGAGGCGAACAATCGATATGTGCCCGATATGTTCCAATTGCCGTTGACATTATATGTGCTGTAGGTGCGTACGCCCGTTTCGCGATTATATTCAAATCCTCGGGCAAGCTGGTTGAAGAGAACCGAAAAATTTGCATTTACCCCATGATTGAATTTTCCGTTTGGTTTTGCGAAATTGGTAATGATATGGCCTCTGAGTTCCATTCCGTTCTTGAGGTCGGGATTGCCCTTGTAGATATTAAGAGGGTCGGCGTTATTGTCGACTTCTATCATATTATACAAGTCCTTTACAGTCGAATTCAGCTCCACTGAGGCATTTAACGACTTACTCCATTTGCCGTCCTGGCGGTGGTTGAGCATAACACTGCCTTTTATCCCGAAAAGATAATCGACCGGCGAGAGACTCTGTGTGCGTTCCAAAGCCGGCTGAAGATAGGTATAATCACGCGATAGCATTTCAAACGAGCCGCCAAAATGAGCCGATGTCATAAAATTGTTTTTGCCGCTGTGGTTATACGAAAGCTCAGGCGTTATCCGGTTTGAATGAACCCTTAGTTTGGAGCGGTAACTCAGCTCGGGGTCGAGAGTAGGCGCATATTCGCGCATCGAGGGCAGATAGCCGAGAACGCTCCCTGCGGCGTCGAAGCCATCGACACCCTCAAGATGATAGTACATCGACGATACATCGTTGTTTTGATGCGAATATATGTAGGAGATATTCAGATTGAGGCCGCGGCTGAAGTGATTGTTATATTTTATATTGGCATTGATGGAAGAGTACTTGTTTGGCGAGCCGTCGCGGTAGAGATACGACAGATTGTCGGGTACGGGGTTGGCGCCGCGGTTGATAATATATCTGTTGAAATCGTTGTTGCGTCGGTCGTTGTGGTTGAAGCCCAGATTAACATCAAGCGAACTGCCGAGCGAGCCGCCGGGTGTCGGACGTGAGAGGACTATAAAACTACTTGCCGATACGCCAAAATCAGCATTCCGGCCCTTGCTCATTGATTCGTTGATATTTCGGTAGATCATAGAATCGATAGCCGATCCGTCGGCGGTATATATATCTGTCAGCAACCGGCGCGACATGTCTTTGATTTCCCCCGTGAAGCTGCCGTCGATGAGGTTGCTTCGGCTTTTGCGGTTCATATATTTAAATTTCGGGGCTATTGAGAGGTTGACCCTGTCGGCAATTCTTCGGTGGACAGCGTGGTTTGTCTCTATCGACATGTCACGCGACAGACGGTCGTCCCATTTATACGAATAGGTGTCGCCGGTGTCAAAAAAATTGACCGATCGTGTCTCGATAGCGTCGGTAAGTTTCGATCCGTCATATTTGACATTGCCGTTGATCTCCCATCCGGCATCTTTCCATGTATATATGATACCGGCGTTCTGGAATCGCGAGTCTTTGTTTGTCGCACTTTGCGGCCGCCACACTTCATTGCCCATGTTCGCCTGCAACTGATCAGAAATATTGTTTGCGCCTGCATGGAGCATTATCGAAGCCTTGTCGTTGTACCACATAGCGAATAATCGGCCCAGATATCGGTCGCCGAGAGCAGCACCGACTTCTATGTTGCCCAGCCATCCGATAGCATATTCACGCTTGAGGCGTACATCCATCACATAGCGCGAGTCGCCCACATTGGCTCCCATGAGCTCGCTGTTGCGACCGAGCTTGTCGTATACAGCGATATCCTTCACGGTATACGAGGCAAGGTTCTGAAGCATCAGCTTTTTGTCGCTGTTGAAAAGATCGCGGCCATTGAGCAGCAACTCGTTCACAAATCGGCCATTGCAGAATATACGCCCGTCGCTATGGAGCTCTACGCCCGGCAAGCGCGCAACAAGGACATCGAGCATCGACCCCTCGGGCAGCACAAATGCGTCGGCATTGTAGATCAATGTGTCGCCTTTGTGATAAAATTTTACCTTCGATGCCGTCACTGTCAACTCTTTCAGCTCATTGGGCCTCGGGCTGTCGTCTGTGCGCGTCAACTCTACTTTTGGGATATTTAAGCGAACAGAACCCTTAGGTGTTGTGGGGCGGTCGGGAATAGTCAAGGGTGGAAGAAACAATGTCTTGTAACGCACTTCTTTATCTTTCTCGTTAGCCTCCTCTTTATTCTTTCCTGACGATGTAAAAGACTCAACATAAGATCGTATGTTATTCTTTTCTGTTTCGACTTTCACTAAATATTTCCATCCGGGTTTGGCTGTTAAACGGATGGAATATACGCTGTCCTGCTTTTGGAAATGATCAACAAAAATATTGTCAGGGAGTATAAACAGATTTACTGATGCATTTTCGATTTCTTTGCCTGTATCTTTGTCAATAACGCCATTTACTACAATCTCTACCTTGACCTTATCCTGCTTTGGCTTATCCTGTGCCATTACCGGCTGCGCGCATAGCAGAATAAGCTGCAACACAAACGTCGCAACTAAACAAACAGAACGGGAAAGACAATTCACGAATAAAGTTGTTAAGATTTAAGGTATAGAGCAATATCAATGGCAAAAGTACTGATAATTCTTAAATCAACAAAATAATAAGCAATTTTTTTTTATTTCATTGAACAAAGGACAATTTCTTAATGTTATTTTTACACAAACCACTTAAACGCATAGTAATTATGAGCAATAAGAAACCCAAATTAAAAAATGTGCATCTCTTGACACCCGAGGAGATGCGCGAAATGAAGGTGTATAATGATCCTTGGTATATTGAAGAAGTATGTCCAGATGGAAAAATAATATCTTGTGAGACATCCGGTACTAATTGGGAAACCATAATGTCAGCACAAGGTGTAGTGGGAATCCGATGTGGTACTACCATGGTAATGTGTGATGGGAGGGAGTATGTAGTCGGATCTGGTTATAATCATGAACCCATAAGATGTCCGTTTACAGGGACTACTATAGCTTGTGATGGAATTGGCGATTTTCAAGAGGAAATTTATGACTATAGTATTAGTCCGGATCCAATAGGGCTAAGATGTGGTAATGTATACAAGTTTTGCTTTGGAGGTTTAGGTACCGGAACGGGACCTGGGAATTGTCCGAGTTCCTGTTGCTGTGGGTCCGGCTCCGGTTGCTGTGGGTCTGGCTCCGGGTGCTGTGGGTCTGGCTCCGGTTGCTGTGGGTCCGGCTCCGGGTGCTGTGGATCCGGCTCCGGTTGCTGTGGATCAGGCTCCGGCTCTGGTTGCTGTGGCTCCGGCTCTGGTTGCTGTGGTATGAAGTCTGATGATGAACAGAATGAAAACGACTCAAATCTTTTGTAGTTAAATTTCATATTAAAAGTTTAGAAAGATTGGGCTTACTTCTTGTGTTCAGTTGCACAAGAAAAATAATAACAATAAAAACCAGACCGCGCCATTATTTTGTGACGCGGTATAGTTTTTTCTGACTTGGTCAACGAGTTACTAAAAATCTATTAAAAAATAAAGGAGCGATACACTGATGCCGTTTTATGATCATTGTTATAATAATGGTTTACTTGTTTTGTACAAGGTCAGTTGTACTGTCGCGATGGACAGAGTCAAAGCAAGCTCTTTCAAAAGTGACGAAAACAGGGAGTAGAATGAGAAAGATAGCTCACGAATAAAGTTGATAAGATTTAACGTGTCGAGCAATATCAATGGCAAAATACTAATAAATCCCAAAATAATAAGAAATATTTTTTATTTAGTTGAACAAAGAACAATTTCTTAATGTTATATTTTTACACAAACCACTTAAACGCATAGTAATTATGAGCAATAAGAAACCCAAATTAAAAAATGTGCATCTCTTGACACCCGAGGAGATGCGCGAAATGAAGGTGTATAATAACCTAGACTATCATGATGAAAATTGTCCTGATGGGAAAACAATATTCTGTGAGGTATCTGGTACTAATTATGAGACTATAGAGTCGAACCAAGGCGTAATGGGAATCCGATGTGGTAGTACCATGGTGATGTGTAATGGGAGGACGTACGAAATTAGCTCTGGTTCTAATTATAGTTCCATAAAATGTCCGTTTACGGATACTACTATATCCTGTAATGGAGTTGGCGGTTTTCAAGAGGAAATTTATGACCGTAGTATTAGCCTGGAGCCAATAGGGCTAAGATGTGGTAATGTATACAAGTTTTGCTTTGGAGGTTTAGGAACCGGATCGGGGCCTGGTAATTTTCCTAGCTCCGGGTCAGGCTGTTACCCCGGTTCCGGTTGCTGTGGGTCAGGCTCCGGGTGCTATCCCGGATCCGGATGTTGTGGTTCCGGCTCAGGCTGTTATCCTGATTGTTGTGGATCCGGCTCCGGCTGTTACCCCGGGTCAGGTTGCTGTGGTATGAAGTCTGATGATGAAAAGAATGAAGACGACTCGAATCTTTTGTAGTTAAACGTCATATTAAAAGTTTATAAAGAATTGGACTTACTTCTTGTGTTCAGTTACACAAGAAAAATAATAACAATAAAAACCAGACCGCGCCATTATTTTGTGACGCGGTCTGTTTTTTGACTAATTGGCATGTCTTTTTTCGAGCCGGATATTGTTATTTCTTGTGGCTTTTTCCGTAGTCGTTGTGGATCTTGATGGCGAAGATTATTACTGAGCAGATGGTGGTAATTACGTTCGTTATTACCAGGGGCCAGTTGTCGAGCGCAAAGCCTTGTATTACGAAGAAAATACTGCCCAGGCCGAGCATGATAAAGGTCGGCATGGCTATGCCGTCGGTCTGGCGTGTGCGGATAGTGGATATGGCTTGTGGCAGATAGCCCAAGACCATGCATATACTGGCGGTATAGCCGATGATTGTGATCCAAAGGTCTGTCATAATGTGCTTTTAATTAGTTAGTATATTATGACTTCTAAACAAATTACAAGCCCGTTTGGTTGCGTTTTTGTTGCGTCATAATTGAAGAGAGATCAGTCCCCCATAAATATAAAACAAATGCAACCACCCTCGCGGGCAATTGCATCCTAACCTATGATTCACTTATAAATTTGGGTTGTTTTGCTATTGCGGTTGAATTATCGATAAAGTGTAAACAAAAAAACTAATCTTTCTCTCTGTTTGCACCGCAAAGATAAGTCGAAAAAAGTGCAAATCCAATAAAAAGTAATAAAAATTTGCATAATTTAACAAACGTGGGGCAATATGCTTATTCCCAGAACGAATGAAAATGATGCACCGGACCATGTCCGTGGCCGATATCGTATTCAGCTCCGGCCTTGATAGCATTATTAATGTATTTTTTTGCCAGTTTTGCTGAGTCGGTCAGGGAGTTGCCATAAGCAAGATACGAAGCTATGGCCGACGACAGTGTGCATCCTGTGCCGTGTGTATTGACCGTGTCGACACGTTCGCTGCCGAGTCGGGTAATTTCACGGTTTTTGGCATTATAGAATATATCGGTAAGCTTGTCGTCGGTCAGATGGCCGGCCTTGAGATATACCGATGTGCCAAATTTGGCAAGCTCGATAGCTGCATCCGGCAACTGATCCTGATATTCGATCTTGCATCCTAAGATCATCTCTGCCTCAGGAATATTGGGTGTGATTACGCTGCATTTGGGGATTAGCATATCTCTCAAAGTGCTAACGGCATCGGCCTGAAGTAGAGGGTCGCCCGAACTTGCTACCATCACAGGATCAAGGACTATATTGCGGATGTCGGGATATTCCGACAGTACATCGTGCACCGCCTTGATCAGTTCCGACGAGTGGAGCATACCGATTTTCACTGCGTCTGTTCCGATATCGTCGAGTATAAAATGTATCTGCCCGACAACGAAGTCGACGGGTATTGGATGCACACCGCTTACACCCACTGTATTTTCGTCGACTACAGCTACAATAGCCGATGTGGCAAAGCAGCCACAGGCCGAAATTGTTTTTATGTCCGCCTGTATGCCGGCGCCGCCGCTGGGGTCGCTGCCGGCAACTGTCATTACGCGGCGATAAGTTTTTTTATTTAGATTTTCCATTGTTCCATATTATAGGCGCTGTCCCAGAACAGCCATTCCATTCTGCTTGCATATACAAACGCTTCGGTCATCATATCCCGGATTTCAGGTGTGGATCTGTGGGCAAGTTCATCGCATATTTCAATTGCCCGATGCGTGGAGATTGCAAAAGTCTCGTCGGCATAAGTATCAATCCACCGTTGATATGGATTGTCGCTTACACTTTTTTTCATTATTTCCCTGCCGACACGCTGATATACCCAAAAGCATGGCAACACGCATGCTGCCTCGACTTCGATCGGTCCCGGTGCTTTTGATGATTCAAAATTCATATACAGCATACAGGTGGGTGTAGGAGTTGCCGGGCTCTTGGTCGGATCGATGAAAGACCTGTGTAGTGCCTGTTCGACCATGATGCCGTCAAGGGCGAAGCGCATGAAATCTTCAGAGTGAGATTTCGAGCTAAGCCTTGAGGCGATATGCGCAAGCACACGGCTGTAGTTATCAAGGTATATGGCGTCCTGAGAGATATAAAATTCAAACCGTTCTTTGCTGAGAGTGCCGTCGGCAAGCTCTTTTACAAACGGCAACTGCAATATCCTCAGATATATATCTTCGGCTTGCATCCAGGCCTGTTCGCTCCACTTCATTCCTTATATCCTATTACAGCCACATAATCGCCCTTGTCGTATCCGGCAACGGGTTCTTCGGCTATTTGGTTCGAAACGAGGGGGTGCGTGGTCAGTGTCTGCAGGTATTCAATGTCCTTAAACCCTGCTTTTTGCATTATCTCGGCTTTTTCGGATGTAGTGCGCCAGTTGGCTGCTTTGACGAGTTCGATAGGATATGGGTTTGGAGGGAACACACCTTTGAGTAGCGGATGATCCCAACTGCCTGTTGCTTTGGCTAAATTATACATCATGCCGTAACCACTTTCTTTGGGTACATCTATCAGGATCAGTCGGCCTTTCGGGGGCAGATTGTTATATGCTTTTTCTACAACCGGCAGAAGATCGGATATATAGCTCGGGCTTCCGTTAAAAAGAATTGTATCATACTTTCCTTTGCCGAAATCGCCCTCTTCAGCAGTGGCTTCCACCACATTCAGGCCGCGCTGACGGGCTATCGTTGCCATTCCGTTGGCAGGTTCGATGCCATCCTTGATGTCGATGTCGAAGTCTTCACGGAGTATTTTCTCAAAGAGTCCACTACCGCATCCTACCGACAGGATGTTTGTCGCACCTTGCAGCGTCCGTGCCACAAGACGAACCTCTGATAAAAGTACATTGTGATTTTGGATGAACCAGGCATCGTAGAGCGATGCGTATTCGTCAAAACTATTATTCATAAATTGATTGTGTTGAATGTCATTGTTTTAATGTTTACTGCCAAAAGGCGACCCGATAGCAGATCGCCGAAGCCGCATATCAGTTTTATCGCTTCGGCAGCCTCTATAGATCCTATGATGCCGGGCAAGGCTCCTATGACTCCGCCCGATGCCGGTGGCATGTGTTCGAGCTCTTCTCTGTCGGCAAAAAGACTGCCATATCCGGGCCCGCCGGGAAGAAATGTACTTACATATCCGTCGAAAGCGCCGATAGAGCCGTAGATCCAGGGTTTGCCGAGTTGACGACAAGTATCATCTATCAGATACCTGGTGGCATGATTGTCGCTACAGTCTACAACTATATCATATAGCGATATAATGGCGTGGGCATTGTCCGGCGTAAGGCGATACGGCATGACGTCGAATTTTGTGTGGGAGGACAATGAAAACAAACGTCGCTGTGCGGCTGTCGCCTTCGATTCGCCTCTCATGTCCTCGCTGTATAGTATCTGTCGCTGCAGATTGCTGAGCGATACGGTATCCGGGTCGCAAAGTCCTAAATGACCGACTCCGGCACCGGCGAGATACATACTTGCCGGACTGCCAAGACCTCCGAGCCCCACAATCAGTACTTTTGCATCGGCAAGTCTGCGCTGGCCGTTTTCGCCGATTTCGGGGAGTATGATTTGTCGTGCGTATCGTTCCATATTCAGTCGAAAACTCTGTCCCAATCCTTCCATACCACTTCGTAGCCGTTGCGCCGGATGGCTTCTGCTACTTCGACGGGCTTGCGCTCATCGCTTACCGCGAACTGCTCAAGTGATTGAGGGTAGGTGTAATAACCGCCCGGGTCGGTCTTCGATCCGGCGCTCATTGAACTTACTCCGAGCGTCATCATATTGTCGCGGAACGACGGTAATTCGCGAGTGGAATAAGATATATCCACATCGTGGTCGAAAATACGGAAGGCAAATGTGAGCTGAGCCAATTCTTTGTCGCTCATTATTACATTTGGCTGGAAATTGCCTGCTGCCGGTCGCATGCGTGGGAAATTTACGCTGAAACGTGTGCGCCAATATCGTTTGCGCAAGTAGCGCAGATGCAAAGCCATCATGGAAACATCCGTGCGCCAGTCTTCAAGCCCTATAAGTACTCCCATGCCGATCTTGTGCAGGCCGGCTTGTCCCATACGGTCGAAACCGTTGAGCCGCCATTCGAAATTTGATTTCATTCCGGCCGGATGATAGGTCTTGTATTTCAAGCGGTTGTAGGTTTCTTGAAAACATACCACACCGTTGAGCCCGACATGCGACAGACGTTCATAATCTTCTGTCTTAAGTGGCATAACCTCCATAGTGAGGTTGCTGAAATATGGTCGGCATACCCGGAGAGCCTCCTCAAGATAGTCCGGCCCGGCGACTCTGGGGTTCTCGCCGGTAACAAGCAGCAGGTTTTCGAATGGCGCGAGCTTGCGGATGGCCTTACATTCGTCCTCGATCTGTTGCATTGTGAGCACAACACGGTCTAATTTGTTGTGTCGGTTGAAGCCGCAATATACGCAGGAGTTGGTGCAGGAGTTGGTAATGTACATGGGTATGTACATTGATATCGTTCGGCCAAAACGCTCGAGTGTGTAGCGGCGGCTGAGGCTTGCCATCTGTTCGATGTAGGGAGCTGCCGCCGGCGATACCAATGCCATGAAGTCGTCGATGCCGGGAGTGACGGTGCGCAGCGCGCGTTCGACATCCGCGGAGGTCTTTTGCATGATAGCCTCGGTGGTGGACTCCCAGTCGTAATTTTTTAAAATCTCAGAAAACATTATCCCAGAAATGAAGTTAAGGGACTGCTGGCTACAGCAGTTACGGATTGAGAACCAAGGCCGGCCTCGAATGCCTCACGGCCGGCCTCAACAGCCTTGGCAAAAGCTCTTGCCATTGCCACCGGGTCGCCGGCGACGGCTATTGCTGTGTTGACAAGCACGGCGTCGGCACCCATCTCCATAGCCTCTGCCGCATGCGACGGTGCTCCAAGACCGGCATCTACAACCACCGGTACCTGGCTTTCGCTGATGATTATCTCGATCATATCCTTTACGACCAGTCCTTTGTTGGTGCCTATGGGTGCGGCCAGTGGCATCACGGCTGCAGTACCGACTTCTTCAAGGCGTTTGCATAGTACGGGGTCGGCTTGGATGTAAGGCATTACCACAAACCCTAACTTGGCAAGTTCTTCTGTTGCTTTAAGAGTCTCTACAGGGTCGGGCAGCAGATACTTGGGGTCGGGGTGAATTTCCAGTTTGATAAAATCGGTCTCAAAAGCCTCCCGGGCCAACTGAGCGGCGAGGATGGCCTCTGCTGCATTTCGGACACCGGATGTGTTTGGCAACAGTTGGATACCGGGTCGTAGGATATGTGTCAGCATATCGTCGTCTCTGTTCTCGGTGTCTATTCGTTTTAGAGCCGCAGTCACGAGTTGTGAGCCTGAAGCCTCCACGGCCTCTGCCATAATGCGGTTGCTGCTGAATTTACCGGTGCCTACAAAGAGTCGGCTCGTAAATTCGTGATTTCCAATTATGAGTTTTCCCATTTGGCTATAATATTTTCGGTTGTTTCTTTTATATTGTCGGAGTTTAGTATAAGACCTGACACGGCGATGCCGTTTACGCCGGTTTTGCGCAGTTCGATTATGTCGTCGAGACGAATACCGCCGATAGCGACCACGGGTAAGTTTACCCCTGCGTGGCGGATTTGCGTCATTATTTCATAGTATCCATCCAGGCCAAGTATCGGCGACAGGTTTTTCTTTGTGGTGGTGTATCTGAAAGGCCCTACACCGATGTAATCGGCACCGGCATGATATGCCTTTATCACGTCATCTGCGGTATTGGCTGTGGCACCGATTATCTTCGTGTGCCCGAGGATTTTACGGGCTTCATCTACAGGCATGTCATTTTTGCCAAGATGCACACCGTCGGCATCGAGTGAGGCTGCCAGATCTACACGGTCGTCAAATATCAGCGTGGCATTATATCTGCGGCACAGAGGGATGAAACGATTCGCCATTTCAGAAAATTCATCGTCGGATGCATCTTTCATTCTTAATTGCACCCAGCGGCATCCCCCTCTTAGGGCTTCTTCGAGCCCTTCGAAAGTATGGGTAATGAATTGTAACATATAATTTTTTGTTTTCCAGGCTTCCGACAGCATTGCTGCTCCGGCAAATCCGACAGCAGATAATTCGCGGAGTCGCGATCGGGTAATTCCTCCTAATGCAAACACATTGTGGAGATCGACCGCCCTCAATTCGTTGATGTCGAATCTGCTTAGATAGCCCGGCTTGGAAATGCTATTGAAAATAGGACTTAAGGTAAGATAGTCAAGATGAGAATGACGGTAAATTTCGGCAATCGAGTGGCAACTGCGGCTCACGAGCCCGTGCCAGTCGCCGGGAACAGACGGGCAGCGGCTGTTGAGATGAATACCCCCGAGACCGAACTCTTGTGCGAGATCAAGATGGTCGTGTATTGACAGGTATTTACGGTATTGTGCCGGTATGGATTGCAACAGCCTGGCAACACTTTTTGCATCCGCACCCGGTTTGCGTATGTGTACACGCCACCATCCGCTGTCGAGCAGACTGCAGATGGCCTTGTCTTCTCCGTCGAAGAAATATGGCCGGGTAATTGCGAGTAGCTTCATTACCCTCCGCACACAGCGGTAATAACAGTAATACAATCTCCGTCGTGGAGAAATGTAGAGTTCAGGTCCGCTTTGCGAACGACCTTGTTATTTACCGCCACTGCTAACCCGAAGGGTGGCAACTGATTTGAAGCAAGCAGTTCTGCAACTGTGATCTGTTGTGAACTGACAGAAATTTCTTTCCCGTTAAAAAATAGTTTCATAAAAAATCCTTTCGTCGGTATTATCCGAATCAAGTTCTATGGGTCTGATCTCAGCCTCGTTCTACTGATATAAACGAGGCACCCCGTATAAATAAACCTTGCGGTTGTAATGTCCGGATGCAAAGTTACATATTTTTTGCAATATTCATAGTAAATTTGCATTATAATCAACAAAGAAATAATCGATGGCAACAGCAGGTTTTGACGCATTGGCCGACCACGACTCGGAGATATTGATATTGGGCACCTTGCCGGGGCCTGAATCTTTGAAAAGCGGTAGATATTATCAGAACGGGCGCAATTCGTTCTGGAAGATCATGGCGGATGTATTAGGCGAGTTCCCCAAACTTCGATACGATGACAGGATAGCTATGCTCCGACGGCACAAGATCGCGCTGTGGGATGTGCTCGAATCGGGCGAGCGCGACGGCAGCGCCGACAATGCCATTAAAAATCCGAAGCCCAACGATATCGTCGGTTTCGTCGCCGCCCATCCCTCGCTGCGCATCATAGCCTTCAACGGCACCCCGGCAAAAGACCTTTTCTACAAACATATCGACACCTCGTCCCTCCCCAAAACAATAAAAATCCTTACCCTCCCCGGCACCAGCGGCGCCAACCGCCTCCCCCTCTCCCAAAAAATTACCTCCTGGCACCAAATCGTGGAGTGATCAATCATAAGTATCTAACTTCTGATTTTTATTTTTGCTGAAAAGTGTTAACTTTGTGGGCGGAAATGCTTTGTGGGCATTGATAACCTTAAAATGCTTGGTATAGGATGAATCAGCCTAAAAAATACGATGTTTTTATAAGCTATAGCCGTAAGGACAAGAAGGTGGTCGACATGTTTGTGTCGCGCCTGGCCAAAGAGGGCTTCTCGGTGTGGATCGACAAGGACGGCATAGAGAGTGGCGATGCCTTCAAGCATGTGATAGTCAATGCTATCGAGCAGTCGACGGTGGTCGTGTTTTTCTCGTCGGCAGCTTCGAACGCTTCGATGTGGACATCGAAGGAAATCGGGGTGGCGATATATGAAAATAAACCTATAATCCCAGTCAGGCTCGACGATGCTAAATATAACAGCGAGATAAAATTTGACCTTATCAACCTCGATTATATCGACGTGAAGGGTGGAAAACCATCGGAAGAGGTTTTCTCGCGCCTTATCAAGACTTTACGTCATAAATGCAACAAGCAGCCTGGCGTAATAATCAATGACGATCCTGAAAAGCCGAAAAATCCAACTAAAACGATGTCGTCGTGGACAGGTCTACGACGTTTGTGGATTATAGTTGGCGTGCTGTTTGCGGTAATAATGATGATAGTTTTTATGACCGGATCGGGATCCGGAGCACCGGATTATTATCACGACGATGATAGTCTTATCGTTGAAGAAATTGTGTCGCAATATCCGGACGGTTATTGGGAAGGTTATGACACGATAGCTGTCGATTCAGTTGCCGAAATAGATTGGTCTGCGGCTGAATGACAGTATGCCCCGTGCGGTCGACCGGCACGGGGCTGTGATTGATTCATGTTGTCTCGGCTTTGAGAGTGCGCTCGCGGATAAAGTCGTTGAAGGTCTCGAATATATCGGCCAGTGCGATCGTGGCATTGTTGACCTGCTGCTCGAGCATGTCGGCACCACGGGCCGATGATGACTTGCGGCCGAGCAAGGCGTCGCCGACACCGGCAATATCGTCGAAAAGTTTCATCTGTAGTTGTAAGAACTGATATGCGCCCGATGCGCCGGGGTTTGTCATAACCTGCTGTGGCAGATGTTCGCCGCGCCCGGTAATGGGTATCACACCATCGGCCTGCGCCCAGCGACGGGTTATCTCGTCCCAACTCATGCCCTCTACCATCTGCGATGCCGGGAACAGCAACACACCTTTTGCCGAGGTGGCCATAATCTTGTCGATAAGCACTATGAGGCGGTTGATCGACCGCTGCTGATCGATGATATCCTCGACGAAAGAGTGTACCTCGCCGTCGGTAAGGGGATAAAATTTGACGGCGAAGGGATGGGCGCCGTGCTTGTACGGGCTGTCGTACTGAGCGAGCAGAGTGCCGTCGGGAGCAAACCAACGGCAGTGCCAGCCGGTGTTGATGTCGATTCTGTCGCTGTCTTCATCAATATGTCGCTGACTGTCGAGAGTCCACACCTCGGCGACGCGGCACATACCGGGAGTGACCGGGCAGAAGAAATCTACGTTGCCGCCCGGTTCGCCCAAAGCCTCGGCGGCGAACGAACCGCCACCTTCGATCGACGAGAAAAGTTTGTGGAGATTTTCGGTGCGGCTGCGTGATCTGCCGCCAAAACGCCTTGCCACCTCGGCGAACGTGAGGTCGTGGAGCTGACCTACCATATTAATATCCCATCCGCGCGGATCGCGGAAGCGGTTGACAAAGAAATGGCGGATGTCGACATTGTCGATCCATACATCATTCCGGCCGAAACGCTCCTCGCGCACTATGCGCTGCACAGCCGTGCCCGAAATGAGAAATTCTTCGAGGAGACGGCTGTCGAGTTCGGGCAGGTGGTTGCGGTCGGCGAGCTCGCCCTGATAGTGGGCGCTGTCGGCTGAAATATTGCGGTAGCGGCCGACGATTGTTTTGACCAACTGACGGATGAGGTTGTTGATCATCGGCCTTTTGCCGCTCTCTATCAGCCTGTCGCTCTCCTTTATGATGCGCCCTTTGCGGCTTACTACCGGGTCGCTCCATTGGTCGCCGTATGTGTAGCGCTTGTATCGGCTGCGACGTTCGCGCAAGCCGGTGGCGCCGCTCCAGGCGCTATATGCCTGTCGTAGTATTTCCTTTTCCATTTTCGAGTAGATATTTGAGTCCGCTTTCGTCTAAGATATATTTTTCGGGTCCGGGATCGACGATGCCTTTCAGGGTAATCAGCTGACCGCCCGGCCATGCGAATATGTCGCCGTCGGAGCCCGATACGGCTATCGGCCTGCGAGCGGTGGCGGCGCGGAATGTATTGTCCTGCCACGACAATATTTTGTCGAACATCGCCGCCGGCAATACCTTGGCCGATCGTTCCCAACCTTCGATTTCGACAACAAGAGCACGTCGGCACGCTGCCGGGAGCCGCAGGCGTGTACCACCGGACGGCGCAATGCTCTCCTTGACGCCTGTCACAGCCTCCACGGCAAGGCATGAGAGATCGGCATGGTCGAGCATCCACACATATCGGGCACGAAGATCCTGTTCGAGCAGGCGGTCGACATCGATGCCGTCGGTGTATTCTATTGAACAATCGGAGCGTAAAGGCTCGAGGCCGCCGGCGAGACGGCGACGCTCGAGCATCTGCGCCCTTGTGAGGCTTAGTTTCATGGTTTATTCAGTTGCAGTGTCGGTATTTTCGGCTTCGGTGCCTATCACTCTCATGTGAGCGCCGGGGTAGCGGAGCACAAGGCAGGAAGCCTCGGTAAGCACTACGGCGTCGGTGTTGCGCTGTCCCGATTTGCGCAGGTCGAGCTTTTCGGCCTGGAAAGGCACATGCACATATTTGGTCATGTAGCTCGGGTCGATGATAAAGCCATCGTTTTCGTGTCCGCACTGGTCGAAAACCTCGCTGTGAAGCACATAGAGAGTGCCGAAATTAGATACAAATTCCTTGAACTCGATGCCCCATTTCACACGGGTCTCGCCCGAACGGATGGTCTTGGTGTACTCGAGCTGGCTGAGTGCCTCCATGAGAGCGCTGCCGGCAAGCAGGATTTTACGCTTCGATCCGTTGTTGCCCGTAAATGCTGCTCGACACATGCTCACGAGATTGTTCTCGGTCATGCCCTTGATCGGCAGTTCGTAGCTGCGGTCGGTCTGATTCCAGATGCCGCCGGTGAAGTAGACGTCCTCGTTCTTTTCGGGGTCGAAAAGTTTTGCCGGCGATCCGAAGAGGAAGTTTTTCTCCATGCCGAGTCGCATGTCGATGATGGCCGCCTCTTCCTGATCGGAGAAATTCCATCCGATCTCCTTGTCGGCGATTTTGGCAAGCGTACTTTGCTCGATTTGCATTTTAAAGATTTGACAATTGTTGCTTGCCTTGCGTGGCAGTGCCTGGAACTGAGGCGATTGTACGTCGAGTTCGGTCGCCGCACGGCCCATGCGCACCAGTCGGGTGCCTACAGGTAGCGCCGGCATCGAAATCTTGGTGCTGCCCATCGAGGATACGACACTGCCGTTGACGGGTGCCATTTCCACGCCGCTGTCGCCCTTGCCTACCACATAGAGCACCAGGGGGCCGCTCTTGTTGCCTTTCGCGTCGAAGCCCTGCACGTCGGGCACGAGTACAGTTTCGGAGATATCGAAAATGTTGTCGGCCTCGGTCTTGACGTAATGGGTAAAGATGTTCTCGGATCGTTCGGTGCCGACGCCGCCGGACACGTTCGACTTTACTTTTGTTTCGGTCTGTTTGGTGTCTACCGAGTAATATTCCACCGTCATCGCCCCGGCACGTCGGCTCGTGCCGCATCGGCTGAGCTGGTCGATAGGGGTCGACATGGGGCGTATCTTCACGATGCGTTCGTCGATGCTGTTGCGGAGCAGGCCGGGTGCGGCCTCGTTGATGTTCTCGGTAGTGAGAGGAGCGTTGCTGATGTGTGTGCCTCCGGCTGCGCCGGGAGTCTGGTCTGTTGTAGCCATATAGAAAAATTTTGAGGATGAATGATATTTTTGATCGCTTTGTTTGTTAATAATCCGGATTATGCCCGACCGGGCGTAAATTGTTTTGTCGGTCGACGTTGCAAAATTACTTCCGCGCCGGGGCCACCTTTCCTGCGATTTTCCGAACTTTTGATTTTTCTATTTCGGCCAAAATGTATAATTTTACGCCATGAAACGTTTATTCATCCTTATTCCCACATTATTAGTATTCCTTAGCGGCTTTGCCGTTGTCGATATCAAATGGCTCGAGACCGAGCACAATTTTGGTGCCTTTGATGAAGATATGGGCCCGGTGACGGCCGAATTCAAACTTGTCAATACCGGCGATGAACCCGTGCAGATCCTTGCTGCCCGTGCATCGTGCGGCTGTACTTCGCCCAAATATCCCAGAACGATGATAGCTCCCGGCGATACGGCAGTGGTGGCAGTGACCTACGATCCGGCAGGCCGACCCGGACAATTTACCAAATATGTGGGTGTGGATCTTTCCGCCGGGCTCGAGAGTATAAAACTGTATATATCGGGTACGGTTGTCGGCTCCAAAAAGAGCATCGAACACCGCTTCCCTGTAGTGGCTGATGCCTGGTTGTCGCTGTCGCGCAACGCCGTGATGTTCGGCCAGATGAAGAAGGGCGCCATGCGTACCTTTAATCTCCAAGGATATAATACCTCCAAGAACGCCATCCACCCGGCTATCTCCAATCTCCCCGAATATATCACAGCCGATGTTGTGCCCGAGGAGACACCGGCCGGCGATCAGGTGACATTCATATTATATTTCAACTCGGCCAAATGCCCCACCTACGGCCTTGTGGCTGACACATTGCTGATATCGTCCGATCCGTTGTCGAGCACCTTGTACCCTCTGCCCGTTACAGCGCTCATAGAGGAGGACTTCGGCAAACTGACCCCTCAGCAGATCGCAAAAGCCCCCGTGGCAACGCTCGAAAATGACAAAGTGGACTTCGGTATTGTCGATCGCAGCAAAAAACTGACTGCCAAAGTGGCGCTCAAGAACGAAGGCAAGAGCCAGATGGTAGTGCGCAGGGTTTACTCCACCGACCCCGGAGTCGTGGTAAATATCTCAAAGCCAATAATCAAGCCTGGTAAAGAGGCCGATATCAAGATAGAGGTAGATCCGTCGCAGATACCCGGCGATATCCTCAATTATCGCGTTGCCGTCATTACCAACGACCCGGCAAATCCCACCCGTACAATACGTCTTGTAGGTCAATAAATGTGAAATTTTCTTAAAATCGACCTCTTGGCGAGCGTATATTTGGCCACATCGCAAATTATTTCTAAATTTGCACTCGCAAAATACGCAAGGCCCATTCGTCTATCGGTTAGGACGCAAGATTTTCATTCTTGAAAGAGCAGTTCGATTCTGCTATGGGCTACTTTATTTAATCAGAATACAAAAGAATTACCGCATAAAAATGGCAAATCACGATTCTTCTAAAAAGCGCATCCGTCAGACAGCTACTCGCCGTCTCCGTAACCGCTACTATGCCAAAACAGTCCGCAATGCCGTTCGCGGACTTCGTAAAATGACCGACAAAGCTGCTGCCGAAGCACGCTTCCGCGAAGTTACCGCTATGCTCGACCGTCTCGCTTCAAAGAACACAATCTCAAAGAACAAGGCATCCAATCTCAAGAGCAAGCTGGCCAAGCACATCGCTAAGCTCGCAGCCTAAGCGTTAAAAGATTTACCGCCTCTTACTGAGGTTTGGATGGCCCATTCGTCTATCGGTTAGGACGCAAGATTTTCATTCTTGAAAGAGCAGTTCGATTCTGCTATGGGCTACGCTTCGGCTCTAATCGTTTTCGGTTAGAGCCTTAACTTTCTATCTGTTCCTGTGATGATAAAAAATCTCCTATTTGATCTTGGTGGTGTCATTGTCGACATCGAGCGACAGAATTGTGTCGATGCTTTTATGAAGCTCGGCCTCGAAAATCCCGATTCTTTCTTTGGCGATTACGGACAAAAAGGTGTATTCAAGTCTATTGAGGATGGCTCTATCAATATCGAGACTTTCCATAACGAGCTCCACAAAGTGCTGCCCGACACCGTGACCGACTATCAGATCGATAATGCTTTCCAGAAATTTATCACAGGTATACCCGTCCATCGTCTCGAAGCGCTGCGCAAACTCCGCTGCGAAGGCTATGGCATATATGTGCTGAGCAATACCAACCCGATAATGTGGCGTGGCGTGCTTGCCAATGAATTCGGCAAGGAGGGTCTGCGCCGCGAAGATTATTTCGACGGCATCGTTACTTCGTTTGAGGCCAAGGCGCTCAAGCCTGATCGTGCCATTTTCGATTATGCTGTCGATTTGTTGGGTATCGATCCGGCCGAGACACTTTTCCTTGATGATTCCGCCGACAATGCCGAGGCCGCCCGAGCATTGGGTTTCAATGCCGTGGTAGTAGAGCCCGGCACGGAATTTATCGATCACATTCCGGCAAAATAAATGGCGGCTATCGCGGCGATAGGGATGTTTGACGGTGTCCACCTGGGGCACCGCGCAATTCTCAACGCACTGGCCGAACAAGCAGCCGCCTCGGGCCGCGAGCTGATAGCTTTTACTTTTGCCGTCCATCCACGCGAGACACTTACCGGCACTAGCCCCGGGCTGATAACCGATATCGAGCAAAAACGATCGCTGATATCGCCTGTGGCGCGCACTGTAGTGCTTGATTTCGGCAAGGATGACTTTGCCATGACCGCCGTCGAATTTCTGTCGCGGCTTGAAACTGCCTATGGCGTGGATGCTGTCGTGATGGGCTACAACAACCATATCGGCAGCGACAGGCGCGATGCCAAATGGCTCGCGGCTAATTGCGATACCGAAATTTTTGAGCTTGGCAAATATGGCGAGGAAGCGGAAGCGCCAAGCAGTTCCAAAATACGTGAGCATATATTGAATGGCGATATCGAAACAGCCCGAAAGCTCCTCGGCCATGCTTTTGCCGTGAGGGGTGCTGTGGTGCACGGTCGTGAGATCGGGCGCACGATAGGTTTCCCGACTGCCAATATCGAGCCGGCAGACCCGAGGCAGATCCTCCCGGCCGACGGTGTGTATGCTGTTGATGTGCACATTGGCAATGAGCTAAAGCGCGGAATGGCGAATATAGGCACGCGTCCCACGCTGTCCGACGGACGCGGCAAAACTCTCGAAGTCAATATCTTCGATTTCGAAGGCGAGCTCTATGGCAAGACCGTGAGCGTCGATTTTCTCGGCCGCCTTCGCCCGGAATCAGCCTTTGCCGACCTCGACGCCCTCAAAGCACAACTGCAACGCGACAAAATCGCAGCTTTGAAATTTTAGCAACAGCCTTATTATTCAGCCCACAGTAATTTTTTATTGCAGTTAATGCTTAATGTCGCAGATTTTCGTTAAATTTGCACACATCAATAGCATAAAACCGCAATTAAGATATGGCAACCAAACCCTTTCACTATCAGGAGATGTTTCCCCTCGGCCCCGATACTACCGAGTACTATCATCTCACATCCGATTATGTACACACCGAAAACTGGGGCGGCCACGAATTTCTCGTAGTAGACCCCGAGGCTCTTACCGTACTTGCCCGTCAGGCTACGCACGACAATGCCTTTATGCTGCGCCGCGAGCACAACATGATGGTAGCCAAGATATTGTCTGACCCCGAAGCAAGCGAGAACGATAAGTTTGTGGCCCTCACCATGCTCCGCAACGCCGAAGTGGCAGCTAAAGGACAGCTTCCTTTCTGCCAGGACACCGGCACAGCCATCTGCCACGCCTCGAAAGGCCAGAACGTATATACCGGCTGCAACGATGAGGAAAAAATATCGCACGGCGTATACCTCACCTACACCACCGACAACCTGCGCTACAGCCAGAACGCCCCCCTCACAATGTACGATGAGGTGAACACCGGCTGCAACCTCCCCGCACAGATCGACATCCACGCCACCGAAGGCGACGAATACCACTTCCTCTTCGTGGCCAAGGGCGGCGGCTCGGCCAACAAGACATACCTCTATCAGGAGACAAAAGCCCTATCAACCCCGAGAACCTCGTGCCCTTCCTGGTGGAGAAGATGAGCTCGCTGGGCACAGCGGCTTGCCCCCCCTATCATATCGCATTCGTGATCGGCGGTACATCTGCCGAGAAGAACCTCGAGGTCGTGAAGAAGGCGTCAGTGAAATACTCGACAACCTCCCCACCCAGGGCAATGAGCTGCGGCCACGCTTTCCGCGACATCGAGCTTGAGGCAGCTCTCAAGAAAGCATCCGAAGAGCTCGGCCTCGGCGCACAGTTCGGCGGCAAATATTTCGCCCACGACATCCGTGTGATCCGTCTGCCCCGCCACGGCGCATCCTGCCCCGTCGGCATGGGCGTAAGCTGCTCGGCCGACCGCAACGTCAAGGCAAAGATCAACCGCAACGGCCTCTGGATCGAGAAACTCGACGCAAACCCCGGCGAACTCATCCCCGAAGAATACCGCAAGCAGGGCGAAGGCGATGTTGTGAAGATCGACCTCAACCGTCCCATGCCCGAAATTCTTGCCGAGCTCACAAAATATCCCGTGTCGACACGTCTGTCGCTCAACGGCACCATCATCGTGGGCCGCGACATCGCTCACGCCAAGATCAAAGAGCGCCTCGACAAGGGCGAGCCCATGCCCCAGTATCTCAAGGATCACCCCATCTACTACGCCGGCCCGGCCAAGACACCCGCAGGCATGCCTTCGGGCTCGTTCGGCCCCACTACCGCAGGCCGTATGGACCCGTATGTAGACCAGTTCCAGGCTGCCGGCGGCTCGATGGTGATGATTGCCAAGGGCAACCGCAGCCAGCAGGTGACCGACGCCTGCAAGGCACACGGCGGCTTCTATCTCGGCTCTATCGGCGGCCCGGCTGCCGTCCTGGCCCAGAACTCCATCAAGAAGGTAGAGCTGCTCGAATATCCCGAACTCGGCATGGAAGCCATCTGGAAGATTGAGGTCGAGGACTTCCCCGCTTTCATCCTCGTCGACGACAAGGGCAACGACTTCTTCACGCAGATTGCCGACAAGTGCAAGGCCTGCGGACTGAACAAGTAGCGTCACGACAATGTAATATATAAGGCGGTGGTGCTAAGTCCAACGGCAACACCGCCTTTCCTTACATTATAATACCGACTCTCCATTATCCCCAACCCTTAACCGTAACTTTCTAATGAAAGATCGTATAATAGCTTTTCTCCTCCTTATGAGCTGTATTTTTGGAGCATCGGGCGCCACGCCTGAATTTGCTACCCCCGATTTTGCCTATCCCCAGGAAGTAATCAAGAAAGCGCGCAAGAACCTCGAGGCCGGCCGCGATCCCTTGCGGTGTCTGCTCGAGATCACAGTAGCCGAGCGCGCCATTGCTCCCGACACCATATTCACACTCCCTGCTCTTGTAGAAGGGCAGTTGGCCAAGGCCAAGAGCGATGCCGATCGCGCACTGCTCACAGCCTACGAGGCCGAGATCTTTACCTCGATCTACAAGGACGCACGATGGAAATACAACGAGGTAGACGCACCTCTGATGCCTCTGCCCGAAGATATATCCAAGTGGAGTGCCCCCCAGTTCGTATATAAGATCAACGAGCTCTACGACAAAGCCTTGCAGCTCGCCAAAGCCGACAATAAACCGCTTGCCGACTACAGCGCGTCGATTGAATACGGCAAAGAATCGCTTGATTATATCCCCGACATATATTCGTTTATCTTCAACTGCAAGATAAAGAGTCTTGAAAACTTCAGAATGACCAACCTGGTGGATTACAATGCTCTCAGTGCAGATTGCGACAAGCTCGCAGCTCAATATGCCCCCGGTTCGGCGCCTGCGGTATATTGGTTGTGTCGCGGCATATCGATAAGTAAGAGCCGCAACTCGGGCAAAGATTATCTGGCGGTCTACAAGGCCAACGAAGGCAAGCCGGGCGCGCCATACGCTTTGGCTAAGGCTCTCGACATGGGGATCGGCTCGTTTGATCCCGAGGCCAATGCCACCGACGAGGAGCGCGCCAAGCAGATCGCCGAGCGCGACGCTATCATTGCGATACTCAAGAATGCAATTGCCACATACCCCGGTTTCTATCAGAAGACTGCTTTTCAGAATCATTTGAATAATCTGATCGAACCGGCGGTATCGTACAGCATGCCCGATATGGCCGCGCCCAATTCGGATATCTCCGTGACGCTGCGCTATGCCTTCACAAAATCAGTCGGTTTCGGGCTGTATAAGCTGCCGGCCGGTAATACAAGGCTCAACGGCTCAAAGATTTCGGCTTCGTTGCCCTGCATTGCCAAAAAGACTGTGCCTACCACGGCTACCGACGGTAAGGAAACTCTGACATTTACCCTTACCGAACCGGGCAACTATGCCCTTGTGCCTATGATCAACGGAGCGGTTCAGAAAAATGCCGACGCCATCAAGATCATCTGCACGCCTTTTATTCCTGTTAATATCAACGGCTGCACATCGAATGCCGTCGTTACCGCTGACTACACCACCGGTGCGCCGGTGTCCGGTGTTGTGGTCGATTATATGAAAGCCGGCCGCAACGACAAATATACAAAGACCAATCTCGGCAAGACCGGTAGATCGGGTACACTTGCCTACACCTCGCCCGAAAATAATCGCTATTGGGGTAGCTACATGCGGTTTACATACAAAAATCAGATCTACGAATTTGATCAGAATATCCGCGCCAACACCTATAATGTGAGAGATAATGAGGATGAAACAGTAAGATACGATGTAAATGTGCTTACCGACCGCAACCTCTATCATCCCGGTGATACTATCTCGTGGGTAGTGGCCATTGCCGAGCAGCAGCCCGGGCAGAAAGCGACTGTTGCCGCAGGCCGTAAGCTGAAGATCAAACTTCAGAACACCAATTATCAGAACGTAGACAGCGCCGACGTAACAACCGACGCTCTCGGTAGAGTATTCGGTGCATTTACGACTCAAAAAGGTACACTCACAGGCAATTACCGCATATTGGTACAGGACGCCGACGGTGTGGAGTCGTTCGGATCGGCATACGTGATGGTAAGCGATTTCAAACTGCCTACCTTCGAGGCTGAGTTTAGCTCGGTAGAACGTGATGTGCCTACTGTCGGTGCGGTGCGTCTTACCGGAAAGGCTCGTACTTACTCGGGTATGCCTGTGGCCGGAGCGAAAGTGACGGTCAAAGTGGTCGGAGCCAACCGCTGGCGCTGGTTTATGCCCACCGGCGAGGAAGTGGCACATCTTGAAGCTACTACCGACGCTGCAGGTGTGTTCGCCGTAGATGTGCCTGCGGCAGATCTGGCCAAGACCAACGCTTCAGGCGACAAATTCGACAGCTTCCAGGCTACGGCAGTGGTAACATCCGTTACCGCCGAGACATCGGAGTGCAGCAAGAATTTCACTACGGGCAAGCCGTACATATTATCAGCGAATATCCCGACAAGGATTAGCGACAGTTCGTCGCCGTTGGCCGTGACCTTCGCCGCTTATAATGCCGATGGCGATAATAAGCCTATAGCTATGGAATGGCAGTTGCTTGCCGACGGCAAGACGGCGCTTTCTGGTAAGGCCAAGGGTGGCGAACGAGCCAATATCGATGTGTCGTCGCTCGGTGCCGGAGAATTTACTATGCGTCTCATCCCCACAGACCGTGCGCTTGCCGATACACTTGACAACGCCGCCGACGTGACCCTCTACAATGTAAAACGCAACCTTGTGCCCTCCGGCGAATCGCTTTTCGTGCCTGTAAATGAATACGGTATCAAAAGACATAAGGCCGAAATACTTGTCGGTACCGACCGCAAGGATGTATATGTGTACTATGCAATGCAGCTTGGCGATAATCTCGTAACCTTCGAGCCTCGCAAGATAGGCCGCGGCTTCGACCGCATCCGTCTCGAAGTGCCCGAAACTCACAAGGAGGCCAAGGTGTATGTATTTACCGTGGTCGACGGCAAGGTGCTCAATACGGCTGTCAAGCTGTCGCGTCCTGAGGACAAGGCTCCCGAGATCGTTGCCGAGAGCTTCCGCGACCGCCTCGTGCCCGGTGCTCCCGAAACATGGCGATTCCGCCTCGTCAACGGTAATGGCAAGGGTGTTGCCGATGCCGCCGTGGTGGCCACAATGTACAACAAGGCTCTCGATCAGCTTCGCGACGGTTCATTCCTGACTCGCTTCTATTTCTACGAACCCCATGCTGAAATGACTCTCGGCTACCGGAACACTGCCGTAAACAACGGCAGCGAGAATATTCAGTTCCGCTGGATCAATGTACCGTCCTACATCTGGCCGGCGTATATGTTCTGGAACAGCAACATGATTTCGAACACGATTCATATACGCGGTGCCCGTATGATGAAGAGCATGGCCACGATGGATATGAAGGAAGACGCGGTGGTAGAGGAAGAAAGTGCAATTGTTAATGATATGGCTTATGGCAGCATGCCGGAATCTGCCGTGACAGGCAGTGTGGCCGGCGTGGAGACTACTGAAGAAGAGGTAGAAGAAGACGGCGGCGCCATGTCGGAGAAATTCAACTATCGCCCCTCGGAGGTGCTGCAGGCATTCTGGCATCCCTCGCTTGTGACCGATGCCGACGGCAATGTAGATATTGTGTTTACAGTGCCTAACGCCAATACTACCTGGCAGTTCAAGGCTGCTGCCTGGACTAAAGATCTTGCAACGGCTCAGTTCGATGCAGAGGCGCTTGCCAACAAGCCCGTTATGGTGCAGCCCAATCTACCGCGCTTCTTGCGCCAGGGCGACAATGCAACAGTCCTCGCTACAGTCTATAATAACTCCGGCGATACGGTGGCCGTAGCTACGGCCGTAGAGCTCTTTGACGTGAATACCGATAAGGTAATCGCTACCAAACAGTTCGATAATGTTATCGCCCCCGAGGCTTCGGCTGTAGTGGCAATGCCTCTTACCGCCGGTGTCGACGTTGACGCTGTGGGCTACCGCGTGCGCTCTGTCGCCGGTTCGTTTGCCGACGGCGAACAGACTGTGATCCCTGTTCTCTCGGCTGCATCTACAGTAGTGGAAAGCACTGAGTTCTATCTCAACCCCAAGGACAAAGATCCGTTCACTCTCACTGTCAAGGCTTCGGACGATGCGTCTGTCACACTGCAGTATTGCCAGAATCCTGTATGGACGGTGGTTAAGGCCATGCGCGGCATTGCCGGACGAAATGAAACGACCTCTACCGGCCTGGCCGGACGACTCTTCTCGGCTTTGTCGGCTAAATATATCGTAGAGCACAATCCTGCTATCGCCTCGGCTATCAAACAATGGTCGGAAAATCCGAGCGAGGAAGCTCTCGTGTCGATGCTCGAGAAGAATGAGGATCTGAAGCGTCTGCTCCTCGATCAGACACCGTGGGTACAGGCTGCTGCGTCGAATACTCGCCGCATGGCAGCGCTCGCCGATCTCCTCGACCCGGCGAAAGCCAATGCCGCCATTACCGCGACAGTGGCCGCACTGGCCAAGCTGCAGAACAGCGACGGCGGTTTCTGCTGGGGTGCTTGGAGCGGTAAATCTTCGGAATGGTCGACTCGTTCGGTGCTTATGACTCTCGGCCTTGCCAACTCGCTCGGCATGATATCTGCTGACGCGCAGACCATTATCAAGATGATACAGCCGGCATTCAGCTACGTTGAAAAAGAGGCTGTGAAACCCGACCGCGCCAAGACAGACAAGGAGCTCGCCCTTATCGCAACATTGTTCCCGACCGTCAAGAAATCTACCGCCGGCGACCGCCTTATCCGCAATACAGTAGCTAATATAGCCGGTAACTGGCGCAAGGATGGCACTGTCGACAAGGCTTACGATATCCTCGTGCTTGCCGGCAACGGCCGCAAGGCGGAGGCTGCGAAAATCCTCGAATCGGTGCGTCAGTTTGGTGTAGTTAAGGCCGGTATGGGCCTGAGCTTCCCTTCGGTAAGCGATATCCGCGGCTACGCCACTATCATACAGGCCTATGCCACAATGGATGCCCCGGCTACCGAAATAGATGCCATGCGCCAGTGGGTCATTGTGCAGGCTCAGGCCAACGACGACCTCGGTGCATATAACCCCGACTATATCATCGCCTCCGTGCTTATGACAGGTAGTGACTGGACATCCGTACCCGTCGGTCAGAATGTCACTGTCAACGGCAAGCCTCTCGAGATCGGCAAGGAAGAAAGCGCAACGGGCTATTTCGCTCAGCGCCTCGAGGGCAAAGGCAAACTCAAGATCTCGGTTATGCCTAACGGCGTCACTCCTTCGTATGGATCAGTCGTTACTATCGACCGCCGACCGATGGAGTCGGTCAAGGCTCGTCCCGGTCGCGACCTCGCAATTGACAAGCGTGTGCTTGTAGAGCGCGACGGCCAGTGGGTAGAGACCAATGACTTCGAGCTCGGCGAGCGTGTGCGTGTGCAGCTTACAATCGTTGCCAAGCGCGATCTCGAATATATCAGCATCGACGACGAGCGCCCGGCATGTTTCGAGCCTGTGGATCAGTTGCCCGGATATGTCTACGACGGCGGCCTCGGCTTCTACCGCGAAAATCTCGATGCCTCGACACGCCTCTTCGTCGGCTATCTGCCTCAGGGTACATACCATCTTACCTATGATATGGCAGCCAATGTGGCCGGATCATTCATATCGGGTATCGCGACCCTGCAGAGCCAGTACGCTCCCGAACTTACCGCACATTCGTCCGCCGCAAGGATCGTGGTAGAGTAGTGCCGGAGTGATATAAAAAAATAAGTTCCGCCTCTGAATGAGGCGGAACTTATTTTTTTTGGTGGGAGTCCTCAGCGTTTTATCTTCAATCGGTCGAAGCCGTTGCCGTAGACGCTGCGCACGTTAGTTGTCGTTACGTAGGCGTGTTCGTCTATTTCATGGACTATGCGGTAGATGTCTACCACGTTCCACTGGCGGCACCATACGAGTATCATTTTCTTGTCGTTGCCGGTCCAATATCCTTTGGCATCCCATACCGTGGCGCCGCGGCCCGTCTCGTGGGTAATGCGGTAGGCAATCTCGTCCCATTTATCGGATAGGATAAAGAATTGTACTGTCTGCTTGCCCTGTGCCACATATTTGTCGGCGATCCAGGAGTATATAAATATCGACAGCAGGCCGTAGAGTATGGTTTGGGTTCTTGCCTGTATTCGAGCCTCAAGGTCGCCCTCGAAAGGCAGGAAGAACGACAGCATCACGATAGATACATCCACTATCATCAGCACGCGCCCCATGCTCATGTCGGATGTGTGCTCCATGATGGCCGCCACGATGTCCGAGCCGCCCGAGGTGCCGTGGTGGCTGTAGTAGATGCCTATACCGAGGCCGAGCAGCACCGAGCCCATCATGATACTCATGGGTGCGCTGGTAACAATCGGCGGATGCGACGTGAAATAGCTCTCTACCGAGCCGATAAGGACGGACAACACCGTCATGCCGAAGATCGTGCGCAATACAAAGCTGCGACCAAGATATTTGAAGCCACAGATAAGGAGGATAGTATTGCTGCCGTACATCACGACTGCGACGGGCAGCAGACCATTGGTGGCATAATAGACAAAAGAGCTGAAGCCGGTCATGCCGCCGATCACGATGTGGTGGGGAAGGATAAAGACCGTAAAGCCAAGGGCATAGAGCGATATGCCGGCAACGATGGCCAGCCAGTCGCGCACGCTGCCGCCGATCGACGCCTTCTTGGTCTGTAATGCGATATTGCTTGATTCCATGGTGTGTTTTCAGTTTTCCTCGACAAAGTTAAGAATTCTCGGCCTTGTTTGCGATATAAAAGCAAAATTATTTTTTTTACTAACTATTTCGGCGGTGTGGTATTTTTTTGTACTTTTGTAATCGATAGTCCAACCTTAATATCTTAGTCCATAAAGACCTGATGCATCGTCTTTCGTGTCCTGTTTGCTTTGTTGCAATATGTTTGTTGCAGCTTGTCCTGTTTTGCTCGCAGTTGATGTCGGCGCAGGATTCGCAACTTACACGCACAGCCGACAGTCCTAAACCGATTGAGCTCAATGAAGTGACGGTAACGGCATCGAAAGTGAAATTTTATCACAAGGGCGACACGCTGGTATACAATGCCGATGCATTTGTACTGCCCGAGGGGTCGATGCTCGATGCTCTTGTGGCGCGTCTGCCGGGCGTGGAGCTCCGTAGTGACGGCTCTATTTATTGCAATGGCCGATATGTGAAAGAGCTGTTGCTTAACGGCCGCGATCTCTTCAACGGCGATAAAAAACTAATGCTTGACAATTTGGCAACGTACACCGTGAAGGATGTGGCGGTATACGACAAACTCGGCCGCAACAGCGAGCTTATGGGAACTAATGTGGGCGATTCGCGCTATGTGATGGACGTGCGCCTCAAGCGCGAATATGCCATTGGTTGGCTCGGAAACTTTGAACTCGGCGCTGCGATAGGCGACCGATATCTGGGGCGCTTATTCGCCATGTGGTACAACGATAAAGCCTCTGTTACACTCCACGCCGGCGCCAACAATATGTCGGGACGGACTCAAAGTTCATCGAATACCGATGGCTGGCAGCCTGAAACTGCGACAAGCCGTGACTCAAGGTATCAGGATATCGGTATTAATTATACATGGAAGGATAATGGCAAGTGGGAAGTTAAGGGCGATGTAAAATATGAGGGGACAAAGACGGATGATGCAAGCGAGGTACGACAGATCAATTTCTTTGACTCCGGCGACACTTATTCATATAAGTGGGACGATCGATTGTCGCGAAGAATGCTCTTGTCAACGAACCACAATATTTTTACGAAGATTTCGAACAAGGCAAATCTCACTTTCTCTCCGACATTTGTATATAATAACAGTAAAAGCAGTGGCGATATAATCGAGGGTAGTTTCACGGGAGATATAAAAGACATGTCGCGGCAGATACTTGCTGATATTTACAATACCGACGGCACGGCGGTAGATTCGATGATTTATAGAAACCTCAGTGGGTCAAGAAGTAAAAGCAGAAGTACACTTTTTGCACTGTCAGGCGAGAGTTTTATAGCCCTTTCGCGGCCGACGCCTGGGGGCTCGCTCGGGAGTTCACTCACGTTAAAGGCATATATAGATCGCAGCGACGCGCGGAGCAATGATTTTAACCGCTATCTTATCAACCGGGGTGCGAATCCTGTGCCTGATGAAATATCGTATCAATATCGCGACGGTTCGCCCACGTCGAGCAGCAATCTCCGGACAGATCTGGTTTATTCCATTTTTCCCAAACGAAACTTATCGATAGCTTTGTCCTATGGATATAATTATAGCGATATCAAACAATCGTCGATGATGTATCATCTGGAGGATGTAGAGGGCTTCGATGCAGCTAATACGGTGTTGGGTTATCTGCCGTCGATGCGCGAATATGCCCCGACTCTTGATCCCGAACTGAGTTACCGCTCTCAAATGCGCACACATTCCAATCGCATCGGTCCGAGTATGAGTTATTTTGTTTTCAATAAAAAAGGCATGACAATCGAAACGCAGCTCAATGGCTCCATTGAGGTGCTTTCGCGTGACTATACTTATGTGCAACAGGCTCTTGACCGTATCCAGCACTTGAATCCGACCGATCTCCTTTATTCTATGTCAGCTCGTTTATCATTTAACCACAGGCCTGACGACAACTGGGCAAAGCGGATCAATATTGATATAAATCTGCAAACAAAGAGCAGAGACCTATACAGTATGGTGGATGTCGACAACAACGCCGATCCTCTCAATGTATACAAAGGAAACCCCGATCTCAAGAATGGGAAGTCGTTGACATCAAGGCTTGTCGCTAATTTTACAAAGCCTCGTAGTAAGGTCTCGCACAATGTGAGGGTAAATTATAATGCCTACTTCGACAAGCTGGCCAAAGGTATTGAGTATGACCCGACAAGTGGTGTGCGAACCTATAGAACCTATAATGTAAACGGCAACTGGGACTTGAGTGGAGAATATTCATTAAGCTTTAATTTGGGCAAAGGCTTTGAAATATCATCATCTACTAACGGCAATTTCTGCAATAGCGTCGATCTGATCGGGTCGGGTGTGGTTGAAGGGGCTCAGTTGCCTGAAAGTGTGGTAAAAGTATCGACTGTAGGTGCGCAATTAAGAGCAAATTGGTCTAAGAATCGATTTAATCTGATGGCAAGTGTTTCGGGCAATTGGATAGGATATTCGAGTTCCGACCGGGATGTTGCCGGACATTCTGCCCTGACATTCAATGCTATGCTCTCGGGAAATGTGCATCTTCCGTATAACTGGGGCATCACATCGGATGTATCGCTATATGGCCGAAGGGGGTATAGCGACAGAAAGCTCAATTCCTCCGATGTGATATGGAATGCCCGTATTGCCAAAACGATATTAAAGAATAAAGTGGTGCTTATTGTCGATGTCTACGATCTGCTGCGGCAGTACAACAAGGTAAACTATCTCGTCAATGCCCAGGCTCAGGTGGAACAGCTTACCGCCACCTTGCCTCGCTATATCCTCTTTCACATCCAATACCGATTCAACAAGCCCCCAAAAAAGGCAAAGCCAATACACCGGAAGGGGTAGTCGTAATCAAGGTTCCGGATGTCAAGCTGTCAAGAATAAAATAGCATCAGAAGCATAAAAAAAACAGGCTGCGCCTCAGATGATGGCGACAGCCTGTTTCGCTTGTGGTGGTGTCTGTTATTTCTTTTTGATGTCTTCGATCTTGTCTTTTACATCGTCTTTTACGTCTTTGGCTTTGTCGCCGACTTTTTCTGCGACTTCTTTTGTCTTATCGCCTACTTTCTCGACAACATCCTTGGTCTTGTCGCCAACAGCTTTGCCGATTTCTTTTGTCTTGTCGACTGTAGCATCAGTTACTTCGACAGTCTTGTCGGCTACGGCACTTGATACTTCTTTAGTCTTGTCGACTACAGCGTCTTTGACATCGACAGTCTTGTCGGCTACGGCGTCGTATACTTCAGTAGCCTTGTCGCCGGTTGCCTGAGCGGCATCGCTTACGGCGTCGGTAGCACTATCCTTGCCTTCGCCGAGCTTTTCAACAGCTTTGTCGAGGATACTTTTGGCCGAAGAGAGAGCCGAAGCTGCTGCCGGAGCCTTTTCTTTGACTACGGGTTCGATCTTGGCGAGGTATTCCTGCGCCTCCTGCAGCTTGCCTTCTTTTACCAATTTCTCGGCATAAGCCTTTGCCTGATCCACATATACGCGGATGCTGTCGGCGTTAGTACAATTTGCAATTTTCTCTGAGAAAGCCGAAGCGTCGGCAACTCCGCCCTTCTGTGTACATGCCATAGCGCCGAAGAGGAGCGCGGCAACAGCGGAGACTAATAATAATTTTTTCATTTTCGTTCGGTTATTGTTTAATAATAGCAAAAACAATGGGGAGTGAAAAAAAGTTCAGCCGACAGGTTGAACCTACGGGCTGTCTGTGTCGTTATCTCTTTCGGATTGACAAAATGTCAGTCGGGACTGACAAAAATGTTTTTGGCTCAGTTTTTGCAATAAAGAAGAAAAACGAATATAACAACAAATAAATACTATCATGAAACTCAAACCACTTGCTGACCGCGTGCTCATCCAGCCCGAAGCAGCAGAAGCAGTAACCGCTCATGGCATCATCATCCCTGATGCCGCTAAAGAAAAACCCCTCCGTGGCACCGTTATCGCCGTTGGCGAAGGCACAAAAGACGAGCCCATGGTACTCAAAGAAGGCGACGAAGTGCTTTATGGCAAATATGCCGGCAACGAAATCGACCTCGGCGACGACAAGGCACTCATCATGCGTCAGAGCGAAGTACTTGCAGTTATCGTTAAATAAGTAATTTAGAACTAAGATATTCACTACGAAATCAAGTCTCTAAAAACAATACTAAAATGGCTAAAGAAATCAAATTCAATATCGAAGCTCGCGAAGAGCTCAAAAAAGGCGTTGACGCTCTTGCCGACGCCGTGAAAGTAACACTCGGCCCCAAAGGCCGCAACGTAATCATCGGCAAGCAGTTCGGCGCTCCCCACATCACAAAGGACGGTGTGACAGTAGCTCGCGAAGTTGAGCTCGAAGACGCATTCCAGAACATGGGCGCACAGCTCGTGAAGGAAGTAGCCTCAAAGACCGGCGACGATGCCGGCGACGGCACAACCACCGCTACCGTTCTCGCCCAGGCTATCGTAACGTAGGCCTCAAGAACGTTGCCGCCGGTGCCAACCCCATGGATCTCAAGCGCGGTATCGACAAGGCTGTTGCCGAAGTGGTTGACGGCATTCAAGGACATGAGCGAGGAAGTAGGCGACGACTTCAAGAAGATCGAAGACGTAGCCCGCATCTCGGCCAACAACGACGAAAACATCGGCCGTCTCATCGCAGAGGCTATGCAGAAGGTCAAGAAAGAAGGCGTTATCACCGTAGACGAAGCCAAAGGCACCGAGACCAACATCGAGGTTGTAGAAGGTATGCAGTTCGACCGCGGCTATATCTCGCCCTACTTCATTACCGATCCCGAGAAGATGGAGTGTGAGATGAGAATCCCTTCATCCTCCTCTTCGACAAGAAGATCTCCAACCTCAAGGATATGCTTCCCATCCTCGAAGGCACCGCCCAGAGCGGCCGCGGCCTTCTCATCATCGCCGAGGATGTTGACCAGGAAGCTCTCGCCACCCTCGTTGTAAACCGTCTGCGCGGCTGCCTCAAGGTATGCGCCGTCAAGGCTCCCGGCTTCGGCGACCGTCGCAAAGAAATGCTCGAGGACATCGCCATCCTTACCGGCGGCAATGTTATCTCTGAGGTCAAGGGCATGAGCCTCGCTACTGCAACGCTGCAGGATCTCGGCCACGCCAACAAGATTACCGTGTCGAAGGACAACACTACTATCGTAAACCGCGACACCAACAAGGAACTCCTCGATGCCCGTATCGCTCAGATCAAGGCTCAGATGGAGACCACCAACAGCGACTACGACCGCGAGAAACTCCAGGAGCGTCTTGCCAAGCTCGCCGGGCGGTGTGGCTGTGCTCCACGTAGGCGCTCCCTCCGAAGTTGAGATGAAAGAGAAGAAAGACCGCGTAGACGACGCCCTCAGCGCTACACGTGCTGCTATCTCCGAAGGTATCGTCCCCGGTGGTGGCGTAGCTTACATCCGCTGCCTCGACCGTCTCGCCAAGCTCAAAGGCGCTAACGAAGATGAGCAGACCGGTATTGCCATCGTAGAGCGCGCTATCGAAGAGCCCCTCCGTCAGATCGCAAACAACGCCGGTGTAGAAGGCGCTGTAGTAGTACAGAAAGTACGCGAGTCGGAAGGTGCCTACGGCTACAATGCTCGCACCGACAAATACGAGCATCTGCTCGCAGCCGGTGTAATCGATCCTGCCAAGGTAACACGTGTTGCCCTCGAGAACGCAGCATCTATCGCAGGCATGTTCCTTACCACCGAGTGCGTCATCGCTCAGAAGAAGGAAGAGAAGCCTATCCCCCAGAATCCCAACATCCCCGGCATGATGTAATCAAGGTCGGAGACCACAATACAAACATCCCCGGACTCCCCTCCGGGGATGTTTTGTTTTTATTGGAATTTTTATAGGAAATTTCGGAGGCAAATTTTTGCAAATTCAAAAAAATAGCGTACTTTTGTAAAAATTTGACAAAATGGCAACGGAACTCACGGAGCAACTGACCCGTTTGGGGCACAAAGCCGAGCTGCTTGTTACGCGCTATGAAAGCTTGCAGTCCGACGTCCGACGTCTGCGAGAAGAAAACGTAGAACTGAAGTCTGAGTTGGCTGCCGCAAAAGCGACCATCGAAAAACTAAAGGTCGATAACGAATACCTCAGAGTATCGTCGGCCTTGGCTCCAGATACGGAGTCTGCCATAAAGACCCGTGAAATTTTGTCAGGTTTAGTGCGGGAAATCGACGCTTGCGTTGCCGACCTGAAGAAAGAGTTGTAACACCCGCCGGTAAGTCCGATCCGATGGAACAGTCGAAAGTTCATAGTATAACAGTCAAAATAACGGGCGTAGATCCTTTCAAACTACCCGTAAAAGAGAACGAAGAGTCGTTCTACCGCTCGATAATAGAGCGCATCAACGGAAATTGCGAAAACCTGATCTACGGCGCCTCCGGCGACAAAGCCAATGTAGCTCTCGCCAAGGTAGCGCTATACTACGCCGACATGCTCTATCGCCAGACAAGGCAGTTGCAGGAGCAACGAACCCTATTGGCAGATTTTGAAAAACGCCTCGACCAACTGCTATCGGCCATAGAATGACGGCTATAAGCGCAGGGCTTGCCTGCCACGCCTCTTCTCCGCCTCGCAAGTATCTTTGGCTCTCACGCCGAGATTATTTTTGCCGCACCTTCCATACATGCATTGGGTAAAGATAGCCCAAGCGTGACGGGATGTGCGCTTTTTTATTTACATTCATTTGATAATCAGATAAATGATTTTGTACTTTATTGCTGTCGCCATAGTAGCCGCCGCCATAGGCGTGGGTGTTACCCTGGTAATGCAGCGACGTATGGCCGGAACGCGGGCCAAGCAGATCGTTGCCGACGCTGAGCGCCAGGCTGAGGATCTCAAACGCGACAAAGTGCTCGAAGGGCGAGAAGAAGCTCTCAAGATAACCTCTGATGCCGAAAAGCAGGCTGCACAGAAAATGTCGAAGCTCCAGTCGACAGAGGCCAAGATGAAACAGCGCGAGCTGCAGCTCAACCAGCAGCAGAGCGAAAACCAGCGCACACGCAACGAGCTCGACAATATGCGCCAGAACCTCGATGCCCAGCAGGCTGTAGTAAACAACCGCCAGACTCAGCTCGACGAGCTCCATCGTCAGGCTCAGGATCTGCTCGAGCACATATCGGGCCTTTCATCGGCCGAGGCTAAAGAAAAACTTATCGAAAGCCTTAAAGATGAGGCCAAAACAGCCGCAGCTTCGTATATCAACGATATTATGGACGATGCCAAGCTGACAGCCAACAAGGAAGCTCGTCGCATAGTGGTGCAGTCGATCCAACGTGTTGCAACCGAGACTGCCATCGAAAACTCGGTGACAGTATTCCATATCGACAACGACGAAATCAAGGGGCGCATCATCGGCCGCGAGGGCCGCAACATCCGTGCCCTCGAGGCTGCGACGGGCATCGAGATTATCGTCGATGACACCCCCGAGGCAATCGTTCTGTCAGGCTTCGACCCCGTCCGCCGCGAAATTGCCCGTCTCGCTCTGCACCAGCTCGTAACCGACGGCCGTATCCACCCGGCCCGCATCGAGGAAGTAGTGGCCAAGGTCCGCAAACAGGTCGAGGAGGAAATCATCGAGACCGGTAAGCGCACCGCTATCGACCTCGGCATCCACGGACTGCATCCGGAACTCATCCGCATGGTCGGCAAGATGAAATACCGTTCCAGCTACGGCCAGAACCTGCTCCAGCACTCGCGCGAGACTGCCAACCTCTGTGCCGTTATGGCATCGGAACTCGGTCTCAATCCCAAGAAAGCACGTCGCGCCGGACTCCTCCACGATATAGGCAAAGTGCCCGACGACGAGCCCGAACTGCCGCACGCACTCCTTGGCATGAAACTCGCCGAGAAATTCAAGGAGAAACCGGAAATATGCAATGCTATCGGTGCTCACCACGATGAAGTGGAGCAGACATCGCTTCTCGCTCCCATCGTGCAGGTGTGCGACGCCATTTCAGGCGCACGTCCCGGTGCACGCCGCGAGATCGTGGAGGCTTATATCAAGCGTCTCAACGACCTCGAACAGCTTGCCCTCTCCTATCCCGGCGTACTCAAGACCTATGCCATCCAGGCAGGTCGCGAACTGCGCGTGATTGTAGGTGCCGACAAGATCGACGATGCCGAGACCGAAAAGCTCTCGGCCGAAATAGCACGTCGCATCCAGGACGAAATGACATATCCGGGACAGGTCAAGATTACCGTTATCCGCGAGACCCGTTCGGTAAGTTTTGCCAAGTAAACTATGGAGAAGGATAAAGAAAGTCTGCCTCCTGTAAACCCCGACATCAAGCCCGACGAGACCATAGACAGCACAGCTGCCGACAACGGCGAGACCGGGCAGGATGAAATAGACGACGGGAGGCCGCAGGGCAGTACTTGTGTGTCGCACAGGTGCACCGACTGCCGGCGCAACAAGCTCCATAGCTTCGACTGGCTTGCCGACATACCCGGCGGCATGGCCGGCGGCGAGATCGTGGAGGTGCAGTTCAAGAATACCCGTAAGGGATACTTCCGCAATACCACCAACCTGCCCCTCGGCCCCGGCGATGTAGTGGCTGTAGAGGCTGCGCCCGGACATGATATAGGCACTGTCACTCTTACCGGCGAACTGGCGGCTCTGCGCATGAAGCGTGCCGCCGGACGCAATACACCCGAACCAAAGCGCGTATTCCGTCTGGCCAAGCCTGCCGACATCGAGAAATTCGAAGAAGCAAAGGCACGCGAAGACGACACCATGATACGAGCCAGAAAGATCGCCGAAAGCCTCAATCTCAATATGAAGATCGGCGATGTGGAGTATCAGGGCGACGGCAACAAGGCTATTTTCTATTATATTGCCGACGAGCGCGTTGACTTCCGCCAGCTGATCAAGATCCTTGCCGACACATTCAAGGTGCGCATCGAGATGAAGCAGATCGGTGCGCGTCAGGAGGCCGGCCGCATCGGCGGTATAGGCCCTTGCGGACGTCCTCTCTGTTGCTCTCAGTGGATGACCAACTTTGTGTCGGTAGCCACGAGCGCTGCCCGTTATCAGGATATATCGCTTAATCCTCAGAAACTTGCCGGCCAGTGTGCCAAGCTGAAATGCTGCCTCAATTTCGAGGTCGACGCTTATGTGGAGGCTTCGAAGAAGATGCCGCCGCGCGAGGTGCGCCTCGAGACAGCCGATGCCACATACTTCCATTTCAAGAGCGATATTTTCAACCGTGTGGTCACATACTCCACCGACAAGAATATTGCCGCGAATCTGGTAACCATCACAGCCGACCGCGTGTTCGAAGTAATAGCGTTGAACAAGTCCGGCGAGAAGCCACTCTCGCTCGTTCCCGATCAGGGCGACAAGAAGGCCAAACCCAAGAGTGATTTCGGCGATGTGCTCAGCGACGAGGACGATCTGTCGCGCTTCGACCGTAAAAAGAAGAAACGTCGCAAGTCGCAAGGTCAGAAAAACAAGGCCGACGGCAAGCCCAAAGACGGCGGCAACGCCCAGTCCGCCCAGGACTCTGACAAGCAAAAGCCTCAGCAGGCACAGAAAGGCCAGCAGAGTAAGCAGCACGGACAGAAACAGCGCAATAAACAAAAGAAGAAACCCGGTAACGACAAGCCCGGCAATGAAAGCGCTCCGCAATCTTAGTATGGCCGTCGTGGCACTGGCGATAGCTTCGTGTAGCATCGACGGGCATTATGGCAACGGCAATGACAATTATTTCTCGGCATTCCGAACACTGCCCGGCGCTCAGTGGCGCTACAGCGAGCCTGTGATCTTTGCCGTAGACACTTTGCACGACAGCACAGCCGTGCAAGGCGATATGGTGCTGACCCTGCGCCATACTCACGGCTATGAATACCGCAATCTGTGGATCGAAATAATGCCCGACCTCGACAATACCCTTGCTACGCCCGATACACTGAATATCATCCTTGCCGACATTGCCGGTCATTGGCAGGGTCGTGGCTCGGGGCCATCGCTACAGGTAAGCGATACCATCCGTGGCGTCAGCCTGCGGCAAGGGCAGAAAGTGCGTCTGCGCCAGATTATGAGGCGCGACACCATCGACGGAGTAGAGCAGGTGGGTATTACTTTCCTGCCCCGGTAAAACTCTTGTTCTGTCGGGTTTGTTTCTTCTAATGAGTTTATCAGTCATCTTGATTTATGAAAGAGCCTAACGATTATTTACAGGTAAATCTGCTTGGCAGCGAGGAACAGTCGTTGCGCCTCGGCCGTATATATAAATATATGCAGGAAGCCGGTATAGCAGCCGCACTAATCCGAAACAACGCCAATATCTATTATCTCACAGGCCGTGTGTTCCGTGGATTCGTATATCTGTCGGCAGGTGCCGCTCAGCCGCTTTATTTTGTGCGTCAGCCGTCGACTCTGCGTTCGAGCGATCCCGGAGTGCTCTTCCATATCCGCAAGCCCGAAGACATCCCGTCGATCCTGGCCAAAGAAGGCAAGGAGATTCCCGGCGAGATAGCCCTCGAGCTCGACAATATCAGCTACTCAGCGGCTCGCCGTCTTGCCGGTGCTTTCGGCATGGCTGCGCCGACAAAGAATATGTCGCCGATAATGCGCACCGCTCGCTCGGTCAAAACCAAGGCGGAGCAAGAGCTTCTTATACGCTCCGGCGAAAAGCAGGCTTATGTATACGAGCGTATTCCGCATCTTTATCAGGAAGGTATGCGCGATATCGACTTGCAGATCGAGATAGAGCGCGCGTCGCGTCAGGAAGGCTGTCTTGGCCTCTTCCGCATCGCCGGCGACGAAATGGAGCTCTTTATGGGCAACGTGCTTACCGGCCATAATGCCGACGAGCCTTCGCCCTACGACTTTGCCATGGGTGGCCTCGGCCTTGATCCGTCGCTGCCGGTCGGAGCCGACGGCACGCTTATCAAACCGGGAATACCTGTCATGGTCGATGTCAACGGCAACTATACCGGCTACATGACCGATATGACACGAATGTATTATGTCGACAATCTGCCCGACGAGGCACGCCGCGCATGCACTCTGTCGGCTGATATATGCCGCACACTTGCAGCAATGATGTTGCCCGGTGCCAAAGCCTGCGACCTCTACGCCAAGGCTGTGGCGATGGTAGAGGAAGCCGGTATGAAGGAATATTTCATGGGTCATCGCAGCCAGGCCGGGTTTGTCGGTCATGGCGTTGGCATAGAGGTGAACGAATCGCCGGTAATCGCTCCCAGGTCGAAAGATATTATCGAGGAGGGAAATGTTATCGCTCTCGAACCCAAATTCGTGCTGCCCGAGATCGGCCCGGTAGGCATCGAAAACACATATATCGTTACAGCCGACGGAGGCAAGAGGATAACTCCGGCACCCGAGGATCCTGTGATAATGGACTGACCTTGTGTCTGCCGAACATCTTGATGCCGTTCAGGCTAATGTAAGTATGAATCTTAAAGAGAAACTAAATTCAAAAATATTTAATACTGTCGGAGAAGTAGCCGACGCAATGGGGCGCGAATGCTATGTCGTTGGCGGCTATGTGCGCGATCTTATTATTGGACGACATTCCAAGGATATCGACTTTGTCACGGTCGGATCGGGCATAGAGCTGGCGCAGAAGGTTGCCGAGGCTATGGGGCCGAATACAAACCTTGCCGTTTACCGCAACTATGGCACGGCACAGGTGCATAAGGGCAAGACCGAGCTTGAGTTTGTCGGAGCACGCCGCGAGTCGTACAATCGCGATTCGCGCAATCCTATTGTAGAGGACGGCACCCTTGACGATGATCTCGCCCGACGAGACTTTACGATCAATGCTATGGCTATCTCGGTCAATGCCGCCTCTTTCGGCGAGGTAATCGACCGCTACGACGGACTCGGCGATATAGAACGACGCATCATCCGTACGCCGCTCGATCCGGATATTACCTTTTCCGATGATCCGTTGCGAATGTTGCGCTGCATACGTTTTGCAACCCAGCTCGACTTTGAGATCGCTCCCGACACCTTCACAGCCTTGCGTCGCAACGCTCACAGGATCGAAATAATAACTGCCGAGAGGATAAAGGACGAGCTGTTCAAGATCATGGCGTCGCCCCGTCCGTCGATCGGCTGGTACTACCTTCTTGACAGCGGACTGCTCGCTATCATACTGCCCGAGCTCGCACGCATGAAGGGTATCGATGTGGTCAACGGCAGGGCTCATAAAGATAATTTCAAACACACCATGACGGTGCTCGACAGCGTAGCTGCCGTGTCCGACAATATCTATCTCCGCTGGGCGGCGCTTTTCCACGATATAGGCAAGCCCGTGACAAAGCACTACGATCCCGAGCGCGGATGGACGTTTCACAATCATAATTTCATAGGCTCCAAGATGGTAAAGACCATCTTCCGCCGCATGAAGTTTCCGCTGGGCTCGGAGCTCAACTATGTGGCCAAACTGGTGGAACTGCACATGCGTCCCATCGCTCTTGTGGAGGATGAGGTTACCGACAGCGCCGTGCGTCGCCTCGCCAATTATGCCGAGGAAGATCTTGCCGACCTTATGATACTCGCCCGAGCCGACATAACAAGCCGCGACGAGGCCCGTAAGGCGCGCTACCTGGCCAATTTCGACCTCGTGGAGCAGAAGTTCCGCGATACCGACGCCAAGGATCGCGAGCGCAACCGCAAGAACCCTGTCGACGGCACCGAGATCATGGAGCTTTTCGGCCTGCCGCAATGTCCTCAGGTGGGATATTTTGCGAAAAATCTCAAGCAGGCGATCAAGGATTGCGAGATCGAGGACAATCGTCGGGCCGCTTTCGAATATCTGCTACTTCTCGCCGATAAGGCCGGTATCAAGCCCCTCTACGATCCATTAGCCAAAGAGTGATGAACGACAAGGATTTTGCCGCCGAGGTGCTGCTCGCGCTGCCATACCGTGCCAACGACCAACAAGTGGCCGTGGTGGCTGCAATGGCACGTTTCTGCACTGCCGACACTGCGGAAGAGCGAGTGTTTGTGCTCAACGGCTATGCCGGTACGGGCAAGACATCGCTTACAGGAGCATTGGTAAAGACTCTCACAGCCCATAAGCGGCCGGTAATGCTTCTTGCCCCTACTGGACGTGCAGCCAAGGTGTTCAGTGCCAATTCGGGCGGTTTCCCGGCTTACACCATCCATCGCAAGATTTATCGCCACGATCCTAATGGCATAACCAACGGCTGGGGTGCACACATGCCGGCCGACAACAAATTGCGCGACGCCATTTTTATCGTCGACGAGGCTTCGATGATTGGAGCCGCCGACGAGAAAGGCGACAACCTCCTTGAAGATCTTATTACATACGTATATGCCGGCGACGGTTGCCGCCTGATACTAATAGGCGACACGGCCCAGCAGCCCCCTGTCGGTGCCGACCGTAGCCCGGCGATGAACCCCGATGTGTTGCGTCGCCTCGGTCTCAAGGTCACACAGGCCACACTTACCGAGACCGCGCGTCAGGCGGCTGATTCGGGTATCCTTTTTAATGCCACACGCCTGCGCAAGACTATGGCCGCCATTAGCAAACGTCAGGCCGAGGGTGCTGCCGGTGCAATGCCGGTACCCAAGCTGCGCGAGGCCGACGATGTTGTTATCGTCAATGCCGAGGATCTGCCCGAAATGCTCACGGCATCCTATGGCTACGACCTCGCCGATACCATCGTGATAACGCTGAGCAACCGACGTGCGGCAGGTTACAACTCGGCCATTCGCGGCGAGGTGCTATATCGCGAGGAAGAACTGGTGCGCGACGATATGCTGATCGTTGCTCGTAACCATTATTTCAGCAAGAAAACCGGCGGCGTAGACTTTATCGCCAATGGAGATATACTCACGGTTGTGGCGGTGTATGGCAGCGAGGTGCGCTATGGCTTGCGCTTCGCCGACGTGCGGCTGTCCTTGCCGCAGCCTCAGGGCGAAGCGCTTGAATTCGATATAAAGATATTGCTCGACAGCCTTGCCTCGGCCGAGGCAGGTATCTCGCAGGAGGCATGGAATGTTTTGTATTACGGCCTTATGGCCGACGACGGGCCGTATGCCGACCGTTCTGTAGAGGCGCGTCTGCGAGCTTTGCGTACCGATCCGTACTGGACGGCGCTGCATGTCAAGTATGCCTATGCCGTGACCTGTCACAAGGCTCAGGGCGGACAGTGGGGCGATGTGTATGTAGATCTGAGTTATATACCCGAGGATGCGCTCAATCTGAGCCTCTACCGCTGGCTCTATACGGCCGTTACCCGAGCCAAGCGCTGCCTCTACCTGATATCTCCCCCGACAGCAATGCTGGAGTGATGTTGGTTAACAAATCTTAACAGCGCAAAACGCAACAATCCGGGTAAAAGATACTATTTTTGTGCCGCAAAACTTGTGGAGTCAGTCCACAGGTGGGGTATCTACATTGCCTTGGCAATTCGCCCGTGTAACCAAACGGGAGAAAGCAATGGGACGGCTCTTTACCCCAAAGGGCGCCTGCGGCGCCTATATAAATATAGTCTGTGTCCCGTCTGCAGAATATTTGCATCGGCCGCTGCCTTCCGGTAGTCGGCGGATGTTGAATATCTGTTGATCGATCTGACCATATAACTATATTATCAGAGGCCGCGGTGTAAGGACACCGCGGCCTCTGATTATGCATTTGGATACTTTAGAGTTTGTCTAATATCATTGTTAAACAAACTCTTGATTATTTGATACGCGACAGCGAGATCTTGGGTAGATCAATTCTGACAGTATCTTCTGGAGTGTTTGCTGTGTCAGCGACTGTAAACGGACCCAGCCATAACTCTTCGTGCTGTCCCTGTACATCCCTTACATATTTCTCGATAGCTTCTAACATGTCTTCCATTCCATGATTCACATACCATTCTCTTATAGGCTCGCAGGTTTTAACTCGCACAAGAAACTGAGAGCCGGCAAATGCTTCTATTGTACTTGTACCCAAACCGTCAGGAACAGTATAGAAATTCTCAATAAGTATCGTGTCCGGCAAAGAAAATAGTTCAAAATCCAAACAATGGATTGTATCGCCGGTCTCTTTATCCGTTACAGGATTGCAAGATTTGAAACAGATCTTCATAACAGCCGTCTCTTTCTTTTCTGCCCGGGTGCAGCACAGCATGGACATCGAAACTAACAGGCAAAATGCGACACGAGTAAATAGGTTCATAGTTGTTAATTAGTTAATGGTTTTATTTTGTGTAAAGTTACTAATTTTTTTTGATAAAAAAACTTTTGCAAGTTTTTATTGTTGAACAATATAAAAAAACAAACTGAATTAATTATGAAAAAGCATATCAAAAAATGCTCGGGTACTGACACCTGAAGGTAAGCTCCTGTAACCCAATACATAATTATATCAATAGCTAAAACAGTCTACTTCTTAAAAAAATTAAGTAGTTTGTCTGTAAATATGAGTTTACAATAAAAAGCGCCTCGGCTGAGCCGAAGCGCTTTTTTGTATGGTTTTCGACGGGATATTAGCCGTTGATGCGAACCATGGTAGCGATGAGGTCGAGCACTTTGTTAGAGTAGCCGATCTCGTTGTCGTACCAAGAAACAACCTTAACGAAGTTGTCGGTCAGATATACACCGGCGTTAGCGTCGAAGATAGAAGTGCGGGTGTCGCCGAGGAAGTCGCTCGATACAACAGCATCTTCAGTGTAGCCGAGCACGCCTTTGAGTTCGCCTTCGGCAGCTTCCTTCATGGCAGCGCAGATAGCTTCTTTGGTAGCGGGTTTAGCGAGGTTAACGGTGAGGTCAA